>OUNO010000670.1_pt1 | contig 11886 bp, 9 predicted proteins | sample 1779811 | NCBI WGS metagenome assembly OUNO01 (sample SAMEA3914804, study PRJEB12502) | metagenome | biome: forest; material: soil | place: Canada | collected 2010-06-25 | depth 0.3 m
ACGGTGACGGCCGGCGTGGGCTCCGTCGGCGCGCGCGTCGACGTTTGCGGGAGCTGCACCTTGATCGCGTTGGTGAGCAGCGGCGCGGTGACGATGAACACGACGAGCAGCACGAGCATCACGTCCACGAGGGGAGTGACGTTGATCTCGCTGACGACTTCGTCGCTGTCGCCTAGACTCATCGCCATTAGGCGCTCGCTTCCCGGCCGCTGATGGCCAAGGCCGGGTCACTCTTGCTGCGTCGACCTTCGGGCGCGACGTGGATGAAGCTGCGCACCGCATGCCCAATGAACGTGTTGCTGAAGTCTTCCAGATCGCCGACCAACGACTTCAAGCGGCGCAAAAAGAAGTTGTAGGCAATCAAAGCCGGCACGGCGACGGCGATACCGACGGCGGTGGCCTCGAGCGCTTCACCGATCGGACCCGCGACGACTTCCAAGCTCGCCGAGCCGGAGCCACCGATGCGCTGCAGGGCATGGATGATGCCGAGCACGGTGCCGAACAAGCCGACGAACGGTGACGTCGAACCGATGCTGGCGAGGACTGGCAGGCCGATTTCGACGCCCTTCTTTTCGCGCTGCACCTGCTGGACCAAACGACGCTCCAGCAGATCACGGCGAATCGGCAGATCGACGCTGGAATTGTCCGCGTCCTTAGCGCTGGTTTGCCAGGAATCGAGCCCGGCTTGCGCGACGCGCGAGACGGGACCGGCGTACTTCACGAGCTCTTCGGCTGCGGGCAGCCCGGCTGTCTTTTCGAACGAACGGTAGAAGCTCTGCGTCTGGCGGCTGAGGCGCCAATTCTGGAGAGCTTTGACGATGACGATGGCCCAAGTGAGGGCCGATGCGGCGATCAACAGGACGAACGTCGCCTTGACGATATAGAGCGTAACTGCGTCTGACATGATTTGCTTTGGCTCCGTGGCTTATTCGAGGTGGAATTGGACGGGGAAGGTCACGGTGCCGGCGACGGGTTGACCTCCCTGGGTTGCGGGCACGAAGGTCCACGACTTCGCCGCGTTGCTCGCGGCGTCATCGAGGACCGAGTGACCCGAAGATTTTTGAACGGTCACGCCGCCGACGTGACCGTTGGGCAAGATCTGAGCGCGCAACACCACGGTGCCTTCCCACTCTTCGCGCCTGGCCAACGGCGGGTACACCAGCCCTGGCTTGCGCGCGAAGTCGGCCCCGACCTTGGCTTGCACTACGGGCGCAGGCGGCGGGGGAGGAGGTGGCGGCGGAGGCGGAGGTGGCGCGACCGCGGGACCCGGCTCGCCGGTGCCTGGTGGCGTGGGCGGCAACAGCCCTTCGTCACTCGAAGGCAAGTTGCTGTTGTCCGGTTGTTCGACTGCCTGAGCCACCGCAGCTTGAGCAGCGACGTGCGGAATGGGCTTGTCCGCTTGCGGCGGCGGGTCCGGCGGCGGGTCCGGCTCTTTGATCTTCGGCTCCTCTGGCGGTGGCGGGTGAGCCAGTTCAATCTCCACCTTCGACGGCACGAAGCGCGTGACCTGAGGGGTCACGTCGTTGTGGATGCGCAAGTACAGGGCGCCGTGCAGCGCCAAGGAGCCGGCGAACACCAGCCACTCCAGCGCCCGCCGCGACGAGCGAGCGCCAGGGTCCAAGGAGATCACGAACGAACCAGGACTCGTGCTGTCCCGCGGCGGGGCGCTCTCTGGTCCCGTTAGCTCGTCGATGTCGTTTGCCTGTGCCTCGTATTCAGCCATTGAAGAGTTCCTGTCGATTCGACGGCGACGCTGCGCTCACGAGCGTGAGCAACGTGTCGTACATCCGACCCCAGCGAGTATGGGCAAGCGCTCGATCCAATGTCAAGGACCAATGTCTAGCATCGTAGACGTCTTCCGGGGTGGACGGACGTACAATTTTGGCGGCATTGGCCGCGTCAATCTCTCTGATACCGTGACACACCCGGCGCTGGCGCCACCAGCCCGTGTCTACTGAGGTGGCGGTCGAGCCCGGGCCGCGGTGGTTGTCTATTTTAATAGACTGGGCGCTGGCTCGAGGGTAAGAAACCCAGCAGATGCGACTCGACGTACGTCTGACTGCTGTGACCCTGGCTCTGGCCCTGGGCCTCACCGCGTGCGGAAAGCACAGCGGTGAAGCCAGCGCCAAGGAGTCAGCCGCTCCCGTGAAAGGCAAGCCTCACGCCGGGGGCGAGCTGGTGTTTGGCTTCGACGGCACGTCGACGACGCAGTTCGCGTTCGACCCGCACAAGTGCGCGTTTGCGCCGCACGCCCGCATCATTCGTTCACTGTTCGACAGCTTGGTCGTGCTGCTCCCGGAGCACCGCTTCGGTCCTTGGTTGGCCAAGAGCTGGGACATCTCCGCCGACGGCCACGACTACACCTTTCATTTGCGCGACGACGTGAAGTTCCATGACGGCACGCGCTTCGACGCGGCGGCGGTCAAGTTCAACCTCGACCGCATCAAAGACCCGAAGGGCGCGTTCTATGCCCTCACGGACATCGGCCCCTACGACTCCAGTAAGGTGATCGATGACTTCACGGTTCAGGTGCATCTGACGCAGCCCTACGCCGCGTTCCTCGCCAATCTTTCGAAGCCGACGCTCGGCATCGTTTCGCCGACCGCTGCTCAGAAGTACGGTGATGGGTTTGCGTTGAACCCGGTCGGTACCGGAGCCTTCAAATTCGCGTCGTTGACGCCAGGCACCGAGCTCGTCCTCGAACGCAACCCCGACTATCGCTGGGGTCCGGCCGAGGCTGCACATGTCGGGCCGGCCTGGCTCGAGCGCCTCACGTTCAAGAACGTGCCCGAAGAAGGCACCCGAGTCGCGGTGCTCGAGAATGGCCAGGCAGGGGCGGTCGATCTCATCCCTCCGCAGAACATCGTGCAGTTCCAGACCTCGGATAAGTTCCACTTGGTTCAGCACGAGCTCTTGAACCACAACTATGCGCTGTACCTAAACACCCAGCGCGAGCCGTGGAAAGACCAGCGCATCCGCCAGGCGTTCAAGTCGTCGCTCGACATCGATACGGCGGTCAAAACCATCTACCTCGGCACGACGCAGCGCGCCTGGTCGCCCATCTCCCCCTCCATCTTCGGTTACGACAAGTCGCTCGAGGGGTCGTGGAAGCCGGACCGCGCCGCCGCCAACCGCACGCTGGACGAGCTCGGTTGGAAGCCCGGGCCCGACGGCATCCGGGAGAAGGACGGCAAGCGCCTCAGCTTGACGCTCCTGGACACCCAGGGGAACCGCGAGAAGCGCCTCGACCTGATCACGATGTTCAGACGCCAGCTCCACGACACGGGCTTCGAGATCAAGATCGAGACCGTGCCCACGGGCACTTATCTGCAGAAGGCCTCCGCGAGCGATTACGACTTGCTTGCCGGCAGCCTGTTCGCACCAGACCCAGACGTACTCCGGCGCATCTTCGGCGCCGACAAGCGCACCGTATTGTCGTACTTCAAGAGTAACGACCCAGAGCTCAATCAGCTGCTCCAGGCGGGCTCGGAAGCCGTCGACCAGGCGCAGCGAGTCAAGCTATACGGCCAAGCTCAGCATTTGATCGTAGACAAGGTGTACTCGATCCCGACGTACGTCTTGAACTACACGATTGCAGCATCGAACAACGTCCAAGGCATCGAGATCGACGCGCACGGTTTCCCCGTGCTGAGCGACGCCTGGCTCCAATAGCCCACGGTCAGCCATGCCGCGTCGTATCATCGAACGATTTTTGGTGTCATTGGCCGTCATCTTCGGCGCCGTGACCGTGATCTTCTTGGTGCTCAACTGGCTGCCCGGCGACGCGGCCACGCTGATCGCCGGCGAGGATGCGAATCCCGACACGATCCAGCAGCTCAGAATCAAGCTCGGCACCAATCGCTCCCTGACCTCGCAGTACCGCTCGTACCTCGTGGGCGTCGCGCATGGCGACCTCGGCACGTCGTACATCACGCGCGAGCCGGTCGCACAACGGTTGGCGGCCCAGCTGCCCGCGACGCTGACGTTGACGTTCTCCGCCTGCGGCGTCGCGATCGTGCTCGGGGTAGGCCTGGGGGTGTTGTCAGTGCTGTACCGCGGTCGCTGGCTCGACCAAGCGATCCAATCGCTGTCGCTGTTCTTGGTGTCGATGCCGTCCTTTTGGCTCGGCATGCTGTTGATTTTGGTGTTCTCGGTCCGGCTTGGTTGGCTACCGATCATCGGCAACGGCGGGTTTTTGCCGTCGGTGTTGCCGGTCGTGACGCTCGGCACGTGGCTGAGCGTGCCGCTGCAACGCATGGTCCGTGACGGCATGCTCGACGGCTTGCACGAGCCGTACGTGACGACCTTGCGCGCCAAGGGCCTCGGCGAGCGGCGTATCTTTTACGTGCACGTCCTGCGCAACGCGTTGACTTCGACGATCACGTTGCTTGGGGTCTTGATTGGGGAGTCGCTGTCGAACGCCGTCATCATCGAAACCTTGTTTGCGCGGCAAGGCATCGGCCGCACCACCGTCGAAGCGATCGGTCAGAAGGATATTCCAGTAGTGCAAGGAGCAATCTTGATTAGCTCTGTCGCCTACGTTCTCGTGAATTTGCTCGTCGACCTCTCCTACACCTTGGTCGATCCTCGCACGCGCCTCGCGACTGCGAAAGGAACGCGATGAAGTCTGCTCTCGGTAACGCTTCCGGTGCCGTCGTGCGCACCGCTCCCGACGTGCTGTTCGAAGCCCCTCAGCGGGCGCCGTCCGTCAGCCTGCCCCCGCTGCGGCAAGTCAGCTCTGCGCCAGGCGCGCCCCACAATCGCCCTCGCTCTGGTTGGCGCGCGACGTTGGAAGAGCGCTTCCAGCTCGGCAACGTGCTGATCGTCGGCTCGGTGCTCACGCTTGCTTTCGTCGTTGCGTGCGCGGCATTTCCTGGGCTCATCGCGCCGTATTTGCCCACCGACATGCACGCCGATGCAATTCTCGCCTCGCCCAGTGGCGCGCACTGGTTCGGCACCGATCAATTCGGGCGCGACGTATTTTCGCTCGTGGTTTACGGAGCGCGTCAGTCGGTCTTGACCGGGGTATTCGCGGTCCTGATCAGCTGCACGCTCGGCGTCTCGATCGGCCTGGTCGCCGGCTACGCCGGAGGCTGGTTGGACACGGCGTTGATGCGTTTGATCGACATCTGGATGTCGATCCCGAACATCCTCTTGGCCATCGCGCTGTCGACCGTGCTCGGCCCGAGCCTGCACAATACCATCCTCGCCATCAGTCTCGTGACCATCCCGCGCTACGCGCGTGTGCTCAGGGGTCAAGCGCTTGCCGTGCGCAGCCGCCCGTTCATCGAGGCCTCTCGGGCAGCGGGCGCCTCGCATTGGTCGATCTTGCGCCGGCACATCTTGCCGCACTGCTCGGCGCAGATCTTGGTTCTGGCGACGCTCGGCGTGGGCGGCGCAATCCTGATCGGCTCGGGCTTGAGCTTTCTCGGTCTGGGCGTCAATGACGAGCGACCGGATTGGGGCTTCTTGCTCACCCAGGGCCGCAGCTACCTGACCGTCGCTTGGTGGACGGTCACCTATCCGGGCCTCGCGATCACCGCGCTGGTCGTCTCCGTCAATCTCTTGGGCGACGCATTGCGCCGCCGCCTCGACCCGCGCAGCGCGCCGCGCTGATCGGACTGCCGCCCATGAATCTGCCTACTCTGGAGCTCGCTTCGAGCCGGAAGTCCGAGCCCGCAGTGCCGGCATTGCTGCGCGTCGACAGCCTGGCGATCAACTTCGGCGGCATCAAGACGCCGATGGGCGCCGTGGACAACGCGACGTTCAGCGTCGCGCGCGGCGAAACGGTGTGCTTGGTCGGTGAGTCCGGCTGCGGCAAGACCGTCACCGCGCTGTCGTTGCTCAGGCTCGAGGTGTTTCGCCATGGCCGAATCGTGGCCGGTGACATCGTGTTCGACGGCAAAGGCCTGGTCGGCATGTCCCGCGCCGAGCTGGATAAGCTCCGTGGTCAACGCATCGCGATGATCTTCCAGGAGCCGATGACGGCGTTCGACCCCGTCTTCAGCATCGGCGATCAGATCGTCGAGACGATTCTGCGCCATGAACGCATCAGCCGTGCCGATGCTTGGAAGCGCGCTCAGGGCTTGCTCGAGCGCGTGCACATCCAAGACGCCGCGTTGCGCATGAAGCAGATCCCGCAGGAGCTGTCCGGTGGCATGCGCCAGCGCGCGATGATCGCCATGGCGCTCGCGTGCAAGCCGGATTTGCTGATTGCGGACGAGCCCACGACCGCGCTGGATGTCACGATTCAGGCTCAGATCTTGAACCTGCTCAAGGAGCTGCAGCGCGAAGAGGGCATGGCCATCCTGCTCATCACTCACGATCTCGGGGTCGCCGCAGAGATGGCCGACCGCGTGGTCGTGATGTACGCGGGCCGGATTGCCGAGCAGGCCTCCGTGACCGAGCTCTTCGCGCGGCCCGGTCACCCGTATACTCGCGGGCTGTTGCGCTCGGCCGTGTTGCCCGTCGGAGAGGCGCGCGGCACTCGGCTCCAGGCTATCCCGGGCTCGATGCCCCGCTTGGATGAAATGCCCAGCGGTTGCCGCTTTCACCCGCGTTGCTCGCTCGCGAGCGATCGCTGCCGCGAGGAGGTGCCTACCCTGAAGAGTGTGGGCGAGCGTGATGTCTCGTGCTTCCACGCGTTCGAGCCGGAGCCGGTCCAGCGTGTCCACCTACCCATCGCACCGGCGCCCAAGAGCGGCACGGTTCCCATTTCCAGCGTGGCGAGGAGCGAAGGCCCCTTGGTCGAGGCGCTGCACCTGAGCAAATTCTTCGATTCGAGACGTGGCTTGTTCGGCGCCAATCGCCCCGTGCGCGCGTTGGACGATTTCTCGTTGGCGCTGAATTCGGGAGAGACGTTCGGCCTGGTCGGTGAATCGGGCTGCGGCAAGTCGACGCTCGGACGCTTGCTCTTACAGCTGGACAGCCCAACCAGCGGGGAAATTCGCTTCGAGGGCCGCTCTGTCGCGGGGCTGGGCCGCAGTGATCGCAAGCGCGTGCGGCGCGACATGCAGATGATCTTCCAAGATCCGTATGGCTCGATCGACCCGCGCTGGACGGTGGGAGACGTCATCGCCGAGCCGCTCTTGGCGTATGGCAGCCCAGATCGTCAAACTTTGCGCGCTCAGGTCGAAGAGCTACTCGGTCTCGTCGGCCTGCAGCCTTCGTATCGCACGCGCTACGCGCACGAGTTCTCCGGTGGCCAGCGGCAGCGCATCGGCATCGCGCGCGCAATCGCGCTGCGCCCCAAGTTCATCTTGGCAGATGAAGCGGTGTCGGCGCTGGACCTCTCCGTTCAAGCTCAGATCATCAATCTATTCTTGGATTTGCGCGAGCAGCTCGGGCTCACATGCCTGTTCATTGGTCATGGCTTGCACCTGGTGCGCCATGTCTCCGATCGCGTCGGCGTGATGTACCTGGGCCGCCTGGTGGAAGTTTCTCCAGCGGAGCAGCTCTTTTTGCGCCCGGCGCATCACTACAGCCAGGCGCTGCTGGCTTCGAGCCCGATTCCCGATCCGACGCGCCGGCGTGAGCTCACCGCACCACTCGGCGAGTTGCCGTCTCCCACGGCGCCCCCTTCCGGCTGCCACTTTCATCCGCGCTGCCCGGCGGCCACCGAACGCTGCCGCACGGAAGCGCCGCAGCTGCGCGCAATCGAGCCGGGCCGCAGCGTCGCCTGCCACTTTCCTCGTTAACTTTGCCAGACAAGCCGCGAATAAGGATCTTCGCCCATGAATACACGCCTCACTCCCGATGCCTCCGCGTCCTTCAGTCGTCTGCCCGAGGCCGAGGTCGACGCTCAGTTCGTCGAGCGTTGGTCGCGCCGCGCCATCTCGGAGCGGCCGCTGACGGTTGCGCAGATCAATACGCTCTTCGAGGCCGCGCGCTGGGCGCCGTCTGGCAACAATTTCCAGCCCTGGTTGTTCGTGTATGCGAGCACGCCCGAGTCACTCTCTACCGCGCGCTCGTTGTTGGTCGACAGCAATGCACGTTGGGCCAGTCGCGCCCCGCTCCTGGTGTTCGTGTTTGCCCGTAAGCGTCATCCGCAGACCGGAGCTGCGGTTCGGACGGCAGCATTCGACACCGGTGCCGCGTGGCAGTCCTTGGCACTGCAGGCACACAAATTGGGCCTTTCGTCGCGGGCGATGGGCGGCATCCACCACGACCGCGTGCACGAGGCGTTGGGCGTTCCAGCCGATGATTTCGAGTCGATGATCGGAATCGCAATCGGCTACCCGGGCGAGCTCGAGCATCTACCGGAAGAACTGCACCAAAAGGAGCAACCCAGCGCGCGCAAGAGCGTGCGTGAGTTTGCATTCGAAGGCCGCTACTCCGCGCCCTGAGCGGGACCTAGCTCATGCCTCCGCGCAGAGCCATGGGCATGCCCCGGCGGGACTGGTTGGCCGGTGCCTTACGTACCGGCGCCGCGTTTGCGTTGCCTACCAGTCCCGCAATCGCCGCCGTCGCAGCGGCGCCGAAAGCAAGGTCGACATGACCACCTCCTCTGCCAGCATCGGTCTCGAGCTTCCGGTTGTCACCGAAGCCAAGTCGGGCGTGAGCCTGCTCTTCAGCGCGCTGCGCGCTCAGCGAAGTACGGCGTTGTTCGGCGTGCTCTCCGGCGTGTCCTGGAGCCTCGCCAAGCTGACCGCGCCAGCGCTCGTCCGCAGGGGCATCGACCTCGGCATTCGCAGCCATGATGCGCGGCAACTGTCGGCAGCGGTCGCTGGCTTGCTGCTCGTCGGCGTGGTCCAGGCGGGCCTTGCCGGCTTTCGCCGTTACTTTGCGATCTCGCTCGCCGCGCGCGTGGAGACCGACCTCCGAGCGCGCCTGTTCGTGCACGTGCTGCGGCTCGACCTGGGGTTTCACGCACGCACTCCAGCCGGGCAATTGGTCTCGCGCTGTGCTTCCGATTTGCAGCAGATTCAGCAGCCGTTCGCGAGCGTGCCGATGACCGTGTCGAACGCCGTGATGCTGACGGGCTCTGCGCTGCTGCTCGTTCGTATCGATCCCGCGCTGGCCTTCTTTGCCTTGGCGCCAGCCGTGCTGATCTTCTTGGTCGCTCGAAAGTTCACGGCCCAGCTCGGCCCACGCGCTCAGACTCTCCAGCGCGCTGTCGGCAGGTTGACGGCCATGATTCAGGAAGCCATCTCGGGCATTCGCGCAATCAAGGGCCTCGGGCTCGAGCGAGTCGAACGCGAGCGCGTTCGCTCACAAGCCGAGCTAGCTTATCAAGCCGCGCTACGCATGAACGAAACACGCTCCGCGTTCATGCCTTTAATCGAATTCTTGCCCGCTTTGGGCTTGGTTTGCGTGTTGTGGCTCGGCGGGCAACGGGTGGCAGCCGGGACGATGACCGTGGGTCAGCTGGTGCAGTTCAACTACTACCTGCTGATGCTCGTTGGCCCCCTGCGCATCACCGGCATCACGGTGGCACAGTTCCAGCGCGCCAGTGTCTCAGCCGGGCTGATTCAAGCGCTGCTCGCAATCCGCCCCACCATTCGGGATGCCTGTCACTCGCTCGCGCCGTCACAAGCGGGCGCCGCGCCGGGCCCGCGCAGCGAGCGGCTCGACCCGCCGGGCGGCGGCGAAATCGTCTTCGACGCCGTCGATTTCCGCTACGTAGAAGGCAACCCGCTGCTGAGTGGTTTGGACTTGCGGATCCGGGCAGGAGAAACCGTCGCGCTCGTGGGCGCGACGGGCTCTGGCAAAACCACGCTCACCGCCTTGATCGCACGCTTCTACGACGTGAGCGCCGGTCGCGTCACGCTCGATGGATCGGATGTGCGTACCCTGCGCCTCAGTGAGCTGCGCGCCGACGTGGGCATGGTCTTCGAGGACGCGCTGCTCTTCAGCGGTTCGATTCGTGAGAACATCGCCTTCGGTGTACCGAGCGCCGAGCAGAGCGACATCGAACGCGCCGCGCGCTCGGCCGGCGCGCATGATTTCATCATGGAACAGGAGGCTGGCTACGAGACCATCGTGGGCGAACGTGGCTTGAGCCTCTCCGGTGGGCAGCGCCAGCGCATCGCGCTCGCCCGTGCATTATTGACCAACCCGCGCGTGTTGATCCTCGATTCTGCGACCAGCGCGGTCGACGCTTCCAAAGAAGACGAGATTCGGGATGCGCTCTCCCGCGTCATGCGCGACCGAACGACGATCTTGATCGCACACCGTGCCGCGACTCTGTGCCTGGCCGACCGCGTGCTGCTGCTCGATGAAGGCCGAATCGTGGCCTCTGGTAGCCATGCCGAGCTGCTCGAAACCAGCGCGGTCTATCGCAAAATTTTGGCTTCGGCGCGCGATTCGGAGCTCGACCCATTGCCCGCGAGCCTCACCCTCGGACAGGCGAATGCCTAAAGCCACGGGTTCTCCCATCCTGCTTCGCGCATTGAAGCTGCTGTCGCGCTCTTGGCGGCAGGCATTGCTCGCGGTCGTGCTGCTCGTGTGCACGACGCTGTGTGCTCTGTCGGGCCCGTGGATCCTGCGCTACGCAGTCGATCACGGGCTGCGCGAGGGGCACCCGAACCTGCTGGTGATTCGCAATGCCAGCTTGGTCTTCTTCACGCTCGCGGCGGCCGCAGTGCTGATGAGCCGCAGCCACACGCGTCTGACCGGCTTCGTCGGCGAGCGCTTCGTGCGCGACCTCCGCAACGAGGTCTTCGCGCACCTGTTGTCGATGTCCGTCCGCTACTTCGATCGCCATCAACGCGGTCGGCTCGTCTCGCGTTTGACGTCGGATATCGACGCGCTTCAAGATCTGATTCAGCTCGGCCTCGTGCAATTCGTGCAGAGCCTGCTCACGCTCGGCTTCTTGCTCGTGCTCTTGTTTCTGCTGTCCTGGAAGTTGAGCTTGCTGAGCTTGCTGCCGCTCGTTGGGCTGGTGCTGCTGACGCGCAGCTTTCAGCGCCGCTCACGCAGCGCCTATTTGGAGGTCCGCGAGCGCGTCAGCGCGACCACTTCCACGTTGGTCGAGAATCTCGCGGGGGCGAAGGTGGTCCAGGCCTTTGGCCAGGAGCAACCGCGGATCGAGCGCTTCCTGGCAGAGAATCAGGCGCAGCTCGATGCCAACCTGGTCGCGGTGCAAATCCAGGCTCGCTACTTGCCGGTCGTCGAGCTCACTACGGCGCTGTGCACGGCGCTGGCCATTGGGGGCGGCGGCTGGCTCGTGCTTCACGGTCAGGCAAGCCTCGGGACCGTGAGCGCATTCGCCTTGTATCTGCTGATGGCGTTCGAGCCCGTGCAGCAGCTGAGCTTCTTGTTCAACACGATTCAATCGGCTGCCGCTGCACTTCAGAAGTTGTTTGCGCTATTGGATGAGCCGATCGATCTCCGCGAAGGAGGGGCCGTGCTCGAGCCGATGCAAACGCTCTCGCTGCGCGGGATCGAGTTCGGCTATGCACCCGGGCTTGCTCCCGTGTTGTCGAACGTCGCGCTCGACTTGGCGCACGGTGAGCGCTTGGCGCTGGTCGGCCCGACCGGTGCAGGCAAGTCGACCCTCGCCAAGCTAGCGGCGCGGGTCTACGACCCATCGTCGGGCAGCGTGACCTACGGCGGCGTCGATCTGCGCGAGGCGTCACTCTCGTCGCTGCGACGGCGCATCGTCATGGTTTCGCAAGAGGAGCACCTATTTCAAGGCAGCGTGGCCGAAAATGTGCGCGCGGCGCGCCCCGACGCCAGCGATGCGGACGTGTCACGGGCGCTCGAGCAAATCGGCGCCCTCGAGCGCTTTCGCGCCAAGCCAGGCGCTCTGAACGCACAAGTCGGCGAGCGCGGCGCGCTTCTTTCGGCAGGTGAACGGCAGCTCGTCGCCTTGGCGCGCGTCGCACTGCTCGCAGCCGATGTCTTGATCTTGGATGAGCCGACCTCGAGCTTGGACCCGGGCAC
>OUNO010001331.1_pt2 | contig 11877 bp, 11 predicted proteins | sample 1779811 | NCBI WGS metagenome assembly OUNO01 (sample SAMEA3914804, study PRJEB12502) | metagenome | biome: forest; material: soil | place: Canada | collected 2010-06-25 | depth 0.3 m
ATCGCGATCGCCGCGATCGGCCGCCTCTCCGACCCGCCGAGCATCGACGGCGCCGGCGTCCTCGCGCTCGGCGTCTTCGGCCTCGCCGGCAACCTCGCCGCGACCGTGGTCCTCGCCCGCGGCCAGCGCGAGGACATCAACCTCGAGGGCGTGCTGCGCCACAGCTTCGCCGACGCGCTCGGCTCGCTCGGCGTCGTCCTCGCCGGCGCCTTCGTCCTCGCCGGCGGCTCGGACATCGTCGACCCGATCGTCGGCCTGCTGATCGCCGGGCTCGTTCTCGCCTCCTCTTGGCGGCTGATCAAGGAGCCCTTCGACGTGCTGATGGAGTCGGCGCCGGCCGGTCTCGACGTCGACGGCATGGGGGCGGCGCTCTGCCGCGAGGACGGGGTGCGCTCGGTCCACGACCTCCACGTCTGGACGGTGACGGCGGGCTTCGGCGCGGTTGCCGCCCATGTCGTCGTCGCCCAGGGCGCCGACCGCGACCTGATCCGCCGCCGCCTCGAGCTGACCCTGGGGGAGTCCTTCGGGATCGAGCACACGACGCTGCAGATGGAGGAGGAGGCCGAAGTGGGCCTGCTCCGGGTCGAGAACGTCCAGCCGAGCGGCTGAGCGCAAGCCCGGTTGCAGGGCCACTCCAGCCGCCAGACCGGAAATCGGGCTTGGCTAGCCTCGGGACGATGCTCGTCCACCGCCTCGCGGCGACGGCTCTGTCCGTCCTCGCCGCCCTGATCTGCCTCGCCCTCTTCGCCAGCCCGGCCGCGCCGGCGAAGGACCTGCGCTCCCAGCTCGAAGCGAAGGAATCGAAGCTCGACGAAGTGCGCGAACGCAAGGGGGTGCTGACGACGACGATCTCCCACTACGGGGCGCAGATCGACCGCTTGATCGGCGAGGTGGCGACGATTCGCACCCGCGAGGCCGCGGTCCAGGGCCGGCTTGCGGCGACGCAGTCCGAGCTCGACGGCGCCGTCGCCGTGCTCGCAACGGCGCAGGGCCGGCTGGAGCGGGTCCGCTCCCACCTGCGGCAGGCACTTGGTGCCCTGCGCAACCGCTTGATCGCGATGTACGAGGCCGGCTCCCCCGACCTGCTCAGCGTCATCGTCGGCTCGACCGGGGTCGACGACCTCGCCGCCCGGGCCGAATACCTCGACCGCCTGCACGGGATGGACGAGGCCGTCGTCGGCCGCGTCCGCGAACTGCGCGACCAGGTGCGCCAGATCGTCGATGGCCGCCGCGCCGCGAAGAACCGGATCGAGTCCGCCCGCGACGAAATCGCCGCCGAACAGCGCTCGCTGGCCGACACCCGCGCGACCCTGCAGACCCACCAGCAGGAGCTGCTCGGCGCCCGCGCCGACCGGGTCGCGGCGCTGGCCGAGATCAGCCGGCACGAGGAAGAGCTGGACGGGTCGGTGGCGGCGATCCAGGACAAGATCGCCGCGACGCTGGCGGCGACCGGCTCGGCGCCACTCCCCGCGGGGCCGATCCAGCCAGGCAGCGGCGGCATCATCTGGCCGGTCAGCGGGCCGATCGCCTCGGGCTTCGGGTCGCGGACGATCAACGGCAGCTACGAGTACCACCCGGGCGTCGACATCGCGGTGCCGGAAGGGACCCCGATCCGCGCCGCGGCCGCCGGGTCCGTGATCTTCACCGAGCCGGAGGCCAGCAGCGGCGGCTACGGCAACTACACCTGCATCGACCACGGCGGCGGGCTATCCACCTGTTACGCCCACCAGACCTCCTTCGCCGTCACGGCCGGCCAGTCGGTCAGCCAGGGCGAGATCATCGGGTACACCGGCTGCACCGGTTACTGCCTCGGGCCTCACCTGCATTTCGAGGTTCGTATATATGGCGAGGTAACCGACCCGATGGGTTACCTTTAGCAAACGTCATGATTCGTCAGGCGCACACCTATTTGGTGGGCGCGGTGTCGGGAGCGACGCTGATCGCGATCGCCATCGCCGTCTTCGTCATGCTCGTTTCCGCCCAGGTCTTCCGCGACTGGCCGATCGCCGCGCTCGGCGACGGCGGCGGCTCAGCTGAGGTTTCCGAGGCTCAGGCGGCGGGCGGCGGCTCGACCGGGGGGACCGGGGCGGCAGCGGCCGCCGACACGGTCCAGGCCGGCGGCGGGCCGACCGCCGTGAACCGCCGCGCGGCTGGCCGGGCGGGCGGCAACGCCGCCGCGGTCGGCGGCTCGCTGGGCGCGACGGCGACGACGCCCGCCGACCAGGCCGCGGGCGGCGGCGGGAGTGAAACGGGTGATGGCGGGGGAAGCGCTCCGAACGCCTCGGCACCCTCCTCCGGGGCCGCTTCCTCCAATCCCTCCGGGGGCTCAGGATCCTCCGGTTCGGGCGGCGGTTCGGGCGGCAGCGGCAGCGCCGGCTCAGGATCGGCGACGACGCCCTCGGGCAAAGTCACCGAAACCGTCAACAACACCGTCGGCGCCGTCGATCAAACCGTGACCGGCGGGGCGTTGGAAAAAACCGGGGTGACGGGAGTGACCGAAGGGGTGGTCGAAGCCGTCGTCGGCCCCGAATCCACCGTCGGCAAAGTCGTCGACGAAACCGTCGGCGCGGTCGAAGGCCTGCTGCACCCCAAGCACTGACCGGGCTTCGGCGTAGCCCACTAACCGTCAGAATGCCGGTCCGATGGCGGAGCGAGAACAGGCGGGGTCTGTCGCGAGCGGCGATCCGATCAGTGGTTCGGCGGTCTTTCCGGCCGGCAGCCGCGTCAACGAGCGTGGTCACCTGGAGCTGGCCGGCTGCGACGTTGTCGACCTCGCGGCCGAGGTCGGCACCCCGGCCTACATATACGCCGAAGACGATCTCCGCGCCCGCGCCCGTGCCTACCGCGAGGCCTTCGAGCGCCGCGGCGCTGATTTCGAGGTCCTCTTTGCCAGCAAGTCGTTTCCCTGCACGGCGGCCTACCGGCTCTTCGCCGAGGAGGGGCTCTCGGTCGACGTCGCCTCCGGCGGCGAGCTGCACATGGCGCTGCACGCCGGCTTCGACCCCGACCGGATCCACATGCACGGCAACAACAAGACCGACGAGGAGATCCTCTTCGCCGCCCGCTCGGGCATCCGCCATCTGATCCTCGACTCCTTCGACGAGATCGAACGCTGCGAGCGCTTGCTGGACGCGCCGCAGCGGGTCCTGATCCGGGTCACCCCGGGGATCAAGCCCTCAACCCACGACTACATCACCACCGGCCAGCTCGACTCGAAGTTCGGCTTCGGCCTCGAGGACGGCCTCGCGGCGCGGGCGATCGAGCGCGTCCTCGCTTCCGACAACCTCGAGCTGGTCGGGCTGCACGCCCACATCGGCTCGCAGATCTTCGAGCTCGAGCCCTACAAGCTGGCGATCCGGGCCCTTGGCGGCCTGGCCGGCGAGTGGTGCAAGGTCGTCAACGTCGGCGGCGGGCTCGGCGTCGCCTATACCGCCGAGGACGAGCCGCCGGCGATCGACGACTACGTCGACGTCAAGGTCCGCGGCGTCGCCGAGGTCTTCGGCCCGGCGGTGCGGATCCTGGTCGAGCCCGGGCGCTCGCTGGTCGCCAACGCCGGCCTTACCGCCTACCGGGTCGGCACCGTCAAGGAGATCCCTGGCATCCGCACCTACGTCGCCGTCGACGGCGGCATGTCCGACAACCTGCGGCCGATGCTCTACGGCTCCCGCTACGAAGCACTCGTCGCCGACCGCGCCGCCGCCGAACCCGACACCCTGGTGACGGTCGCCGGCATGCACTGCGAGTCCGGCGACGTCCTCGTCCGCGACGCGATGCTGGCCGAGCCGGCCGTCGGCGACGTCCTCGTCACCCCCGCGACCGGCGCCTACGGCCACGCGATGGCCAGCAACTACAACGGCGTGACGCGGCCGCCGGTGGTCTTCTGCCGCGACGGCGAGGCCCGGGTCGTGGTCCGCCGCGAGACCTACGACGATCTCACCGCCCGCGATGCCTGAGGGGCCAAAACCGGTTCGCATCGGCCTGCTGGGCCACGGCAATGTCGGCGCCGCGTTCGCCGACCTGCTCGCCGAGCGGGCCGACGCGGTGCAGGCCGCGACCGGACGCCGGCCGGAGATCTCCGGCGTCCTGACCCGCACCGAGGGCGACTTCGGCGAGATCCTCGAGCGCTCGGACCTGATCGTCGAGCTGATGGGCGGGACCGACCCGGCCCGCCAGTTCGTGATCGACGCGATGCGCGCCGGGCGGCCGGTCGTCACCGCCAACAAGCAGCTGCTGGCCCAGCACGGGGACGAGCTCTTCGGCGTCGCCCGCGAGGCCGGGGTGCAGCTGCGCTTCGAGGCCGCCGTCGCCGCCGTGATCCCGATCGTGCGGACGATCCAGGAGAGCTTCGGCGTGACCGAGATCTCGAAGGTCTTCGGGATCGTCAACGGCACCACCAACTTCATCCTCAGCGAGATGGCGGCCAGCGGCGCCGGCTATGAGGACGTCCTCGCCCAGGCCCAGGAGCTGGGCTACGCCGAGGCCGATCCCAGCGACGACGTCAGCGGCGCCGACGCGGCGGCGAAGATGGCGATCCTCGCCCGCCTCGCCTTCCACACCCCGGTCACCCTCGACGAGGTCAGCTACCAGGGGATCGAGGCGATCCAGCCCGACGACCTCGCCTACGCCAAGGAGCTCGGCCTCTCGCTGAAGCTGCTCGGCGTCGCCGAACGGCGCGACGGCGGCATCAGCGTCCGCGTCTTCCCCTGCTTCCTCTACAGCGGTCACCCGCTGGCGCCGATCGAGGGCCCCTTCAACGCGGTCATGGTTGAGGCGCCGGCGATCAACGAGGTGACGATGTCGGGGCCGGGGGCGGGGGGGCTGCAGACCGCCTCGGCGGTGCTCGGCGACGTCGTCTCGATCCTCGCTGGCGACGCGCCCGTGCACGAGACTCGCGAGGTGCTGCCGATCGTCGCCGACGTCATCTCTTCCTTCTACCTCTACCTCGAGGTCGCCGACCGGCCCGGCGTGCTGGCCCGGGTGGCGACGGTCCTCGGTGACCACGAGGTCTCGGTCAAGAGCGTCGTCCAGCGCGGGATCGGCGACGATGCCCGCCTGGTGATGGTCGTCCACGAATGTCTGGAGTCGCGCTTCGCGGCGGCCGTCGAGGCGCTCGGCGCGCTTGGCGACCTGCGCGCCCCGGCCCGTTCGATCCATGTCATCGAGGAGCAGTTCTAGTGGCGGCTGGACTGATCGATCGCTACCGGGACCGGCTCTCGCTGGAGCCGGGCGACCCGGTGGTGACCCTGAACGAGGGCTCGACGCCGCTGATCGAGGCGCCGCGGCTCTCGGAGCGGATCGGCACCCGCGCCTACTTCAAGTTCGAGGGCGCCAACCCGACCGGCTCCTTCAAGGACCGGGGGATGACGGTCGCGGTCTCGCGCGCCAAGGGGCGCGGGGCGGAGGCGGTGATCTGCGCCTCGACCGGCAACACCGCGGCGAGCGCCGCCGCCTACGCCGCCCGGGCCGGCCTGCGCGGCGCGGTGATCGTCCCCGAGGGCAAGATCGCGATCGGCAAGCTCGCCCAGGCGCTGATGCACGGCGCCCGCGTGGTCGCCCTGCAGGGGAATTTCGACGACGCCCTGACGATCGTCCGCGAGCTGGCCCAGAAGCACCCGGTCGAGCTCGTCAACTCGGTCAACCCGCACCGGATCGAAGGTCAGAAGACGGCCGCCTTCGAGGTCGTCGAGGAGCTCGGGGAGATGCCGGGGGCGCTGGCGATCCCGGTCGGGAATGCGGGCAACGTGACCGCGTACTGGCGAGGATTCCAGCAGTGGGCGGAGGGCGAGAGCGCTGGCCCGAAGCCAATCCTCTACGGCTTCCAGGCCGAGGGGGCGGCACCGCTTGTCAACGGTGCCCCGGTCGCCAACCCGGAGACCGTCGCCTCGGCGATCCGGATCGGCAACCCGGCCCGCTGGGAGGAGGCGATGACCGCCTTCAACGCCTCACGCGGCCGTGTCGCCGCGGTCTCCGACGCCCAGATCCTCGATGCCTACCGCTGGCTCGCCGCCAACGAAGGCGTCTTCTGCGAGCCCGCCTCGGCCGCCTCGGTTGCCGGCCTGCTGGCCCACGGCCTGCCCACGGTCGAGGAGGCGCCGGCGCCGGAGTCAGTCGTCTGCGTGCTCACCGGTCATGGCCTCAAGGACCCCGACACCGCGCTTGGCAAAGCCCCGGCCGTGATCAACTGCGACAACGACCTCAGCGCCGTCGAGCGAGCCGTCTTCGATTGACCGTTCGTCACCGACTCGTCCGCGTCCCCGCCACCTCGGCCAACCTCGGCCCCGGCTACGACGCGATGGCGGCGGCGGTCTCGTTGCACCTGGACCTGGAGGTCGAAGAGAGCACTGAGTTCTCCTTCGATCCCGGCGGCCTCGACGTCCCGACCGGCCGCGGCAACCTGATCGTCCGCGCCTTCGAGAGCCTGCACTCCGCCGACGGCATCGCCTTCCGGCTGCGCAGCGAGATCCCGCTCTCGCGTGGGCTCGGCTCCAGCGCCTCGGCGATCGTCGCCGGTCTCTTCGCCGCCGATCACCTCTTCGAGCTGGCGCTGAGCCGCGAGGAGATGTTGGTCCGGGCGACCGAGATCGAGGGTCATCCCGACAACGTCGCGGCGGCGATCTACGGCGGCTTCGTCGTCTGCGGCAGCGACGCCGACGGCGCCCCGACGGCAGCGCGCTTCGATCCCCCCGACGGTCTCGAGGCGATCGCCGTGATCCCGCCGGACAAGGTCTCGACCCGGCTCGCCCGCGAGGCGATCCCGGCCGAGATCCCGCTCGCCGATGCCGTCGCCAACGTCTCCTCCGCCGCTCAGCTGGTGCTCGGCCTGCGCAGCGCCGACCTCGACCTCCTCGCCCGCGGCCTCGGCGATCGGATCCACCAGCCGCGCCGCCGCGACCTCTACCCGCGCTCGATGGAGATCGTCGACTCGGCGACCGAGATGGGTGCGCTTGGAGCGACGATCTCCGGCGCCGGCCCGACCGTCCTCGTCTGGACCACCTGGCAGGACGCCGGCAACGTCGCCGCCGCGCTCGAGCAGCGCTGCGCCGGCTGGGCCGAGGTCAAGCGCCTGCCATTCACGCCGCAGGGCGCGGACGTCCCGGAGCTGTAGGCGGACGATGGACTGGCTCGTCCAGATCGGCTTGATCGAGCTCGCCCTCGGCGGCCTGCTCGGCTGGGCGATGGTGATCCGCGAGGAGCGCCGCGAGTGGCTGACGCGGATCGGCATCGTCGCCCCGCAGCGGATCCGCCAGGTCCACCTCGACTACGTGATGATGGGCCTGATCCTGATCGGCGTCGGCCTCGCCGTCCCCGACCTGCCGACCGCGATCGGGGTCGCCCTCGCCTTCGGCACCTTCGTCAACCCCTTCCTCTTCGTCCCGCTCGCCTTCGACCCAGAGGTCGAGAAGCAGCTCTGGTACCGGGTTCTGGCCACGATCTCGTTCATCGCCGTCAGCGGCGGCCTCGTCGTCGCCGCGATCGTCGGCCCCGCCTGACCGCCGCGCCCGCTGCCCACTACCCATGCACTTTGTAGCCCTGTGGGCGACAAAGTGCATGGAGGAGACGGGATCGGCCTATCTGTCCGGTGCTCCGGGGGCGCGGATACGATCGCGTTCATGCCAACCAGGTCGCTGTCGAAACTGATCGGGGCGCTCGTCGCCGTCACCGCGCTGCTCGCGCTTCCAGCCGCCGCCCAGGCGTCGCTGACCTTCGTGCGCAACCAGCTCAACCCCTCGGTCTACGTCGCCAACGACAACGGCTCCGGCATCAAGAAGGTCGAGTCCGGCTACAGCCCTCACATGTCGCCCGACGGCGCCTCGGTCGCGTACTTCCACGAAGGGCCGGGCCACGCCTCGGAACTGAAGCTGGCGCCGACCACGGGCGGCCCCGGCAAGACCCTGATGGTCGGCTGGCGGGAAACCTACGAGCTCGCCTTCTCGACCAATTCGGAAGTGATCGCGGCCCTGCGCGGCGGCGAAATCGGCAAGCGCAAGCTGGTTCTGATCACCGTCGCGACCGGGGCGCAGAAGGTGATCGCGAGCGGCTACTTCAGCGGCTTCGGCTTCTCGCCGGAAGGCAACGAGCTCGTCTACGCCAAGGCGAACAGCGAAAAGTACCCGCCCAAGAGCGACGTCTTCCGCGTCTCCGCCGCGGGCGGCAAGCCGGTCGCTCTGACCAGCGATCACAAGTCGGCGGACCCGCTCTGGGGGCCGACGGGCAAGATCGCCTTCGTCAAGCTGCTCGACGCCGCCAAGCGCAAGTACGGCCCGAAGAACGAGCTCTACCTGATGAACGAAAAGGGCAAGCAGGTGAAGCGGCTGACCCACACCAACGTCGACCCGCTCCTGCAGGGCCTCTTCCCGACCGCCTGGTCCGGCGACGGCAAGCGGATCCTCACCGAGTTCGGCGGCCAGGACACCAGCTACGCGGTCGGCGTCAACGCCCTCACCGGCGCCCAGAAGCCGATCGTCAAAGCGACCGAGGAGGGCTTCGTCGGCACCGCCCTCTCCGCCGACGGCAAGACCGTCCTCGGCTACGAAGGCGGCTTCGACCCGGGTAACAAGCACCGCGTCGTCACCATTCCCTTCACCGGTGGCAAGGCCAAGGTCCTCGTCAACAACGCCACCGAACCGGACTGGAGCCTCTGAGCTTCAGTCCAGCAGTCCGACTTGGCGCAGAATCGAGACGCTGTCGGAGTAGACGTCCTTGCGCTTGACGAGGCCGTTCTCGAAGGGGATCGAGTCGATTCCGTCCCACTCGATCAGGCGGCCGGTCGGCTCGGCGGTGAGGTCGCCGCGGCGCATCGTCTTGGCCTGGGTGGCGGCGGCGGTCCATTCCTGGACGACGAGGCCGTCACGGACGTAGAGGCGGCGGGTGGTAAAGGCGATGTCGGGCCAGGTCGTGAAGATCGAGCCGATGTGGGCGCGGACGTCCTCGCCGCCGGCCGACTCGCCCGCGGTGTGGTTGTCGAAGACCATGTCGGGCGCGTGCAGCGCCATGATCGCGTCCAGGTCGTGGGCGTTCCAGGCGTCGTTGTAGCGGCCGATCGCCTCTCGCAGCGCCGCCTCGGAGTCCTTCGCCAGGTCGTTCATCGCTCCCCTTTCCGGGTTGTCGGGGCGGCTGTATCGTCGCATGAGATTCCAAGCGAACGGAGGATTCGATGGCCGGCGACTTCACGATCAAGCACCGCGACGAGTTCGAGTCGATGCAGGGCTCGGGTGACTCGACCTGGCGGCTGGCCCGCAAGGCGCTCGGCACTTCGGCCTTCGGCTTCAACTTGGTCGAGATCGAGCCCGGCGGCCAGATCCCTGAGCACGACGAGTCAGGCAGCGGCCAGGTCGAGCTCTACGTGATCCTCGCGGGGGAGGCGGTGCTGCGGATCGAGGGCGAGGACCACCCGGCCCCGGCCGGGACCTTCGCCTCGATCGAGCCGCCGGCCAGCCGCACGATCCTCAACCGCTCCGGGGCACCCGTCAGCGCCCTGCTGATCGGTGTCGACCCGCGCGGCGAATACGAGCCGATGTCCTGGGGCTGAGCCCCGCCGGCGCTCGTGGATCCGGCGCGGATTCGCGTTTTGTCCCCGCATAGGGCGACAAAACGCGAACTCGACCTGTGCTCAGGCCTAGTCCCCCTATAATTCTCCGACCCGTCAACCCGTCGCGCGCCCGCTCGAAGAAGGCGTGGAATCCGGGAGGTCATATGTCGAAGTCTCAGTCAGGCCCTGGCGCGGCCGTCGAGCGTTACTCGCCGGAGCGTCCATACAAGCCACTCGTTTCGCCGCCCAGCGTCGAAGACAACGATGCCTGCGGTATCTACGCCTCGGTCCGCAAGGACGCGACGCCGAGCCACGAGCCGATCGAGCTGGCGCTGCCCGCGCTGCAGAAGATGCTCCACCGCGCCGGCAACGTCGACGGCGAGGGCGACGGCTGCGGACTGATGCTCGACATCCCGCGCAAGATCTGGGCCGAGGAGGTCCGCAGCGGCGGCCATGACCCCTCGCTGACCCTCGACGACCACTTCGCCGTCGCCCACATCTTCATCGAGCGCTCCCAGGACCGCGCCAAGATCCAGCACGACGCCCGCGAGTTGCTGCAGCAGGGCGGCTTCCGCGTCCTCGCCGAGCGGGTCGGCGTCGTCCACTCGCCCGCTCTCGGCCCCACGGCCCGCGAGGAGGAGCCGATCTTCTGGCAGATCGCCGGCCTCGTCCCCGACGCCGACAAGCGCGACCCGATCCTCTTCGAGCTGATGAACGAGCTCGAGCACGGGCTCGGGGTCCACGTCCCCTCGTTCTCGGCGACGACCTGCGTCTACAAGGTGATGGGCGCCCCCAACGTGCTCGCCGACTACTACCCGGACCTGCGCGACCCGCGCTTCGAGACCGCCGCCGTCCTCGGTCACAACCGCTACTCGACCAACACCTGGCCCTCCTTCAAGCGGGTCCAGCCGTTCTCGGCGATCGGCCATAACGGCGAGATCAACACGATCGAACAGCTGCGCCAGGAGGCGAAGATGCTGGCGGTGCCGATCCGGCCCGACGCCTCGGACTCCCAGGACCTGAACCGGACGATCGACACGATGGTCAGCCGCGAGGAACTCAGCCTCGCCGAGGCGATGGAGATGCTGCTGCCGCCGATCGTCGAGGAGATCAAGGGCCTCTCCGAGGACCTGCACAGCTTCTACATGTACCTGCACCAGGCGATGGGGCCGTTCTCCCAGGGCCCGGTGGCGCTGATCGCCCGCCATGCCGAGGAATGCGTCTTCTCGGCCGACGCGATGGGCCTGCGGCCGCTCTGGCAGGTCGAGACCGGCTCCGACTACATCTTCAGCTCCGAGCCCGGGGTCGTCTCCGTCCACGAGATGGTCTCCGAGCCGAAACCGCTCGCTCCCGGCGAGAAGGTGCTGGTGATGATGGACGCGGCCGGCCGCGAGTCGGTCCTGCACCCGCACGACCGGATGCTGCGGATCGTCCGCGACCGCTGGCTGACCCGCAACGGGGTCAGCGAGGTGGCCGGTTACGACCGCGCTCTGGAGACCGGTGGGCCGCTGGAGGGCGACGACGTTCCCGGCTACTCCGAAGCCGGCCCCGAGGAGCCGGTCAAGGTCGAAGACCGCGTCCTCGCCGGCTTCGGCTGGCAGCGCGACGACGTCAAACTGGTCCAGCAGATGGCCTCCAACGGGGCCGAGCCGGTCGGCTCGCTGGGCTACGACGGCCCGCTGGCGGCGCTCTCGCCCGAGCGCCAGAACCTGGCCGACTACTTCAAGGAGACGGTCGCCGTCGTCACCAACCCGGCGCTCGACCGCGAACGGGAGCTCGAGCACTTCTCGACCCGCGCCCTGTTCGGCCGCCGGCCCTCGCTCGACTCCGCCGGCGAGGACACCGGCACGGTCGAAACCGAGTTCCCGGTGATCCTCGGCGGTCACCACGGGCTGGCGCCGCTCTCGGACAAGACCTACCGCAAGATCGCCCGCGACCACCACACCTACCTGCTCGAGGACCTCTGGGAGGAGTTCCGCGGCCGCGCCGCCGCGGTCGACATCTCGCTGCTGGAGTCGGAGACGACCCAGGGCGCGATCGAGCGGATCAAGCAGGAAGCGGTGAAGAAGGTCCGCAACGGGGCCGAGCTGCTGATCCTCACCGACCGCACCGTCTACGACGGCGAGCGCCGCTACCTCGACCCGCACCTCGCCACCTCCTCGGTCGACCAGGCGCTGAAGCAGTTCAAGGTCGAGCGCGGCGAAGAGAACCTGCGCCGCCGCTGCGGGCTGGTCCTGCGCTCGGCGGCGGTCCGCAACGTCCACGACGTGATGCTGGCCCTCGGGCTCGGCGCCAACGGCGTCTGCCCGTACACGATGGTCGAGGTGATCTGCGTCGAGGACTACGAG
>OUNO011311523.1_pt1 | contig 11870 bp, 9 predicted proteins | sample 1779811 | NCBI WGS metagenome assembly OUNO01 (sample SAMEA3914804, study PRJEB12502) | metagenome | biome: forest; material: soil | place: Canada | collected 2010-06-25 | depth 0.3 m
GCCGTTGTGGAAGAAGCTGTGGCGGGTGGCGATGTTGCGCAAAGTGGGGGTTTTGAACATGCCGCAGAATGGGTTGGGTTTCCCGGGCAGGTACGGATGGTCTTTGCGCACGGGGCCGCAGATGCCCATGTCGGCGTAGCTGCGTTCGCGATTGGCGGGGATTTCAAGGTTGCGCGGCACGCCGATGGCTTCGAAGGAGAAGTCGGTGAAGAGCGTGCGGCTGCCGCTCGCGCCGGGGTTCGGGAAGTGGCACGACGCGCAGTTGCCGACCTCGGGGTCGTTGAAGACGGCGAGGCCGCGTTCTTCTGCGGGCGTGAAGGTGCCACCGGGCTGGCTCGTTTCGTGGCGATCGAATTTGCTGGAGTAGGGGTGGAAGCTCACGTCTTCGGTTTGGAAGCTCTGCAGCGCGAGCTGCACGTTGGCGAGCGCGGCTTCCGCGTCGTCGAGTGCGTGCGCGCCGAAGGCTTGCAGGAACGCGGGCGCGTAGCTGGCCGCGCGCACTTTGGCGAGCACGTCGGCGGCGCTCTTGTTGGCCATCTCGAGCGGCGCGAGCAGCGGAATTTTGGCTTGTTCACCGAGTGAATCGACGCGGCCGTCCCAGGTGTAGCCGCCACCCGGTGCGGGCTCGGCGATGCCGTCGGCATTGTCGAGCAAGTCGGAATAACCCGGGGTGTATTCGGTGTAGCGCAGCGAGGGCACCGCGCGCGTCCCGAGCGCTTTGCCGTTCGGGCCACCGAGCTGCACGGCGAGGCCATTGGGCGGGCCGTAGGCGTGAGCGGGGTCGTGGCACGAGGCGCAGGCTTGTGTGCCGCTCGCCGACAGCGATTTGTCGAAGAACAGCTCGCGGCCGAGCAAGGCGGCGGCGCTGACGTGGAACACGGGCGCAGGCGCGAGCGGTAACGCACGCGCGAGGATCGGCGTGGCCGAGGTCGGCGCGGCCGCGCGCGTGGGCACGGCGTCCGGCGTCGAGTGACTCGCGCCGTCGCAGGCGACGAGCACTCCCCAAGCTGCGAACAACGAGGCGCACTGACTCAATTTCATCACGCGGTCTCCGAGGCAGAAAAATGCAGGACCGCGCCAGCCCCCACGTCGGGGACCAGCGCGCTCCATTTCCAGCGTTATTTCAGGGCTGAGCGGCTCAGCTACCCGAATGCGAGAAGTCGAACAGATCGAAGAGATCGTCGACCGCAGGCTGGTTCACGGGGACGTACGGGTTGCTCGCGGCCACGACCGGGTTCGGCAGATTGTCGCGGCTGCGGTTGCTGACCGGAGCCAAGCTCCAGTTGCGCTCGATGAACTTCAGGATCGAGGTGTGGTCGCTGTAGTTGTGGCTGATCTTGCCGCCCATCGAGTAGGGCGAGATGGCGATCATCGGGATGCGCGGGCCGTCACCGAAGAAGTCGATCGGTTGGATGAAGCCGGAGTCGTAGTAACCGCCGCCTTCGTCGAAGGTGACGATCACGAGCGTGCTCGCCTCGAGCTGCGGGTTCGCGTGCAGCTTGTTGAGGATTTGCTTCACGTAGGCCTCGAACAGATTGAGCTTCGAGGATTGCGGGTGGCCGTCGAGCACGCCGTCCGGGTGCGCGAAGGAAACCGCCGGCAACGTGTTCATGGCGATGTCCGTGTACATGTCCACCGTGTCTTTGATGTGCTCGGTGCGTTGCGCCGCATCCGCCATCACCGAGGTTTGGTACTCGAACGGATTGCAGATCTGGCAATAACCCGGCAGATTTTGGAGCGCGCGGTTGTACATGCCGCCGTAGAAGCGCCACGACACATTGTTCTCACGCAACGTGTCACCGATCGAGCGCTGCTGGGTGGGCGGCACGAACGTGCCCGTGGTCTTGAGCGCGCCGCTCGGGTCATACGCCGGATTCGTGTTGTTCAAGTAGTAGTAGGTGTTGGCCTCGCAGTTCGGGCTCGGGCGGTGCGGCAACGTGCCCAGGTAGCTCACGACAGGTCCGACGCCGGGCGCCGCCGTGTCCGAGCAATTGCTGAAATTGCCGTCGATCGTGTAATTGTTGTTGGTGTTGGCGCGCGGGTTCGGGTTCGCGATCATGTTCGCGGGCGGCACAGCCGGGTGGCCATTGCCGTCGGTCCAGGCCACGGCGTCGCCGAAGCCGACCATCGAGTGATTCGCGCCCGTGCCGCCTTGAAACGACTGGTGGAAGTTGTCGCTCATCGCGTACTTGTCGGCCCAGGCCTTGAACAGCGGCGCATCACCGTTTTGGACGTTGAAGAACGCCATGGAATTACCCACGCCGTTGTTCGCGGTCGAGAACGAGGTGATCACGAACGGGTACAGATCGCTCAGACAACCCGCGGGATTCTCGGCCGTCGCGTTCGCCACCGCGCAGTCCGACTGCTGCCACATTTGATAGAAGCGGTGCGTCGTGTCGCCCGTGTACGCATCATAGGGCATGGTCGGGCCGGTCATCTGGAACGGGCCGCCCGGCAGGTTGGCCGCGTTCGTGATGCGCGTGTCGGTCACGCGCGCCGGCAAGCCGCTGGCACCCGTGGTGGTCAGGATCATGTCCGACTGATCGATATCGGTGATCACTGCGGCCGGGATGTCGACCGAGATGAACGGGGCCGCAGCGGCCTGCGGGGCACTCGGCGTACCGCCCGTGGTCGGCGGGGGCAAGACGTCGTACTTCGTCTTGCTGGCAGCACCGACGTAATAAGCCGCCTCGGGTGCAGCGCTGGACTGAATGGCCTTCTGGTAGTTCGGGCCGGGCGTGCCGTCGGCATTGATGATGCCCTTCGAGAGCAAGTTCGACACCGTTTGACCCGGGCGCGGCACGTAGCTGCCGTAAACGTGGTCGAAGGTGCGGTTTTCGCCGATCAGCACGATCACGTGCTTGATCGGGCTGACCGTGAGCGGGTCGCCACAGGTAACGTCCACGGTTTCGTGCGAGGAGCACGCCGTGTCGCCGTCCGCCGCGCGCAGCGTGATGGTCGCCTTGCCAACCTTGGTGCACGTAAACTTCGCCGCAGCACCGGCCGCGTCGGAGACGACGCCGCTGCTGGCGCTCCACGAGTAAGACAGAGCGGACGGCGAGTTGTCGACGTCGGTTGCGTTCGCTTGCAACGTGATCGAGCCGTTCACGGCCACTTCCGCGGGGCTCGCGTCGATGCCGTCGATGCGCGGGCAGGCGTTGACGCTGCCGTTCACCAGGACGCTGCCGGTCTTCGGCTGAATGTCACACGTCAGGTGGACCGTGACCTCTTTGGTCGCCGCGCTGTCGATGTCGAAGCTAGCGGAGCCCATGCACGTGCCCTGGCCGTCCGTCGTCTTGCCCGTGAGCGTGAGCGAGTAGCCCGCGCCGAACGGCAAGCCGCTGATGATCGCGCTGACTTTCGTGCTGTCTTTAACGTTGATCGTGCCCGTCTTGCTGAACGAGTTCGGACCCACGACGGTGTAGCTCACGCTGTCGATGGCAACGCCCGCGCCGAGCTGCAGCTCGAGCCCGACCGTGCCGCTCTTCTCTGCACTCTCGGACGAGCCGGGAGTTTCGGCGGAAGAGCAGCCGCCGACTGCCCAGCTCGCGACCAGCGAGCCGAGCAAAATAGTGTTTACGATGCTTGTTCTCATCACAGTACCCTCCGTGCGAAATCACACGTGGGCGCGCCGCGAGGAGTCGCGACCTTCGCCCGTTGCGCGCGGGACTATGCCGAGCCCGTTCGACGTGCCGGCGAACGTTGCGTACCGTCTGTGCAAGGAACACGCGCCAAGCGCGTTGCGAGCGAGTGACTGCGCACACTGCTCAGCCGACGTATCGGTGACGACGATGACGATCGCGCGGCTGAACGCGGGATCGCGTGCGCGGCGCTGAGGCGCAAATGAAGCGCTAGGGGGATCGCCGTAGGCGCAACGTACGCAGACCGATCACGTCGCTACCGATGAACGCGGACCCCGGGTGTGCGGAGAGCTGAAGCGTGTCTGCCTGCGCACAAAAATCGAATGCGGTCGGCGACAGATCGTCCGCTGGGAAGGTGCGCGTCAAAGACAAGACGTCTCCAGTGATTCGTGAGCTGCCCCGCTCGAGCAGATACAGCTCGAACTGCCACGAGCAATCACAACCCCCATCCGCTGCCGCGAGGCACGTGAGCTCACTGAGATCCGGCGACGTGTAAAAGAACTGCAGCAATTGACCCTGCAGCTCGCCGCACGTGGGATTGGCGCCGTGAGCGGTCAGGCAGCCGGGACTGAAATGCAACCCCGACTCGCCCCTGGTTCGGAGCTCGAGCGAGTAGCCTTGGTCGGGCGTGAACGTGACGTCTGCTTCAGTCACCGACACCTGCTTGGGCAGAGGCAGCGTGACCTCCGTAATTCCCGGGGCACCGGCGCTCGCGGGCAGATAGGCGAGGTCCGAACACCCGGTCAACGGCTCGAACGTCGGCTCCGCGCAGGCGCCCGCTAGCTGCGATGCTGCCCCCCCGTCGCCGATCGCCAGCCAGTGGCCAGTAGGATCACCGCCGCAGATGGCCAAAGGGGGGCACGCACTGGAGTCCGCGGCGCCGCCCGCGCCGGCAGCGTCACTCGCGCCCGCCACGGCGTTCATACCGCTCGTGCCGGCGCTCGTCCCCGAGTGTCCGCCCGCGCCGTCACTGGCCGTCGCGCCGCCGTTGCTGCGGCTACCGGCGCTGGCGCCCGCGTCGCCGCTGGAGCCCGCATTCGGAGCGGCGCTCGGGTCCGCATCCGCGCCGCACATCGGCAACGTGAGCAGTAGCCCGACCGCGAATACCGGCACCAGGCCTGGCCACCCGGCACGCGTTCCCTCGTCCCGATCCGTTCGCTTCCCCATCAGCCCCTTATAGCAGCGAGGATTGCGCAAGGCCGAAGCTCGGGCCTCGAATGGCGCGGTTTCTTTGTTTGACCCGCGCCTTGCACCCAAGCACGCACGCCGCAAGCGGGTTAAAAGTACTGGTGATGCGCTGGGTTTGGTCGTGGGCGGTGCTGTGCGCGGCGGGCTGCGCTGTGCCCGGCCCCGCACGTTTCGCCAGTTGGGATCCGGTGCGCAGCGACATTCCGAGGCCGGGCAATCGCGCCGAAGCCCGCGCCCGGCTGAGCGCGAGTTACGCTTTGTGGAAGAAATGGCGCGCCTCGACGCGGCCGATGATCATGGAAACCGGTCGCCAGCCGACGCCGGACACGGCGAACGAGTACAGCTACGTGCGCGCCCGGCAGACCTCGCTCAACGAGGTGGCGTTCACGCTGTTCGTGGTGAAAGGCGAGCGCGTCGTGTTGCGCGCGCTCATGACCGCTGATCCGAGCAAGCTGAGTCGGTCGCGACGGCAGCTCGCCCAGCTGCGGGTCACTTCGCGTTGGGTCGAACGCAACGGCCTGGTGGGGCGTCACGAACAGGGAGCGCCGGCGAAAACCGTCGACCAGCTGTACGCCGAATGCGATCGACTGATCGATCGAGAGGCGACGCCACCACGGCTGTACTTCGATCCCGAGGGGCTCTTGATGCAGTGCGGGTACCCGCCCGAAGAATGCTCGGACTGCGAGTCGGCATCGGTGCTGTCGATCAGCCGCTTCTCGGTGCGGAACGAGGCGCCGCGCCGCATTCCAGCCGCCTGGCTGTGTGAAGCGGAGACAGGCGTGGTGCTGCCCGGCAGTGATTTGCCGCTCTTGCCCGACGAAACCAGCTGCGTTGCCGCTGCGCTCCCGACCCCGCCGCGGCCTCCGCGCGAGCCAGCGGAGGGCCTGGGTGACATTTGCGTCATCGATCCCAACGCATGCCCGCAGCCAGTGCTGGGGCTCGCGACGTGGCTCCAGATCCGACCTGCGATCTGTCCTTCGTGGCCAGAGCACGCGCCGCGCGCTCTCGAAGTCGGCAAGAGCGATCCGCTGGCCGATTGGACGTTCCCATTTTCGTCGAACGAAGACGTCGAATGTGGAGCGAGCGGCATGCGCTTGAAACACATTCGTCCGCCGCAGTGACGCGCATTGCGCATACCCGTTCGTGACCGTGACCGCTTTGCGCGCGCGAGATCCGCCAGGGACTGACTACGTCCGGGCCTCAGAAGTGCACAGCTGCAAAGTTCGTCAACATCGCTTTATCTAAGCGCTGGTTCGCGGAAGCAAGTGGAGGTACCAATGAACGAACGGTTTGTACGAAGCAGTTGGGGTGTGGGCGCGGCGTTGCTGTTCACGCTCGGGTGCAGCGCGGGCGGCAACGAGAGCGTGGGCTCGGCGCAAGCCCGCGATGCGACCTATGACTTACGGTCCATCGTTTCAGATCCGCTGCGCGCCGACAGCCGCGGCTGGGAAGTGGAATGGCAGATCCCGCAGATCGCCAATCAGCAAGCTGCAGGCACGCTCGGCCAATGGTATTGGAACCTGGAATCGGGCCTGTATCACACCGGCGACGGCTGGTTCGTGTACTACTTCGGCGACGACAACGGGCTGACCGGCGCCGATCCGAACTGCGACACGCAGTGGGTTTCGGGCGGCATTTGTCACGGTATTTACTCGAATCTGCAGCCCGGGCAGCGCGTGCTCTTCCACTACGAGTATTGCACGGCGAGCCACGTGGCCAGCGTGAACGGCACGCAGCTGTGCCTGTACGTCGATCTGGAAGACGGCGCAGGCCTGCGCTTCCTGGCCGAGGACGACCGCACCACCAACGAGATGTACACGCACGACATCGAGAACTTCGATGCCGTCAACCGCATGGGTGTGTCGTGCAGCTCGCCCGCCAAGATGGTGAAGCAGCGCCGCGAAACGAGCGGCGGCACGTGGCTGAACATGACCGGCGCGAGCACTTGGCGGCTCGAGAGCAACTCGAGCACCGATCGCTTCGAGAACATTCAACTCGCAGCCAACCCCGCCACGTGGGATTCGTGCACCGGCACACCGCCTGCGCAAACGTGCACTGACGGCATCTGGGACCAAGACGAAACAGGCGTCGACTGCGGCGGCTTCAACTGCGCCGCGTGCGGCTCGAGCTGCCTGTCGCAATCGCTGCCGCGCGCGGCCGCAGTGGCTTCGTCACAAGAGAACGCGACGCTGAGCGCCGCGCAGGCAATCGACGGCAACGCCGGCACCCGCTGGTCCAGCGCGTTCAGCGATCCACAGTGGATTTACGTGGATTTGGGCTCGCCCCGTTACGTTTCCGCGGTCCAGCTCAACTGGGAGGCCGCCGCCAGCGCCAACTTCGACATCGAAGTGAGCTCCAGCGCCAGCGGTCCGTGGACGGCCGTGTCGACGCAAGCGGTCGGTGGTGGCACGCAGCTCATCCCCTTCACGCCCACGGTCGCGCGCTACGTGCGGCTCTATTCGCACGCACGCACCACCCCCTACGGGAACTCGCTGTGGGAGTTTCAAGTGCTCGGCGATCCGAGCCCGACCTGCAGCAGCGGCACCAGCAGCTGCAGCGACGGCATTCAGAACGGCACTGAAACGGGCGTCGACTGCGGCGGCTCGTGTGCCGCGTGCCCAGTCGCGTGTTTGAACCAAGCCCTCTCGCGCATCGCTGCTGTCGCGTCCTCGCAAGAGAACGGCACGCTCGGGGCGGCGCAAGCCATCGACGGCAACACCGGCACGCGCTGGTCGAGCGCGTTCAGCGACCCACAATGGATCTATGTCGACCTGGGCAGCATCCAGAAGGTGCGCCGCGTGCTGCTCAATTGGGAAGCCGCAGCCAGCCTCAAATACGAGATCGACGTGGCTTTGGGACCGACCGGCCCCTGGTCCTCGATCTACAGCACGACCACCGGGAATGGCGGAATCGACGACATCACGGGGCTCGCTTCGAACGCGCGCTACGTGCGCCTGTACTCGTCCGCACGCACCACGACGTACGGAAATTCGCTGTGGGAGTTTGGGATCTACGGCGATCCGAATTCGAGCTGCACGCCGTGAGTTGACGGCACACGCGGCCACCCGCACAGTTGCGCTCATGAACTCTGGGCGGCAAATGGGTTGGGTGGCTACGTGCATTTCGTTGGGCCTCGTTGCGGTGGGCTGTGGCGGCTCGGACGGCAATAGCGGTCCTTCGCCGAAGATGGGCGCGGCCACGGCCGACTGTGGGACGGTACAAGAACCACTGACGCTGACGCTGACGGACGTAACCCCGGCAGCGGGCGCCACGCTGGCCAACCAGGAGATCATCGAAAGCTTCACGATCGTCGGCAAGCTGCTCAAGATCGACCCGACTCTGGCGCAGGGCGCGACGCACAGCGCAGGCCACGCGAGCCCATTGCCGATCCCGTGGACGTACACGCCGTCGGGCAGCGACACCGTGTACACCTCTGCGCCCATCACCTGGGAGAAGGTGGGCCACGTGGAGCTCGACCCTCCGGGATTGCTCGTGCTCTCGGACGGCTGCGTGTCGATTCTGCCCACGCCAACGTTCAGTTACGACGTCACGGCTCCCTGATCACGCGCTGCGGTGCACTTCGACGAGCAGCTTGGCCCAGGTTTCGTCGCTGACGGCGGAGCGCGGCAGCACGTTGCTCATCACGATCGGCGTCGAAGACTGCGCGCGGAGGGCGCCGCGTTCGGGGCGGGCGAGGTCGAGGTATTCTTCGCCGTCGGCGAGCTGGGGCGCCGTTTCTAGCGTGCTGACGCGGGCGACCTCCTCATCCGAAAGCAGCGCGAGCACGGCGTGGCGGCGTTGGTAGGTGCTGCCTTTGGGAGCGGCAGCGGCGTTGCTTTCCGCGTCGACACCGAGCGTCCAAGACGGCGCATCGCTGGCGGGAAAGGACTCGACGAGGGTTTCGTCGATCATGGCTTCGGTGTGGTCGCTCTTCTTGTTGGTCATGGCTGCCCTTCAACGATGCATCAGGATGTTTACGAGTTTGCCGAACGGGTCACGCACGTAAAAACGGCGCACGCCCCAGGGCTCGTCAGCAGGCCCGTACTCGACGGCGAAGCCCGCTTTTTTCATGGCTCGATACGCTCCATCCAAGTCGTCGACCTCGATCGACAAGTCGGGAGCTTGGGTGCCCGAGCCACCTTCGGACAAGAAGCTGACTTGTACGGTCATCTTCGTGGTCGAGCCGTACGTCGCAATCCAGCCTTGGTCCATGAGCACGTCCAGCCCGAGCACGTCTTGGTAGAAGCGCTTGGCGAGCGACGGATCCGGCGTCGACACGTTGCTGACGATGCGTTTGACCCTCATTGTGCGCCGCAGCGTAGCGCGCACGCGCGCTCGGAGCGACCGAATCGTGATAGCCTCGGGCGTAACGTGAGCGACACAGTGGGTACGGTTGGTGACGGGCGGGCGGCAGGGCGGGTGCAGGCGGCAATTCGGGCGGCGAGCCACGGCCTCGTCGAGCGCGAGCTGCTGGTCGAGCTGATCACGCTCTCGGCGATCGCCGAAGAGCACCTGCTGGTCATCGGTGAGCCGGGCACGGCCAAGAGCGAGGCAGTGCGGCGCGTGGCGCAAGCCTTGGGCGGGCAGTACTTCGAGTACCTGCTGGGCCGCTTCACCGAGCCGAGCGAGCTGTTCGGGCCGCTGGACGTGCTCAAGCTGCAGCAAGGCAAGCTCGAGATCGTGACGGCCGGCATGTTGCCCGAAGCCGAGATCGCGTTCCTCGACGAAGTATTCCTGGGCTCGACCGCAATCTTGAACACGCTGCTCGGCATTCTGAACGAGCGCTCCTTTCGCCGCGGGAACACGCAGCTGCGCGTGCCGTTGCGCATCTGCGTGGGCGCGAGCAATGCCCTGCCCAGCGATCCGGCGTTGGCGGCCTTCGCCGATCGCTTCTTGACGCGCGTGTTCGTGAGCTCGGTGCCCGATTCGCAGCTCGAGGCGCTGCTCGAGGCCGGCCGTATGCCAGCGCCCGCGGGCAGCCCGGCCAGCCTCGCCGATCTCTCGTTGCTCGCCGCGGCACGTCGCGCGGTCGATCTATCGCCCGTGCAAAGCGCCTTCGCGAACGGCATTCGCTTGCTACGCCGCGCAGGCATCGCGCTCACCGACCGGCGCATCGTGCGCACGCAAGGCTTGGTGGCAGCAGCGGCAGCACTCGGCGGGCGCAGCACTGCCAGCACGCGCGATCTGTGGCCGTTGATCTACGCCATCCCCACGCAAGTCGAGCAAGACTCCGCGCGGGACGTGCTGCGCGAGCTGCTCGCCGAATCCGAGAGCCCGCTCAGCGCGGCTGCGCTGGACGCCTCCGCGGGTCCACGCGCACGCGCGAAGCGCATCGCAGAAGCGGGCGAGGCGCTGCTCGCCGAGGCCCCCGAAGCCGCTGCCGTCGGCGCTTGGAAGCTGCGTATCGAGGGCTTACTGCGCGAAATCGACGCGACATTTCCGGCTGCCGCGCGGCCCGAGCCCTTGCCGCAATTGCGCGAACGCCTGGCCGCACAGCTCGCGGCTCCGGAGGGCGCGAGCAAAGGCGCATGATCGCGCTGGCTAGCTCCCCGCGCAGCGACCCGCTCGTTGCCTGCGCGGTGCTGTCCGTGGCGGGGAGCGTGCTGCCGCTCGCGCGCCGCCTGCTCGAGCTGGACGACGAGCGGCTGAGCCGACTGCGCATCGTGTACGGCAGCCAATTCCTGCTCGTCTCCGGCAAGCTCGAGGATTTGCCTTGGGTCGACGGCGTGCAGTACCTGGGTCGAGACGCGAACGCGCCGCGCTTGCTCTTGCCCACGACACTCGGGCCGAGCGTGCCGTGCTCGGTCTTCGAGCGTGCCGTCGCGCGGCGCTGCGCGCAAAACAAACCCGCGCTCGCGCCGCCCTGGGGCGTGTCCCTCGAGCCGGCGCTGATCTTCAGCATCGGCAACGCGCAACCCATCGTGCAGGCTGACCTCGAAACGCTGCTCGGCGCGGCTCCGCCTTCGCCTTCGCCATCGTTGCCATGAGCACGCTGCCTCCGACCCTCGCGCGTTGGCAGAAGCAGCTCGGCCTGTTCCCGGAGGATTTGGCCACGAGCCTCGGTCAGCTGGTGCAGCGCTTGGCCCCCGCAGTCGAAGCCTTCGCGCTGACCGATCGCGTGGATTCCGGCGAAGTAGATGGCTTCGACGGCATCACGCAACGCGGCAGCTACGAGCGCCTGTTGCCCTCGGAGTGGGCGCTGCGCGAGAGCTTGCCGCTCGAGTTCCTGCGGCGTGCCGCGCACGCCGAGCATTCGTTCTTTCGCATCGCGCGACGCGAGCCGAGCGCGGTGCGCGCCAGCCTGGCCGTGTTCGACGCGGGGCCCGACCAGTTGGGCGGGTGCCGGCTGGCTCAGCTCGCGACGCTCCTGCTGCTCGTGCATCGCGCCGAGCAGCAGCGCGAGATCCTCAACTGGCAACTGCTACACAACGTGAACGAAGATCCGCTGCACACGCTGGACGAGCAGAGCGTGCAGGCATTCCTGCGCGGGCGAACCGCGGAGCGCTCGACGCCGGAGTCCGTCGCGCATTGGAAAGAGCGCTATCCGGCGCACGAGCTGTGGGTCGTGGGCGCCCGCGGTCTCGCGCCGGAAGCGGATGCGCGCACGACTGCGGTATCGATCACGGAGGCCGTCGACCCGATCGCCCAGCAGCTGCATGTCGCGTTCAGCGCCCGCGGCCGCGCACCGCGCACGCTCAGCCTCGAGCTGCCCGAGCCGAGCCTCGCAATCCGGCTGCTGCGCGATCCACTGCAAAAACCGCGCTCTACGGTGCGCTTGCCGCCCCCCTCGCAGCGGCGTCACAGTAACGTACTGCTCAACGACGAAGGCTCACGCCTCTTCTATCTGAACGAGCGGCGCGAGCTGATCGGCCTGCCGATCCCGAACGCGCGGCATCGCCAGGCCGGCAGCCCGCACTGCTACCAGCCCGCCGCTTACGGCAAGATCATCGGCGTACACAACGGTTACGGCCGGCACCTGCATTGGCTTTGCTACCGCGATCGCCGCGTCAGCTTGCACTCGAATCGCGCGCCGGACGCGCC
>OUNO010000393.1_pt1 | contig 11853 bp, 10 predicted proteins | sample 1779811 | NCBI WGS metagenome assembly OUNO01 (sample SAMEA3914804, study PRJEB12502) | metagenome | biome: forest; material: soil | place: Canada | collected 2010-06-25 | depth 0.3 m
CCGGACGCGCTGTACTGGGGCGCGCGCTTCTTCCACGAGCGCTACCAAAAGCCGATCTACATCACCGAGAACGGACTCTCGGTGCGTGATGCCGTGGCGACCGACGGCAAAGTCCACGACTCGCTGCGCGTCGATTTCCTGACTCGCTACCTCTCCGCGCTGCGCCGGGCCAGCGAGCATGGCGCCCATGTCGCGGGCTACTTCCAATGGTCCATCTTGGACAACTTCGAGTGGGCCGAGGGCTACAAAGAACGCTTCGGCCTGATCCATGTCGACTACGCGACGCAAAAGCGCACGCTCAAGGATTCCGCGCTGTTTTACAGCGAAGTGATTCGCTCGAACGGCGGTAATTTGCCGGAGCTGGGCGCAACGGAGATCTGAGCGGTCATACCGCCTTGAGCTCGATGCGGTAGTGCAGGTGCAGCACCTGCAGCCCCAAGAACCTGACTCGGTGGTCGCAGCGCAGCACGTCCGCGTCGTCGACATAGACCCGGAAGTGTTCCTTGAGGGTTCGGACGCGCCAAACGCGCAGCTTGCCGGGCGCGGGCACGTCGATGCGGTAGAAGCCGACGTCGCCGAAGGCTTGGCCGTCGGAAGAGAGCTCGAACTCGCCGGCGGCGTTCAGGCGCGGCGCGAGGATCACCGTGGCGTTGCCGTGAGGCATGGGGAACACCACTTTCACCGCGGGGCGCCCGCGATGGGGCGGGTGAGTCGTCAGGTAAAACCCGGTGTAAATGACGCGGCCGGTGTCGACGAGGCGGCGGTACCAACCGGAGTAACGCAGCGCGCCGGCGCTGTCACGGAGCAGCACGATCTCGCTGTCCATGCCCTTGGCCGTTTCCAGCACTCGCAGCGGGAAGTTCAGCTGATTGACCTTGCGACTGATGGTCGTCACGAGCAGCCATAGCCCGACGCTCGCGGGAAACCAGGATTCGGCCCAAACGTCCATGCGGTAGCGCGCCGTGTGCTCGTAGAAATGGCGTACGCGCGGGTGCACGCGCGATACGTCGAAGCCGTCGCTGGCGAGCACGTCGAAGCTCGGCACCAAGCCGCCTTCCGCGGCGCGCCGCTCCACGCTCAGCGCCTCACGCGCGGCGCACTCTTCGTAGGGGCGGTCGCCAATGTAGTCACCGCCGATGGGTCCGCTGAGCCACGGCACTGTGTCTTCCGCTACCTCACGCCCGAAGATGCGAATCAGCAGATAGATGAACGACGCACCGATGCTGGCCACCAAACCACGAACGATCCCGAGCTTTTCTGCGTCTTCGCCCATGCGGCGCCGAGTCTACACCGGAGGTGCGCGGTGCGTTCGTCAGCGGGCGGGCGGTGGCGCGCGGGTTGCAGTGGACCCCTGCCATGACGCGTTGGCGGCTGCTCACCGTGTGCTCGATCCTGTTGGCGCTCGGCCTTTCGCATTGGCTCGGGGCTCGGCCGTATCTGCGGCCGTTGCTGCCTGCGGCTCGGCCGACCGCGAGCGCGCTCGCGGTCACTGCCGCTCCAGCGGCGCCTCCGTCGCCTAGTACAGCGGCCGAACCGTTGCCCGTCGCAGCCGCTCCGAGCTCGGTTCCGCCTCGCGCGGCGCCCACCAGCACGCCACCTTTCGAATACACCGACAATTACCTGCTGGTCGGTCTCGATCGGCGACCGTTCGGCGGCGGCGCTGGCCTCGCGGATACGATTCTGGTCGCTGTCTTCGACGAGCCGAGCGGCGCGCTCGGTCTCGTCAGCATCCCGCGCGATCTTTGGGTCGACATTCCGGGGCACGAGCCCGACCGCATCAACACGGTGATGAACGTCGCGCGCCGCTCCGGTGAAGATCCATTGGCGTTGCTCGGGCGGGTCGTCGAAAACACGCTTGGCCTGCCGATCGCACGCAGCTTGGCGATCGATATCGGCGTGCTCGAACGCGCGGTCGACGCGCTCGGAGGCATCTCGCTCGACGTGCCGTGCCCGATCGTCGATCGCTTCCTCGATCCGCGCGATCCCACGGGCTATCGCAAGCTCGATCTAGCCGCAGGCGAAGCGCGCTTGGACGGCGTCACTGCGGCCATGTACGCCCGTTCGCGGCACGGTCGCTCGGACTTCAGCCGCGCCCGGCGCCAACAGGCCCTCTTGGTCGCGATGCGGCGCGAGCTCGTGAAATCCTCCAATTTGCTGCGCTTGCCGAGTTTGTTCGGACAATTCGAGGACTCGCTCGAGACCGATCTGCGACGCGTCGATCTGCTCACGCTCGCTCAGCGCGTGCTGCGCGTTCCGACGCAGCATCTGCACGGTGTGGTCCTCGGGGTCGAGCAGGTGAGCGGCATGCGCGCTACCGGAGGCCGAGCGGTGCTCGTGCCCAAGCGCGAAGCCATCGACAACGCTCTGAGCGCGCTGTTCTCCGCGCCCACGCCCGGGATACCAGAGACCGGCAGCGTGTGCCCGAAGGCCGACATCGCGCTCAGCGCTGGCTAACACTACTTAGTCAGTTCTTGGCCTGGATTTTTCCGATGTTCGGCTGACACCCGCACAAGGTAGGTGTCCCGAATACGTGCCGCCCTGGCGTCCCCCGCGGGGCGACATCTTATCTGATGGGCGTGAAGGTCGTAATGTATCGATTCCAGCGACTCACGACTAGACTTCGAGCAGATGGCCGACGATACGAGCGAGCGGGACGGCGCAGGGCCTTTTCCCGCGCCTGCGGGGGACGTGCTGGACTTCGTTTTGCGGCACGCGCCGGTGCGTGTTTTCGAGGTCGACGCACAGGGGCTGTTCGTGATGAACGAGGGCGTCAATCCGCCCGGCGGCTCACGCCCCGGCGCGCTCAAAGGCGTGAATGCCCGGCTCGCATACAAGAACTTTCCCGAAGGGTTGAGCGCGCTCGAGAGCGCGCTCGGTGGCACGGAGAGCCACGTGCGCTATTCGGCCGACGGTCGAACCTACGATCTGACGTTGAGCCCTCGGTGCGACGCCCAAGGCAACGTGACGAGTGTGCTCGGTATGGCGCAGGTGGTGACCGAGCGCGTGCGGGCAGAACAAGAGGCGCGCAAGAGCGAAGAGCGTTTTCGTCGCGTGTTCGAGTCGAGCATGATCGGCTTGTTCTTTTTTCGGCTGACCGGTGAGGTCACCGAAGCCAACGATGCCGTGCTGCGAACGCTGGGCTATACCAGCACCGACATCGAGTTGGGTCGGCTCGATTGGCGCAAGAGCACGGTGCCAGGTCACGAGCCGGCGGACGAGCAAGCGCTCGTGCAGCTCGCGCGAGACGGCGTGTGCAACGCCTACGAGAAGGAGCTGTTTCGCAAAGACGGCAGTCAGGTGCCCGTCATGCTCGGCGGCGCGATGCTCCAGGAAGGCAGCGGCACGGGCGTCGCGTTCATGCTCGATTTGAGCGAGCGCAAGCAAAGCCAAGAAGAGCGCGAACGGTTGCAAGCGCAGCTGCTGCAGGTGCAGAAGCTCGAGAGCCTGGGGGTGCTCGCCGGTGGCATCGCGCACGACTTCAACAACTTGCTCACGGCCATCTTGGGCAGCGCGTCGGCGGCCATGTTGAGCTTGCCCAACGAGAGCCCAGCACGCCCGGACTTGGACAACGTGGTGTTGGCCTCGCGCCGCGCGGCCAACTTGACCCGACAATTGCTGGCCTATTCGGGCAAAGGGCACTTCGAAGTGCGCCCGATCGATCTGTCGGTGCACGTGCGCGAGCTGGCCAGTCTGCTCGAGACCACGATCTCGAAGAAGGTGCAGTTGCGCCTGGAGCTGACGCAAGACTTGCCCTCGGTCGCGGCGGACATCGCCCAGGTGCAGCAGATCGTGATGAACTTGGTGATCAATGGCGCCGAAGCGATCGGCGACCAGCGGGGCACGGTGCTCGTCACCACCGGTGTGCAAGTGATCGACGAGTTCTACGTACAGAGCTTGTTCTCGAGCGAGGGGATCCAGTCCGGAACGTACGTGTACGTCGAGGTGCACGACACCGGCTGCGGCATGGATGAAGCAACGAAGACGCGCATCTTCGATCCCTTCTTCACCACCAAATTCACCGGTCGCGGCCTGGGCTTGGCCGCCGTGCTGGGCATCGTGCGCGGGCACAAAGGTGCGATCAAAGTGTATTCGAGCCCCGGCAAGGGCACGACGTTCAAGGTCTTCTTCCCGGCCAGCAGTGATGCCGCGGTGCGGCCTGCGCCGGAGGTCATGAACTTCCGCGGTCGGGGCGTGGCGCTCGTGGTCGACGACGACCAAGGAGTCCGCGAGGCGGCCAGTCGGCTCTTGGCGTTCTTCGGCTTCAGCGTGCTGCAAGCCGTCGATGGTCGGCATGGTACCGAGGTTTTTCGCGAGCACGCGAGCGAGATCGTGGTCGTGATTTTGGACATGACGATGCCCGAGATGAACGGTGAAGAGACCTTCCGCGAGATCCGACGCTTGCGCGCGGACGTGCCCGTGATCCTGAGCAGCGGCTACAACGAGATCGAGGCCACGCGCCGCTTCACCGCCAAAGGCCTCGCTGGCTTCTTGCAGAAGCCGTTCACACCCAAGGAGCTGAGTCAGAAGCTGTCCTTGGCGCTGAAGCCCGGATCGCGCGGCTCGGGCTGAATACGCCGCGCGCGCTCGTCTGCCTTGTCGCGCCGCCCGCTGCGTGCTGAACTCCGAGCGTGCGAATCGCCTTGATCTACCCGCCGCCGTGGAAAATTCCAGGGCCCGGAGAGGCCTCCGATGCCACGGGCGATGGTCCGCCGAGCGACTACCAAGCGGGCGATCTCGACGCAGATTTTTTCCAGACCCCGTACGGCTTGTTCTCGCTCGGCGCGCAGGCCTTGCGCGCCGGGCATCAAGTCAAGGTCTTGAACCTGTCCGGCTTCAGCTGGACCAAGGTCGAAGAGGTGATCGCGTCGCTCGATGCCGAGTTGTTCGGCATGTCGTGTTGGACGTCCAATCGGCGTGGTGTGGCGCTGGTGGCTGCCGAGATCAAACGGGTGCACCCGACCGCGCACGTGCTGATCGGCGGTCCGCACGCGACCCCGCTCGGCCGAGAGATGCTCGAGCATTACCCGGCCATCGATACCGTCGCGCTGGGTGAGAGCGAGGAGACGTTCATGGAGCTCGTGGGGCGTTTGGCAGCGGGCGAGGAACCGCGCGCCATTCCAGGAACGCTCTATCGAGACGTGCACGGCGTGCTGGCAGCGCCCACTCGCGCCTCGATTCACGACCTCGATACGCTCGCCTCGCCGCACGAGTATTTCGACACGCACATCGTGATGACCTCGCGCGGCTGCCCCTGGCAGTGCACGTTCTGTGGCGCCGAGACCACTTGGGGCCGAGGCTTCCGCGGCCAATCGGTGAGCTACGTGCTCGACGCCTTGGAAAAGGCCGTCGCGCGCTTGCCCGTGAAGATGGTCCAAATCAAGGACGACACCTTCACCACCAACAAGAAGCGCGTGCTCGAGCTGTGTCAGGGCATTCGTGCTCGTGGCCTACAATTCCTGTGGAGCTGTGACACTCGCGTCGACGTGTTGAGCGACGAGCTGCTGCACGAGATGCGCCTGGCCGGCTGCCAACGCCTGAGCTTGGGTGTCGAAACCGGGTCGCCCAGTGTCCTGAGCAACATCAACAAGCGCATCACGATCGAGAAGATCGAGGCTGCGGCTGCGATGGCCAAACGCGTCGGAATTCAGGTGCGTTTTTACATGATGCTCGGTAACCGCGGTGAAACCGCGGAGACGTTCCAGGAGACGCTGGCGTTCCTGGCGCGCGTGAAGCCGCACCAATACATCTTCTCCTGCCTGACCATCTACCCGGGTACCGAGGATTTCCAGCAGGCCGAACGAGAGAAATGGCTCGACCGGGAGGTCTACTTCTCGGGGGATTTCCAGGAGTTCAAGGTCCCCTTCGACGCGACGGACGAAGTGACGGCGCTGCTGAACTCCTGGTTTGCGGAGAACAAAGGCCTCCAGGACTTCTACCGTGAGGGCATCGAGGAATACCAAGCCATCTTGGCGAACCTCGGAGAGCATCACGCTGCCCATCTCGACTTGGCGGGCGCCTATTTCCGCGTCGGCGTCCTGGATCGGGCGGAGCTTCACGCTCGCCGCGCGCTCGAGCTCGGCATTCCGGTGCCCGGGTTGGCGCTCAACTACCTGGCTTGCATTGCATTCCTGAAAGGCGATCTGACTGGGATGCAAGATCACTTCATGGCTGCCGCTCGTATCGACCCGCAACACCTGGTCTTGATCGAGAACGTGCAGGCGGCGCGTGCGTGGTTCAAAGCGGAGGGTGCGAAGCGGGGTTTACCGCTGCACCTCGTGGGTAAGCACGACTTCCAGCTGTTCGAACGCACTCAGCAGCCTGCATTGCCTGGCCCACTCGCCGAAGACTTCGCAACTTGGGAGGCAGCGTCGAGCTTGCCGCAAGAAGGCGAGTCCCCGGCGCTCGAGAGCTTGCACGGCAGCGTCGTCGACCGCCAACGGCAACCGATCAACTTCCGTTCACGCCGTTTACCCGTCGTCTGAAACCCTGGCCGCCCGCTAAAATGGGCAGTTTCGCAGCGGATACCGAGTCGGGTGTCGTCCGACGAGTCCAATCGTCGTGGGCCCGAGCTCGCCGATCACGTTCACTCCCAGGGGTGAAATAGCCACTCGGATCTGCACGACCAAAGCTCGACAAGCCGCGGATCGCCGCCGAATCTCGTCACCCCACGCAGTGTGACAGAATGCCTCGGGAGGACAAACACAATCGGTATTGTTTTCAACGAGATTGACATTCTTGGTGCTGTTCGCCTACGAACGCAGCCATGGCGAATATTAGCGACGCGATCCGAGTAGCGCTCGATGCCTTCGTGGCCGACATCTCGGAACTGATTCAGCAAGCGGCTCTGGCTTCCGTCGAAGAGGCGCTTGCCTCCGCAAGCACCATCCCCGGCCGTCGTGGTCGTGGTGGTAAGAGCCCCGTTGCGTTCGTGTCGCTCGCTCAGAGTCGCAAGAAGGGCGCCAAGCGCACGCCGGAAGAGCTCGAGCAACTGATCAAGAAGCTCCACGGGTACATCGCCAAGAACCCTGGCCAACGCATCGAGCAGATCGCACAGGGCCTGGACATCAGCACCAAAGAGCTGAATCTCCCCGCGAAGAAGCTGATCAGCGAAAAGAAGCTTTCGACCAAGGGTCAAAAGCGCGCCACGACCTACTTCGCCAAGTAAGCTGGGCAGCCGGGGCCATGCAACACCGCTCACTCACTGAAGGTGAGCGGATAGCCTGGGTCGTTCGGCAGTTTACCGTTCACGCGAATGGCGCGCACGTCGCCGGTGAGCTGCGCCGGGCGCGCGTAGCTGATGGCGCCTGGCAGGCGCGCGATCAAGCGCAGTAGTAGCGACAGCGAGTCGACCGAGCGAGGTGGCCCGGACAGACCGCGGATCCTGCGCTCGATCCAGAATTGGCTCACCTCGTCGGGTGACATGCCGAGCACGAGCTTGTCGAACGAGACGCGATCGGTCGTGTGCGGCGGGTGATTGAACGGCACGTAGCGCTGACCGTCGGAGTCGCTATCGCCTTCGTTCGTGAAGATGCGCTTCAACTCCGACATGCTCACGTCTTGCACCGCCGAGCCCTTGGCCACGACCACGGCCAGGATCACACGGTCCGACGCTCTGGCACTGCGTTCGGCGCTGGGTAGCGTCAGCAGTAGCAGGCAGGCGAGCCCGAAGGCCAACCAGGCCCCGAGTCTGCGCACGCGCCAGGGTAAGCCGATCCGATTCATCTCAGAAAGCCCACGCAACTTGGCTCGCCAAGATCCGAAGGGGACTCAGCCCGAGGCCGATGCTGCCGGGGCCGTAAAAGTGCGTATCCGAATACTCTAGTTTCAGTACGACTGCTGGAGTCGGGCGAATATTCAAACCGACCTGTGCGCCGAGGATCGGCGGGATGACCGGATTGTCGGGGGCGTACACGTACTGGACCACCACGTAGGGCATGGTCTGAATGAAGTGGGTCCGGTATCCGATCAGTCCGTAGATGCCCCAGCGGCGGTAATCACTGTCGAAGCCCTGTGGAGGTTTGAACACCTGCACTCGGGGGCGCCCACCGTTCTCGTAGGCGACCTCGTTCATGATGTACTCGCTCTGTACTAGCCAGTGCTTGTACTGCCACTTCAAGTCAGCGCCGAACGAGAACTCCTGGTACTTCGAGGTCGTCGTGAACTGTTGATCGACGACCGTGTTGCCGTCTTCGTTCCGGACCACGTACTTCGCGTTGCGATCGTAGTAACCGCCGCGGTAGGCCGATGCGCCGATCGTCAGTGAGCCCACCGCGTCGGTCTTCAGGTACAGCCGACCGCCGACCGCTTTGTCGTCGTTGAAGTCCTCGTATTCGACGGGACCGCGGCCATTGGACAGTGTGAGGTGGTAACCGATCTCGAACGGATTGTAGAACGTGTTGCCGTAGAGCTGGATGCCCGTCTGATGCGCCGGGAACAGCTCGTCGGCGACGGCGAACGGTGCGCGGATGCCGATGATGGCTGGCGTACCGTGGTCGACGTTCCAAATGCCGTACGGGGTCAGGAACGCGCCGACTTGGAGCTTGAACAACGAGCTGAACTCGTGCTCCACCCAGACGCGCTCGATGCGAATCGCGCCCCAGTGAATCGGCTCTTCGAACCCTGCGTAGTCGAGCACCGTGGTGTCGGTGCGCTGCACGTTGCCCTGCGAGTCCGGCGTGGTTGCGCCGTTGGGCAGGTACAGGAACCGCACCTCGCCGAGAGCGCGCCAGTTATCGCCCAGGTTCGAGCTGAGGTAGAGGTTGAAGTTGCCGACGGCGAAGGAGTTCGTCGGGAAATAGACGCGATTCCACAGGCTCGACTGCGGAATGAGCAAGCGCGTGTACGTCATGTCGGCGAAGCCGTACAGGTCGAGCCTGTGCTGCTGCTCCGTCTCGACGGCTTCGTCGTTGGAGAAGCTGTCGGAGGTTCCGAGCGGGGCATCGCTGCCGTTGCTGAACGAGGTGTCGGCCGCGGTCACGCTGGCAGTGGTCGGTCCCGGCGCGGGCGCGGGCGGAGCACTGGCCATGGGCGGCACGACGGGCGCCGCGTCAGTCGTTGCTGCGGGCGCTGCGCTCGAGACCGTTGCCGGGGACGCACTCGGCTCGCCGCTCTTCAGCGGCGCTTGCTGCGCTAGGTTGGGCTCGGCGGCGCGTGCTGCCTCGGGAGCCTGTACGTAGAGCGCACCGAGCAGAGCAAGACCAACACTCCGCCAGTTCATGCCGAGCGCGTTCCAAAAGAGAACATCTTGTCTCTGAACGGATCACTCGCGCCGGAAGTTCAGCCTTTGCAGTCGTGATATGCCACTCTTCCCGACACTAGCGCACTCGTTCTCGGTCGCGATGCCGCGCTGCCCGCTGCCCGCTGCAGCGCGGAGTGCGAGGCTCGGCGGTCAGGCGCCTGGAATGTACGAGGGCCGCTGAGTCACGCTCTCGCGGAGCGAGGCGCGCAACGCATCTTCGATTTCCGGAGGCGGGCTCTGGCCACCGACGCTGGACACGAACACGGTGTCGCGAGCTTCGCCCTGAAAGGTGTCGATGCTGATCTCTTCGGGAAACAGCACGAAGCCGGCCAAGTGCTGGAGCAGCGAGGCCAGAAAGCCGACACGATCATGAGCGACCAGGTGTAGCTCGAGCGATCCTTCGCGCTCGCCGGAACGGGTGAGGCGGAAGCTGCGCAGCTCGAGCGGGACGGGTGCGATGCTTTCACCGGCACCCCGCGCGAGCGCCAAAAAATCGACGCGCACGATCGCCGCATCTGCGGGGCTGCGCATCTCGAAGCTCGCGGACCAGCGACGATGAGCGCCTCGCTTGGCTTGCCCGCGAACGATGTCGAAGCTCAGGCGCGTCGCGCCGCGCGTGAAGTTGCCGAGCCAGCCGACGGGCATGGCGCCCCACAGTTCGATGCGGTGCGTGCCGTGCCCCGTGCGCACGACGTGGACCCCGGACTCCGAGTGTCCGAGGGTTGCATCCGCGTTCGAATCGTTGATCACGCAAGCAGTTTACGTGGAACTGCTTTTCTCTACGGTTTCCCGGGCAATTCGTGGCGACTAGGAGATGTCCGTCTCTCGTGAAGCTTCGCGTGAGCTCTCGTGAAGCTTCTTCTGGCCTAGGCTTCGCGCGAGCTCGAAGCTAGCCGCGCTTGCTCGGGCGCGGTTGGTACAGCTCTTGATGGGTCTCGCTCAGCAGTTCGCGGAGCGGAAAACCCTCGGGCGCGCGGCTCATGTCCACTTTGGCCACGTTTTCCGGGGTGGCGTAGTCCCCCGGCACCCAGTCGTCACCCGGGCTGAACATGTTGTAGCGGTAGAGCCCGAACGTCTTCATGTCGTAACACTTGAGCATGCGGCGAAAACGCAGCACCTCGGGGATGTTGATGCCCGAGGGGTCTTCCTCGAGCTCCCAGCCGTCGTAGGCGGCATAGGGATCGCTCGCGACCCGCGCGTCGAGCCGTTGTAGGACGGCCTGGTCGGCTTGCGAGAGCGGCGTCGACACCGGAAAGATGCCGGGAATGCCCTCGAAGTGTTCGGGCTGGTTCACGCCGAAGCTCAACGTATGCACGTGTGGCGTTCTGAGACAGAAACGCGCGTTGAACTGAATCGGCGTGAGGGGCGCGGTCAGCTCGGCGAGCAGTGGGGAGGGCGAGAACAATTGCCCGCCCTTGTCGTTCGGCGAGATGATGAACACGCCCATGTCGTGGGCAGCGGCCAATTGCACCGCGCCGAAATTGCGCTGCCAGAAGTAGTAGTAGTGCAGGTTCACGAAGTCGAAGAGATCGGTCGTGATGGCCTCGCAAATGATGCGATAGGGCGCGTGCGTGCTGAACCCGACGTGCTTGATCACGCCCTGCTCTTGGTAGCGCTTCAAGACCTCGACCGGGCCGCCCTTGGCCAGCGCGCGCTGGTATTTTTCGCGGTTGTTCAAACCGTGCCAGGCATAGAAGTCGAAGTAGCTCATGCCGAGCGTGCGCAGCTGTTCTTCGATCAGGCGCTTGGTTTCGTCGCCGGTGCTCGGCGCGCCCTTGGTCATGAAGAAGTAGCTGTCGCGCGGGACGCGCAGCTCTTGGTTCAACACGCGGCCGTAGCAATGTTCGCTCTTGCCGTAGCCGTGCGCGGTCTCGATGTGGTTGATGCCGAGCGCCAGCGCCCGCTGCACGCTGTCGCGGCAGGCGTCGATGGTCTCTGCCGGCAGCTCGTCGCGCGGGGGTGTCCAGCCGTGCGGAAAGCGCATGCCGCCCAGAGTGATGACGCTGAGCGCCTTTTCGGTGCGCCCGAAGCGCCGGTATTGCATGGGCGCGCGTTGGCCGCGTCGCTCGATCTGGGGGTGCGAAACCATGGGGGCGGCGAGTGTAGTCGCGATCGCAGTCCGGCGCGATGGCGCGCGTCTTCCGCTTACGGCCTGCTTACTCGCTCAGCCGCTCGAGCAGGGCGCTTGCCTCTGCCTTCCGGTACCCTCCATAGACGCCATCGGCGAAGGGCGTGAGCGCCGCGCGGGCCTCCCCGGTCCGACCGAGGCGCACCAGGCTGAGTGCGCGATTGTAACGAGCCTCCGGCGCGAGCTGCCCGTTCGGTGCGGCTGCGAGGTAAGCGTCCCAAGCGGCGAGCGCGCGCGTCGGGTCGTGATCCACGAAATGTGCGGTGTGCGCGGCGCGGTACAGTTCCAGCACTGGATCGCTTGCTTCGGCACGCCGAGTGGATGCCAACGACGAGGGGGTGGCACGCGCCGAGCTGGGCAACGCCGCGGGCGCCGGCGGCGGCGCGACCTCGGGGGCAGTCGGCTCGCTGGGCGGGGACGGCGCCTCGAGCGGCGCAGTCGCGTTCAGCGCTGCGCGCTTCGGCGCGATCGGCGGGGCGGCCGGCGC
>OUNO010001716.1_pt5 | contig 11851 bp, 9 predicted proteins | sample 1779811 | NCBI WGS metagenome assembly OUNO01 (sample SAMEA3914804, study PRJEB12502) | metagenome | biome: forest; material: soil | place: Canada | collected 2010-06-25 | depth 0.3 m
CGACGCGGCGGGCGCGTTGCGCGCGGCTCCTTGCAGCGCGGCCCCGTGCGCGATCGAGCGCGGGCACGAGCTCGCGTTCCCGGCCGAGCTGCGGCCCGCCATTGCGAGCGCACAGTTTTCGGTGGTCGGCATCGGCGAGGGGCACCGCGCCGTCGTGCTCTCGCTGAACGACGCCAAGGCCGCGCGCTCCTGGACGGCCGTGCTGGTCGCGCCGCTCGGTGCGGGTGAGCCGAGCCTGATTTTCTCCGGCTACACCGGCTTTACCGAGGGTCAGGACGGCACGCGGCGCGGCAAACGCGTCGAGATTTCGCCGCCCGACGAGAGCGGCGCGCGCCGCATCGTGATCGGCGACGTGCAGGAAGATCTTTCCTTGTGCGGGCGGCCCGCGCTGCTCGCGCCGCAGCTCCTGGCCAGTAGTGATCTCAAATTGCATCCGGCCAAGGTGCAGCGGCTGAGCGTCGAAGAACGCGAAAAGGCACGTGACGTGACCGCTGCGCGCGTCACCTCGACCGAGGGCGCCGTCACGAGCTTCGGTGTGCTGCGCGCGGTCGCCGCGACCAGCGCCGTGGGTAGCCCCGGCGCGCTCACCGATGGCAACCTGGAAACGACGTGGGCCGAGAACCGCGGCGGCTCGGGTCGCGGCGAGTTCGTGCTCTTGAACGCGCCCCCGGAATTGCCCATTTCTGGCCTGGATTTCGTGGTCCGCCCGGCCACCGCGAAGGTCGAGAGTGGCGTCGCGCCGCGCGAGTTCTGGCTCGCGGGCAACCACGAGCTCTGGCACGTGACGATGCCGGAAGACGCCTGGAAGTTCCCGGGCGCACACTACAGCGTGAAGCTCGAGCCCGCGCTGCAGGGTGATTGCTTGGCGCTCGTTACCGAGAGCGCGTTCGACGAAAATCCGAAGGCGCGCGTCACGTTCGCCGAGCTCGGCGCGCGCACCGAGTTCGATGCCTCGTCGGTACCGGCGTTGGTTGCGGCGCTGGCGGGCGGCGGCGAGCGCGCGCAGGCGGCCGAGGCCGTGCTGCGCGTCGTCGGCCAGCCGGGCTTCGAAGCGGTCGCCCAAGCGTTCGACACGCTCGACGAAGGCGGCAAACGCGTGGCCTTGGATCTGCTGGACCAAGCGCCCTGCGAGACCAGCTTGCCCGCGTATTTGAAGGCCTTTTCTGGGTTGTCCCAAGCCCACGCCATCCACGCGCGCGACCACATTCGGCGTTGCGGCAAGGCGGCAGCGCCGTTCCTCGTGGCGGCGGCCAAGAAAGCCCAGGGCTCGCAGCAGCTCAACCTGCTCGGCGAGCTGCTGTTGTCCGACGCCGCGCAATGCGTGGACGTGATCGTGAGCTTGCTCGATGTCGATTCGCGCTCGCGCCGCTCGGCGCTGCGCATCGCCTTGGCGCGTGCGAGCTCGGTGCCCGAGGCCAAACCGCGCATCCTGGCCGTGCTCGATGATCCGGCCGCGAGCGAACGCGTGCTGGTCGAGGTGCTGCGCGCTCTCGGCGAGCGCATCGCGGATTTCCAACCCAGTGCGAGCGGGGTGGTGACGCGACTGCAGACGCCGCAACACAGCTTCCGCACGCGCTTCCTGCTGCTCGAACCGAGCGCAGAATTGGCAGAGAGCGACGCCGCGTTGCGCGCTTCGTTCACGCAGTCGCTGAGCGCCGACCCCGACCCCCGCTTCCGCGCCCAGGCATTGTCCGTGCTCAAGACGCCGGCGAATTACGCGACGCCGGTGACTGCGGCCCTGAACGACCCCGATCTGCGCGTGCGCGAAGCCGCGATCCGCGCCAGCGCCGGTTTGCCGGGAGCAGTGACGCCTTTGACGCAGCGCCTAGCGAACGATCCTTGGCCGCTCGTGCGCATGGCGGCGGCCGATGCGCTCGCTGCGGCGCCCGCCGAGCCGAGCGTCGAGACCGGGCTCACGAAAGCCATCGACGACCCATCGCCACACGTTCGAGCGCACGTGGTGTCGGCGCTCGGCGCGCATCACGTGCGTGCGCAGCTCGACAAAATTCGCGAGCGCCTGAGCGACGAGGACGAGTACCCGATGGTTCGCGCGGCAGCCGCCCAAGCCGTGGCCGCGCTCTGCGATCAAAAGTCGCTCTCCACCCTCACCGACTACGCCGCAAAGCTCGCTGATCCGATGGCCGAACCGGGTGACCACATGATCGGCGCCGCGGCCTTGCTCGCCCTCGGCGATCTGCACCCGCCCGACTTGGAGAGCCGCCTGAAGCCGCTCCGCGCGAAGAGTGCGCCCGCTCAGGCGCGTCAGGCTGCGGACGCCGTGCTGCACCGGCCGGGCGGCGCGTGCGGCGCTCCGGCACCCGCGAAAGCGCCAAAAAAACTGCGCCTTCCGGCCAGCTGACGCAGCCGCGCTCAGGTGCTACGACCGCGGCCCATGTCCTTCTCGTTGGTGACCGGAGCCACTGGCTTCCTCGGCTCGCAATTGGTCCGCACGTTGATCGAGCGCGGTGAATCCGTCAAAGCGTTCGTGCGCCCCGGCTCGAACTTGGGGGCCCTCGAAAACTACCCGCGCGATCGCTTCAAGATCGCGGTCGGCGATATTCGCATCGAGCCGAGCGTGTACGCAGCGTTGTCCGGTTGCACGCGGCTCTATCACGTCGCCGCCAACTTCAAGATGTGGGATCCCACGCCGTCGCGGATCATCGAGCCTGCAGTCGAAGGGATGCGTGCCACGCTGCGCGCTGCCAAGGCGCGCCAGCTCGACAAGATCGTGGTCACGAGCAGCATGGGCGTGCTCGGGGTGAGTCACGATCCGGCGTCTTTGATGGACGAGACGCACGAGTTCAACCTCGAAGATCCCGAGGCCTATTTCGCCGCCAAAGTGGCCGCCGACGAAGTGGTCGACGAGTTCATCGAGCAGGGCCTGCCCATCGTCAGCGTGCTGCCTGGGACCATCGCTGGCCCGGGCGATTGGAAGCCGACCCCCAATGGCCGGCTACTGCTCGAGTACCTGAAGACGCCTTCGACCAGCCATTTCCCGGTCTCGGCGGGCGGCATCAACGTGGTCGACGTGGAAGACGTCGCGAGCGGGCACGTGCTGGCGATGGAGCGCGGCCAGCTCGGCGAGCGTTACCTGCTCGGTGGTGACAACGTCACCTTCAGCCAGCTCTTCGAAACGCTGTGCGATCTCACCGGTTTGGCCGAGCCGACTGCACCCAAGAGCAAGGGCTTGCTACAGCTCGCGGGCAGGCTGTTCGAGCTGAACGCGCGCCTCCGCGGCGGCGACCCGCGCATCACCTCGCGCTTGGCTCGCGACTACGCGGAAAGTTACTCCTGGATTACCAGCAAGAAGGCCGAGACCGAGCTGGGCTACACGCATCGTCCGGTGCGCGAGGCGCTGGCGCGCTCGGTGCGTTGGTTTTTGGCCAACGGCTACGTGCCGGCGGCGGCCGCCCGGCGCGTGCGTTTGGAGCTGCGCCCGGTGTGACGCGGCGCGCAGGCTTCCTCTCGGGGTTGATCGCTGCAGCCTTGGCGGCGCTGCCGGCGGCGTTGCGCTTCGAGCCCCACTTGATCGCGCAAGCGTTCTTCGTATGTATGGCGGGGTGCGCGTTGGTGATGTCGCCGCTGTCGGCGGCGCTCGCCAGCGCCAGTAGCTCCAGCCGATTCCGCTCTTCGACCACTGTCGGTGTGCTGCTGGCGGCGGTACCCCTGGTGCCGTTCGCGGCCATGCTCAAGACGTCGACTCATCATCGTCCGCTCGGCGGAGTGACGTTCGCCGTGATCGCGGGGCTAGTGATCGTCGGTTTGTCATTGGTTTGCGCGCGGCTCGTCACCTGGGCGGGTGAGCAGCATCCGTTGCGCACGTTCGCTCGCGTGGTCGTGATCGCGCTGGCGGCGCTCGGCGCTGCAGCGCTCCTGCTCGGACTGGTCCAAGGTTTGAAGGGTGGAAACAGCTACCAAACCAGCTTCTACGATGCGCTGCGGGTGCTGGGCCTGGCCACGCTCGCGGCGCGAGTGCCGCTGCCGGTCGCACTCTTGAAGCGAGCGCGCGGTCTCGGGCTTGCGGCGTGGATTGCGGTGGTTACGGTCGGAGTGTGTCTCGGTCGCGCCCCAGCAATGCAGGCCGAGCTGGCCGTCCGTTGCCCCGTGTTGAATTGGCCGCTCGTCTTGCTTGGCGGCTGACCGCCGTGGCGCCATATTTCGGAGCGTGATGGGTCGCGCTGCTTCTCGGCTGATCCTCTTCCTGGTGTTGCTGTTCGCGGCGCCGGTGTTCGGAGCGCCGGGTGATCTCGTCGCACCTCCCGCGCCGCCACCGGCAGCAGACGTGCGTGAGGGGCAGACGGTGTTGAACCCGCCAACCCCTCCGGTTCACCCGGCGGACGACAGCGCGGATGCGGGCGCCACGGTGACTGCGCTGCCCTCTTCCGTGGCTGACGCGCCGCAGGCCGCTGCCGGCACGCTGCAGCTACCGCCCGTGCCCGCGGGCTTCAACACGTTCGACGCGGGTTGGATTCGGTTCGTGTACCACCCCTCGAGCCGTGAACGCGTGCAGCCGTTGATTGCGCAGGCGGCCGCGGTGCGCTCCGAGCTAGCCGAGCGGTTGGGCTTTCCGGTGCTGTCCGAGGTGCGGGTGATGGTCGCGCGCACACCCGGCGAGATGGAGACGTTCGCGCCGTCGGGGGCGCCCTACCCGGCCTACGCCGCGGGCGTGGCCTATTCGGAGCTGGGTTTGGTGCTGCTTTCGCTGAACCCGGTGCATGCGGGCACCGAGCAAGATTTGGCGGAAGTGTTTCGCCACGAGCTGGCTCACGTCGCGCTACATGACGCGCTGAACGGTCGCCCCGTGCCGCGTTGGTTCAACGAAGGCTTCGCCGTGTTCGCGTCCGGCGAATCGTCGTTCAAGCGCATGCAGACGCTGGCCATGTCGACCATCGGTGGCTCGTTGATCCCGCTCCACGATCTGGAGCGCGCGTTTCCGGATGACGAGACCAAAGCGCTCGTGGCTTACGCCGAAGCGCAAGACGTCGTGCGTTTCTTGGTGCGCCGCGAGGACGTGCATCGCTTCCGCTCGCTGATCACCGAGCTGCGTGACGGCAAGACCTTCGAGCACGCGGCGCTCGATGCCTACGGCGAAGATCTCTCGACCCTCGAGTTCGAGTGGCGCGAAGATGCCTCGCGCCGCTACACGATCTGGATCTTCTTACTCAGCGGTAGCTTCGTCTGGGTGATCGCACTCGGCGTCTTCGTTTGGGCCTGGCGCCGCCGCAAACGCCGCGACAAGCTCGTCCTCAAGCGCTGGGCCCGCGAAGAAGCCGCAGAGGACGCGCTGCGAGTACACCTTGCGCAGCGCGCGGAAGCAGCACGGGTACACATCGTACTGACGAAGAACCCGGATGCGCCATCGCCGGCTCTCGCGCCGAACATGAGCGAAGTCGAAGTGCCGATCGTCGAGCACGACGGCTCTTGGCACACGTTGCATTGAGCGCCGCGCTCCTCGCGCTCTCTGCAACGTGCCCGGGCCCCTCAGGGGCCGCGCTCAGCTACCGAATGCCGCCCCGCACTTGCGCACGCGGGCCGCTTGGAGGCGACCCACAGCAGCGAGAAGCGAAGCTTGTGAGGGCACGGAGAGCTCCGCTCCGCTCAGTGATTGCCGATGCTGTGCTGCTCGATGCGACGTGATTCGTCGATCAGTCGCTCGAAAATGCGACGCACCGTATCGGCGTCGAGCGGCTCGGGTGCCTGGCTGCAGAGGCGATCGAGCATATTGCGTTCCCGGTCCGGGTCGTAGACCGCGATACTGTTGTCGCGTTTGAATTGACCGACCGCGAGGACCACCTTCACGCGCTCAGCGACGAGCTGAAGGATGCGGCCATCCAAGTCGTCGATGCTTCGCCGTAGCGCTTCGAGCTCCGGAGCAGGCTTCACGGCGTGGACCGTAACATTAGAAAGCGCGCTCGTCAGCGCACTACCGTCGGGCAGCCCGAGAGCACCTGAACGTTCAGCACATCCCCCGAGGTCAAGCGCGTGCAGGCGTCCCCCTTGAATTGAATGCTGTTTTCGCCGGTATAGTGCCAGCCGTCGCTCGGGTCGCTGGGCACGACCTGATTGTCGAAATAAACGTTCACCAAATCCGGGTTTTCGGGGCTTTCGGCGAGCGGCAAATCGCAGCTAATCGCGACTTGCGCGCCGATGCTGCGCAGGGCCGCGCTGAGCTCGGTCGTGTCGGAAACCGCGTAGTAGGGCGTGGCCCCGGGCCGCGCGGTGTTGCCAGCGGTGGCCAGCCGCCCGAGCAGCGCCTTGTACGCCTCGCTCCCCGGCATGCCGACCACGAACGTGTCGACACCGGCTTGCTCGTACTCGGTGATCGCCGCCTCGCTCGCGTCCGCGTCCACGCAATCGCCAGCGCCCACTAGAGGCGAACAACAGTTGAAGCTGTCGTCGCACGCCGTGCCGGAGTAGGACGCATGCTCGATGTTCGGGATGCATTCAGCGACGCCGCAGCGCAGCTCGAGGTTGCAGTTCGGTGCGCCATCCGTCATGAGCACCACGTACGTCTTTTTGCCTTGGAGCCCGATGATCGAGGATTCGAGCTTGCGCAAGGTGTCGGCCGTCGGCGTGCCGCCGGAGGGGGGCAGGTTCCCCAACCGGTCCAGTAGATCGCTTAGAATCGGGCCGTTTTCGCCTTTTTCGGCGTAGGTTGGCGGGTCGCCAGCGCTCACCGGGAAGACCTGCATGCCGGGAGCGCAGCCGTCTTGATTCAATAGGGCTGGGTAGACAGCGGCGCCATAGCGGACGCGGTGACCCACCGCGCGCAGCATGACGCTGATCGCAATGCGCGCGTTCTCGTACTTGCTATAGGGACTGCCGGGTAGCTGGTCGGCCATGCTGCCCGAGTCGTCGACCACGAAGTACAGATTCGGCGGGTCGGTGACGGCTGGAATTTGCTGGTTACCGCACAGCGCGGCGTCCGTACCGGCATCGTCGAGCGCCAAGCCGCCGCCGCTAGCGCCTTGTCCGCCGCTGCTGCCGCCCTGAGATACGAAGGAGGGTGGGTGGTCGTTCGAGCTGCAATGCAGGCTCGCGCTCGCACTCAGCGCGATCCCGAACGCAGCCCAAAGACGACGCGACACTGCCCAAACCATAGCATTCGCGTGGAGGCGCGCGCTTTCCCCGAGCCCCGCCGCAATGAACGGAAAAAATGTCGGTTGCCTCGGGCTGAGTCAGGGCGATGTCCGCGTTATGGTGGCGACAGTGACGAGCCCTCGGCACCCTAGCGAACGGCTGACCCTGATTCTGTCGGTCGTGGCCTGCGTGTGCTTCGTGCTGGGGCTGACGGACGTGCGCTTGCGCGTCACGCCCGTGCGCAAAGTCACGGAACCGGTAAACATTTCAGTCGAAGATCGGCCGGGCTCGCTCAGCGCGCACGTACTGACTGAGGGCGCAGCGCCCATCGCCGTTGCAACCGTGCAGGTGTTCTGGGAGCAAGCTGGGCGCTTCCGCTGGATCGCGGCAGAGACGACCGACGGCACTGGCAACGCGCTGCTCGCGCACTTGCCGCGTGGGCGCTTGTGGTTGCTCGCCGAGGCACCGGGCTTTGCCCGCGCTTCCAGCACCCTGGTCATGGAGGCCACGCAGCGCAGTGTGAGCTTCACCTTGCACCCCGCGCAGACGCTCGAGGTGAGCGTGAAAGACGAAGCCGGGCAACCGATTGCCCGGGCAACGGTGCTCGTGAACACGTCGGACCCACTGCCGTTCGGCGCGCTCAGCAACGAGCAAGGTATGGCCACGTTCAAGCGCGTGGCGGCCGCGCCCTGGTCGGTCAAGGCCTCGGCGCCGGGCTACGAATCCGTGTCGCGTGCGGGCGTGCGCGGCGCACTTCAGATCACGTTGCGGCGCTTGGCATCGCTCGAGGTGTCGGTGCTGGCGCTCGATGGCCGACCCGCGGCCGGGGCCACGGTCATGATCGCCGGACCGTCTCTGTGGCCTGCGCGCAGCGCGCTCAGCGACGCTCGCGGACTCGCGCGTATCAGCGGGCTCTTGGCGGGCAGCTACGATCTGCGCGCGAGCCTGGGCGGTGACGTCGCACCCACGCTGCTCGGCTTCGAGCTCGCGCGTGGTGCCAACGAGAAGCTCACGTTGCGCCTGGAGCCCGGGCGCACCGTCGTGGCGCTCGTCACCGACGGCGAAGGGGCGAGCCCGCTCGTCGTGTCGAATGCGGACGTGGTCCTGGCGGAGGCCGGCCTCAGCTCGTTTCCGATTCGCGGTCGGACGGGCAGCGATGGCAAAGTTTCACTCGGCCCGATCGCACAGGGGCCGGCCACGCTGGGCGCGCGCGCCGACGATTTCGTGGGCAGCGCGCTGGTCGTGGTGCCCGAGGTGCTCACAGGGCCGGTGCAAGTTCCGCTGACTCGCGGCGCGACGCTGCGCGGTGAGGTCACCGATGCACGCGGCTTCCCGATCGACGGCGCGACGATCGAGGTGGTCGGCAGTGACGCGAGCGGTCTGCCCATTGCAGAGACGCCCGCGCTGGTCGGGTTTCGGCAGAATCACTTTGCGTGGTCCCTGCCCGGCCCCGTGCCGTTGATCCCGGCAGGTGAGCTGGGCGTGATGCCCGGCCCCGTGCCGCCGATTCCGAAGCCGGGCGCCGAAGCGCCGCTCGCCACCAACGCCACCGACTTTCAGGAGCCGCTCGCGGAGCTCGCGCCCTGGATCACCAATCGCGGTGGGCAATTCACGGCGCGCCCCGTCACGCCTGGGCGCGTGCGGGTGATCGTGCGCCACCCGGACTACGTCGAAGGCACGAGTGAGCTCGTGAGCGTGGCGCCGGGCGGCGAAGCTCAGCTAAAGATCGTGCTTTTGCAGGGCGGATCGCTGGAAGGCCGCGTGCTGGACGACCGAGGGCAGCCGCTGTCCGGTGTCGAGGTCGAGCTCAGCTCGCCGCGTGCAACACGCACCGAGCTTGCCACTACGGCCAGCGACGGCACGTTCGCGTTCGCTGCGGTGCCGAACGACGTCACGCTCTCGCTCGCGCGGGCCGAGGATCCGTCGCGCATGGTGTTGCGCAAGTCGCTGCACGTGGCCGAGGGCGCGCACGAGAAGCTCGAGCTCACCTTGCCCGCCGCGCGTGAAGCGATCCGCGTGCTGGTGAAGGACGAGGACGGCCACCCCGTCGAGCTGGTCGAGGTGGCCGCGACGTCGCTCGAGCCCACGCGCCCGATGCGACTCACGCGCTTCACCGACGCCGAAGGCGCGGTCAGCTTCGACGATGCGCTCGGGGAAAACCTGCGCCTAGCGGCCGAGGCGCCCGGTTTTACGCGCGCGGTGCAGACCGTGGCCGCTGCGCCGAAACAGATCGAGCTCGTCTTGCGACGTGGAGTGCTGATCGAGGGGCGTGTGACGGCCGTACGCGGTCGGCGCACGGTCGCGGGTGCGACGGTCACCGTGCAGCAGAACGGCGTGCGCAAAGTCGCGACGACCGATGGCGACGGGCTCTATCGCTTGCGCGACGTCGCGGCCGGCGAGCTGCGTGTGCGCGTGGAGCACGCCGATTTCGCGGACGAGGAAGCGCTGCTGCGCGTCGAAGCCACGGGCCGCGCGGATCGCGCCTTCAGCCTGCCGGACATCGATTTGAGCGAAGCGGGCGAGGTCGAGGGCGACGTGAGCGACGAGCGCGGGGAACGCGTTGCTGGCGCGCGCGTGATGGCAGGTGTTGGGCCGAGCTACCTGCCCGCGGGGCGCATGCCGCGCGGGGTCGTGCTGAGCGACGCCGACGGCCACTTCGTGCTGCCCGGCGTACACCCAGGGCCGGCCGTCATTTCAGCCGTTTCGAGCGTCGCGGGGCGCGGGAGCGCGCGCGCCGTCGAGGTCAGCTCGGGGCGCACCACGCGCGGCCTACGCATCGTGCTCACGCCGCAGCCAACCGACGGTGATGCGCCGGCCGCGGGCGGCGTCGCGATCGGCTTGGGCGAGCGCGGTGCGGCGCCCGCGCTGGAAGTGGTCGTGGTCAACGTGGCCGAGGCCAGCGAGGCCGAGCGCGCGGGCCTCGAGGCGGGCGACGTGATCAGCGCGCTCGACGGCGTGCACCCGACGTCGATGTCCGACGCGCGCGCGCGGCTCAATGGGCGCCCGGGCAGCGACGTGGTGGTCGAAGTGTCGCGCGCGGGCAGCGCCAACCGCTTCCGCGTGCTGCGCGAGGCCACGCGCCGCTAGTCGGGGTTACTTCGCGTTGGCCGTGAACTCGAGGTTCAAGGGTGCGTTTTGCGCCACTTTGCCCTTCAAGTTGCTGCTCAAGGCTTCGGTCACGGACTTCACGAATTTGCCGGCGTCATCGCGCGGATTCACTTCGAACTCTTCCAGGCCGATGTTCAGCGGCTCGCTCGTCTTCACGTGGATCGATTGGGCTTTGTCGCCCTGGTAGTTGACCGTGATCTCGACCTTCGCGGTCTTGGGTTGCTTGCGCCCATGCAACCGAAAGTCGCCACTCGCGGTTGCGGTCAGCTTGCGCTCGGCACCGGTCGCGCCGGCGACATTCGTCAGGGTCGCACCGTCGAGCTTGTCGATTTTGAGCTCGACCCAGCGGTTGTTCTCGGCCTGCTCGGGCGTGGTCTCGCCGGCGAGCGGCACGATCTGCAGCCAATTGCGCGCGTGTTGGTTCTGCAGATCGCTCTTGGCACGCTCGCTGTAGCCGGTCTTCTCGTCGCCGCGCTTTTGCTGATAAAGCACGAGCTTTTGCAGATCGACTTTGACGAGCGCGGTCGACTTCGAGATGTCGGACAGGTCGACGAACAGATCGCCTTGCAGGCCACCGGAGGCATCACCGTCGATTTTCTCGAGCGGTGAATCCATCAAGAAGGTCACCTTGCTCGAGGCCGAGTCGACCGTGAATTGTGCGGCGGTGGGCGCAGCTGGCGCAGCCTGCAGTGCAGAGGCCGTCGGCGCCAAGTTCACCGTGGGCTTGTCCTTGCAGCCGCTGACTACGGCGCACGTACCCAGCACGCACAGCAGAAACCCAGATTTCACGTCGCTCATTCCGCGGCTCCCTCTCGGCTCAAAGTAGGATTCCCGCGTAGTACGTGAATCCCCCGGGACGGTTTCCGACGGACGCGGTTTCACGGCCCGGCTGCTGACGGGGCTCGGCGCGCGGCGCGGGCGAGTTACTGAACGTCGCCGTCGAACGTGTCTTTGGTCTCGGGCTCGCTGCGATCGCCAGGAGCCAGCAAGAACAGGAACGGCACGACGCCCATGGCGAAGAGCAGCGTTCCGACGATTTTAGCCAGCGTGACGAGACCGGGTTCGACCATGGCGTCGCGACCATACCCAAGGTGTTCGGGGGCGCAAGAGTCTGAAGGGTTCGCTCCAGAAATGCGCTCGAAATAGCGCGCTCGGCTACGGCCCAGCTTTTGCAGAAGCCCAATCCATGGTGCTCAGTGAACCGCCCTGTTCGCGTACCAGCTTGCGACGCCCCAAGATCCTGCTGGTCGATGACGACCCGGGGGTGATCCGCGGCCTATGGCGCGTGCTGCACCACCACCGGCCGGAATACCAGATAAACACCGCTGCCGGAGCGGCCCAGGCGCTCGAAGCGCTGAGCGAGCTGACGTACGACGTCGTGGTCACGGACCTGCAGATGCCGGGTGGCGGCGGCACCGTGGTGCTCGACGCGTTGCTCCGACTCTATCCTGAGACGGGCCGAGTGGTTCATTCGTCCCAGCTTGAGTTAACCCGCGGTTTCCAGTGTCAGGCCGCGCACGTCGTTCTTGCAAAGCCGGCCACCGATTCTGAAATCGTGCGCGCGGTCGAAGAGGCGATGCAGCGCGTCGCGTCAGAGCGCACACGGGCGCAAGCGCGCTGACCTTCAGCCCACGAGCTTGGCGATCGTCGCCAGCTGCATGTT
>OUNO010002023.1_pt2 | contig 11844 bp, 8 predicted proteins | sample 1779811 | NCBI WGS metagenome assembly OUNO01 (sample SAMEA3914804, study PRJEB12502) | metagenome | biome: forest; material: soil | place: Canada | collected 2010-06-25 | depth 0.3 m
CTTGCCGTCGACCACGGTGGCTTGGTTGTTCTCCGAGGGCCCAGTGAGGCCCGCAATGTCGAGCACGCCGTCGCCGTTGGCGTCAATCAGGCAGCCGGGGTCACCGCTGCTCCAACTGGTGCTGCTGAGCGATGACAATGCTTTGCCGTTCGTGACGGTTTCGAACGCTTTTTGGATCGCGGGCGTGTTGCCCGAGAGCAACAGGCGCGGGATCACGCCGGCGCCCACGCTGATCAGGATCGGCACAATCAACACACCCAGGCCCCAGCGACTGCGCTTCACCGGTTGCACGGGCGCCTGCACGCGCGCCGGGTAACCTCCGTGAACCTGGCCATAGCCGGGTTGCACGGGTGGCGGCTGAGGCGCCGGAGCGGTCGCGGTCGTTCCGCAGTATTGGCAGCGCACGGAACCGCCCGCGGGAACTTCCAGGGGCGCGCCGCAACGCTCGCATTTGAGCAGCATCGTTTCACGATAGCCCGATTGGATTGGGCTATAAAGAGCAGCCATGCGCCCCCTCCACCGACGACGTTTTCTGGAATTGACGCTGGTCTCGGCGGGCGCGGTCTTTGCCGCCACGGCCTGCAGCGCAGACAGCAATGGGCGCACCTTGGACTCCGATCTGGTCTTCCCGCAGTCGCTCGCCTCCGGCGATCCGCGGCCGGACAGCGTGGTGCTCTGGACGCGCGTGGTCGACGCGGCGCTCCCGAGCTCAGACCTCGACCTGACACTCGAGCTCGCGACCGACGAAGCCTTCACCCAAATCGTGAGCCTCGACGGCGCGCCGCAACGCGCGTTGGTCGCCCAGGCCACCTTCGATCACTGCGTCAAGACACGCGTCGCCGGCCTCGACCCAGGCACCGTCTACTTCTACCGCTTCACGTACGAGAATGCCGGCATTCGCGCCAGCACGCGGATCGGCCGCACCAAGACGGCGCCTGCGGAAGACGCCGATACGCCCGTGCGCTTCGCCGTCGTCTCCTGCCAAGATTACGCCGGCAAATACTTTCACTGCTACCGCCAGCTGGCCACGCTCGACCTCGACGTCGTGGTGCACCTCGGTGACTACATCTACGAAACGACCGCCGATCCGTCGTTTCAGGTGAACGACCCCAAGCGCCAAGTCGTGTTCGGCAAACCAGATGAAGCGCTCACCTTGGGCAGCACCGGCGCGCAGTACCAAGCCGCGCAATCGCTCGACAACTACCGCGACCTGTACCGGCTGTATCGAGGCGACGCCGATATGCAAGCCGTGCACGAGCGTTTCCCGATCATCGCGATCCAAGACGATCACGAATTCTCCGATGATTGCCACGGCGCCGTTGCCAACTATACCGATGGGCGCAGCGCGGAGATCAGCACCAACCGTCGCTTGGCTGCTGACCAAGCCTGGTTCGAGTACATGCCCGTCGACCTCGGCTCACCCCCCACCAGCGACTTCGACGCGCAGCGGCCCTTCCCCGCCGAGCTCAGTTACTATCGGAGCTTCGTGTTCGGTCAGCACCTCGAGCTGGTGATGACCGATTTGCGTCGCTACCGACCGGATCACTTGGTGCCGGAAGATGCGTTCCCGGGCTCGGTGTTCCTCACCCAAGCCGAGCTCAGCGATCTGTACGGCGAGCTGCCCGAAAGTGCGGTTCCCTACGTCGACATCGACGCCTTCGCCGACGGCGCGTATGGCGCCGCGCTGCGTGACGGCGCGCAAGACCTCGGCATTCGCGCGAGCAGCGTGCAGGGGCTGCTCAGCGCCTCGTTCATCAACGACTCGCTGACCACGCTCGGACTGAGCGAGCCCGCTGCCATCGATCTGACGGACAGCACGCTCGAACGCGGCTTCGCCTACCACCAGCTCTTGAAGACCGAAGAGTTCTCGCGCATCGGCTCGCGCTACGTGCTCGCGGTCGAGCCGTTCTACGCCTTGGCGCTGGCCGCGTTCAAAGCCAGTAGCGGCGCGAGCGAACAGCTGATGGGCAGCGAACAGCGCGACTGGTTCCTGTCCACGATGAAGGCCTCGACGCGCACGTTCAAAGTCTGGGGCAACGAAGTGTGCTTGATGCAACGGCACATCGACCTGAGCCCGGTGGCGCTGGCACCACCCGCGTTGCGCCAAAAGATCTCGATTTCGGCAGAAGATTGGGACGGCTTTCCGAACGAGCGCGACGCGCTCTTGCATGAGCTGTCCGCGCTCGACAACGTGGTGATCGTCTCCGGTGATCTGCACTGCTTCTTCGCGGGCACACCCTACGTGGAGGGCGATCCGAAGCAGCGCGTGGTCGAGTTCGTCACCGGCAGCCTCACCTCGACGACCTGGCAAGACGGCCTGAGCGCGCTGGCCGCGAGCAACCCGTCACTGCCTCCCGAAACCGCGTTCATTGCCGCCTCGGTCGGCTCGCTGCTGGTCGATCCGAAGACGCGCCCCAACCCGCACTTGGCCTTCGAAAATCTGGCGGAAAACGGCTTCGCCATCTTCGAGGCCGGCGCCGACAAGCTCACCGCGCAGCTCTTCAGCCTGCCCTCGGCGCTGGTCGCCACGCCGCCCGAGCAACTCCAGGGAGCGCTCGCAGATGCGTTCACCGAACAGCGCTTCGAGGTCGACGCAGGTGCGGCCGATTTGTTCCGTGACGATGGCGGCACGCGCCAACGTTGGGATATCGCCAGCGCACAATGGCTCGACTCCTGAGTGGCATTTTGCGCCGCTGATAGGCAAGCAGACGTGCCTCGCCATTTTCTGTGATTGTGATTTTTCCGCGCCGGCGTGAGAAGCCATCGACACGCACGGCATTCAACCGTATGACGCGGGCCACACAATTAGGAGGCCACGTGAAGACTTCGTCATTCGCTGTCATTCTTGCGTTCGGAACCTTGGGTCTGCTCACCGCTTGTGGAGGCTCGAGCGAGCCGCCCGCGGCACCGCCGGAGCCGCCGCCGGCACCCGCGCCCGCCGCCGACCCCAAGCCTCCTGAGCCGGCTCCAGCACCCGCGCCCGCCGCCGAGGCCCCCAAGCCCGAGCCGCGCACGCTCGACGTGACCATCGAAGCGAAGAGCGGGTCCAAGCTCAAAGGCAAAGCCACGCTCACCGAGACCGACGGCGGCGTGCACGTCGTGTTGGCCGTAGAAGGCGTCGCGCCGGGCGGCGATCACGGCGCGCACGTTCACGAGAAGGGCGACTGCAGCGCGGCTGACGGCGCGAGCGCGGGCGGCCACTTCAACCCGGGTGGAAACGAGCACGCGCTGCCCACCACCGCGAAGCGCCACCTGGGCGACCTCGGCAACCTGACCGTCGCCAAAGACGGCAAGGGCACGATCGACATCACCATCCCGGGCGCGAACCTGAAGGCGGGCGACCCCAATTCGTTCGCGGGCAAGGCCATCATCGTGCACGCCAAGAAGGACGACGGCGGGCAGCCCACGGGCAACGCCGGCGGCCGTATCGGCTGCGGCGTGATTCCGCAGTAACTTTCGGCAACGTTTGAGCCATTTCCGCGGCCCTGGCGCATTGAGTCGCCATGGCCGCGGAGTGCGCTACCTTTGGCGGGCTGCGGCATACTTCGAAAGAGCCGAATGTCCCGATCCAACTTGCTCCGCGTTGCGCTCGTCGCGCTCTTGGCCGTGGCTGCGCCCACGCTGCCCGCCTGCGCGGACAACGACGCGCTGCCCGCTGGCGTGGCAAACGCCGATGTGGTGCGCCAAGGCGACGTGACCGAATCGCAGCTGAGCGCGATGCTCGCGAACGAGCCCATCGATTGGGCCTGGGCTGGTGGTCAGTTCGATTCGCCCGATCCGAACGCGAGCATGCCGGCGTCGACACCGTTCGAGTTCACCTGGCACGCGGATGCGACGCAGCCGGAAGAGGGCGGCGGTCCGAGCGCGTTCCAGATGGTGCACCTCTTGCTGTTCAGCACGCCTTCCAACCCGAGCTTGCTGCGCGTGTTCTCGAGCCTCGACAGCTACACGCCGGACGCCGCCACCTGGCAGAAGCTGACCGCCTCCGGCGAACCGATCACGCTCAGCCTGACCAGCGGTACGTTCGCGGGTGATGACCTGACGAGCGAAGGCGGCCCGTACATCGGCCAAGAGCTCAGCTTCTCGATCGAGTAGCGCTCAATCGGTCGTGAACGAGAGGTCGTCGATCCAGACCTCGAACGCGGTATTGGTCGCGAAGTAGAACTCGAGACCGTACATCTCCGTCAGATCGATGCTCGGGTTGATTTTGCCGTCAGTGCCCTGGATGAAGTCTTTGAACTTCACCGTCATCTGTTGCCACGTGCTCTTGAGCGTCATGTCGACGTAGTAGTGGTTGTAGCAAAGCTCGGTCGGCGCCGGCGTGGGCGTGTCCGTCGTGAGCTTGCACTTGCCCAGGCGCGGGTCGGTGTCGCCGCTGATGAAGCGCACGCGCATCTTCTTGGTGGTCGCAACGTCGGCGCCGACCTTGGCCAGGAACGTGACGCCCGTGAAGCCGCTCGCGTCGTACACGGGCGTCTTCGAGTAGTCGGCGTAGCTGCGCATCGACACGTTCATGTACGCGCCGAAGCTGCTGAAGCCGCTGCCCTTCATGTACGCCGCGAACAGATCGTCGGCGTAGGGGCGATCGACGGCGGCGAGCGCCGTGGGCTCGAACTTGCCGGGCAGCGGCGTTTGCGTGCCGCCCACGGTGCCGTCGTTGTTCACGTCCCAGATGCCGTCGCGGCGTGGGTTGTTGACGATGTTGATCGACTTGTCGTCGTCTTCCAGGTCGTCGATCAACGCGGGGTCGACGATGGTCGTACCGCCGCCCATGGCAGCGCCGCCTTTGCCAGCTGCGCCAGCAGTGCCAGCCGAGCCGCCACTGGCACCGCCTTTACCGCCGGTAGGCCCGATGCCGCCCGAGGTGCCAGCGCCATTGCCCGCGCCCGCATCTTCGTTGCCCGTGCCGCCGCTGTCCGTGCCCGCGTCGCCCGCAGCCGCGCCCAGCGCGCCGCCACCGCCTGGCGTCGCGCCCGAGGCGCCTCCGGTCGTCAGCGCGCCATCGCGAAGATCGGGGCCGTACACGCTGCAGCCACTCACGCAGCAACACGCAGCAATCAACGAGCCCAACGCGGTCATCGAAGCCGCAGTCATCGGAACAGAGCGCACTAGAATATTGAAGCGTAACACGGCGTAGGATCTTTCCGAGCGCGGAGCCGCGGTTTGCTCAGCCTCGCACTTACACACACTCACCTCGAACGTTGGCTCGTTGAACCGTCGCCGCTCTACCCCAGCGCAGCGAAGCCCAACGCTGGCTCTCGTAGCATCGAATGGTGCGCTGCGCGCGAGCAGAGATGAGTATTTCGCGCGATTCGTTCGATAAAAGCGGGTCTTTTACTCACGCGGCATGCGCTCCGTCGTCGCCCTTCACTGCATGTACGCGCCGAGTGGCAATCGAGAGTCGCGCTTTGCCACGCATGCGAGCGAATCGATGAGGCGTGTCAACGCCTCGCGAGGGTGCGTGATGGCGATGGCAGTCACGATCTTGCTAGTCGGCGCTCGCAGTGATCGCGTCCTCGATTGCGATGCAGCGCGGCAACCACGCTCCGTGTGCGCTTGAAGCTGCGACTCGATCTCGACGCGCTCGACGCGCGCTTGCGAGCCGCAGCGGAATCTCGCTCAGCTGCGCACGACCTGCTCGGTGAGCCGACGCAGCCACCGCTGCGCTCCCATTTGCCGCGCGCAGACCGCTCGCGCGTCCCCCGCGCGCGTCTTTTTTTGTGGCCGCTGCGCCCGGCCCCTCGCCACAACCCCTCAATATTCGTCAGAAAATCGCCGTTTTCTCGGGCAATCCGGCCGAAACAAAAATCTAGTAACGTGGTAAACAGCTTGCTATTGTAGTGTCACTGCAACCCCCCGTGAAAGCCAGAGGAGCGACCCTTGCCCATTGAAGTACCGAGCGTCCGAATCCTGATAGTGGATGATGACAAAGCGATCTGCGACTTCATGCAGTCGCTCCTCGAAAAGGACGGTTTCATCGTAAAGACCCTAGGCGATTCGACGCTCGTCGAAGACGAGGTCCGCCAGGGTGATTACCATGTGCTCATCCTCGATCTGATGATGCCGAAGCTCGATGGCATCGAGGTCCTGAAGAAGATCCGCGCCATCGACAGCGACATCGCCGTCATCATTTTCACCGCGCATCCGAACCTGGATACCGCCGTCGCCTCGATGAAGCTCGACGCAGTCGACTACATCAAGAAGCCGTTCAACGTGGACGAGTTCCGCGAAGTGCTGGCTCGCGTGATGAAGAAGAAGGGCCTCGCGCGCACGCCCGAGGAGCAGCTGCACAAGATCATCGGCGACACCATCCGCACGATGCGCAAAGAGAAAGAGCTCACGCTCAAGCAGATGAGCCGCCGCACCGGCCTCAGCATCTCGCTCTTGTCCCAAATCGAACGCGCTGAATCGAGCCCGTCGATCTCGAGCTTGTACAAGATCGCGATCGCCCTCGACTCCAAGATCCAAGACCTGTTCGGCAACAACTAAGCGCGCCGCTCGCATGGGCGAGCCTCAGCGAGCGCCGCACCGCCGAGCCCTCGAACGCGGCCACGCCGGCCCGACGCGCTCGAAACGAGCTGGGACCCTCTGGGACCCGGCTCGTTTCGTATTTTTGTGCTTGGGCAAGCGGGCCGAGCACCCGCTGCGCGGCCCAAAGCCCAGGCTTCGCTGCGAGACGCAGAGCCAATATCCGGCAGATGCTGCGGGTTCGGTTCGGGGGGCACGGGGCTCTTGCTCGCGGAGCCTCGAGATAAATGTCGACGACATTTATCGGGACTGATTCGTACCCAGAAAATCGCGAAGAAATGAGGGTTCCCGCAGGCCTCGATAAATGTCGAGGACATTTGTCGAGCTAGGCGCGGGACGGACCTTCGGCTGGGTGCGCGGCGGGCTCGCCACGCGTAGGTCTGGCGCCCCACGAACGCTTGCGCGGGATCGGGAGCGCCTACGCGCGGCTTACTTGACCGGAGGCTCTTCGACGATCGTGCCGCAGTTCGTGAACGCGAGGTTCGTGTCGACGCGGAAGTTCGATTCGTTGGTGTGGCGCTCGGCGTGGAACAGATCGAGATCGTAGGTGCCGCCGATGCTGATGCCCAGAGTGGCGGCGGCCATGTCGAGGCTCACCGTGTCCGACTTCGAGGGGTGCAGGCCGCCCAGATCGATCGCGAGCTTCTTGTTGATGAAGACCCACAGGTCGTCGTCACCCGTGAACGAGAACGTCTCCCCGCCCTTGTAATTGAACTGGGTGTGCACCTCGGTGGTGAAGCCGAAGTTGTGGTTCTGCTTGTCGCAGTTGGCGCCGGCCTCATTGCAGGTGTTGCCCCAACCCTTGCCGTCGAGCGGGAAAAAGGCGTTGCTCTGGAACGTGAGCACGTTGCCGTTCGGCTGGAAGTACAGGTACAGGATGAACGGCTTGTTCACGTTCGGCGTGGCGCGGTACCACTGGTCGAAGGCATCTTTGGTCGTGGTTTGCGGGCCGTTGTGCGGGTCGATGAACGCGCCCGTCGCGGTGTAGACGGGCTTCTGATCGGCGCCGAGCATCGCAGCGACGATGCCCTTCGATGCGCTGTCGCCTTGGAAGGCTTCGAAATCGCCATGGCCGCCGGGCTCGTTCGCGCCCTTGAAGTCGCGCACCACACCCAAGATCGAGGTGCCGCAGCCCGTGCCACCACCGACGCTCGGCGCGCCTGCGCCGCCCATCGCGCCGGGATCGATCTCCGCGCCGAGCTTGAAGCCACCGAGCGTGGCGGCCGTAAAGTCCGGGGGCAACATGTACGGGCCGGGATCCACGCTGCCTGTGCCGCCGGTGGTGTTGCCTGCGCCGGCACCGCTGCCCGGAGGCGGCAGATTCAGCATGGTTCCAGACCCGCCGTCGCCGGTGGGGGTCACGCCGAAGCTGCCAATCTGCGAATCGCTGGCGCTGCCGCCGCAACCGCTCAACAAGAGCAGCAGGGGCAATGCGACGCTACCGGCGAGCAAGGCAGAGGACTTCGGATTCGGTTGGCGCATGGGGTCTCCAGGAAAATCGGGTTCAGCTGATCGATGTCGTCGAGATCGAAATCGGATCGGCCGGCATTACTAACGGGCTGAGCGGTTGGTGTTCGTTTGCGAAAAAAAGTGTTCGTAAAAAGCCGAAACGAACCGATTCGCCGCAGGCGCACCAGTCTCAGTCGAACACTTCACTCATTGTAGCCGAAATAGCCTTGCCCCGCCGTGCGAGCGACGACTTCGTCGTACGCAATGCGCACGCGCCACGCGCGCGCTCAAGCGCGAGCGGACATTTCCGCGATAGTGCACGCGCCCGCATACAGTGTGCGCGCGTGGCCTCCATCGACGCCTGCGAGCGCGCATCACGCGATTTCGTGACCCGCGCTTGCGGCGCGCCGCTCAGGCGACGGGAGCCAAGGGCGTTCCCTCACCCTGAGGAGAGGGCTTCGGCTTCAATTCCGTCACGTCGGATGTGCGTGCGGTCGCCGCTTCATCCTTCACTCCCCTCGCCGCGCGGATCTCCGCGCGCGTCATGGGCCCGCGCAACAGCGACATCGCGTAGCGCGGTTGCACCAGAACGGGCGGATGGTCGACATGAGCGTTACGCACCACGAACCAACGCGGAGCCAAGCGCTTGAGCGTGTTGGCGAGCTCCGCGGCGGAGTCGCCCATGCCGTGGGCTGCGGCGAGGCCGTCGAGCACGCGCGCTCGGTCGGCATCCGTTTGCAGGCGCCCGAGACACCACAGGCCCGCGTTGGAAAGCGCGCGGTAATCGAGGTCCATGGGGTTTTGCGTGGCGACCACCACCCCAACGCCGAAGGCACGCGCCTGCTTCATCATCGAGACGAGCGGACGCTTGGTCGGCGGATTCGAAGGATGGGGCGGCAGAAAGCCATACACCTCATCGAACACCACCAAGGCTCGCAGGCGTTGCGAGCCGGAGAGCGTGCGCACCCACGACAGCACTTCTTCCAGCACCACGCCGAGCACCAAGGCACGCACCTCGTCGTCGAGATGAGCAACGCTGAGCACGACGACTGGCGTCTTGCCTTCTTTTGGAGCCAGCCACTCGCCAACGTCCAGCGTCGTGCCGTGGCGCCAATTGGCGAAGGTCGGCGCCGCGAGCAAGCTATTCAGCGCGGCGGCGAGCGTGCGGCGCTCGGTCTTCTTCATGAAACCGTTCACGGTCAGCGCGCCGATGCGCTCGATGGGCGGGTTCAGCACGTCTTCCATCAGCGCGCTCAAGTCCGCGCTGTCACCGGCAGCCAGCCGCCGCTCCGCGAGCACGCTCAACAGCACGTGCTCCCGGCTTTTTGCCGGGTCCGGCTCGCGACCAATCAGCCGCAATACGAGCGAGACGGCCGCGCTCAGCGCGTTGCGTGCACCCTCGGGGTCCGACTCCCAGCGCCGGGAGCGGCGCTCGAGCGAAGAAAGCATGTGCAAGGGCTCACCCGCCGTTCCACCGGGCGTGAGCACGCGCACCTGAGTGCCCGCGCAATACGCCGCCATCTCTGGCTCGCCGATTTGCCATTCAGCGAGGAACGCGCGGCGCGCCTCGGCGAGCCGCGCGGCGCTCGCACGGACCTCCTCAGCGCTCATGTCGTCCGTCTCGCGGTCGATCCAAGGCTCGAGCAGGCTCGGCTCGAAGCTCGGGAAGGACAACAGCAAGTTGGGCAGGTCACCCTTCACATCGATGACCAACGTGGGCACCCGCGCCCGCGCTGCTTCCTCGATCAGGACGGTGACCAGGCCGGTCTTGCCGCTACCCGTCATGCCCACGACCACGCCGTGGGTCACCAAGTGTTCCGCTGGCAACCTGAGAGACTGGCCGCCCTCACTGCCATCGAGTTGCCGCCAAGCTCCCAGGTCCAACAGCGGTTTCATGGTTCGTTCCTTTCTTGCGGTCCTCGGAGCTCACCCTTGGGTACGCCCAGTCAGGAACGGGTCCTTGGATGCCGGAGCATTCTTCGGCGACACGACGGGCGCGCTCGTGTCAGTCACGGCCGGAATACCCGGCTGAGTGGTACCCGAAGAGGCCGCGGAAGCCCCCGGCGCGTTACCGGCAGCCGGCGGGGGGCTGGGCACCGAGGGTTGCGAGCTGGTCGGGTCGTCCTTCTTCTTGATGTTGCTGTTGCCGCGGCCCGCGTAGAGCGAAGGCGCGAGCTGATCCAAGTCGTTCTCGTCCCAGCGCAGGAAAGTGATCGCGCGCCGCACCTGACTGTACGAGTGCACGAACAACGTGAAGTTGCGCTGACGTTGCTCGGTCACGTCCGCCAGTGCGGCCGGGGCAATCGCCCGATCGCTGAGCGCGTTCATCAAACGGTCGCCGATGAGCTCTGCTCGGTCGAGATCGTCCGAAGTAATCGCGGTCTTGCTCGAGATCTTGTCCCAGTTGCTGCGCAGCACCTGAGCCAGGGCCATCAGGTCGAACGCCAAGTTCTGGTAGCCCACGTTCGCCTTCATCTCGTTGATGCGCTCGCCATTGATGAGCTTACGAGTCGCGAGCGCGACCGCATCGGCATACAGCACGCCGCGCAGCCGCATTCCCTCTTCATTCAGCTCACGCAGCTCCTCCGGCTCGGCACTCGCCGTCTGATACAGCGTGTGCGCATGCCCCGTTGCCAGGGTATGGGTCTCCAAATCGTCGAACACCTTGATGTCGAACTCGGGCAGCGCCTGCGCACGGTCGCGCAAATGCATCACCCGCTTCAACGTACTCAAACCCGCAGCCACCGCCCCCTGCACATCGACGTTAATCGGCAGCAACTCCTCCACCGGTAACGCCTTACACAGCGGCAACGCCTTCTCGAACGCAGCGCGGTAACGATGCGGCGCCGGAACGCCGATGCCCCCCGCAGTCGCACTAGCAGCCGCGAGCGCTGCCGAATCAGAACCTGGAATCGCAATATTGTCAGCCATGATTATCTCTCCTTTGGTCGACCGCGAAATGCGCCCGATCCCCAAAGGTCGGCACGCCGACTGAGCGAGTTGCTGCGATTCGTCCTCGCCCCGATTCGAATTCCTTACCGGTGAGGAACCGCACGCTCGCAGCACCCAAAACCCGCCAGCGCTGGCGAAACAAGTCGAACCGAAGTCGCCAGTTCCTTACCGGTAAGGAGTCCCGCCCTCGCGCTCCCCCAATTTCCTTACCGGTAAGGAGCCAGCCCGCGAGATTCGCAAAAACCCGCTCACCGCTGACGGCGCGACCGAAAATTCGGCGTCCGTTTCCTTACCGGTAAAGCACTTTCCACTTTCAGCGCGCCGGGTTCCCTTACCGGTAAGGAAACGCGGCGCGAGCCGACTCGGAGTTCCTTACCGGTAAGCAAGGATACGGACCGGCTACTGGTTACAAGCATCCCGGAGACGTCGACAACAGTCTGAATCGGCGCGGAGATCGCGGAGGCAGTTTCAGTTGAGTCGAACCGCCAAGGCCCGGACTCGATTGCAGTGCGTAGTAAGCGGCTTCGAGTTCGGCCAGCGGAACATAGCCCATGGGTTCAAATAGACGACGATTTTGAACCGATCGACCCAATCAGGCGTGGCTAGCGACGCTCCCTGGCGCATTCAGCGGTGACGCGCCGGCCGCTTGCCGTGGCGCGATTAATCGGAGCTTCGGCTGCCTGGCTTCCATGGATCTCGAAACGTGTCGAGGTGGGCTGGCGCGTCCAAGCGAGGTGAGGAGCTCCGCGAGCGACGTGTAGCGCCAGTTCCGTTCGTCGAGGGAGGGCGGGGAGTATCCGTCCGGTCATAGGCGCCCTGTGATCCCGCTACGCGCGGCGTAATGCTCGCGCGCGATGTCTAAGTCATCCACACGTGGCGCTGAGTTTTGGGCGATGGTCGTAGCCGAGGCGAAGA
>OUNO011322584.1_pt1 | contig 11823 bp, 10 predicted proteins | sample 1779811 | NCBI WGS metagenome assembly OUNO01 (sample SAMEA3914804, study PRJEB12502) | metagenome | biome: forest; material: soil | place: Canada | collected 2010-06-25 | depth 0.3 m
TGTGGATCACGAAGTGAGCCGAGTGCGCCTGGCTTCGGAGATCCTCCGCGGCGAGGTTCCGCACCAACGACGCGACCAGCGGTGGTCCCGCTTCGGGCACGGTTGGCGGCAGCGTCGCGCTGGTTCATCTTCCCTTTGCGGTACTGCTCGAGAATTTCGCGGTGGCCGGCCTTATGCGGCTGGAGCAAAGCCTGCTGGATCTTGCGGTCCTTGTACTCTTTCGCGACGAACAAAGGAGTCTTCGTCATCGGATCGATACCGGTCCAGTACATGGCGGTGGCCAAGGTCATCGGCGTTGGAATGAAAGCCTGAACTTGTTGAAGGTTCCAGCCTTTCTCTTTCAGGTAGCCGTACACTTTTTCCATCTTCTCGTGAGTCGTGCCTGGGAAGCCCGAGATGAAGTACGGAACAACGTACTGCTCTTTGCCGGCTTCGGCGGAGACTTCGTTGAAGTAGTTGACGAACTCATCGAAGTTGCGAAGGCCCGGCTTCTTCATCAAATGAAGAACTTCATCATCCAGATGCTCGGGCGCGACTTTCAGGTGACCGCCCACGTGATGGGTGATCAGGTCCTTCATGTATTTCTGGCCAGATTTTTTGTCGGCAATCGAGATGTCGTAACGAAGTCCCGAAGCGATGTGAATCTTGCGGATACCCGGAATTTTACGCGCCTTCTCGAGAAGGTCGACGGAAGGGGTGTGATCCGTGTGCAGGTGTGGGCAGACGCGCGGGTGAACGCACGAGAGCTTGCGGCACTTGCTCTGAATTTCGTGGCTCTTGCAGCGAAGGGTGTACATGTTGGCGGTCGGGCCGCCGATGTCGCTGACGATGCCTTTGAATCCTGGAACATTGTTCAGGTCTTCGACTTCGTTCAAGAGGCTCTTCTCGCTGCGTGACTGAACGATGCGGCCCTGGTGCAGGGTGATCGCGCAGAACGAGCAACCGCCGAAGCAGCCGCGAGTCGAGTTGACCGAGAACCGAATCATGTCAGCCGCTGGAATGCGCGCTTTGTAAACGGGATGCTGTTCCTTGGTGAACGGCATTTCGTAAACCGAGTCGAGCTCTTCGGTCGAAAGAGGAAGTGCAGGCGGATTGATCACCGCTGCTTTAGCTCCGTGATACTGAATCAGCCTGCGGCCGTTGAAAGGGCTCGCTTCGTATTCGATCGAATACGCGGCTTTTGCGAATTTTTTCTTATCGTCGCGAACTTCTTCGAACGAAGGAATCGTAAGACGGCCTTCGAGTCCGCGCGCATGTTCTTTCGTCGCCATGAAAGCGATTCCGCGCTGACCGCAGATGCGTTCGATCGCCTTCTGAGTAGGGACGTCGTTCAAGGAAAGCGGAGCGTTTCCGGTTTCTTCCTGAGCTTTTTTGAACTCATCCACCATCATCTGGGTCGTGCGTTCGCCCATGCCGAACACCATGAACTCGGCTTTGAGCTCGGTGAGAATCGACGGACGAATGCGGTTCTGCCAGAAGTCGTAATGCGCGAGACGGCGCAGGCTGGCTTCGACGCCTCCGACGATGACTGGAGTTTCAGGGAAAGCCTGTTTCGCCAATTCCGAGTACACGATGCTTGCGTAGTCAGGGCGTTTTCCGCCTACGCCGCCTTCGGAGTACATGTCGTCCGAGCGGGATTTCTTGTTGGCGGTGTAGTTGTTAATCATGCTGTCGACGGTGCCGCTCGAAACCCCGATAAAGAGGCGCGGGCGACCCATCACAAGAAAATCTTCAGGCGTATTCCAACGAGGCTGCGAAACGATGCCGACACGCAGGCCCATTTTCTCAAGCCATCTTCCCAAGCACGGAATACCGAATGTCGGATGGTCGACGTAGGCGTCGCCCGAGACCAAAAGCACATCGAGCTCGTCCCATCCGCGCCACTGCATTTCTTTGCGCGTCGTTGGGAGGAATCGGCTGCAGGCTTCGCGAAATACGGAATCGTTCGTAACTCGAACGTCGCGGGCCGCGGGTGCGATCTTTTTTGTCTGAGGATTCATAGGGGGAGGGTCTCTTGACCGGTTCAGTATACTTTCTGACTTAGCGAGTCAACTGGTTGTTACTGCAGAGTTTCATAGGCTAATTAGGATCGCGATGAGCCCGGTTTAGCTGAAATGTTACCGCTTTTCGCCGTCAGGCAGGGTGGGGGCAGGTGGCTCTTGGTGATGCAAGCCCGCCTTCTGGTATACTTTTCTCTGGTACCCTCTTATGAGCGACACCGAGCACCAGTTGGTTCTCATGCTTTTGGTCTATATCTCGGCGTGCACCTCGTTCGGGGTCGTGTCCGCGATTTTGTGGGTATTCCAAAAGGACACGCTCTTTCGGACTCTTTCAATAGCGTGGTTTTCAGGGGTCGCTTCGATTGTGGCGCAGGCCGCGCTGCCTCAGAGGCCGTTCCCGATCGCGCTCGCGCTACTTTTGTCGTTTCCCACCTATGCCCTTTTGGGCCGATTGTTGGCGGACTTGGCAGGAATCCCCCTTACGAATACTACGTTGGTCCGGTGCTTTTTAATCGGGTTGGGCGGGTCGCTAGCCGCTGCCGCGCTTGACCAACCGTTTTGGCTCGTCTCACTTCCTTCGACTCTGAGTGTGGCGTTTCCGTGTTTCTCGGTCGGGGTTCAGATTTTTGGACGACGTCAGAATGTCGGTTTTGAGATCCGCGCGCTGGGTGTGGTCTTTTTGCTGATTGCCTTGCACTTGATGGACTATCCATTTCTTCGAATGAATCTTTCATTTGCGCCCTTCGGATTTGGAATTTCTCTTATCTTCGTTGCTTGGACCGCCGTCTTGGCCCCTTACGCGATCTTGCAGAAAGTTCGAGACGAAGTTTTAGTGCGCGAGCGGCAGGCCCGAGTTGCTGCAGAACAAGCTGTCGGCGCGATGGACGAGTTTGTGTCGCTCGCTTCCCATGAGTTCAAGACGCCGGTGACGTCGATGCTGCTTCGACTTTCGGGGATCAAGCGGGAGATCGAACGGCATTCGGACCAGAATCCCATTCCGCCTGATCGCTTGAATCGCCTTGCCGAACAATCCATGCGTCAAATGGAGCAGCTCGCCCGTATGGTGGACAATCTCCTCAGTGTACCCCGAATGCGGTCGGGTTTGATTGAGCTCCATCCAGAAAAGCTCGATCTTCGAATGCTGGTAATAGAAGGAGTCGAACGCTTCTTGGATCCGCGTCTGATCATCGAAGAGGCGAAAGTGGCCGAAGGGTATTGGGATCGGCTTGCACTCGAGCGGGTGATCACGAATCTCATTTCCAACGCTTTAAAGTATGGAAGTGAGAAGCCAGTGACCATTCGTTTGAGCGTGCTCGGTCACGAAGCCGTATTGGAGATCAAAGACCAAGGGATCGGAATTGAGCCGGAGCTTTTAGGGAAGATTTTCGAACCCTATCATCGAGCTCCGAGCGCGAGCGGATTTGGAGGAATGGGTTTAGGCCTCTATATTGTTCGGCAAATCGTGAGCGCGCAGCACGGAGAGGTTTCGGTTGAAAGTCAGTTAGGCAAAGGCTCTCGATTTACCGTGAAACTTCCCATCTTGGAAAAACTTAGCTGAGTGCTCTGACGATCGTGGTCGCGAGATCTCGTCCGGTCACAGTTTCCATCTGAGTGATGAGACCGGGGCTTGTGATGTTGTAATCGGTGACGAAGCCGTCGATCAGGTCGACAGCGGCAAGACGAATCTTCCGAGCTTTGAGTGCGCGTGCGATGACGGGGACGGCCTTCTTGTCGGCTGCGCTCAAGGTCGAGGCGGCGAGAGTTCCACCTTGGTCCATGTCGATCTTGAATTCACCCGACTTCGGGCGCTTTCGGGCATGGGCCAGAAGCTTTCCGTCGAGGAACCAAAGCCGTTGTTCGCCCTGATGAATGCCTGGAAGGTAGCGCTGAAGAAGGACGGGTAGGGTTTGATCGCGAGTGGCTTGTTTGAGCGCGGCCAGATTTTTCGATACAGAAGTGCTCTTTGAGAAGTCGAGAAGTTCCACACCGTGACTCTGCGCCTCGTGAAGTGGTTTCAGCACGACGTTGCCTTCTGCGCGTCCGAACTTCTCAAGCACTGTGATCTGACTCGAAACGCAGCTCGGGGGCATGAATTTTCCGAGAAGCAGGGGTTCGAGCTTTTCGTTTCCGAAGAACAGGGCTTCAGCCGGATTAACGAGCTCGACTTTTTTCGCGGCGGCGGCCGGTGCCTTCTTCAATGCGAGCGCCAGCATTTGAACCGGCTGCAGATACGCCAGATCGACCGGAGGATCGACTCGGTAAATCAAGCGATTGAAAGAAAGAGGAGAGCAGCTGCGTGGCGCTTGGAATTGAAAATCATGAGCGCCGCGCTCTCCGGCTACAGACTTCACTGTCAAAGCATCGAGAAGGATCGAAGTCCCCTCGAGACGAATGCTTCGTACATCGCACCAAGCAGCAGGAATTCCACTCGCGAGGGCCGCTTGAATCAGACGAAGCGAAGTATCGCGAGGATGGTCGAGCGTGTCCCAGGGGTCAGTAATGAAAAGCAGGCTCTTTCGCCGCGTTTTCATTCTATTTGGCCGGCGTAGCGGCGGGCGCGCCAATCGGCCCGGCGAGATTGTAGGCGTATGAACCATCGGGCTGTTTACCGGCCTGAAGAATCATGTCGAGAAGGCTCAGACTCTTCATGGCGGCGGCAGAGATCGAGAACTTGGTCTTGAGATTGACCATGCTTGAGTCCCAAGTCTTTCCGAGGGCAATATCACCTGTCACGGTAGCAGTCAGGTCGTCGTTACCGCCGGGCTTGCCGAGGCGAAGGGTCTTGATGGTCGCTTTTCCTGACGATGCACCGAGCTCGATATGACCTTCTGCCACACGAATGGGAGGAAGGTTGAAACCCATCATGCTCTGTTGCTCGAGGGCAATCTTACTGAGTTCCGCTTTGATATCGCCGTTCCAGCTGGAGGGCTGATTCAAATCGCCCGAGAAAGAGCCATCACCGCTGATATTCATGCCGCCACGCAGGCCCGCGAGAATCTGCAAAAGGGCCAGACGGCCGAGATTGAAATCTTTTGCGCGAAACGAAAGCGACATCTCGTTCTTCGGTCCGCTGGCAGCCGATGTCGAAACCGAGGCTTTGAGAAAACCTGAACCCTGTTCGATTTTCACCGTCCCTGCGATCTTTCCAAGAATCATCGGGAAGATCGAAGGCGAAACCTCGATACGCTCGACTTTAACAGGCGAGTCGGGTGGGGGAAGAACCAACGTGACGTCTTTCATCGTGTACGAAATGCCAAACAGGAAAGAGATCTCGGTGCTTGCGGCCGAAACACTGATTCCTTTGGAAGCGAGGAGCGAAGAAAGTGTTCCCTGCACGTAGTTCTTGAGACGAATCTCAGGAAGTTTGATCAGCGTGAAGAGCAGAAGCAGGACAAAAAAGAATCCAGTCCACCCCATGCTGCGCAAGATGCGCTGAGCCCGGGGCTGCCGGGGAAGGGTGATTTCAGTCGTGTTCTCAGTCGTGGCGGTTGCTGATTCACTCATAGTTTTGGATCACTGTTTCAGGGTGAAGCCGGAGATCGCCAGAGTGGCGTCGAGGTTTCCGTTCGCATCCTTTGCCTCGATAGTCATGTTGCGAAGCTTGACCGGGCGAGTTCCGTTTTCGAGAAAGTAGGCGAAGCGGGTGAGCTTCTTGACGTCGACTTTCTTCACGGCGATTTCGATAATGGCTTCTTTGGCCGTATCCGTTGATGTGCCTGACTTCTCTGGCTGAATGGTAAGCGACGCGCGGTCGATACCCGCGTTGCCAGCAGTGCCTTCAATATAGGGCTGCCAAGCTTGAGGCGCGGCATTCGCATCGCCACCGGCGGGAGCTCCAGCCGAGGTCGTTTCTTTCAGGCGGTGAAGCTCTTCGTTAGCGGTCTGAAGGGTGTTGAGAAGCTCAGACTTTTCAGCCATCTCTTGGCGAAGCGAACGAACATTGACCCAGGCAACGATCACGAGCGTGATTGAAAGAACGACCGAGAGACCGCCGCCGACATACTTGAGGTACATCCGGCTCTGCGGGTCGAGCTCTTCCCATTTCTGCTTGAGCTGCTGAAACCAAGCTTGCTCGTTCAGCTTTTCCGAAATTTTAACCAGAAGTGATTCTTTATTTGCGTCTGACATAGGTCACTTCCCGAACGAATCGTCGTTAGGTTTGCCGCTAAAGGTCACTTTCCAACGTTTCGGACCACCCTCGGCACCTGGTACTTCTTCCATCTTCGAGCGCTGCATGTCGCCGATCTTGCCCGAGAGAATTCCGGCGAAGCGCTCTGCGACCTGAGGGTTGGCGAATAGAACCGAAAGGCTGGCCGTTGATTCTTCGGTCGGTGAATACGGTGCCGAAATGGAGGCTGCACCGACTTGGAACTGGGTCACGTCAACGACCACATCGCGTGGGGTCGTCGCTGAAAGTTCCTTCAAGAAGTCGAGAGGCGAGCGAGGGTTTGGAGCCATCAGCTTCGCAAGCTCACGCTGTTTGGTCAGTTCGCCCGTCACTTGCTTGCGCAAGGTCGAGGTGCTGTTCATGTAGTTGCGGATCGTACTTGGAGGAAGCCCACCGAAGAACGATTTGATGCTTTTCTCGAGCTGTATGTTCGTGTCTTTGAGCCGTGTTTGATAAACGCTAGCTTGAACCACGAAGCTGATCATCACCGAGGCTGCAACAGCGGCAAAGGCGGTGAGTGGACCACGAAGCTGTTCGACTCCGAACTCGCGTGCAGTGCCCTGTTTCGAGAACTCACCACGGCGAAGGTTGATTCCAGTGGTGCGAGTCTGACCGACTTGGGTCAGTGCAAAAGAGACTGCGAGTGCGAAAGTCGCATCGGTCTCTTCGCTGTAGTTCACGCCCGAGTGCGAGAGCGAGCTGAGTGCATGAAGAGGCTGAACGGAAACTTTGAGCTCTTCGGCCAGGAGTTTTGAAAGTCCTGGAAGAAGCGAGGTGCCGCCGCTGAGGAGAATGCGTCCAATCGGCTGCTGCGTGACCGCTTTTGACGCGAGTTCGGCTGCGCGAATTTCGCGCATCAGAACGGCGAAGGCAGGCATCAGAGCGTTTGAGAATTCAATCTGCTCTGGGGTTGCTTGGTGGCGCTGCGACTCCGGAAGAACGAAACCATGGTCGACCTGCGCGGATTTGGCCTGTTCGATCGGGATCGAATAGTTCTGGCAGATGGCCAGCGTCAGGTCCGCTCCGCCCCATTTGATCTCGCGCGCGATAACTGGAGTTCCTTTCCAGTGAACGTAGAGAGTCGTGCGGTTGTGGCCGAGCTGAAGCAAGAGAACCGGTTCTTCGTAAGCGGCGAGCTGCTCTGGACTCGAATTCTTATCCATCGGCGGCGTAATAAGGCGGTTCAGAAGCCCACGAAAGGCCCAGGCCTCAGTCGTGATCACGTCTGGATCGACACCGGCCTGAATCCAGGTATCGACGATGCCCTGAACGTAGCGGTTCATCGTGCTGGACACGTGAACGTGCGAGAGCTGACCGGTCTGCCCCAGCAGCGAGTAGTCAAAAACCGCATCGTCCATTGAATAGGGGAGTTCGTCTTCGAGCTCAAAACCGACGCTGGCCAGAATGGCTTTCTTGTCGCGAGTCGGGAGCTGAAGATTTCTAAAAGTAGCTTGGCCAGAACGAAGACCGACGACGATCTTGTCGGGAGCCTTAGACAGGCTAAAGATCAGCCCGCGAACCGCGTCGGTGATCGCTTCAGGCTGACCACCGGGCTTGAGCTTGTGCTCGTGGTACTCGTGAATTTCATAGCGGCCGAACGCCGTGTCCAGCTCGACTGCCTTAACGCTCGTTTTTCCGAGATCGATTCCTAGAATTCGCATGAGTTCCTCACAAAATTCTCATGAATGTGACCCGAAGACCAGTACGCGTATCAATCAGAGGCGCATTCTGGTTCGTGGTCACAGCCCCGGCTGGAGGCGCCACCGGAGTGGTCGGCCCCCCCGGCTGGTTAGGTTGAGCAGGGTTGGTTCCGGTGGTTTTTGGGGAACTCAAGGTAACCCAAGCTTCAATCACACGGGTTGCCTGGCCGACTTTGGCTGTCACCGTGATCTTGAAGTTGGTTTCATCGGTCACAATCTGGATGTTTCGCGCCTTTAGATCCGTCTCAAAGCGGGTGATTTCAGCCGCGTCGTTTCGGAAGCCGGCGATATTCGCCTGGAGGTATTTGAAGAAGTCCTCAGGCTTTTTAAAGAGGTTGTCCTGAGTTTGAGAATCCCTGAATTTGAAGAACTCTTTGACCTCGTCGTCCGTGACCCGAGGCACGAGTGCGCGGAACGCCGCTTCTTGGATGGTGTTGACGTTGATTCCCGGCGTCGTGGCGACGGTCATGTTCGGCGAAAACAGGTCGAATAAAGGATCGTCCATCCCTTGAACCATGTGGAGCTCGTTCAAGCTGTAGAAGGGGGCCTTCTTCGGTGGAACGCTCTCGCGGCCGGTTGGAGTTTTTTGTTCGTAGGTGCGATCGGCCCAGGCGGCGATGCCGTCGACCAAGTCGTCGATTCGGAAGTTTCGATACTCATCCGCGAAGTCCGGGTCGGCCTTGAACTTGGCCTGAAGGATTTCGTCGAGGAAAGTGTGAAGGCCCTGGCGCGCCACTTCTGGATTAAATGGAGTGGTCGAAGGACCCACTGAGGGCTGGGGCGACGGTGTCGGTGAAGCCCCTGCCGGAGTCGGGCTCGGCGAACCCGATGGACTCGGGCTTGGCGCGAATGCCTGCAGAATCATGTTCATGTTGTAACGTGATGATTCTGACTCGATGAGCGCGGTGTAGTTTCCTTCAAAGCCCGATTCTTTCTGAAATTTCGTGAGCGCGTCCTTGTCGATCATGCTCATTCCCGGAATATTCGTTGGAATTGGGTAGATGAAAGGAAAGCTCCAGATCTTGTCGAGCAAGGACTTTGGAACGGCGCCGGCGGCAGCGCCGCCACCGACCGAGGCCAGAGTCGATTTCACGCTTTGATAGGCCTTCAGGCGCAGGAGCGAAAGTTTGAAACCACTCTTAGCGAGGTAGTGAGCACGAAGGCGATCCAACCCGTCAAAGGCGAGTCTTCGGTTAACCTGCGCCGTGTAGGTGAACTCGGTCACAAGAACGGAAAGAATCGTGATCGCGGAGATCACCATGAAAAGTGCCATTCCTGATTCGTCGCTTTTCTTGACGGGTGGGTGTTGGTGATCAGCCACTCGGCACCAGCCCGCGAAGTGGAATTTCAGAACGGAAGAAAAAGGTGCCTTCAAAGTGGAGGGTGGAAGGGGGAGGGGCGACGACTTCAAGCTCGAGTTTCACCATGTCTGGGTAGCGATACTTGGTGTCGGTCGAGTCAGTATCCCAGCTTGAGAACCAAGGCGAACTCGTGCGGTCGCTTCGGAAATACTGGAGCTTGAACTTCTTGATGCCTGGAAGAAGGTAATAGGTTCTCCACAGATTGTTTCTCGGATTGAGAGCGCTCTCGTCGTCTTCGAATGCATCTGGGTTCGACTTTCTTACGAGAATTTTCGTTCCTTGTGCGGCACCCGAGTTTTTGTCGTCCTGAAGTTCGTAGGAAACCTTGATGAACTCGGACTCGTTCGACTCTTTGTAGACGCGCATATTCGACGCAGAGACAAAGCTCATCTTCACGTCGGTGCCCTGAAAACGACTCGGACGAATTCCGGTCTTATGGACGGCTTCCGTCCAATAGGTCGTCGAGGCGCGGCCTTGATCATTGCCCATGATCGCGTTGAGCTCTTCGGGTGTCATCGGTTGACCAGAGAGCGGGCCTTGTTGCTTGGGATCATCCGGAACCATGATGATCGGACTGTAGAGAAGAGAGATATCGCGGTCCACGATGCCCATCGACATGCGGATGCCGTTAAAGAAGTCGCTCTCTTGCATGACCTTGTCGCGGAGCTCGAAGGTCTTTGTGGTGATCTGGAAAATAGCGGCTGCAATTGCCGTCATGATGGCAATCGAGATCAACACTTCGAGAAGCGTGAAGCCTGCCTCGCCTGCCTCAGAAGTGCGGGTGACGTTATTCAGTGATTTGGAACGCACTGTTTAGGTCCACCCAATACATTGAAATAGAGATTTTCTGATTGCTGTTGTTTCTCTTCCAGGTCACCGAGACCTGGACTTCGCGAAGCGCTTTGGAAAGAAAGTTAGTAACAAGGCGGCTCATCTGTTCGGCGACGCCGCCTTGAGCATTCGAGTCACTGCTCGAAGATCCGGCGGAAGCGCTCGCGTCTCCGCCGGCATTGGCGAGTGAGGTGAGGTTCGGAAATTTGATCTCTTTCACTTCTCGCTTCCAGGAGTATTCCTGGAAAGGCTCTTTGAACTGCCCGGCGTCTTCCTTCTTCACTTCATCGAAGGTTTTGTTCTCGATCGCGAATTCGGTTTCGAGCAGCTGCTGTTTCATCAGCATGGAGACCGTATTGATCTCGCGGGCACGAGCCGAGGATTGAAGGCCGTTCGATTGGACCATGAGAATCGACGAAAACGCGACGAGCATGATGGCCATCGCGATCATCACTTCGAGAAGCGTGAAGCCTTCGGTGCCGCGTACGGCTGCGGCGAAACGATGGCTCGCCCCATTACTCGCCATTGATGTCTTCCTTCTTCACGAAGCGAGAGAACAGCCGTGTTCGCCCCGTGACCGGTAGAATAACGAGCGTGTTCTGATTTTTTGAAGAGTCCTTTAGATGAATAATGGTTTGTTCGGCCACTCCGTGTGGAAAGAAATGGGTATAGGCGGTGCCTTCTTTGAGCGGCTCGGGACTCTGCTCGGTGAGAATATCTTCAAATTCGACGCCACGCGGAAGGTTCTTCTTCGACTTCGTAATGTCGCGATCCATCGAAAAGGTCGCGTCCTTGGGCTTCTCTTTTTTGGTGAGTCGTGTGCGCTGTTTTTCTTTCTCGCGGCTATCAGCCGTTTCGAGAAGAGATGTGGCAGGGCCGCTCTCGACCCAGTACTGACGCTCTTTGAAATCGTAGACCAGGCGGTAGACGCGACCCGTGAGTGCCGAGGCGTTGTAGGCTTCTTTAACGGTCGCCGCCATTTCGCGTGCCGCGGAGTTCAAAGACACGCGGAAAACATTGGTAATTCCTGGAAGGGCAAAAATAGAGAGCAGGGCGATCAAGGCCATGACCACCAGAACTTCGACCAAGGTAAAGCCTTTTTGGTCTCGTGAATAGGTCATGCGGTTTCCCTGATTCGTCCTGCTCTTATTTTAATCAAAGGTCGGTCGAGAGGATGTCTTTGTCGTAACCTTCGCCGCCTTCTTTGCCGTCGTTACCGAGAGACTTCAGAAGATATTTATTGCCATCAGATTCATAGACGAAATCATTGTTGAAGCCGTCTTTAGGGATTTTGTTCCCTTTGATGTAGCCGTCTGGGCTGTAGTTTTTGCATTCACGACCGGTCGTCGGTTTAGCAATCAGAGCCTCGAGACCCTGGTCCTGAGTCGGGTAGAAACCGCACTCGCGTTTGAAATCGTCGAGAATCGTGCCGATCGATTTGATCTGAATCTTCGTCGCGTCGACTTTCGATTGCTGGTACTTGCTGATGATGTTGCCGGTAACGAACGTTCCGATCATCGCGATCAGAGCGATAACGATCAAAAGCTCGGTCAGCGTGAAGCCGTCCTGGTCCAAGAGCGCTTTCCAATGGGATTTGAATTGTTTCATCTACGGGTCTCCTTAGTTTCGAGTTAGTTAATATTGCTGATATCGAGCAGGGGAATCATGATGGACATCACGATGAACCCCGTGACGCCGCCCATGCCGACAATCATGATCGGCTCAAGCAGCGCGGTCATGCCCTCGATGCGGGCGTTGACCTG
>OUNO010002048.1_pt1 | contig 11815 bp, 10 predicted proteins | sample 1779811 | NCBI WGS metagenome assembly OUNO01 (sample SAMEA3914804, study PRJEB12502) | metagenome | biome: forest; material: soil | place: Canada | collected 2010-06-25 | depth 0.3 m
GTGTACAAGACCGCGCCGCGCGCCGACGCCGAGTCGATCTTCCGCCCCTTCACGCCCGAAGAGCACGCCGAGCTGCAGCGCAAGGTGGCCCAGTTCTACGACGTGTTCCTGACGCGCGTGGCCAGCGGTCGAAAGATGAGCAAGGCCGACGTCGACGCGGTCGGCCAAGGCCGCGTCTGGACCGGTGAGCAAGCCTTGCAGCGCAAGCTGGTCGACGAGCTGGGCGGCCTGCGGCAAGCGGTCGCGCTCGCGCGCCAGCTCGGGCACGTCTCCGAGCACGGCCCAATCGTCGAGCTACCGCCGCCGGATGGCTCGCTGATCGGACGCTTGCTGGGTATCGAGGGCGTGCATGCCGACGAATCGGCGGCCGCGCTCTTGCCGTCGCAGTTCCTCGATCTGGTGCGCGCGCTCTCGCCGTTCGTCGCGCACACCGGGGACAAGCCGCTCGCGCTCATGGAAATGACGCCCATCGCGCCGTGAGCGAGCTCGCGACTCTGGAATTACGCGACGCGGTGCTGCGTCGCGCGGGCTCGGCGCTCACGCCCGCGCTGACGCTCACCACATCGGCGCCGCGCCTGGGCTTGGTCGGTGATTGGTCACCGCTGTTAGAGCTCGCAACCGGGCAGGCCGAGCTCGCGAGCGGCAGCGCGCAGTTGCTCGGCGCGCCCTTGCAAACCGCGATTGCCGACGGCCTGCTCGGCTTCGCCGCCTGCGATCCACCGTGGCCCGCGGCGTTCACGGTCACCGAGTACTTGGAGCACGCGGCACGCCTGAGCCACGGCTCGAAAGCGCGCGCCGTACAAGACGCGCGCCAAGCCATCGAGCGCTTCGAGCTCGGCGAGCTCGCTCAGCGCAAGCTCTCGAACACGTACCTGCACCAACAGCGCGCGATCGGCATCGCGCAAACCTCGCTCACGTCCCCCCAAGTGGTGTGCCTGGAAGCGCCGCTGCGCGGCCTGGACGCCCAAGCCGCCGATTACGTCGCGCGCTTGTGCGCCGAAGTGGCACGCCATGCACGCCTGATCGTCTCCGCAGCACGCCCCACGTCGCCCAGCGCAGAACGCAGCCTGCTCGACGCCTGCGACGAGCTGTTCGTACTCGAAGCCGACGCGCTCGTGTGCCACGGCAGCCCCGACGCCGTCTTCGAACCGCGAGGCCGCTATTGGCTGACGCTCGCCAGCAGCGGCGCCGACAACACCGCCTTCTCCGGCGCCCTCAGCGCAGCCGGCTGCCGCGTGACCGCACGCGCCCGCCGCGACGACTACCTCATCGAGCTCCCCCCAGAGGGCAGCACCGACCTACTGCTCGACACCGCGCTCGCCCACGGCGTCACGGTCATCGGCCTCGAGCCCGTCTTCAGCACACCCTAGCTCGCAGCGCCTGGGCTGCCACCGTGCGAGTGACGTGGCCTTGACTTGATGGTCACGCACAGCGCCGCGGCCGTCCCAGCCTTCGGCGTCGCGAACGGCAGCCGAGCACGAACGCTCCGCCCGCTCGACAGCTCGACAGCTCGACAGCTCGACAGCTCAACGGCTCGACGGCTCGACGGCTCGACGGCTCGACAGCTCGACAGCTCGACAGCTCGACAGCTCGACAGCTCAACAGCTCAACAGCTCGACGGCTGAGGGGCTTCGTCTACACACCCGCGCGCACGCCAAGCCCGCTCTCGCAACGGCGCGCTGCTAGCCCCCCTGAAAGTCGATTTGCAAGTACGTGCACATACTTGCAAACCGCTGCTCTTCAATCCTCCCCGCCGATTTCCCCAATGATTTCCAGCCCTCGACTTCCGGTAGCCATCGAAAACCCGAAAAGCCAAGTATGCGTTCACTCTTAGTTTGCGGCCTACGCAGACCCTGGTCGCGCCGAACCGCCGAACCGCCGAACCGCCGACACCGCCGACACCGCCGACACCGCCGACACCGCCGAGCCGCGAGGGCTCCTGGTGGCGCCACACGAGACGGGCGGCGTTCGACTTCGTGACGAGGTCATTCTTCTGCCTCCAGACTCGCGCTTCGGGTCACTGCTCCCGCTCACGAAATCGAATTCGACCCCGCCACGCCGCCGACCCGCCGCCGACCCTGCTCCCTTCGGACGCCAAGGCAGACGCTTCGCTATCCCCTCAATCCGCCGTCGGATCGGGCTTCGCTTCGCTCTTGCTGGGCGCTGCCTTGAGCCGCGGCTTGGGGGCGGCTTCTTCGGCTTCGTCGCCGTTCGCGTTTTGGCCGCGGGCGGCGACCTTCTCCATGCCTTTGCGCACGGCCAAGATCGACAAGCGACGATTCTCGGGGGCGAAGGGGTCTTCGGGCTTCATCAACGCGGTCGCGCCGTGCGCGAACACGCCGGAGATTTGGCCTGGGCGCAGGCCGCTCTTTTCGAGCACCGCGCGGGCGCGATCGGCGCGTTCGAAAGAGAGCTGCCAATTGGAGCGGTTCGAGCCCGCCGGAAACGGGCGCGCATCGGTGTGACCGTGTACCTGAATCTGATTGCTCAGGCGCGCGAGCACCGGCGCAATGCGCTCCAAGATATCGATCAGCTTCGGCTTCAGCTCGGCGGAAGAGGACTCGAAGAGCAGGTTGGTTCCGCCGTCCAAGATCTGGATCAGGAGCCCTTCCTCCGTCACGCTGACCTTGATTTGATCGCGCACCTCGCGCAGTGACGGGTCTTCGCCGATCATTTGCGAGATTTTGGCGCGCACGGCGAGCGACACGCGCTCGAACGTCACTTGCTCGGGCTGCGTGTGGGACGAGCCCACGACGTCGAAGTAGCCCTTGCTCTGGATGCCAGAGCCACCATTCAGAATCGACGGAGCGCCGGTGAACACGCCGGTGCGGAAGTAGTCGGACAGCTCGGTGCGCGTCTCTTGGTCGGTCTGCGAGACCAGCCAGAGCACCATGAAGAAGGCCATCATCGCGGTCACGAAGTCGGCGTAGGCCACCTTCCAAGCGCCGCCGTGATGAGCGGCGTGGCCGCCCTTCTTCTTGATGATGATGATCTTCGGACCACCCCCTCCGCTGCTCGGCCCGGCCATTCGTTACTTGCCCTTCAGCTCGGCAAACGCCTTGTCGAGCTCGGCGCTCGAGGGTCGCTCGTCGGAAAAGATGGCGCGCCGCGCGAACTCGATCGCGATCGCCGGGTTCACGCCGCGGGCAGCCGCAACCACCGCCTCTTTGACGCACAACATGTAGCGACTCTCGGCCGCGACCTGGATCTCCACGCTGGTCGCCATCGGGCCGACCATGCCGTAACACAGCAAAATGCCGAGGAAGGTCCCGACGAGCGCCGCGGCGACGTGATGGCCGATCTCTTCCGGTCCGCCGTCCAAGTGCGCCATCGTGATCACGATACCGAGCACGGCGGCGACGATACCGAGACCCGGCAAGGCGTCACCGGCCGTGCGGATCAAACCGATGGGTTGCGCGTCTTCGGCGTGGTGCGTCTCGAGCTCGGCGTCGAACAGCATCATCAGCTCTTCGGCGGAGCAACCGTCGACCAACTGCTTCAAGCCGTCGACCAGGAAGTCCATCGCGTGGTGGCGCTTGGTGACGGTCGGGTACGAACCGAACAGCGAGCTGGTCGCGCGATCACTCACGTGCGGCTCCAGCGCGAGCACGCCCTCACGGCGAATCAGCGCCAAGATCTGGTACAGCAGCTTGAGCAGATCCATGTAATCTGCCTTCGTGGGCGAGTGATTCGAGAACGCCTTCTTGAGCGAGGCGAGCACGCGCGACATCACTTTGCCAGGCGCGGAGATGATGATGGTACCGACCGTCGCACCGCCGATCACGACGAGCTCTGCGGGCTGCAACAGCACGGGGAAGGGACCGCCGCCCATGGCAAAGCCTGCCAGCACGCATCCGAACATGACCACGAGGCCTATGATGGTCGACACGCCTGTTTATTTCGGCCGCGACCCGCAAAGCTTAAGGCTCAGCCTGGGACGAGTGAGGCATTGTCTCGACTAATACGCGCGCGGCCTGCGCGCTGCAGAACAGGTGCGCCAATGTACGCGCGCGCGGCCGCCAGACAAAGCCGCTCACCCGCGCGGGTTTCTAGATTGGCGCCAACGCTTTGACACTCAGCACCAGCGGACGCGCACTCGGTAATTCACTTTGGTGCTGCCGCGTGCGGGCACCTTGATCGTGAAGCTGAAGGTGCTCGAGTCTTTCTTCTCCGCGGCTTGGCTGGACGAGAGCATCGTCCAATCGCCACCGACGGGCTCGTAGTCTTCGACCTCCACGGGCGTGTCCTTGTGGTTCCGTAGCTCGATCTCCCAGGCGCTCTCGGTGACGCAGCCGCCGAGCTCTTTCCAGTCGGTCTGCTTGCGATCACCCACCACGTCGAAGGCGTCGCCCATTTTCACGCGCAGCTTCTCGTCACGCGGGGTGTGGTCGATCGCGTCCTCACCCACGAACTGCTTGGCGCCGCTCTTGTCCGCTTTGTACACGCGCAGCGTGCCCTTGGGCAGCGGCATACCCAGGTGGTTTTGCTCGCTGTTCTGGATGTCGAGGTACACGCCCACCTTCTGGTTGGAGAGCACCTGGCCATATTGGCCGCGGAACCAGTACTGCTGCCCGTAGAAGATCAGCTTCTTGTTCACGCCGATGCCCGCGGCGCTCAGCAGGTTCACCTGCTTCTGCTCGTTCTGCAGCACGCTGGTCGGGCGCTGCAGCGAATACAGGTGGTACTCGAACAGACCCTGCTCTTGGAACTGCTCCTGCGCACGCGCGGACTTGGCCATCGCACCGCCATACGGCATGGGCGTCGCTTGCGGCTGCACGCGGTTCACGTCGCCCGCAACCAACTTCAGCTCGGCGTTCTTGTAGCTCGTGCCCGAGTTGTTCACGAGCGTGACCCAACCATTCAAATCACCCTTCTTGTCCGAATCATCGACCACGAGCACGTAGTCTGCCGACCAATTCAGGTTCTGCGTCAGGTACGTGACCTCCACGGTTTGCTTGGCCGCCGCGCTATCGACCAGCCAAACCAGCGTGGGCTTCGCGATCAAGTTGTCCGGCACTTGCGGGAAGGCGAGGCGCGCCGGATAACCGAACGTTATTTCGTTGTTGAACTTGAGGATCGGCCCGCCCTCGACGGACAGCAGATCGGCGTCCACCACGTCTTCTTTGCCCGTCTGCTCGTGGTAGCGATAGGCGCGCACGCGCTTGCCCACGTACTTGTCGAGCAAGGTTTGCGGGGTGAGCAAGTCGTAGCGGTAGTTCTGCTCCAGCACCGAGAGGCCCGCGCCGCCCGTCGCTTTGATGCTCACGGTCTCCGGCTGAATGTTCGCGGCCACGTCGCGGAACTCGAGCTCCACTTTGCCTGCGCCGAGCTGCGGCAGCTCACGCACCTCACGCACCAGACCGAAGTTCTGGTTGTACACGGTGATGCTCACCGTCTTGCGATCGTCGGCCGTCGACACGCTGTGCCCGGTGGCCGCAGGATTCGCCGGCGCTTTCGCGTCCGCGAAGGCACTGCCCGCACACGCGCCGAGCGCCCCCAAGAAAGCCAGGCTCGAAGTCAAAAATTTTATTTTCATCTTCATTTCAGCTTTCGTTCAGCACCAGCGAACACGCACGCGGTAAGTCACTTTGGTTTCGGAGCGCGGAGCGAGCGGCACATCGAAGGTGAACGTGCTCGCGTCCGTCTTCGTTGCCGGCAAGCTCGAGGACAGGATTTCCCAGTCGCCGCCTGCGGGCTCGTTCACCAGCACCGTCTCCGCGCTGTCCTTGTGGTTGCGCAGCTTGATCTCCCAAGAGCTCTCGTTGACGCACGGGCTCACGGCTTGCCATGAGGTCTGCGTGCGATCGCCCACGACATCGAACGCTTCGCCCAGCTTGATGCGGATCTTCTCGTCGCGCGGCGTGTGGTCGATCGCGTCTTCGCCGATGAACTGCTTGGCGCCGCTCTTGTCGGCCTTGTAGACGCGCACCGTGCCTTTGGGCAGCGGCATGCCCAGGTGGTTCGCCTCTTTGTTCTGGATGTCCAGGTACACGCCGATCTTCTGGTTCGACACCACTTGCCCGTAATTGCCGCGGTAATATTGGGCGGCGCCGAAGAAGATCAGCTTCTTGTCGAGGGCGATGTTCGAGCCCGAGAGCAAGCTCACTTGCTTCTGCTCTTTGTCGAGCAAGCTCGTGGGGCGCTGCAGCGCGTACAAGTGGTACTCGAACAGGCCCTCTTCTTTGAACTGTGGCTGAGCGGGCGCGGCCGAGGGCATGGGCATGGCGTCCATCACGATCTCCTGCGGCGGCGGCACGATGCGCTGCACGTCACCGGCAACGAGCTTGAGCTCTGCGTCCTTGTAGCTCGTGCCCGTGTTGTTGCTGAGCGTCACCCAACCATTCAGATCGCCGAGCTTGTCGTCGGCATCGACGGTCAGCACGTAGTCCGCGTGCCAATTGAGCTCCTGCGTGAGGTACGTCACTTCGAGCTTTTGATCCGGCGCAGCGCTCGCCAAAAGCCAGACCAGGGTCGGCTTTTGCAGCAGGTTTTCTGGCACTTCCGGGAACGCGAAGCGCCCGGGAAAGTTCGACGTGATCTGCCCGTCGATGTTCAGCACCGTGCCGCCCTCGACCGACAAAATCGTGGCTTGCTTCTCTTCGTCGACGCCGGTGTGCTCGTTGTAGCGATACACCTTCACGGTCTTGCCCAAGTATTTCTTGAGCAGCGTGTCGGGGCTCAGCAAGTCATAGCGGTAGTTCTGCTCGAGCACGTTCACGCCGTCGTCGCTGCTCAGGCTCTTCAGGTGCACCGTCTCGGGTTGAATGTGCGCGGACACGTCTTTGTACGCGAGCTCCACGTTGCCCGTACCGAGGTGCACCGTTCGCTCTTCGCGCACGAGGCCGAAGTTCTGGTTGTATACCGTGAGCGACACGTGCTCGCTCGCGCTGCTGTCCGAGCTACTGTGTGAGGTCGGACCCGCATTCGCGGTCGCAACCGGCTTTTGGCCGCAGGCGGCCGCCCAGAGCGCGCCCGAGAGCGCACCGAATCGAAGAAGTCGTCTCATTTCCACCATCCAACTCCCGAGGTCGGGCAAACCTTACAGTCCCGTGGGGCGAGAGCAATCGCCCCGCGAGCTGCAAAGCGAGCCGTAAACCGCGTCCTCGAGACGGCCAAAGGGCCGCTTTTACCCGCCGTTTATGGTAATGAGCGCGCGTGACCGTTCGCACCGAGCTCCCCAAGACCCGACGCCTGATCGTCAAGATCGGATCCCGCACCATTGCCAGCGATCCCAGCTTCCCGGCACGCCTCGCCAAACAAGTGGCGGAGCTCGCCGATCAACGCTGCGGCGTGGTCGTCGTCACGAGCGGCGCGATCGCACTAGGCTGGAGTCGCCTCGGTTACAAAGCGAAGCCCAAAGAAGTCGCGCTGCTGCAAGCCTCCGCCGCTGCCGGCCAAAGCGTGCTCATGCGTCGCTACGACGAAGCGTTCGGCGCCGTCGGCCTGACAACCGCGCAAGTGCTGCTCTCGTATGCCGACCTCGCCGATCGCGAACGCCTAAACAACGCGCGCGAAGCGCTGGGCGCATTGCTCGACGCGGGCGCCGTGCCCATCGTCAACGAAAACGACACCGTCGCCACCGACGAAATCCGCTTCGGTGACAACGACCAACTCGCGTCCATGGTCGCGCCGCTCGTCAGCGCCGACTTACTCGTGCTGCTCACCGACGTCGAAGGCGTGCTCGACGAACAGAGCCAACGCATTCCGATCATGAGCCCCGAACAACAGATGGTCGTGCTCGAAGCCAAGAGCGATCGCATGGGCTCCGGCGGCATGGCCAGCAAAGTCGACGCCGCGCGCAAGGCCACCCGCTCCGGCGCCATGTGCGTGATCGCCCCCGCAGGCCGCCCCAACGTGCTCACCGAAATCGTGGCCGGCGAAGACGTCGGCACACTCTTCCCGCGCCGCGGCCCACCCCTCAAAGCGCGCAAGCACTGGATCGCCTTCACACTCCGCCCCAAAGGCGCCCTGTACCTCGACGACGGCGCGGTACGCGCCATGCGCGAAGGCAAGAGCAGCCTACTGCCCATCGGCGTCGTGGCCGTCTCCGGCGAATTCAACGCCGGCGACGCCGTCCGCCTGCTCGCCCTCGATGGCACCGAAATCGCGCGCGGCCTCACCCGCCTGGGCACCGCCGACGTCGCCCGCGCCGCCGGCAAAAAAGGCCCCGCCCTAGAAGCCACCTTCGGCGACGCCGCCCCCGAGCTCCTGATCGTCCACAAAGACGACCTAGTGATCTCCGTCTAGTGTTGCCCCCAAGCTCGCCCGTCGCATCCCGGCAGCCGTGCCCGCGCCCCGCGCTCCGCGCGCCCGGCCCCACCCAGCGTCAGCTCCCGCCGCCGCGGGGGCCCAAACCAAACGGCGCCGAGCACGAAGTCCGAAGTCCTGCGTCGAGGGGACCGCTTGCGCCCCTCCGACACAGCACTGAGCGCTGGCGCTGAGCACTGCTTGCCGCGCCGCCCGAACGCGCTTCCGTTCCCGAACGCGCTTCCGTTCCCGAACGCCCCCGTTCCCGAACGCCCCCGTTCCCGAACGCCCCCCGTTCGCGATCCGTGCTCTCCTTCCCTAACGCGCTCCCATTCCGCCGCGCAGGCCCCCCGCAAACCAATTTCCAAGTTCGTACACGAACTTGCATTCGCGCGTTTCGAGCCGCCCACACCCGCAAATTCGCCGAGTTATTGCGAGGAAGACCGTGAAAAATGGAAAAACCAAGTATGTGCACACGCTTGGGTTTTCGTTTTTGGGGGGCCTCGTCGACGGGCGCTGAGGATGCAGGCGGGTTGGCCGCCCGACGAGACGGGGACGGCCCTACGCGCTCCGACGACCCGGCGCCCTCCGACGACCCGGCGCCCTCCGACGACCCGGCGCGCCCGACGTCCCCGCACGCGTCCGACGACTCGGCGCGCTGGCGTCCTCGACGCCGAAGGCTGGGACGGTCGCGGGGGCGAGTGTGACCATCAATCAAGTCTCGATCGCGGGGTGGGAGATCCTGCGTCGAGGTGCGACTCCAATCGCGGTCGCGTCGCGCGGGGCGGCGAATCGACCCAAGGCGGGGCGTAGATCTTTTGTCAGAACTTTTGGGCGCGCGAGCTGTCTGTAATTACACGTGCTGTCTTTGGGCCGACTTTGGGTTGCTGGCGGTGCTGGGGGAGTGCTCGTGCTCTCGCTGTCGGGGTGCGCGCGCTTGTTTGGCAGTGCGCCCGTGGCCGCGCCCGTGCCGGCAGCTTTGGGCAATCAGTCCGCGCCGGTGCTCGACGAGGCGCAGCCACCCGCGTTGAGCAATAGCGACGACTACGTCGTGCGCATCGTGGTCGGCTCCGTGACGTGCTCCGGCGCGTTGATCGAGGAGGACCGCGTGCTGACGGCGCATCATTGTGTGGCCGCGCGCGATGGCAATGGCGGCGCGTTGGGGCATGACGTGCGGCCGGAGCAGGTGCGGGTCGAGCTCGGTGGGGACTATTTACCTTGGGGGGAGGTCGGCGTGCGCGCGGTGCTGGCGCCGAGCTGTGGCTATGTTTCGGGCGACGGCGATCTGGCGGTGTTGGTTCTGGAGCGGAAGCTGATCGGCATCGCGACGCGCAGGGCGCGGCTCGAGGGCGCGCCGGGCAAGAAGGATCAGATCGAGCCGATTGGCTTTGGGCGCTGCGCGTTGTCGTCGGATGGCGTGCATCGCAAGCACCGGGCAGGCGGGCCGATCGAGCTCGTGGCCGAGGGGCGCTTCCGGCTTTCCGCTGCGATTTGCCCGGGTGATTCGGGTGGGCCGGCCGTCAGCAGCGACAATGGCGAAATCCTCGGGGTGATTTCGGCCAGCGCGATGGATGGTGACGAGCTCACGCGCGACCGCTCCGAGTTCGTGCGCGTCGATCGCTGGCGTCCGCTGTTCGCCAACGCCGCGCTGATCGCGAGCGGGACGAGCCCGGCCGAGCTGCCGCCGATCGAATGTAGGTAAAGTGCTCCTCGGCGTGCGCGGCTGTCGCGACTGTCGCGCTCGCACGCCCTGAGCTACATTCGTAGGCAATGGCCAAGGTCCTGCGCTTCCTCGCCTGGACTTGCCTGATCCTCGGAGCGATCACCGGCGTGCTGCGCCTGACCGTGATCCGCTGGTGGCAAGTGCCGCTCGGCGATCCGTACCTGGAGGCGTCGCTCGCGCCCAACCTGCGCGGCGGCGACTGGGTGATCTTGTGGCGCGGTACGGCACCCATCGAAGGTAATTTGGTGCTCTGCCCCGAGCCGAAGGCGCCAGAGCGTCAGGTGATCGCCCGCATCGTCGGCGAGGGCAGCGACCACGTGACCATCAACAGTGGCGACCTCTTCGTTCAGAAGCGCAGGTTCGAAACCGACGACAACTGCGATCGCTTCAGCGTGCGCAATCCAGATACCGGGCAGACGGTCGACCAAGGCTGCGAGCTCGAGAAGGTGGGCGGCGTCACTCACCCGCGCGGTGACGTTCGGCAAGATCTGCCCGCTCCGAAATCCGTCGACATCGACGTGCCGCCTCAGCACGTGTTCTTGGCCAGTGACAATCGCCAGTTTCCTTGGGACTCACGCGAGTTCGGCCCGGTGCCGCGCGAGACATGCAGCGAAACCATCGTCTACCGCTTGGTGAGCAAAGACGGCTTCTTCGACGTTGCGAATCGGCTGATGCTGATCCGCTGAGCGCGGAACAGGGCCAATACGTCGCGTCGCGCGCATCGTCTGCGGCGCACTTGCGCGCTGCTGTGACCTTGAGCAATCGCCGGCGCGAGTGCTAGCTTGGCGTGCATTCGATGGGTCACGGCGCGCTCGAGGTCGGCATTGTCTGTGGTCGGTGCGAGGCGTTCTCACCGATGGGCGAAGCCCGCTGCAGGGTGTGCGATCACGACTTGTCCCTATTTTCGGCCGATCAACCGAGCTTCGGGCGGCCGTCGATCGTGCCCGTCCCGGTGGCAGTCGAGCCGGTCGCGAATGGCCGTTCCCATTCGGGTGAAATTAGGGGAGTCTCAGGACCCACGGCCGACCGCGGGTCGCAGCCGCCAGTAGCGTCTCAGGAGGAGCAGATGGATCAGGCTAGGTACTACGTGTGCGAGTCGTGCATGACCCCCGTGCCGAGCGGGCACAAGTTCTGTGGTCGTTGCGGGGCCGCCGTGCCGGACACCATCCTGCACATGTCACCTTCGTTCTACAGCGACATGCAGGACGCGGCGAAGGCGCGGCTGATCCTGATCCGCGGCGAGGGGATGGACGGTTTGAGCTACCACCTCAAAGCCGACCAGCACGTGATCGGCCGCCAAGGCCAGCTCGAGTTCCCCGACGATCCGTTCATCTCGCCCAAGCACGCGAACTTCTTCTATCGCGACAACCGGCTCGTGGTGCGCGACGAAGGCTCACTGAACGGCGTGTACTTCCGCGTGCACGGCGCGGTCGAAGTCTCGCCCGGTGATACGTTCCTCGCGGGCGAGCAGCTGTTCCGCTTGGACCCGACGCCCAAAGCGTCGGACGGCGCGGACCCGGACGGCACGTTCTTCTACTCGTCGCCGAAGTACCCGAGCGCTTTCCGTTTGAACCAAATCTTGGAAGGCGGAGCGATCGGCATGACGGTCTGCGCGCGCGGCTCGTCCTTGCAGATCGGCCGCGAAGACGGCGATCTCAACTTCCCGAGCGACGTGTTTTTGTCCGGCAAACACTGCACGGTCGAAGAAAAAGAAGGCAAATTCGTGCTGACCGACTGGGACAGCCGCAACGGCACCTACGTGCGCATCAAGACGGAGACGTCGCTCACGCACGGTGACTACGTGTTCATCGGCCGCAAGCTGTTGCGCGTCGAGCTGAACAGCAA
>OUNO010004823.1_pt4 | contig 11798 bp, 14 predicted proteins | sample 1779811 | NCBI WGS metagenome assembly OUNO01 (sample SAMEA3914804, study PRJEB12502) | metagenome | biome: forest; material: soil | place: Canada | collected 2010-06-25 | depth 0.3 m
GGCATCATGCTTCCCAATCACGCCCCGCTTGTGATCGCCGAACAGTTCGGCACGCTCGAGTCCTTGTTTCCTGGACGAATCGATCTAGGTCTAGGGCGCGCGCCGGGATCAGATCAGACCACTTCACGCGCTCTGAGACGAAATCTCGTGGGCAGCTCAGACGACTTCCCTCAGGACGTGGTCGAGCTCATGCGCTATTTCGAACCTTTTGGCGAAAACAGCCGCTACGTTCGAGCCGTTCCTGGCGAGGGGCTGCAGATTCCGATTTGGATTTTGGGCTCGAGTCTTTTTGGCGCGCACCTCGCTGCCGAGCTCGGACTTCCGTATGCATTTGCTTCTCACTTCGCGCCCGCGCAGATGATGCCGGCGCTCGAAATATATCGCGCGCGTTTCAAACCGTCGGCGCAGCTTAAGAAACCCTACGTCATGCTTGGCTTCAATGTCTTTGCAGCGGATTCCGATGAAGAAGGACGCTTCATCGCAAGCTCGATGCAGCAGGCGTTTGTCAATCTGCGGAGTGGTCGCCCTTCGCGCTTGAAGCCTCCGGTCGCGGACTATGAGCGGACCCTGGGGCCTTCCGAACAGTCGATTTTAGATCAGACGTTTACTTGCACCGCCATCGGTTCACCAAACACGGTGAAGCGAGAGCTCGAAGCGTTCGTCGCGCGCACCGGCGCGGATGAGCTCATGATTACTTCGCAGGTCTTCGATCATGCCGCTCGCCTTCGCTCGTTTGAAATCACAGCGAAAGTCGCCGGGCTCAGCCTCGCTTGACTTCTCTAATGGTTACGTTTAAAGTAACAATATGAAAGCTAATCATCAGTTTTCAATCGCAGTCCATCTGATGACCTGCCTGGGCACTCGTCCTGATCTGGAGATGACCTCGAAAGAGCTCTCTCTCAGTATCAACACGAGCCCAAGCTTCATTCGCCGGACGCTTTCCAAGCTTGCTAAGGCGGGCTTGGTGAAAACGACGAAAGGCAAATCAGGCGCCACCATTTTGGGGCGCGATGCCGCTCGCATCTCGATGCTCGATATTTACGAGGCAGTAGAGGCCCCTAAGGCTTTTGCTATTCACAAATACCCAGAGCAGAAGGTTTGCCCGGTGAGCTGTGGAATTAAATCGTCCATTCAGATGGTGCTCGATGAGACTCAGGTTTCGATGGAGCAGGGATTAAAAAAAGTGACTCTTGCGAAAGTAGTTTCAGAAACCCGTAAGAACGCTTGAAAACTCCATGGGCCTGCGGCCGTTTTTTCCGCCTTGAAATGTAATGTTAAAAGTAACAATTAGAAGAAGGAAGAAGTGAAAATATGGGTCAGCAAGAAAAAGTAGCGTTTGTAACGGGTGGTAACCGCGGTCTTGGTTTCGAAACGGCGAAACAGCTTGGAGAGAAGGGTATTAAAGTCGTCATCGGATCACGTGATGCCAAGAAGGGCGAGGAGGCTGTTAAAAAGCTCGCTCAGCTCGGTGTCGAAGTGCAGGCGATTCGCTTTGATGTGAACAACACTTCTGACCACCAAGTGGCACGCGAGTACTTTGAGAAGAACTTCGGTCGCTTGGATATTCTCGTGAATAATGCCGGCGTCATGCTTGAAAGACTGGATGGCGGCGACAAAGCACTCACGAGTGAGCTTCCTTCCTCTATTCTTCGAGATACGTTTGATGCCAATTTCTTCTCGCCAGTGGCCCTGACGCAAACCCTGCTTCCACTGATCAAGAAGTCGCCAAGTGGTCGCATCGTGAATCTTTCGAGTATTCTCGGTTCGCAGAAGTACCATGCCGAGCCGGGCTCGCCGATCTACGACAGCAAGCAGTTTGCCTATGACGCCTCGAAGACGGCGTTGAACTCGTTCACGATCCATCTTGCTTACGAGCTTCGCGATACGAAGATCAAAGTTAATTCCGCACATCCAGGTTGGGTGAAGACCGACATGGGTGGCGAGAATGCGACTCTCGAATTGAGCGACGGCGGAAAGACCAGCGTTCGCTTGGCGCTTCTTCCGGACAACGGACCTACCGGCGGCTTCTTTCATCTTGATGAGACGTTGCCTTGGTAAGCCGCAAAGGAACTCGAATGCTTAGTTCTGCTTTTATCTTGAAACTACTTCGTCGTTTCACGGTTCCAAAAAAGTACCGCTACCAAACGACACCGCTTGCCCGGTTGGGCGATTAAATCGAAATCTGGAGAACATGACTATGAAACTACTCTTTGCACCTACCCAGCTTGGAAATCTGAACCTCACAAACCATGTCGTCATGGCGCCACTGACTCGCTCGCGGGCGGTCGGGGGCATTCCGAATGACCTCATGGCAAAGTACTACGGCGAACGTGCGGGGGCCGGTCTCATCATTACTGAAGGAACATCTCCTTCACCCAATGGGCTTGGTTACTCCCGTATCCCGGGTCTCTTTAGCCAGGAGCAGGTGAGCGGTTGGAAGAAGGTGACCGATGCTGTTCACGCAAAGGGTGGCCATATCTTCGTTCAGCTGATGCACACGGGGCGAGTCTCGCATTCGTTGAATTTGCCGGAAGGTGCGCAGGTTCTGGCTCCTTCTGCCATCGCTCCTACCGGTCAGATGTGGACCGATCAACAAGGACTGCAGCCGTATCCAGTTCCAAAAGAAATGACTTTGGCTGACATCGAAACCGCTAAGAATGAATACATCAAGTCGGCCGAGCTCGCTGTGCAGGCGGGGTTTGATGGTGTTGAGCTTCACGGTGCGAATGGCTACTTGATTGAGCAGTTTTTGAATCCAAACGTGAACAAGCGCACCGATGCTTACGGTGGTACCGACGAGAAACGCATGCGCTTTGTTCTCGATATTGCCGAGGCGATCGTCAAAAAGACGGGAGGCGCTCGTTTGGGAATTCGCGTTTCTCCGTACGGAGCCCATGGCGATACGGGACTGTTTGATGGCATCGATGCGTTTTACGCAGTCCTCGCCAAGAAGCTCTCGGATCTAGGCCTAGCCTATATGCATGTGGTGGATCACAGCGCGCTGGGTGCACCAGCAGTTAGCTTGGAAGTAAAACGCCTGATCCGCGAAAACTTCAAAGGGACCTACATTCTTTCTGGTGGCTATACCGCCGAAACCGCCGAGCGAGATTTGAACGAGAAGCTAGGCGATCTCGTAGCGTTTGGAAGGCCGTTTATTGCTAACCCAGATCTAGTCGAGAAGTTGAAATCGGGTCAGCCGCTTCGGGCGCTGATCGCGGACAAACTCTATACGCCAGGTCCGGAAGGCTATACGGAGTTTCCTGCTTGAGACGAGCGCGAGTGGCATGTGCTTTGTACCGATAGAGAGCTATGGCGAAAGTAGTCGGTGTCGACCACCTATCCATTTCAGTGAGCGACTTTAGGGCTTCTAAAGCTTTTTATAGTCGTTTGATGAAGTTCCTAGGTTTTAAAGTTCTCGACGAGTTTGAAGATGCGATCGGCTGGACGAACGGAAAAACCCGCCTTTGGATTTCGGCGGCGGATCGCAAAGGTAAGAAGCACAAGTACCGCTTCGGCGACACTGGATTTCATCACTACGCCTTCCGGCTGAACAGTCGGAAGGCGGTGGATGATCTCCAAAAGTTTCTAAAAGATCAGAAGACCAAGGTCGTCGATCCGGCGGGCGAATATTACGAAGACTACTATGGCGTCTACTTCGAGGACCCCGATGGTCTTGAGCTCGAAGGCATGTGGTACGGTAAGCTGAAAAAGGCGGCCTGACGTCTACTGCGAGCCCAGCTTCGCCCATTTGACTTCAATTCGGCGAAGCGTGCCGTCAGCCACGATTTTGGAATAACCTTCGTTGTAGAGCTTTCGAGCTCGCTCGCCGTTTGGGTGTTTCGTACTGAATCCAATGAATGATTCAAGTACGCCACCATGAAATGCAAACGCGACTTTTCCAGTGAGCCCTGCGCTCTTGATCATCGAATTGCCCGATTTAAGCTTGTTCGCATTGATCACGGCCAAGTCGATTCTTCCGAGCACTAGTTTTTTTAGATTAGCTTCTTCAGATCCGGCGTCTTCGAAGATGACCCCTTTTTTCTTTAGATCATCAATCGCGTCTGGGTACTCATATCCTAGGACCGTTCCCACGACTGTCCCTTTAGGAATTGCGACTTCTTGCGATGCTTTGACCGGACTCGCGACATTGTAGAAATAGTCCGAATCGCAAATGAAAATGGGCTTGTCGGAAAACCGAACGGGATTTTGGACAGAGCTTTCTTTCGACATGCTGAAACATGCGATCGAGCGTCCCTCAATGACATCGGCCTTGCACCGCGCGTAGGGTTCGACCTTCCATACAGCCTCAATGCCCGAGGCCCGAAAGGCGGCTTTGACCACGTCATTGGCGAAGCCGGTCCCGTCTTTCCGAGACCAGATATCTGCGGCGTCTTCGACTGCGATTTCAAGCTTTTCCAGGTCCGCGGCGACGGCTCCACGGGGTGCCCAGCAAATCAGTGCGAGTAAAAGTAAGTTCATGTGGGCAGCCTTGCCTCAAACGTTGATCCTTCGCCGAGTCTGCTGCGCACTTGAAGAGTGCCGCCGTGCTCGCGAACGATTTCATTAGCGATAAATAATCCAATTCCAAGCCCGCCGAAATTCTTGGCCGAGGCTGCTCGTTCAAATCGCTCAAAGATTCGCTTCTGGTCGTCTTCAGCGATTCCGATGCCTTGGTCAGTGACCGCGATGATCGCGGTTCGGCCTTCGCGAGAGATGCTGACTTCGACCGGTTTCTGATTTCCATATTTGAGGGCGTTGGAAAGCAGATTGTCCAAGACCTGTTGAATCCGGAACGGGTCCCAGTTGCCGACGATGGGTTCCATTGGCCCGGCTTTTAACCGGATAGCCTCGTGCTCTGCTAAGGGCTCAAACTGGCGAAGCGCTCCTAGCACCAATTCAGTCAGATTGACGCGTTCTTTCACCAGTGGGAGGCGGCCAGAAGCGACTCTCGATGCATCAAGCAAGTGGTCGACAAGTACACAGATTCGAGTCACTTGATGACGGGAGGTCGCTAAGGATCGTTCGATCAAATCGTAGGGACCTTCTGCCTTCTTGGCGACGAGCCGATGAAGGAGATCGAGTTGAAGACGAAGAGGGGTGATCGGAGTTCTCAGCTCGTGGGAAGCAACCAATAGAAAATCGTCACGCATTTTAATCGAGTGCCGATAGTTCCGTTGGAGTGTTCCAATATTTCCACCAAGACGAGTCAACTCAGATCCCGTTAAAGTTTCGGGCTTGGGGCCTTCGTCCGTAGGAGTAACGAATTCGCGATTGAAACTTTCGGTGAGTCTTTCAATTTTTAGAAGCGGCACCGTGACTTCGCGATTGAAGAGTCCGATGAGCAGGAGCGCGAGCACCGAGAACTGTACGAAGTTGAAAAGGGCCGCCGATAGAATCTGTGAGGCTAGGTTTTGAAAGGCGTCTTGCTTCGAAATAGAAATTTCGAGTGTACCCAGCGACGAACGTCCGCGCGGCCCCTCGTGGATGAGCGGGTAACTCTGGGTACTGAGGTCAGCCCTCAAGCCTGAGGTTTTTAAATCTACCGGAAAGTCCGAACCCTTCAGTTGAACTTGCGCGACGTGCGGGTTTTTCAAAATAACTTGAAGGGCCTTCATGACCGAATCGTGATCGACGTTCCATAAGGCCAGCGAAAGCTGAGGCTCGAGTGTCCGTGCAAGCGTGTCGACTTCAGCTAAAGTTCGAGATTTCGTATTGCGATAGGCCTGAAACGCCAGGCTGGCGGCGAAGAGCGTCGAGATGACGAACGTCCCGACAAATCCGATGAGAAGAATGCGTTTCAGTAGAAACGATCTTCGGATGGACTCGAGTCCGGATTGAAATGTCGGGAATTTGGCCACGACCTATTTCTAAATCAGGCCCGGCTTCTTGACAATTGCTCAATAATTTAGGGTGATGAGACTGATTTCAGGAGTCACGCCGAGGCGATTTGCAGGCCCCCAGTATCCAGTACCTGGGTTTACGTAGACCGACATACGTCCGTGCCGGTAGAGCCCGCGGCTATATTTGTGGGCTAGACCGATGAAAAGGCTGAACGGGAAGAACTGTCCGGCATGAGTATGCCCCGAAAACTGGAGATCGACTCCCAGAGGTTCGGCCTGATCGCAAACATCGGGGCGGTGGGCGAGAAGCAGTTTGAGCTGGGTTACAACACCGCTTCGAACCGCCTTTTTCAAATCGGGCCTGTGTTCGACCGAAAAGGCGGCGCCCATAGGGTCGGTCACGCCGGCGACCAGTACTTTCGCGTCGCCCACCTGAACGACACGATTTTCGTTGAGCAGGGGAGTAAAGCCGAGCTCAACCAGCTTATCGATCAAGCCCTGTGCCCCTGAGTAGTATTCGTGATTGCCGGTCACGTAGAACTTTCCAAGACGCGCGCGCAAATTCCTTAAGGGCTCGAGATTTTCGGAGATCGAATCGGCCTGACCATCGGCGATATCCCCGGTAATTAGAATCAAGTCGGGCTCAGTCGCGTTGGTGCCGTTCACGACGTCTTCTACATATCTTTTGCGAATCGTAGGGCCGACGTGGAGATCGCTGATCTGTGCGATTCTAAGCCCTCTCAAGGAAGGGCTTAGGTTCTCGATCCGCACTTCCACCTTTTTGACCTTCGGTCCGCGAACGACCTGGATAAATCCGAGTGTCGCTAGAGCACCAGAGACCGCGAGAGTCGATGCGACGATTCCTTGAGGAAGGTCGATCGCAAACTGGAGGAAGTCGAGCGGGATGGAGAAAATAACGAACGTCGCCCAGCAGGCCATTCCCAGGGAGCCCACCCAAACAAAGATGCGAAACCAGGTGTCTTCGTAAGCGTCTGGCTTCATGCGCGAGATCAGAATACCGCCCACCATGAACACGAAAAGCACGACGGCACAGGCGACGGCGAGCCCCCAGTGACTCGGCCAAATCTGGATGGCTTTCATGGACGTGTAGAACAGAAGCACAGAGACTACCGACAGGACGCGGAGGATCGGGGGAGCCATGGCTCCATCTTAGTCCCGAAATGAAAGGCTATGCCGCTTTTTCTACCGCTTCGGCTTTCGATTCGCCCACTTCGATCAGGTAGCCGTCGGGATCCTTCATGTAGCAGCGAATTTCGAACTCATGGTCCTTCGGTTCGGTGAGAAACTCGACGCCTTTGGATTTCCAGTCGAAGTAACACTTGGCGATGTCGGCGACGCGAATGTTGAGGAAGCTGCTGACTTCCAAAGTGCTCTGAGGCGGACGAAGGAACACACCCGGCTTATCGTCGGTCGGGCCTCCTCCGACATTCAGGATCATCCAGCTATTGGCGAGCTTCACAATGGTGGGTTCGCCCTCGCGAACGACCTCGCCACCCAGAATTCCCGCATAGAACCTGGCCGATCGCTTCGGGTCCGTCACGGTCAGAAAATGGGTCAAGTAGATGCCACTGCTCGGAAAGGGGGCTTTTTCCGAAGGGATTCGCTTGAACTTCAGCTCGTCGATTTCCAGTGAGTGGATCTTCACGTTTCGGATCGATAGGCGCCTGATCATGAAAGTGCCGACGGCAAACGCGCCGACCATGAATGCGCCGATACTGCGGGCGCCTGTGGCGAATGCTCCGGTCGCGAGGGCACCAATGGCTACTCGTTTCGTAGGAAGTTGTAACTGCATGAGCTGAGGGCATGCAGTGTGTATTCCTCAGACGCGGGAGACTCACATATGCCGTTGATACAGATCAAAGTGATTGAAGGTGTTCTTACGAGCGAGCAGAAGCGTGAAATGATCGAGAAGGTTACGGCCGCGGTAGTTTCGATCGAGGGCGAGGGTCTTCGCCCTTATACAGTGACGCTGATCGAGGAAGTGAAGAGCGGAGACTGGGCGGTTGGCGGTAAACCGATTTCGACCGAAGAGGCCCGGGCGGTCGCCAAAGCCGAAAAGGCCGCTTGAAGACTCGCCTGATAGGCGCCGCCGAATACCTCGGTGGCGCCCAGTTTGTGCCATGTTTGTGAAGGCGGCCGAGGCCCCTTCCAAGCCCATTGAAACTATTAACTTTTAATTTCTTCCCGAAAAACCTGCTTCGGTCACAATATTTCCTGCGCTGAAACGTCTTAGTATTAAGGGAACAGCAATGAGTTCAGGAAATACCATCGCGCGCGAACTAGCGCTCACCGAAGCGGTGGAAGACCAACGGGTGCGTGTTCTTCACGTCATCCGAAAAATGATCGGCGATCAGACGGAAGCAGAAGATGTGCTTCAAGACGTCTTCGCTGAATTTATCGAAGTGTACGACCTTGGTGAAACGGTCGAGACCGTGGGCGCGTGGCTCATGCGTGTCGCGCGCAACAAGGTGCTCGATCGTTTTCGCCGCCGCAAAACACAAGACGACTACCGTTTCCTCGTTGAGGCGAGTGAAAATTTTGAAGCGGTTGAGCCTGGCAACGAATGGATGCGCGAATGGCTTCAGACGGAGATCATTCGAGCTCTAGAGAAACTGCCAAATGACCAGCGAAGCGTCTTCGTCGAGCATGAGCTTGAGGGAAAGAGCTTTGAAGAAATATCGGCCGCGAGTGGAGTGAGCGTAAACACGCTCTTGTCTCGAAAACGCTACGCCATCTTAACGTTACGAAAGCATTTGAAGGAGATTTACGATGAGCTCTGAAAGCACTGAAGTTAAAGCTGACGGTAAAGACCCGGAAGACTGCGGCGGATGCCGAGGCGGTCGTCGATTTAAGTTTTTCATCATTCCGATGATCATGCTCGCCGTCGTAGGCAAGAGCGCGCTCTTCATGGTGCTTTGGAATGTCCTGATTCCTCAGATTTTCCATGGGCCTGAGATTAAGTTCCTGCAAGCTGTCGGTCTTCTCATTCTTGCAAAGCTGCTCTTTGGATTTCACGGCGGCAGACACGGATGGCGCGGCAAGTTCGGACGTCACCACGCGATGAGAAAGCGGTTTTGGGCCCGAATGTCTGACCAAGAGCGCGGAGAACTTCGCGAGCATCTTCGTAAACGTTGGAAGGAATAGGGAGAGAAGGCATGTCTGCATTAAAACGGACTCTCATGAGTGTGATCGGCGACCGATTGCTCGATCGGGTGCACGTAGCGGAAGTGAATGAAGTCTCCGAGAACTTTCGATTCATTGATCTTGAGTCAGAGATCTTTAAGTCAGTCAGTCTTCAGCTTGGAGATAAGCTGCAGATTAACACCGGCGATTGGAACTTCAGAACCTACACGCCGGTCGTTGTCGATCGCGAGAATGGCCGCGTGGGCCTGCTCGTATTTCTTCATGGCCGCGGTCCAGGCTCTGAATGGGCCAAGAAGGTTCGCTCGGGCGACACCTTGCATGTCTTCGGCCCGAGGCGTTCATTTCGGCTTTCGGAGTCGAAAGCTCCATTGGTGATTTTTGGAGACGAAACAGGAATTGCCGTTACCGCAAGTATTCAACGCAGACGCGACCGCCCGATCACGAAGATCATTTTTGAGGCGACGGACATCACGGAAGTGAAGACCATCGTGGATGACATGAGGCTCGATCGGGTCGAGGTGACTGCAAAGGCCTCTGACGGAAACGTTACGGAAGCCTCAATCCTGTCCGTTCTCGAATGCGCGCGTAACGGGAGCCATATTCTACTCACCGGGCGCGCGGAGTCGATTCGGCAGATGCGCGATCGGCTTCGGAGTGAAGGCATTCCGATGTCACGTGTAACGGCGAAGGCCTATTGGGCTACATCCAAACAAGGGCTCGATTGATAGGCGACGCGGCCCACGTCATGCCGCCCTATGCGATGCGCTCGAGTTGTCGGAATGCTTGACGAGTCACACCGAAACGGGCCGTGCAGTGGCCGTCTATGAAAAAGGCATGCGCGCGCGCAACGCCGAAGCCGCCAAGCAGACCTTGGAGTTCTTTGGAAGCTTGAAGTCCAAGTCGGTTTGAATATTGCTTCACCGGGGCCGTGCAGCGCCTCAATCGAATCCTTTTCGCGACGATCCTGGCGTCGAGCATGGTTTTTCTGGATAGCTCGGTTGCGAACATCATTTTGCCCCGGCTTCAGGAAAGCTTTCAGCGAGATCTGCTCGATCTGCAGTGGGTCGTCACTTCATACGGCACCATGCTATCCGCGTTTCTATTGCTGGGTGGCGCCCTGGGTGACAGCTTCGGTAGGCGTAGACTTTTTCTTATCGGACTTGCGCTCTTTAGTGTCGCGTCCGCCGCATGCGCTGCGAGCCAGACCTTTTGGTCACTTGTGGTGGCGAGATCGGTTCAAGGAGTAGGGGGCGCGCTTCTCACGCCGGAGAGTCTGGCGATTCTCAACTCGACGTTTCCAAAAGATCAACGCGCCAAAGCGGTAGGAGCCTGGTCTGCCGCAAGCGCGCTGACCGGCGTGGTTGGCCCGACGCTGGGTGGATGGATCGCCGAGGTCGCGTCGTGGAGGGCCGTGTTTTTCATCAATCTTCCGCTTGCGCTGGTCTCGGGCTATCTCGCATGGACTTCGATTCCAGAAAACTGCTCAGAGACGCGCGTGGTTCGATTCGATTTTACCGGCTCGTTACTCGCGGCCTTGGGCTTCGGCGTTTTCATTTCTGGGGTGACCAAGGGGCTCGTTTGGAGCCTCGCGGGAGTCGCGATTTTGGTTCTCTTCTGCCTTTATGAATCACGGATCGACCATCCTGTTTTACCGCTCAATGTTTTTAGGAATCGCGTCTTTTCACGAATCAATCTGATGACGCTCTTTTTGTACGGCGCATTGGGGATGGCGTTCTTCTACCTTCCGACTCATCTCATTCGTGTAAAACACTATAGTGCGGCTCAAGCAGGGATGGCGGCTTCTCCGGTAGCATTACTTTTGGCGCTTTTCTCTCGCTCAGTGGGCGCCTACGCCGAATCGGTCGGCTCGAAGTGGTTTCTCGTGGGTGGACCTGCTCTCGCGTCGCTTGGATTTGTGGCACTCGCGTTCGCATCTCCCCATCACAGCTACTGGATTTCTTTCTTCCCGGGTTTTCTGCTTTTAGGCGCCGGTATGGCGCTCACGGTAACACCGCTGACTTCGAAAGCGCTTTCAGCCCTCGAAGACGAGAAGTCGGGTCTGGCTTCGGGAATTAACAACACCGCAGCCCGTGTGGCGGGTGTTGTGGGCGTGGCTTTGGCCGCGACATTGATCACGGCGAGCTTTCACGCACGTACCGGAATCGCCGATCCCATGATGCCGATTCCCGAGGGGGCGACCGAGGCATTTAAGGCGGCGGTCGAGGCCGCGCGATGGATGAGTTACCGAGAGTTGCTATTGGCGTCGGCTCTTTTGGGGGTGCTTGCGAGTCTAGCGGGGGCGTGGACGGAGAAACGTCACTAGCCGGGTTAACTGGGCTTTGGCTATACTCCTTTCGCATTAGCCGGTAGTCTGTAGGGGTGAGAACCTCATCTATTGTTCAGACATCGATCCTATTATTCGGGCTATTCGAATCAGGCGCATACGCAAGCCCGCCGATTATAGCCACGCTTCCCGGCGGGATCGTATTCCCAGCTCTGAACGACGCTGCCTTTCAAAACGCGGCGCGAATGCGAATTGAGAAAGCCACCTCGTTTCAAGGGCTCTACACGATCGGGAAGGGCTCGACCGATTCAAAAGGTGGCTTGAGCGCGGCCTATGGAAATGGAAAAGGGGGAGTCGGCGCAGGTTTCGAGCTTTCGAATTCCTATACGACCACCGCTCTCGGTCCGTTTGCGATTTCTTCCGAACGCGAGTGGGCTCTTTCTCGTTCCTATCTCGGGGCCAGTGTTGGAAGTGACGACATTTCGGCCGGGGTATCACTGATTCAATAT
>OUNO010091804.1_pt1 | contig 11795 bp, 10 predicted proteins | sample 1779811 | NCBI WGS metagenome assembly OUNO01 (sample SAMEA3914804, study PRJEB12502) | metagenome | biome: forest; material: soil | place: Canada | collected 2010-06-25 | depth 0.3 m
CGCGTCGTCGGTATCGACGTGCTCCCAAAAAACCGCTTTGAAAAGGGCATGGTGCCCGAGGACATGAAGGAGATCGAGCACCTCACGATCCAGGTGGATCTGCGGACCGGCGACTTCACGATCAAGAAGCTGCCGCCCAAGGTGCAGAGCCGACGCATCCGGTCGATCCTCGACGCCCTGGACAAGGTCGAAGTCGTCGAACCCGGCCAACTCTTTGCCGAGTGTGAAGTCGTCACGGCTTCCGGCAACATCATCGTCCTCGACGTCACCCAGGGCGAGGTCTAACCGCTTTTACAATTCCGGGGGGAATGCCAGGGGCCGCTCCATTTCGGGGCGCCCCTGGTTTTTTGTAACCAGAGCGCTGGGTGTGGTATAAGTCTTTGTGCGCGCATTATTATCCGCTGGCGTTGTAGTGGTCACAGGCATTGTTCTGTGGCCCGCAGTGACAGCGGTTGTTGCTGTAGTTGGCGCACTCGGTCCGGGCATCACATGCACGGGCCTAGCCATTGCTCTCGTCGCCGGAATCGGCGCGTCGGAGCGCAGCAACAAAAAACCGGAGGAGTAATCCTATGTCTCAACGGCAATCGAATCGCTCCACGGGCTCTTCCGAGTCCCTTGGAGCACGTCCACATCAAACCGAGGATCGGCGCGCCCCTCGAGTTTTACACCAATTCCGGGTCGAATACCCCGGTCGCGGCACAACCATGGTGCTGGCTCCAGGCCAGCTGTTGCCCGTATGGAATCTCGACAAGTGGCGTCGGATTCAAGACTTCACCGCTCGCTCGTTCTCGGCGTTGCGGTATCGAGGTCACATCGTCACGTTAGATGGCGATGACCCGCACGAAACCGTGCTCAGTGAGGTGCTGGTCAGCCACGACAGCACGGCCGAACTGGAACGAGCCCGCCTGTCCAATGTCGTACTCGGTAACATTGGCGGGGAACGAGTCGTCCGGCCGGACGACTTGCCGATCGGCGTTTTACCCATGGAGGGTCGCTGGCTTGGTGGCAAGCCTGCCCTCGAGGTCATCGACGTTTCCGTCGTGGCCTGGGCCGATCAGATGCAGGGCCTGCAGCGCTACGAGATGTCGACGCCCCCGCGTCTGGAGTTCTTCGTAGCCGGCAACAGTGGTGAGTTCGGGCGGACCGTGGTGGACGCCAGCCGACCGGCTGACTCCATTGTAGAGGTCCGCCGCACCGGCCTGCCGTTCAGTTGGAGTTCGGCCCAGGAGCTGGGCCTGCTGACCGACGATCCCCACGCAGAAAACCAGCTGGCGCTGTCGATCGCCGCTGGCATGCGAAAGCGCATGGAGCTCGAGGACTGGGATGGTGAAGTCTTCCTGGGTTACGATCTGGTTGGCGCCACCGGCGTCGGCGAGATCAGTGACCCGGTGGCTTTGGCCACCTACCTCAACGACATCCCAGGGTACGACGCGCTCTACGACCTACCCTTCATCGAACGGGATCCGATGGCCATTCTGAACAACGGGGCGCGTGAGAGCGCTCTGCAGCTTCAGAGAGGCACGCCGCTCCCGCGACGCAGATCCATAGTTAGCTCCCACGCCGACCTGGCAGCAGCCACGGCCTGAGAGCGAAAAACAAGGGCCGGCTGGCGCCCTTGTTTTTTACCTGTCCTATCCAAATGCCTGAGAAAAAACTACCCGCCCACCGCCTCGGCCCTGCTGCGGCCAAAGCCCGCTACGAAGCCCTCAACCAGCAAGCCGCTGGTTTCATCAACGACTTCCAGCGCTTCACCAACACTAAAGAGCTGCGCCCCGACCTGGCCCAGCACGTCGCCCGGCAGCTCGGTAAGCTGGCCCGCGAAATGGAAACCCTGGTCCTTGTATTCAAACCCCATGGCAACTGAACCCGCACCCACCGCTCATTGCACCGGCCGTCATAAATGGAAGCCGGTGCGCAAATTCCCTACAGCGGCCCCGAACGGTAACGGGACCTTCTCCAAAAACCGGCGCCGGTGGCAGCTCGTCTACCAGTGCGTTAAGTGCCCCGCCCAGCGCTATGAGTGGGGCGAATTCCTGTGATCTTCCTCGAGCGCTTCGACATCGAAGGTCGCGGCGTCGTCTTCGCCTGCAAGCGGGAGGAGGGAGACCCTGTGCTGCGGCGAGGTGCGTTCATAGAGGATCACACACCGGTGGTTGGTGGGAGATCCGCGATATCGAGATCGCGACGTCGTGGGTTGGTCCCCGCGATACCTACGGCTTCCTGGTCCGCCCTGCTGGGAAACCGGACGAGTGCGCCACGGTGGTGAAGCTGGTCAAACCACCCTTGTCATAGAATAGCGACCCGGCTATAGAGTCGGCCCATGCCCGCTCCCATCCTTGATGAAGCGCCGCCGGGGGTGACCCTGCGGGACTTCGACGACTTTCCAGCCGCCCGTAAAGCCATCTTTGATGGGGTGCATGGCGCCTTCAAGAAGGTGTTTCCGCAGAGCTACGGCGGCGTGCGCATGGAGCTGCACGATCTCGGCTACGAGGATCCGGAAGAGTTCTCGATCGCCGATCAGAAGAAGGCCTTGCTCACCGACAAGTTTCTGAGCCGCCGGCTGCGCGGCACCCTTCACCTTTACGACGACACCACCAACGAGCTGCTGGACAAGAAGCCGATGACGCTGGCCCAGGTCCCCTGGCTGACGGACCGGGGCACGTTCATCCACGGGGGCAACGAATATACCTCGATGATGCAGTCCCGGCTCCAGCCCGGGGCCTACACCCGCCGCCAATCCAACGGCGGTCTCGAGACCCAGTTCAACGTGCGCAGCGGTACCGGTACCGCTTTCCGTGTCTCGATGGAACCCGAGACCAGCCAGTACAAGCTCCGGGTGCAGCAGGCCAACCTGCACCTCTACTCGCTGCTGCACGACATCGGGATTCCTGACTCCCATCTGGAGAAGAGCTGGGGGCCGGAGGTCCTGAAGTCGAACCAGAAGAAGTACGACGCCCGCGTGTTCGAGAAGGCTTACGCCCGCTTTGTGCCGCCGCGGGAGCAGAAACCGGATGCTGAGAAGGCGGACAAGGTCAAGCAGCTGGTGACCGCCATCGAATCGGCCAAGGTGCACGCCGGGGTGCTGAAGCGCACGCTGCCCAACTTCTTTGACATGACGAAGTCCGCGGGCTGGATGTCGGAATACGCCCGGCAGGTGATCGAGGAGCAGATGGAGAAGCATGCGTTTTCCGATATCCGCTGGGCTCCAGACTTCACCCCTGAGCAGCTCGGGGATCGCAAGAACGATTTGGAAGGTCACGTCGGGCCCAACCTGGGTTCGATGCGGGACACCCCCAAGCACTGGATCCCTGAGGGGGATTCCAGCTGGCTCCAGTGGTACGAGCAGTATCACCACGGCCGGCGGACCGACGACGATGCCAAACAGATGATGCGCTGGAAGCGCCAGAAGCGCCTGCAGGGTGACAAGTTCGTCCGCCGGCCGACGCCGCGGCGCGCCTTCGCCCTGCGGTCCTGGGCCATTGACGCGGTCAAGCTGCTGCCCGAAGCCGACCGCGAGGCCTTCCAGCAGAAGATGGACGATTACAAGAGCGCCCAGTATGACGCCCACGAGTTGGAGAAAAGCGCGGCCGCAGTCGAGTCTCCTGTGATCGTCGACCACCCTCCTGGCCTGTGGTTCATGGAGAAGATGGCACGCATGGGCGCCGGAGTGCTGTTCAAGCTGCCCAACGGCAAATACCTCCTCGAGGAGAACACCGACGACGGCACGATGCCGGCTGACATGATTGGTAAGCTCCGGCCCGCCGGCGGTGGCCGGTCGAAGCGTGACCGGAATCTTCGGGACACCATTTTGCGCGAGATGAAGGAGGAGTTCGCCCTCGATCCCGGCGAGTCGAAGGAGAAGATCGATCTGCTGGGTTACATCCCTGCCGGGAAGTTCAAGGGCTGTGCGCTGTTCGAGATGGTAGCGCATGGGCTCAAGCCTGGCGTCTACCAGGCCAGCAATTCAAAGACCGAGACCGTGAAGCTGGTCGAGGCCGACCTGGATGACCCGCGCTACGTCGGCACCCCGATCAAGGATCTGGTGATGCACGCCAAGGAACCGAAGAAGAAGTTCAGCCTGGACCGGCTGCGCAATCGTCGGGAGCCCGACTACTTCCAGGAGCAGCTCGACGCCAGCGAGCTGCCTGGGGACATTACTTTTTACGTATCCCATTCCCAGGACCGTTGCTTCGTCAACACCGGGGACTGGCACAGCACGCGCGAAGCCGATTCGGCTAAGGCGTTCGCCGAGCGTTTCTTCAAGACCGTGGAGTGCGAGTCTGAGGCCGGGCGACCGTCCTGGGCCGATGAGAAGATTCACAAGAACGCCAGCTGGACTGAGGGTGACCACATGAACAAGGTGGCGCACGACCTCGTTCACTATTCCCGGGAGAAGCACCCCGAGCTGCGGCCGCTGTCCTACGAAGAGCTGGAGAAGGACCGCACCTCCGGTCGCTGGGCGAATGAGCCCGAGAAGGCCAAAGCCTACGTCGACGATCGCCGCCGTTTCGAGAAGGAGCTGCACAAGCGGCTGGCCTCGCGCGGCATCCAGACCGACCCCAACAACTCGTTTCTCTATGCCACCATTGACGGGCACGAGCAGTTCGGAAATCCCGCTACCTATAAGCACTTGGCGCCGCTCAACGCCGACGTGGTGAATTCCTCGTTCTTCGATGTCGTCGGCGCCGGTAAAGGCCGTACGACGTTCGGGCACCGCGGCCTGGAGTCGGCGCTGCGGCGCTGGGAGGCTGCCAACGCCGCAGGTAAACTCGAGACCTCGGAGTATATGGGGATGCCGATCAAGCCTCGCATCGAGGTGATCACCCCCAACAAGATCACCCCGACGACGATCGATAAAACGGCGGCACAGGCTCTGTTCCGGCAGCGGCATGGCACGGCTTACGATCCCAATAGCCGCACCGATCGGATGAAGATGCACCAGCTACAGCTGGGTGCGCATCCTGCAGGCGTGCCTAAGCCTCCTGCTCCGCACTTTGAGACGCAGTCCACCCCGGCGATTGGTCCGCAGCCACCGCCGCAGGCTGCGCCGGCTCCGACTTTCGAAACGCAGTCCATGACCGCCATTGGACAGCAGCCGAGCGCGGCTCCGGCAATGCCACACTTCGAGACCCAGTCTACAACAGCCATCGGGCAGCAGCCCCCTGCTCCAGCGTCCGCGACTCCGCAATTCGAGACGCAGTCGACGCCGTTGATCGGACCGCCGGACATCGATCCTGGACCAGGTCCTGTGCAGGGAATCAGCACGCTGCCCAACAGCGGGGCTATGTTTGCCAAGGCGGCGGCAGTCGCCGGTCGTAGCCATCTGCCGTTCCGCGTGGCTGCCGAGGCCCTGCTCTCCGACGGTGACCACGTGATTGGCCAGATGACCGATGGCGCCAGTGGCAAGAAGTTCATCAAGTTCCCTGGCGGCGGTATTGACGACGGTGAGGATCTCAAGACCGGCTTGCTGCGCGAGCTGATGGAAGAGGCTGGCGCCACGCCCCACGACGACATCATGGATCACGGACGTTCGCAGACCATTTGGCCGCCGGAGATGGGCGTCGCCAAGCCGGAGAAGTACAACAAGTGGCAGGGCAGCCAGCGTCACGTCTTCAGCGGGCGTCTGAAGTCCCAAGGCACCCCGACCTCACAAGAGGGAGACGCCCTGACCGGGGAGATGCGCATCCCGATGACCGACGCCATGTCCTACATCCAGGACCAGATCGATAACCCGGCTGATGACGCCGGGGGCACGATGCTGGAGCACCGCAAGCTGCAGATGGCTGCGCTGCAGGCTTTGATGGGGCCGGAGAAGTCGGCCAAGCTGCGCGAGTCCAGGAAGAAAGTGAAGATGGTGGAGCAGGTCTCGATCTGCTGCCCGCACTGCGACGAGGAGTTCCACGAGAAGGGTGGGGGGCAGCTGATGAACCGCGAGGACACGGAGCACGGGGCGCCGGCGATTTTCAAGCACAAGTGCGGTGGTCTCTACATCGCCCCCGAGCGGGACGACGAAGACAACCTGGCGGGCTGGCTGCGCGAGTCCCTGGAGATGGGGCGCGCTCAGTGGAAGTCCTACCTTGAGGAGCATCCGGAGAAAGCCGGCGAATACGTTCTGGACAAGTCGGCCAGCGACCACGTCGCCGAGAACGGACACCACTGGAAGACGCGCTACGAGCAGTGTGGGCACACCACGACCTGCCGCTGTTCGGCTCCGAAGCAGGAGCGGGTGTGGGAAGGCCTGTGCCCGCCGTGCGTCTGGAAAGCTGAGAAAGAGGAGGCTGCGCCCAAAGAGGCTGGCCACAAGGCCGTGCTCGACCAGCTGCTCAAGGCCAAGGGGCTGAGCGATCAGAAGCGCTACGCCGAGAAGGCGCACATCATCGCAGCTTTGCTGCGTGACCACGGTCAGGACTTCGTCATGGACGACGATGACGATATGGCAGGCCTGACGCACGTGCCCACCGGCTTCGAGATCCACGCTCCCCGGGGCCTGGTGCCGGCCGCCGTGGCAACGTCGCCGCTGCACCGGCAGCACGGTTTCGGTGCAAACCCTGGAGAGGGCTTGGACCCCGCAGGGGAACTGCAGCTTGAGAAAGACGCCCAGAAGTGGGCGCCTTGGATTGGCGTCGACCTCGATGGCACGCTGGCCTGGACCCCGCAGTGGAAAGGCGGCGTGTTCTTCATCGGCAAGCCGGTCGCCGCCATGAAGAAGCGGGTCATGGGCTGGATCAACGGCGGCAAAACGGTGAAGATCTTCACGGCCCGCGCCGCAGATCCGGAGAACATCGAGGCGATCGAGACCTGGCTGGAGACCCACGGGTTTCCGAAGCTGGAGGTCACCAACGTCAAGGATCCCGGTATGATTGCGCTCTACGACGACAAAGCGTATCACGTTCCACGAAATACCGGAAACCCGACGCACAGCCACGAATGAACCACAGCTCCCATCTCGCGTTTGCATTCATCAAGATGGCCGCGCAAGAGCAGTCGCCTGGTATCGGCCACTACGTCGGCGAAGGCGCGGCAGCGGTGGGTGTGCACAAAGGCCTGGAGTATGGTGCCAACTACCTGACGCGTCGCAACCCCACGACTTCAAAGTACTTCCAGCCCTTCTATTCGAACATGTCCCGCATGGGGATGCAGGCTGGTATGACCGGCGGCCCGACCCTCTTCCCGCGCTTTCGCCGGGTGCTTGGTGGCCTCATGCCTTCGGTGACCGGGCTTGCTGACTATGAGGTCGGTCTGCAGAGCGGCAAGATGATGGCGAATCCCATGCCCAATCATCCCGCCGGCTCGCTACTGGGGCAGGGGGTTACGGATATCAAGAACATCTCTCAGCCGATGCTGGCCCAGCTGCCGAATGTCAACGAGCTGAACTCTCCGATCGCCAAGCACATGGTGAGTGGCTTAAAGGGTCCCGCACCCTCCCCGGCTGCCAACTGGCTGGCCAACAAATTCTCCGGCCCCGAGCACCAGATGTTCAGTGGTAGCGGCAAGGTCGTCGGTGACTTCCTGGCCGGCACCGCCATGCACGGGCCGGTAGGCGGTTTGTTCACCGCAGCCGCTGGGCTGCCAGACGCTGCAGCCCTGGGCGCGGTCAGCCAAGGCAAGATCAACACCATCACTGCGCTCAAGTCCCGGCTTATGGAAGCCGGGCGCCAAGGTACGATGCCGGCGGTGGCAGAGCACGCCATGCGCGCCGTCGATCCGCCAACCGCAGAGTTCTTCGATCTCGGCCGGGACTTCAACCAGATGCCGAGCTGGCTGACGGCGAAAACACCGATCGCCAATGGCGCCGCTGTGGCCGGTCGCAACATGCTCGGCCGGACCTTGACGCGCCACGCCGGTGAGCCAATCATGCATGCCCTGGCTAAAGACTTTCCGTCTCTGCTTGCCCGTTTTGCCCACGTCTAACCATGCCACTCGCCGCTGATCAGATTGCTGCCTTGTTTGCCGATGTCATTTCGGCTCCTGACTTCCGGAAGGCTGCGGATTCGCCGCGGGTGTCGCGCGCGCCAGCGGTGCCTCATCCCGAGGACGACGACGTCCCAGTGGGCGTACACGGTATCCTGGCGGCCACGGAGAAGCTCTTGGCGGTCAATCGTGGCCTGGTCCCTTCCGACGAACGCGACAGTCTGATCTTCAAGCGGATCCACACCACGGACAAGCTGATGGCCGAGCGCGTGGTGCTGGACGCCGACAAGACGCGCCTCAACGCCTTACGGCGGGCCGCCAAGACCCGGAACCTGTCTGGCATGACGCCGTTCCACTTTAATGGCTACACCGAGGGTCACCTGCTGGGCAATCCGCTGTCCATGCCCCTCGAGGAGATCAACCCGCTGTCCCTGGTCGAACAGAGCCGGCGTGTTACCCAAATGGGCCCAGGCGGCTTGGGCAGCGACGACGCCATTACCGACGAGGCCCGCGCGCTTCACCCCAGCACCTTTGGCTTCCTGTCAGCGATCGAGGGACCGGAGTCCAGCCGCATCGGCATTGATACCCGGGTGGCCTGGGGCACCAAGATCGGAGACGATGGCAAACTCTACCAGCGACTGTACGATCGGCGTCACAAGCTGCACCGCTGGGTGAGCCCCGAGGAGTTGGCAGATCACACCATGGGGCTGCCGGAATAAACACCCTTGACGGTGTGGACGAAATTGGTTTGATGGCGCCTCATTCACTGAGCAACCACTCTCTTACCGCCATGACCACCGAAGAAATCAACAAGCAAGCCGCCGCCATCGACTCCCGCAAGAAGCAGGGGTTCATCAATCATCTCAAGGCGGCCGGCCGCACCGATGACCAGGTCCGCGAGATCTTCCCGAAGTATGCGGCCCAGGACGCCGTGCGCACGGACAAGAACATCAAGCTCCGCGAAGCCCTTCTCGGCACCAAGTAGTGCGCTACGGTCTGCCATGGCGTCGCGCCATGCTGGCCCGTCTGCTGCACTGCGTCGAGCAGAAGTATGGCGGCCGCTCAGCCGCGATTCGCAAAGCTCATGCCCGCGGCATTGCGCCGGGGCAAGCGCGTGAAGTGCTGCGTGCGCGCCGGGTGCCTCAGGCCCGCACCATGCAGCGGTGGTCGGATCGACTGCACCTGGACTGGCGCTACATTGAAGGAGCCCAAGCCTCCGCCAGCCCGCTGCACCGGCTGTGCGATGAGTTCGCGCGGACCTCGGCTTCCCGACAGCATCTGGTCTTCTTCCAGATCGTTCAAAAAGCGTTCATCGAGATCCTCCGCACCGTTCCCTCCGCTCGTCTTTCACACCTGGCGAAGGACGGTCCAGCCACGGTAACTGTGGATCTGCCAGTCGGTGACGCCCCGCCTGCGAGTTTCATTTTCACTTTCACGGCGAAAAACAATCACATCCGCGTGGTCCTGGGCCTCAAGCTGGCTCGCATGGAAATCAAGCCTTTTGCCGAATCCGACTGTGATGAGCTGGCGTTGCGTCGAATTTCTTGTGGCACTGTTCGCCGGCATCTGACTTCATACGGTGCCGCGACGCCGTACCACCGGTCTCGCAAGGAATACGCTGAAGCCATCTCCTCTCTATGATCCCAGCCATCGACATTGGTGCTGACAGAATCCCCCCAGCCACAGCAGCACGCGATGCCGCCCTGGATCGTTTGCGCCGAGGCACCCCGATCGTAGCGGCACCCGCTGCTGAGGTGTCTGAGGAGGCCGAACCTGAATCCGAAGCGCCGGCACCCGAGACCAGGCCGGCTCCACGTCCGGCGCCCGAGGCCCGCCGGGCCAGCCTCAACGACTTCGAGTTTGAGCAGGTCCTGGCCTTTGTGTTCTCGAAGATGAAGCCCGAGCAGGTGTTCGAGCGCATGATCATCGGCAACAAGGCGGAGGAGATCATTGAAGTGCCGCTAGCCGAGGTCGATCTCACGCTAAGCGTCCTGATGTTCACCGTGGAGGAGAATTCGATCAGCTTCTTTGTCAGCCGCAAAGGAGCACCACGATTGAAAATGGGCGTGGCCTACACGCTGAAGCGCGGGCACGAGACCTACCCGGTGAAATTTGTTGCCGGCTTTTTCCCTTCTCAAGATTTCGGCTACGGCATAATGTCCTTCCTTCGCACCACCACCACCCAATGATCAAACAAGGCGTCATTAAACCAGGTAGCCCGTCGGCGGAGACCGGCCGGCCGTCGCATTTCATCAAGGACGGTGAAGCCCTGCGGCGTGGTGAGAAGACGTCTGATTTGAAAACCCTGGTTGGCAAAGTTCCGCTTTTAGATCGTAAGCCGACCCCCGATGGCCGCACTTGATCTTTCCGACAGCCCCTTCGGTGTCCTAGATCAGAGTTCGCTACGGAAGTTCAGCGATCCCTTCCTGCTCCCGAGCAGCAACTTCATGCCCACGTCGTTGGATACGGCCTGGGACATGTGCCTGTTCCTCTATTACATGAACCCGCAGTATCGCCGGGGCATGGAGCGGCTGATCTCGCACTTCATCACCCGGATCGATTTCGACGGCGAAGACGGTGACCAGGAGGAGCGCGACGAGCTCCGGGATTTCCTGATCGACGAGCTGGACATCTTCGGAGCCCAGCATTGCATGGGCGCTGAGTGGGCCTGCTACGGCAACGGTTTCTGGCGCATCCATTTCCCATTCGAACGCCGCCTCATCGATACCCGCAGCGGCCGTCCGAAGTACTACGACCTGGGGATGTTTGGGGATAAGGCGAAGTACGTCTGGAACGAACTGATGTACGAGGTGCCAGATCCCACGGACATGCGGTCCGATGGAACCTCGGGACGCACCATCAAGCTGCCGTTCTTCGATCGTATCTCCACCGACCTCAGCCGCATCGCGTTGCGCCGACTCGACCCCCGGCACGTCGATCTCCGGCATTCCCATATTTCGGGCCGCACCCGCGTCATCTACCGCTTCGAGGAGTGGTTCCTTCGCGCCATCAAGGATGGCCACGAGTGGCAGGTCAATGAGACGCCTATCGCCATGCTGCGCGCGATCTCCAAGGGCGAGGATTTCATTTTCAACGAGGATGAGGTGTTCCACTTCAAGGCACCTACGGTCACTGGCATCAGCAACAACGGTTGGGGCCTGCCCGAGACGCTGGCTAATTACCGGGTGCTGCACAACGTCCAGGTCCTGCGCAAGGTCAACGAGGCCGTGGGTATGGACTACATGCTGCCTTTCCGGATCTTCACGCCATCCCTGGTCGGCGAGAACAAAGGCATGCTCGACACCACGAACCTGGCCCTCTGGGGTTCGTTCATGCAGCAGATCATCCGGCAGCGCCGCAAGGATCCGTTCTCGATCCACGCCATGCCGTTTGGCACCCAACTCCTGGAGCAAGGGTCTGAAGGCAAGCAGTTGGCGCCGTTCGAGAACATCGAGACCGCTGACGCCCAGCTCATGGACGCCCTGGGCTTGCCTGTGGAATTGTGGAAGGGCTCGCTGAAGGTCGAGTCCATCCCGACAACGCTGCGGCTTTTCGAGAACACTTTCCACTTCATCCACCGTGGCTTCAATTCGTTCCTGCGCTGGGTGGTGCGCCGTATCCTGGATCAGCAGAACCGCGAGCAGATCGGCGTCGGCCAGCAGCTGCCCTCCATGGCGGACGACCTCGAGGAGCGCAACGTCTATCTCCAGCTCGCCGCCGGCGGTGAGATCAGCCGCGCCAAGGCGTACCGACCCTTCGGCGTCGAGGACCCGGTGCAGGAAGCGAAGATGCGCATGCAGGAGGATATCGAGATCCAGAAAGAGCAGGCCAAACTGCAGGCCGACTTCCAGCGCCAGCAGCAGATGGGTAGCGTTGATCAGATC
>OUNO010000272.1_pt4 | contig 11790 bp, 10 predicted proteins | sample 1779811 | NCBI WGS metagenome assembly OUNO01 (sample SAMEA3914804, study PRJEB12502) | metagenome | biome: forest; material: soil | place: Canada | collected 2010-06-25 | depth 0.3 m
TGGATCGAGGGCCACGAGGAGGTGCGGGTGACCGCGCCGGGAACCGACATCAAGCTCGGCATCGCCGGCCGCAAGTTCATCCCCTGCGACGGCCGCCACAACATGCCCGACGGCGAGTTCTTCACCGGCCCGGTCGAGGACTCGGTCGAGGGCGAGGTCAGCTTCCACCTGCCGGCGGTGATCGGCGGTCGCGAGGTCTCCGGCGTGCGACTCCGCTTTGAGGCCGGCGTGGTCGTCGACGCCAGCGCCGAGCGCGGCGAGGAGTACTTGCTGAAACTGCTCGACACCGACGCGGGGGCCCGCCGCCTCGGCGAGCTCGGGATCGGGACCAACTACGGCATCGACCGCGGTACCCGCGAGGTGCTGCTCGACGAGAAGATCGGCGGCACCGTGCACATGGCGGTCGGGACCAGCTACCCGGAGTCCGGCGGCCTGAACGAATCCGCCGTCCACACCGACCTGGTCTGCGACCTCCGCCTCGGCGGCAAGCTCGAAGTCGATGGTGTCGTGATGCAGGAAAACGGCAAATTCGTGGTCTGACGGCCCCTGAAGCTTCGCATTGCTGCGTCCTCAGTCGTCCAAATAGCGCCGCTATTCGGCCTCCCTGCGTCCTTGCACTACTTGGTCAGGAACCATCAGACGAGCGGACTTGGGTGTCAGGACTGGGTTATTACAGCGGCGATCGTGCCGAGGAAGCCGACGATCATCGTTGCGAACATGCCGCCTGAAAGCTGCAGCATCATTCGATTCTGAGCGGACATTTCACTTCGCACGGCCCTGAATTCCGTCCGCATCTCGCTGAATCCGTTCTCCATCCGCCGGTCGATGCCGTCCACCCGGTGGTTCAGGTCGTCCAGCCGCTCGTCGGTCCAGGCCTCTCTCACGCTCTCCATCATGGCAGCCTAAAAGGACAGGAATCAACTTACTGTCTGCGAAACGAAAAAGTTCCGCACGGAAGCGCTACTGATTCGGGATCGGCGAGCCGGCGAGGAGGAAGAACCAGACCGACAGCGCCACCGCGGCGAGCATCACCGAGCCCATCAGGACCGCCTCGACGACGGTCACCGAGTTCTGTAGCGAGCCGGTGTCCCGCATGCTTTTCAGCCAGGTCGGCCGCATCGGCGCCAGCCGGTTGGTCCCGGTGATGCGGATGTAGAGGTTGTTGAGGCGGCCGATCAACCAGGCGACGAAGAGGACAGAGGCGATGATTCCGACGATTACAACGGCGTAGGGGCCGCTGCTCGGGAACTGGGTGTGGGAGACCTTGGAGGCGATGTAGACCCAGCTCAGCGGGATCGCGGTCCAGAGCGAGAAGGCGGCCAGCAGCATCGCCAGGAAGACGACCCCCGCGGCCAGGCCGTTGGTCAGGTTCTGGGTGTGTGCGTTCGAAGTCATCGCCCTCCTTCATAGAATGGCACCTATGTCAGGACATTCGAAGTGGTCTTCCATAAAACACAAGAAGGGCGCCGCCGACGCCAAACGCGGCAAGCTCTTCAGCAAGCTCGCGCGGGCGATCACGGTCGCCGCTCGCGACGGCGGTGGTGATACCGACGGCAACCCGGCGCTGGCGACCGCGGTGCAGAAGGCCCGCGAGGCCTCGATGCCGAAGGACAAGATCCAGAAAGCGATCGACACCGGCACTGGCGCCGGCGCCGATTCGGCCGCGATCGAACGGATCCTCTACGAGGGCTACGGGCCGGCCGGCGTCGCCGTCTTGGTCGAGGCCCTGACCGATAACCGCAACCGCGCCAGCGCCGAGATCCGCTTCGCCTTCTCCAGCCACGGCGGCAGCCTCGGCGAGCCCGGATCGGTCGCCTGGATCTTCGAGAAAAAGGGCGCGATCGTGGTCGACGCCGGCCGTTATGACGAGGACGAGTTGATCGTCGCGATCGACGCCGGTGCCGAGGACGTGCAGGAGGACGGCGATCGTTTCCGCGTCCTCTGCGAGCCACACGACCTCAGCGCCGTCCGCGCCGCGCTCGAGGGGGCTGGGGTGGAGATCGAGTCGGCGGGGATCGCGACCGAGCCGAAAAGCACGGTCGAGGTCAAGGGCCACGACGCCGAGCGGCTGATGAAGCTGCTCGACGCGCTCGACGACCAGGACGACGTCGACGAAGTCTTCGCCAACTTCGACATCCCCGACGAGGTCCTCGAACAACTCGCCGCTTAAGCGGGGTGGGGAGGGGGATCGGGGAAGCCCTTCTCTCACAAAAGATGTGGAGGTTCGTCCAGGGGCTTCCCCGATCCCCGCCCGAACCTGCTCCAGCTGTTGAGCAAGACGGGATCGCTCCCCGGGTTCAGGCCTGGCGAGCGACTCTCGTCTCCGAACTCAGCTGCCTTCCCTTGTCGCCGCGTTGTGGGGAGGACGGGGGGACCCTCAACCGAACCTCCCGCTGTTCGTGAGGGCGAGGGTCCCCCCGTCCTCCATGCGCCCCGCCCCAAGAGGAAGGCATCCGACCCGGTTCCCAGAATCAATCCCCATGCAAGTAGTGATGGGGATTGACCCCGGTGCAGCCAATCTTGGATTCGGCGTCGTGCGTGTCGAGGGCAACCACATGGTCGCTCTCGACGGCGGCGTGGTCGAGACCACGCCCGAGCAGCCGATGGAGCGGCGCCTGGAGCGGATTCACCGCGCCCTCTCGGAGCTGATCGCCTGGCACGAGCCGAAGGCGATGGCGATCGAGGAGGTCTACTTCGGCAAGAACGTGCGCTCGGCGATGGCCGTCGGCCAGGCCAGCGGGGTGGCGATGCTGGCCGCGGCGCAGGGCGGGATCGGCTGCTTCCCGTATACGCCGCAGGCGATCAAGATGGCGGTCTGCGGCTCCGGCGCCGCCGGCAAGGGCCAGGTCCAGCGGATGGTCGGGACGCTGCTCGGCCTGCCGGAGCCACCCAAGCCCGACCACGCCGCCGATGCGCTTGCCGTGGCGATCTGCCACGGCGGCTCTCACGGGCACCGGCAGGCGGTCGCGGTGGCCGATGCCCCCGCCGCCGTCGCGGAGCGGCTGGCCGGATGATCGCGGCGGTCCGCGGTGAGGTGATGGTGCGGCGTGCCGACCACGTCGTGATCGACGCCGGCGGGGTGGGCTACCGGCTGGCGGTCTCCGCCGAGACCCTGAAAGCGGTGCCGGCGGCCGGCAACGAGACCTTCCTGCACGCCGAGCTGATCTCTCGCGACGACTCCCTTGCCCTCTACGGCTTCTCCTCCGAGGAGGAGCGCGACCTCTTCCGGCTGCTGATCTCAGTCAGCGGGATCGGGCCCAAAGTCGCGATCGCGACCCTCTCGGGCGGTAGCGCCCGGGTGTTGCTGCGAGCGATCGCGGCGGGCGATGCGAAACGTTTCCAGGCGGTGCCGGGAATCGGCAAGCGGACCTCGGAGCGGATCATCGTCGAGCTGCGCGAGAAGGTCGCCGGAGCAATGGAGGAAGAGGTCGCCCTCGCCGCCACCGAGAGCGGCGACGCCCGCTCGCTGGCCCGGGATGGCCTCGTCAACCTCGGCTACCAGCCGCTGGAGGCCGAGCAGCTGCTCGACGGGCTCGATGGGGAGGAGCCCGAGCAGCTTGTCGCCGCGGCGCTGCGCAAGGCCGGCAGCTCGAGGAGCAAAGCGGCATGAGCGAGTCCCCCGACATCGGCGCCAACCGCATCCGCACTCCCGGCATCGACATCGACCCGGTCCCGGTCGACGCCGAGGTGCGGGTTCACGACGCCCGGGCCGACATCCCCGACGAGGACCTCGACCGCTCGCTGCGGCCACCGACGCTGACCGACTTCGTCAACCAGGCCCAGGTGACCGACCAGCTCTCGATCTTCATCGAGGCGGCCCGCGGGCGCGGCGAGCCACTCGACCACGTCCTGCTCGCCGGGCCGCCCGGGCTGGGCAAGACCTCGCTGGCCCACATCGTCGCCGCTGAGATGGGGGTGCCGATGGTCCAGACCGCGGGACCGGCGCTCGAGCGCAAGGCCGACGTCGCCTCCTTCCTCACCGCCCTGGAGCCCGGGAGCGTCTTCTTCATCGACGAGATCCACCGCCTCGGCCGCGCCGTCGAGGAGACTCTGTATCCGGCGATGGAGGACGGCGAGCTGCCGGTCGTGCTCGGTCAGGGCGCGGGCGCTCGCACCGTCACCCTGCCGCTGCCGCCCTTCACCCTGATCGGCGCCACCACCCGCTCCGGCCTGCTGACGACGCCGCTGCGCGACCGCTTCGGCGTCTCCCACCGCCTCGAGCACTACAGCGCCGAGCACCTGGCGCTGATCGTCGAGCGCTCGGCCCGGATCCTCGACGTCGAGATCGACAGCGACGGGGCGCACACGATCGCCTCCCGCTCGCGCGGCACTCCCCGGGTCGCGAACCGGCTGCTGAAGCGGGTCCGCGACTTCGCCCAGGTGAAGGGAACCGGGGTGATCGGCGCCGCCGTCGCGACCGACGCGCTGGAGATGCTGGAGGTCGACGCGGGGGGGCTGGACCGCAGCGACCGCGCCCTGCTCGACACCGTCGCGACCAAGTTCGGCGGCGGTCCGGTCGGCCTCTCGACCCTGGCGATCGCGATCGGCGAGGAGCAGGACACGATCGAGGACGTCTTCGAGCCATATCTGCTGCAACAGGGCTTGTTGAAGCGCACTCCGCGCGGCCGGGTCCTCACTCAGCGAGCCTACGATCACCTCGGACTGCCGGCGCCAGAGGGCGCCGCAAGCCTCTTCTAGGCGCGCGCCGCTAGCCTGTCGATCATGCCGTTCTTCATCTGCCCCAATTGCGGGCATCGGGAGGTGAGTAGCGACCGGACCGCGGGCTTCAGCTCGCGCCCGAAGAGCTGCTCGAAATGCGGCTTCGGTTTTGTCTTCGAATTACTCGACGATTATTATCCGGCTCCTAATGCTGCCTTCTTCGTCTGTGACAAGCAGGAACGCGTGATCGACGCCGGCAAGGGCAGCTTCGAGCTGACCGGGCTCACCGACGAGGACGTCATCGGGCGCCCGGTTCGCGAGGTGCTCGGACTCGACTGGATCGACAAGGGCGACGGCGACCCGAGCGCCGACACCAACGGCGACGGCGTCACCGACCCGATCGAGACCTCTCTCGAGTGGGGTGTCCGCTCGCTCGGCAAGCGAGTCTCCGTGAATGCTGAGGGAGACCTCCCGGCAAAGGCGGTGGCTGACGTGTTCCCCGCCTATGACGACGACGGCGGCCTGCTGCTCGTCCTCACCCCGGAGGGATAGAGGCATGGGTTCCCGGCGCCGGTATCTCTTCGTCCTGCTCTTTGTGCTGGGGCTGGTCATCGTCTCGGCCCTGGTCATCGCCAAGAAGGAAACGAAGCTCGGCCTCGACCTGCAGGGCGGTCTTGAGCTCGTCTACCAGGGACAGCCGACCGGTACTGCCAACTCGGTCAGCGGCCAGGACATCGAAGACTCGATCGGGATCATCGAACGCCGGATCAACAAGCTCGGCGTCTCCGAGCCCGAAGTCGCCCGCCTCGGCACCGACGAGATCACCGTCAGCCTGCCCGGCATCACCGACGCCGCCCGGGCGGCCGAACAGGTCGGCACCACCGCCCAGCTCTACTTCTTCGACTGGGAGACGAACCTGATCGGCCCCGAGCGCGTGATCGGCGGCCGGCCTGGGCTCCAGCCGCCGGAAGGGCCGCTGAAAGCCTCCGAAGAACGCTGGAAGGAAGCCGGGCGCAACGTCAAAAGCCCGGAGAACCAGCGGCTGATCTTCTCCGGGGCCTACCCGAGCGCCTACGAAGCGGCGCAGCTCGCCTCCGAACAGCCACCGAACAGCAAATGCGAGACCTGCACCGTCGCGAAGCCGCGCTACTACCTGTTCGAAAAAGACCCGCCGCACAAAATGCTGGCCGGCCCCGAGATCAAGAAAGCCGACCTCTACGTCAGCCCGACCGGGAAAGAAATCCCCAAAGACGGGATCGTCGTCGAAATTCCCGAGGGGACGCTGCTGGTCTCCGAATACCCCACTGACGAAGAAGGGAAGCTCGATGAATCCGCGCAGCCCGGCTGGTTCGCGCTGAAAGACAACCCGGCGCTCTCGGGCACCGACATCACCAACCCCGAACAGACCTACGGGCCGAACAACGAACCGGTCGTCAGCTTCGGTTTCACCGATCACGGTCGCGACGCCTTCCACGAAGTCACGCGCCAGATCGCCCAGCGCGGCCAGGCGGCGGCGATCGGGCCTGTCAGCGCCGAAGAAGCCTCCGCCATCTCCGGCCATTTCGCCGTCGTCCTTGACAACGAAGTCCAGTCGCGGCCGATCATCAACTTCAACGAAAACCCGGACGGGATCGATGGTCGCCAGGGCGCCCAGATCTCGGGTGGCTTCAACAACGTCAGCGAGGCCCAGGAACTGGCGACGACGCTGCAGATCGGCGCCCTGCCGATCAGCCTCAAACTGATCAGCGAGACCCAGGTCTCGGCGACGCTCGGCTCGCAGGCGCTGCACGACGGCATCAAGGCCGGGATCATCGGCCTCGCCCTCGTCGTCATCTTCCTGCTCGCCTACTACCGCTTCCTCGGCCTGATCGCGTCGGTCGCGCTCGGCGCCTACGGGGTGATCTTCTTCGCCCTGGTCAAACTGATCCCGATCACCCTGACCCTGCCGGGGATCGCCGGATTGGTGCTGACGATCGGTGTCGCCGCCGACTCGAACATCGTCATCTTCGAGCGAATAAAGGAGGAGGTGCGGGCGGGACGCTCGATGTCGAGCGCGATCTCCGCTGGCTACAAACGCGGGATCGCGACGATCATCGACGCCAACGTCGTCACCCTGCTAACCGCCTTCATCCTTTTCGTGCTGGCGACGGCGGGCGTCAAAGGCTTCGCCTTCACCCTCGGCGTCGGCACGATCGTCTCGCTGCTGACCGCGGTCGTCTTCACCCAGGCGCTGCTCGGCAGCATGAGCCGCACCCGCTTCCTCAGCTCACCAAGCGTCCTCGGCGCCACCGGCCAAGGTGTGCGCTGGCACTTCGACTTCATGGGGGCCAGTCGCTGGTTCTTCTCGATCTCGGGCGTGATCCTGCTCGTCGGCGCGATCGCGCTGTCGACCAAGCAGCTCAACTTCGGAATCGACTTCGAGTCGGGCACGAGGATCACCGTCGCGCTGGAAAAACCGACCGACGAGGAAGGGGTCCGGGACACCCTCGACTCGGTCGGGATCAACGGCGAGGAGGTGCAGCAGGTCACCGACCCCACCTTCGGCGACAACGTCTTCCAGATTCAGTCGCACCAACTGCGCCCGGGTGAGGTCAAGGAGGCCCAGGCCGCTCTGAACGATCAGTACGGCGTCGTCGCCGACGGCTTCGACAGCACCAGTGTCGGCCCGACCTTCGGCCAGCAGGTGGCCAACAGCGCCCTCAAGGCCCTGATCTTCTCCCTCTTGGTGATCTGCGGCTACGTCGCGCTGCGCTTCGACCCGAAGTTCGCGGTGCCGGTCTTGATCGCGATCCTGCACGACATCCTGATCACCGCCGGCGTCTACTCGTTGACCGGGAAAGAGGTGAGCAGCGGGACGGTCGCCGCCTTCCTCACCATTTTGGGTTACTCCATCTACGACACGATCATCGTCTTCGACCGAATACGAGAGAACGTCCCGCGGATGCCGCGGGCGGCCTTCTCGCAGATCGTCAACCGCTCGATGAGCGAGGTCCTGACCCGTTCTCTGGCGACCAGCTTCTGCACCTTGCTGGCGGTCACCTCGCTGCTGGTCTTCGGCGGCCCGACGCTGCAGGACTTCGCCTTCGCGATGATCGTCGGCATCGTCTCCGGTACCTACTCGTCGATCTTCATCGCCTCGCCGGTGCTGACCGCCTGGAAGGAACGTGAGCCGGGCTTCATCCGCCGGCGCCTGCGGATCGCCGAGGTCGAGGGGGGCACCGTCCCGGCCTTCGCCGACGACGTCCAGACCGCGCTGCTCGGAGCCGACGACGAAGCCGAAGCGAAGCCGGTCGTCGACATCGAGGCAGACCAGGCGGTTGCCGAGCCCGAGTCTGGCGCCGTCGCCACCGCGGAGCGGACCGGTGGCGAGGGCAACGGCGCCGAACCGGCTGCCAGCGATGGCGACGCCGAGTCGGCCGAGCGGCGTGCCCGCAACGCCGAGCGCCGCGCCCGCCGTGAGAAACGTCGTAAGCACGGGAGGAATCGCTGATGGCGCTGCTGGTCTACTTCACGATGGGCATCGCCCTCTGGCATTTCACCGTCTTCCTGCCCGACCACTTCTGGCAGGGGATCGTCGGCGCCTTCATCGGTTCGGTCCTCGGTGCCGTGATCTTCGGCCTGATCGTCCAGGAGATCAGCGGCCGTGACCTCGGCGACACCGACCTGCTCACCGCCCTGATCGCGATCCCCGGCGTCGCCATCGGCCTCGGCATCGTCTACTTCATCGGCACACGCTCCGAGCAGCTCGATTAGCCGCCCGGCTCGTCTCCGCGCGCAGCGCCCTTGAATCGCCTGCAATTTCCGGCGCCCTGAGCGCCGCTTGCCGCCGCACCGCTTCCTAGCCTGGGAGCGTGCCGGAATCCGTGAAGGCGTTTGCAGCCGAGACCTATGACTACGCCGACGTTCGGGCGGTCGCTGACGGGCTGGAGCTGAGTGGGCCGGTGGCGGTGACGCTGGTCCGCCGCGGCTACCGCACCCCGGAGCTGGCCCGCGCCTTCCTCGCCGCCGATGAGTCGCATCCGGCTTCGGCCTTCGACTCGATGGCGGCGGTCGTCGCCCGGGTCGAGAAGGCGATCGCGGCGGGTGAGCGGATCACCGTCCACGGCGACTTCGACGTCGACGGCGTCTGCGCGACGACGGTGATGATCTCGACTCTGCGTCAGCTCGGCGCCGAGTGCGACTGGCTGATCCCGGACAGGATCGCCGACGGCTACGGCCTCAGCGCCGCCAATATCGAGCGCCTGGCGCAGCGCGGCACCGCGCTGCTGCTGACCGTCGACTGCGGCATCACCGCGGTCGCGGAGGTGAAGCTGGCGCGTGAGCTGGGCATGGAGGTGATCGTCACCGACCACCACCAGGCCGCCGAGGAGCTGCCGGACTGCCTCATCCTGCACCCCGAAATCAGCAACTACCCCTTCGCCTCGCTCTGCGGCACGGCCGTTGCCTGGAAGCTCGCCTCGTCCCTGCGGGGAAGCGCCGACGCCGATCTCGACCTCGTCGCTCTGGCCACGGTCGCCGACGTGGTGCCGCTGGTCGGTGAGAACCGCTCGCTGGTCAAGCGCGGCCTGGTCGAGATGCGCCGCGCCCACCGGCCCGGGCTACGGGCGCTGATCGAGTCGGCGCGCTGCGAGCCCACCCGGCTCGACGAGACCGACCTCGCCTTCCGCCTGGCGCCGCGGATCAACGCCGCCGGGCGGCTCTACCGTGCCGATGCCGGGGTCGAGCTGCTGCTGACCGACGACGAAGCGAGGGCGGAGGAGATCGCCGCCGAGCTGAGCCGCGCCAACTCCGAGCGGCGGGCGACCGAGCGCGAGGTCGACACCGCCGCCGAGGCCGCCCGGCGCGAGCTGCCCGAGCAACTGCGTGAAGCGCCTGGCCTGGTCCTCGCCGGCGAGGACTGGCATCCCGGCGTGATCGGGATCGTCGCCTCGCGGCTGGTTGAGCGCCACCACCGGCCGGTGATCGTCATCTCGCTCGACGGCGAGGGCGGCGGCCGCGGCTCGGGCCGCGGCATCCCCGGCTTCGACCTGCTGGGCGCGCTCGAAGCCTGCGCCGAGCACCTCGACAGCTTCGGTGGGCACCGTGCCGCGGCCGGGCTCTCGCTGCGGGCGGAGAACCTCGGCGCCTTCCGCGAAGCCTTCGCCGCCCATGCCGGCGCCGTCCTCGGGCCCGAGGAGCTGCGCCGCACCGAGCGGATCGACGCGATGGTCGGCGGCGTCGGCCTCGGCCTCGACCTGGCCGAGGAGCTGGGCCGGCTGGCGCCGTTCGGGATGGGCAATCCCGGCGTCCGCCTGATGGTCCCCTCGGCCCGGGTCAGCGACGTGCGGACGATGGGGGAAGGCAAGCACGCCCGCTTCAACCTCCACAGCGGCGCCCACCGGGCCCTCGGGGTCGCCTTCGGGCGCTCCAGCCTCGGCGTCGAGGACGACGACCCGGTCGACGCCGCGGTGCGGCTCGAGGTCAACCACTGGAACGGCTCGGTCGAGCCCCGCGTGGTGCTGCGCGAGCTATACCCGCTCGAGCAGGAGGGCGACGCCCCCACTCATCCCTGCGACTGCGAGGAAGTGGAGTGGTGGGCCCGGTTCGAAGCCGAGCTCGAGAGCGGGGCCGTGGCGCATTCCCCTCGCCTGCCGGGAGAGATGCGCCATGAAGACGATCGGGTCACTGTCAGCGCCGGCGGTTCGTTGACGGTCGCGATCGCCGAGTTGGTTTCCAGCGGCGCCGGGGTGCTGGCGATCTGCGCCGACGCCTCGCGCCGCGCCGCGCTGGCCAGCGGTGCCAGCGGCCTGGCCCGCTTCAACGGTGGCGCCGCCCTGATCGCCTGCCAGCGATGCGGCCGCGATCGGGTCCGTGGCCTCCGCGCCCGTGGCCCGGCGGGGCTGGCGCTGACCGACTACGCCGCGCTCGAGTCTGAACCGGATCTCGCGGTTGCTTTCGAACACGTCGTGCTGGTCGATCCGCCCCGCGGCGAGGGAGATGAGTTGCGGGCCCAGGCGGGGCACGACGGCAGCTCCGCCGGTTTCCTGCACCCGCTCTGGACCGTGGCGGAGGTGCCGTTCTCGCTCTCGGTTCTGGAGGAGCAGACCGCCTCGCGTGGAACCGTCGCCAGGGCCTTCAAGGCGCTGCGCGAGGCCGGCGAGGTGAGCGGGCCAGGGCTGCGGGCGGCGCTGGCCGGAGGTGGGGCGCACCCGCTCTCCCCGGAGTCCGCGGCCCGCTGCTTCCGGGTGCTGCGGGATGTCGGCCTCGTCGCAGGGGAGCCGGATTCAGGCGTCGGCAGCGTCGGGGTCGTATCCTCAGAGGGGACCGATCTGGAGCACTCAGCCGCGTTCCGCGCCTACAGCGAAGAATTCTCGGAGGCACAGCAATACCTCGAAAGACGCAAACTGCCGTAGAGCACTCAGAGCTCCTCGCCGATCTGTTCGCGGTGATCGAGGAGTTCGACTCCTCGCCGCCGCAAAACGGCAACGGCAGCAGCGTCAACGGCACCGCCACCGTGGTGGCGGTGGAGACGATCGACCGGGCCGCGATCGAGCGCGCCTTCGACTTCGCCTGCGAGCGCCACGCTGACCAGTTGCGTTACTCCGGCGACGAGTTCATCACCCACCCGGTGGGGGTGGCCCAGGTCTGCGCCGGGATGCGGCTGGACACGGAGACGCTCTGCGCGGCGCTGCTGCACGACACCGTCGAGGACACCAGCGCCAGCCTCGACGACGTCCGCGAGGAGTTCGGCGAGGAGATCGCCGCGCTCGTCGACGGCGTCACCAAGCTGACCGGGATGTCGTTCGAGAGCCGTGACGAGCGTCAGGCCGAGAACTACCGCAAGATGATGGTGGCGATGGCCACCGACATCAGGGTGATCCTGATCAAGTTGGCCGACCGGCTCCACAACATGCGCACGCTCGGCGCCCTGCCGAAGCAAAAACAGACGCTGAAGTCGCACGAGACGCTGGAGATCTACGCCCCGCTGGCCCACCGGCTGGGAATCCACGCGATCAAGTGGGAGCTGGAGGATCTCTCTTTCGCCACCCTGCACCCGCGCAAGTACGCCGAAATCAAGCAGCTGGTCGCCCAGCAGCGCGACGAGCGCGAGAGCTACGTCACCGACGCCGGCCAGTTCCTCTCCGAGGAGCT
>OUNO011322908.1_pt1 | contig 11778 bp, 13 predicted proteins | sample 1779811 | NCBI WGS metagenome assembly OUNO01 (sample SAMEA3914804, study PRJEB12502) | metagenome | biome: forest; material: soil | place: Canada | collected 2010-06-25 | depth 0.3 m
GGGTCATGGGCCATGAGCTGGTGATGAGCACCACCTTGGCCCAGCTTCTCAAGGTCTCCGCCAAGGCGGGTCTTCCGATCGACATCGCCGCCATCGTCGCGGACATGGCGCAGGACGTGGAGGCCGGCGCGCGAGCGATTGAACGGTCCGATCCGATGGGCGCCGCCAGCATTCGCGCGGTCGGCGCCAACGCCCTGCGTCTGTTGCGGCCGGCGGCGCGGACCAGGCCGGTGCGCCAGGCGTCCTAGAGGCGCGGCGCCCAGCGGTTGATCGTGGCCAGGATGTCCTCGAACGGCGGCTGGCCCTGGTAGTAGAGGGCGCTAGACCGCTCGTAGGCGGCCTTGAGTTCTTGCCGGACCGCCACGTCGGGCAAGGTGAAGGCGGGGTTGGTGGTCAGGTCCGGATCGTCGGCCTTGGGAAAGCGCTTTTGCTTGTGAGCCTTGTAGGCCTCGGTCCCGACAAAGGCCTGCACCTCCTCCAGCAGCAGCAGGCTGTGGACGTCGTAGTAGTGGCGCATGAAATTGGGCGGGAATTCGCCGGTGTCCTGGCGACGGCGGTACTTGGTCGAGATCGCCTGCAACTTCTCGACCAGGGTATGGCCGGGCGAATAGCAGGCCACGTCCTTGGCCCGGTTGTCGATCACCTCCACGCCCTGCCTCACGGCCAGATCATAGGCCCAGGAACTGATGGTCCTGGGGGCGTTGGGGGTGACGTCGTCAAACCCGACTTCGAGAAGGATGCCTGTCTTGACCCCCGCGATGGGCGCGCCGACCGTGGGATAGAGCAGGCGGATGCCGCCGCTGGTGTAGCGTTCGTTGTCGAACTCAGGGTCGCGTTCGACGGCGGTCAGGCCATCGATCGCGATGGTCTGAGCCAGTTGATCATAGAACGCCCGGCGACTTTCGACATGGGCGTCCTTGTTGTGGTTCTTCCCGGCGAAGACCTTGGGATCCTCGGGCGGCTCGATGCGAAGATCGATGTCCTCGGAGAAGCGGTGGATGACGCCCAGACCTTTGGAGAGCGAGGCGCCGCCCTTCAGTTCGAAGCGCAAGCCCTGCTGCTGCAGACCCCACAGGCAGTGCATGATCCAGTAGTCCTTCTCGACCAGGGTCACGTCCACGCCGCGATTGCTGGCCACGATGCGCAACAGGTCGGGAAAGTCGGCGCGGCGGTGCAGCAACTCAGCGGGCATGTCGCGCCAGGGGCCCGGCCAGGGCCTTGGCGAAGAACTTGCGGGTCTTCACCGACCCATAGTCCTTGGCCGCCCGCGCCACGCGCCTGGCGTCCAGGCTCGGCACCTTCTGCTCGACCTTCGACAGCACCAGGTCCGGGTCCTCGCCGACCGTCGCCAGGTTGTTCACCAGATCGACCAGCAGGAACTCCTGGCTGACGGTCGCCGGAAAATCGGGTTTGACGCGGAACTCGAACGGCCGTCCGGCCAAGGTGAACTTGCCGTGGCGCTTGCGATTGTAGACCACGGTCTTGTTGTGCAGCTGGGTCGTGCCCACGCCAAGCCCGTTATAGGCGTTGGGCGAGGTCATCAGAAAGCGGTCGTCCTTCAGGAACCCGGCCACCAGCTTGTGGTCTTCGGCAGGGGCCGGACCAAAAGCCGTCTTCCTGGGAACGTAGTAGAGGCCGCTGGCGGCCTTGCGCAAAGCCCCCTCCTCGACCAGTTCCTTGATGCGGCGATCGACGGCGGGCGTCCATTGGGCCAGGTCGGCGCGCCGGTAGACGCCGCCGGGGCGCAGTCGCCTTTTGAGTTTGCCGAGCGCGGTCATGGCCTCAACCTAGGTTTTCCGCCGTCTATTTGCAACGAAACTCATTGAAAAATCATGCATCGATTGCGCATCGTGCTCCAAAAGACAGCGCAAAAACAGGGCATTAGAGCCATAAGTGCTAAGGGCCGTGACGGTATTACCCCGAAATATGATGCAGTCTCGACCTCGTTCGCGCCCTAGCCACCAGCCCGGCCGTGGTTAGCCCAGATGTTCCTCAAGCACCGCCGCGGCCCGTTCCGGGGCGGCGGTCAGATAGCGATGGACCATGGTCCCGACATCGATGTGACGGGCGCCGTGTTCGGCCAGGAGCCGCTTGAACAGCGAATGAGGCGACCAGACGAGGTACGGCCGCCCGAGAATGAAGACCGCGAGGCTGGCGCAGTTGGACCACCCCCGAAACTGGCTGCCGCGCCCAGGAACTTCTTCCTCGACAAAGACCGCGTCGCCCATGGCCGCCCAGTGCAGATAACGCATGGCCTGATCGGTGCGGATCGTGCGGATCAGCACCCGCGTCCACCAGGGCTCGAACAGGGTCCAGGTGCCGTCCGCGTTGGGCTTGAGCATCAGCACGTGCTTGTGGGTCTTGTGGACGAAGGGGTGCCAGAACTGGGGGCGCAGGCCGGGGACGAAACACACGAGCCATCGCGCCGCGGGGAAGGTCACGGGGGCGCCGTACTCGTCGACCTCGAGCGGCGGCGGCCGAGCATCCGCGCCCGAGGTTGGCGTCAGCGCCGTGGAGACCTTCGCCCACAGCCCGGATAGGCCAGCGCCGGCAACGATGTCTTGGATCATGGTCTTGCTCCTTTCGCGCGGCGGGCTAGTTGGAAGGCGGGACCTGCGGGAAGGTTAGCAGGCTGATCGCGCCACGCGGGCCGAAGCGTTGGTCGAGCACCCCGCCCAGTTCGGCCGCGAGGACGGCGAGGATCCGGCTGCCCTGCCCTTTGGGGCCGGCCTTTGGGCAGGCGGCCTCGTCCGCGACGCGGCAGAACACCTTGCCGGCTCGAGCGGTCAGCTCGACGACGATCTCGCCGCTGGTGGTATAGGCCCGGTGCTTGACGAGATTGGTGATCAGTTCGGAGACGATAGCCCCGACCCGCAGGCAGCGCCCCGCTTCCAGGAGCACGCTGTCCTCCATGAAGATCAGTTGGATGTTGCGGTCGGCCAGGCTCGCCTTGGCGATCGCCGCGCACATCGGACGAAGATAGTCGGCCAGGTCGATCACGCCGTCCCGCAGCGGCGGTTGCAAGGTGCGGTGAGTATCCGAGTAGAGCCGCAGCTTGTCGGCGGCGGCGTTCAGGGCGTCACGCGCCTCGGCGAAGGGGGAGCTTCGAGCCGCCATCGATAGCATCGCGGTGGCCAGGGCGTATTCGTTGGCCACGCGATGGCCGTGCTCCAGCAGCAGCGACCACGAGACCAGGGAAGCCTCACCGAGCCAGGGCTGGGACTGTGACATGCTGTGCTTCCTTTGGTCCAAGACGCGACAAGTCCAGCCATGCCGCCAAACCGACCGGCGCCTCTAGGACGATAACGCTGAAATGACGGCGCTGAGTCGACCCGCGCCGGTCTTCCGCCCGGCCTCGGAGGTCTCGCGGCGTGCAGACTTTATCTCGGAAAGTTCCAGCGCCTTTCAAAGTCGCTGCGACTTGCTACTTTCCAAAAAGTTGAGTCGCGCATGAGTCGTCATGGTCAGCAGCGAACTCTAACGTCGCTCCAGAAACACGACATTCAAGCCCTAACGGAGGATCTAGAATTCAACCTCAGATGTTGAAATATCCGCGACGGGTGGCCATCCCTACGGCATGGGTGCGGTCGGCCAGACCCACTGTGGTCCCCTGCCCAATCACGCCGTCGATACCTCGGGCGCGTTCGCATGCCACCCAGGCCAAAGTGGCCATCGCGTCCATTTCGGAGGATCTCGCGAGGAAGTCCCGGACATCATCTGTCACCGAAACACTCAGTGAAAGCGGCCGGTACACAGCGCGGATCTTGATCAAGGACGGGCCGCCATGTCGCGCGGCGTTCGACATGGCTTCGCGAACGATCCGCAAGATTTCGTCGCGGGCCGCAGGCTCCAATGCGCGCGATGTTCCTTCGGTCTCTGGCTGAAAGATGACGGCGCCAAGGGTCGATCCGGCTTTCACCAGCTTGTCGAGGCCCGCTTCCAGGTCGCCGCCGGTGGTGGAGATTCTCAGATCTCGCACCCGGTCGCGCGCTCGCCCTACTTCGCCGGCGGCACTGGACGGGTTAAGACCGCAATGAGGCCTAAGGCGAAATGCTCGCCCAGCGTGTAACGATCTCTAAAGGATGCCGTGGCTAGGTCCGTCCCATGACCGACACCGCCCTGCCGACCCAAGCCGCGCCCGCCCGCGTGACCCCAGCCCAATTCACGGCCGCCTTGGATAACGTCCTCAAATATTGGCCCCTGGGCACCGCGACATGTTTCGCCTTCGGCGTCTGGCCCCTCGCCATCATCTTTGGAGAGTGGGGGCTGCCGTTCATGCAGCTCGTCGACGCCAAGGATATTTTGTTCCTGACCATGGCCTTCGCCCTGATCGCCCTGTCAGTCTTGAACGTCATCTACATGCTGGGACTGTTGGCGGACGTGGCCTTCACCAAGCTGACGGTGGAGCAGCGGACATGGCTGTCTCTGGTCATCCTTGCGGCATGCGACCTGGCCTGGGCGCCAGGCGTGATCACTGAACCGCTGTGGCGCCTCCTCGTCGGGGCTCTGGCTTTGGGGATCTGCGGACAGTTCTTTTTCAACCTCAAGAAATATCGGACGCGACCGATCTGGAGCGTCGTGGCCTTGATATTTCTGACGGCCGCCCCGGTGACCTTCTGGCTCCATTTCAGCGGGGCCGTGACCCGTGATTACTTCGCCAAGAGCGGGTTTGTCGGGGGTTACTGGGTGGCCCAGGGCAATGGCGTTCCCTGCGACGGGCGCGTGCTGTGGCTCGGCGCCAAGACTGTGGTGCTGCGATGCGACGGGGTCGGCGAAGGCCGTGTCGGTGTGCGGGTGCTGACCAAGACCGAAGGTCTGGTGCTCAGCGGTGAGAGGCCGGCGGCGTCAGCCGGCGCTGCGTCTCTAAAAGCCGCGATCACCGCTCCAGGCTCGACATCCAGGGCGAGCTGATCGCGAGATTACGCAGCCGCCTCCGAGCGGCGGGGCTTGAACTCGCACACATAAGTCGCCGCGGGCGCCCCCGGATGGGTCCGCTCCACATGAAAGGCCCTGTGGGGCGTACCTTGCGTCGGCGCTCCAACTCGCCGAGCGCCTTGACGCGATCGGCGTCGTCGGCCTTGGTCTTGAAGATCGCGTCCCGAAGGCCGGTCGGAGATTAGTCAACCTAGTTGACATTTTGTCTTTTGAGGTCGTTGAGCGGTTCTCCAACTAGCGACCGAGTCTTATCGGGTTTTGGACCAAGTCCTCGATCTCAGCGCGGCGCTCCGGCGCCAGGCGTTCCATCCAGCCCTCGTCACGCATTTCGAAATGCAGCGAGACGTGCAGGTTGTGGCCGGACTGCTGAACATGCCGCTCAGCCCAGACCTTGGCGTTGTGCCGGATGACCTGGTCGCAGTCCTGGCATTCGGCCTTCTGGGCCATCAGGTATTCGGTACAGACAATGGGTGTGTTGGTCGGCGCCGGCGGGATCTCGGCGGCTTCCATCGCCTCCCCTATCAACAGGACGATTTCCGCGGTCAGTTTTTCCTGCCCCACTTGGACGTCCGCAGTTCCCTGCGCGGGACGCATCGCTCAACGAGAGCCAAACGCGCTGTGGCGGCGGAACGGCTTGGCCATCTCACCCACCTGTTCCTCGCTCGCCTGGCCTCGCACCTGCACCCCGTGATCTGGATGGTCGAGGCGGAGGTGATCGCCAAAACGCTCGCTAAGCCCCCCCCCCTAGCGAGGGAGACGGTTCTCGTTGTCTATGAGCGTCAGGCGGCTGGGCGCGGCTCGGCCCCAACTCCAGAGCACGAGGTTCAGGTCGTCGGTGTTTGAACCTGGCGCGAAACTGCGCACGAGCAGACCTTGAAAACCTAGACTAATCAGCCGCTGAGCGAACGCCTGTGTGCGTGAGACTCCATTGAGCTTCATCTCGTCACGCCAGCCGTTGTCGGCCAAGATCACCGGATCCATGCCCTGCGCGGCGAGCGCCGTTTCGTCCCGGGCGTCGAAGATGCGTTCGATTTCGGCGTCATAGGACACCAAGGTCGTGGGCTGAAGCGCCCCCACCTGGTTGGCCTCGCGCACGGCGGTCATGATCTCTCGGGCGCCATATAGGGCCGGCATGCCTTTGGCGTTGAACCGTCCGCCATGGAGTTCGGCGCCCCGACCTGACATAGGATCACGCGCGTACACGGGATTGAGCGCGCGATAGAGCGGACCAGAATATTTCACGGGAGGTCTAGGCGTAGACGCCAGCGTCAACCGCATCGATATAGTCGAGCACCTCGTCGCCACGACCATTCCGAACCAACTGCATGGCGGTTTGACCTGAAAATCCAGCCAGAGGCTCGGAGCGATACCAGGCATAGGCCATCATGGCCGAACCGAAACGCGGTTCGACCTTGTTCACGATCTCGACCATCTCGCGCAGGCGGCGCTGGGTCCGGTCAGACCGCACCCTTTCCTTGCGCTGCACCGCGTCGCGCCCAAGACCGACCGTCCGGGCCACCTCTTCACTTGTGGTGCGAAACACATCCGCGATCTTGCCAGGCGCGAAGAAGCCCTCATCGGCGTATGCATTGAGGGCCATAGCACGCCCACTCCTTCGTCTCAATTTCTGACGCAATATAGCGGCACTTTACGCGGCACGCAAGATGCGACGCGGTATGCCATCGATTTCGGGCGAGCGGAGCGCGCCCTCCGATCCGCTCCTTGTTCCGGACCAAACATGATATAAGGATATCTTTATATCCTTCTTGACACCCTCCCTACTGGGATCAAAACAGCCTTGTCGAGGTTCCGCGGCCGCCCTGCGCGACCATGGCCGCCTACCGAGAGCGAGCTAATTAGCGCGCCAGGACTGGTTCCAGGCCCAATTTCGGATCATCTTGCCATGGGCCGCGCTCGCTGGGGGGCGTTCGCGACAAAGGTGGAACAAGGGGAACGGGTGAGCAACGGTACCGTGGCCGAGCCGGCCGGTTACAGCGTTCGGCGCGCCATGCTCGAGGCGCTGCGCCCCTGGGCCCTGCAGGCGGGTTACGGCTGCCCCTTCGCTTTGTTTCTGCCTTGGCGCCAGGTTCCTCCCGCGCTGCGCGGCCGGACCACGACCAAACCGCTGCTCCCCTGGGCCCAGTCCTGCGCCGAGGCGATGGGCGACAAACTTGCGGGACTTGAAACCTCGCAGCTGTTCGTGCGAGCCCAGCCCCTGGATGAGAGCACCTCGCCTCACCTGTCCTTCGCCGGAGTCTACGCCTCTTGGGCGCCGCACGCCGAACTGACCGCGCTAGAAAACCTCGCTCACGGGATCGTCAAGGTTCTTCAAGGCCGTTTCACCCGTTACGCCGATTACTATTATCGGCGCCACGATCTGACCGGCGCGCGCGACGTTGACCTGATGGTCAGCGCCAAAATCCCCGGCGCGGCGACCTATGGCACCGGCTTCAGCGACGGCGCGCGCACTGTGTTCGAGTACTACCCCTCCCCCATCGCCCTGGCCTTCAAGACGCCCCGCCGGGTCGGCGCTGCGCCTCAGGACGCGCTCGAAGTCGAGATCGGGCGGATGGTCGGCGGTGCGGCGCGGCGGCTGGGTCAGCCGGTGGACGTGGAGTTTCTGATCGATGAAGCAGGAGCGCTGCACATCTCCCAATGCCGACCGATCTCCCGACCGCATCTTGCGGCCTGGGAGGCGTTGGCGGGCGGTCGGGCCGAGGGCCTCCAAGCCCCGGCCACCATCATTCCGCGCCGGCCCGCGCGGGTGACCGGCCGCGCCCTGCGCCTGGACCAGCGCCCTGCGGCCTTGGCGACCCGGACGGCCGACGACGTCCTGTTCGTCGCCCATGACCTTGGGTTTTCCCCGGGCGGGCTGGGCTGGCTGCTTGAGCATTTGCCGGCCACGCCGAACAGGCGGGCCGCCATCGTCTCACTCCACGCGCGGACGGTGGCGTGTGATCATTTGGCCTACGCCGCGGCCGAGGACCCCGCCGTGGACGAGCTTTTCCACCTCACGGCCTTACGCGCGCCGCCCGACGGGGCCGTGATCGCGGTGTCAGGCGGCGGGCTGGCGGGCTGCCAGGTCGAACGGCTGGGCCACTGACCGTTCGAGCCAACGATCGAGCGCAACGAAGGCGAAAGCCTCGAATCCGTTAACCCGGCCCTGGTCGACTCTTTCGCGCAGGCGGCCGATGTCGATGAACGCGCCGAGCGCGCTGTCGCGCGCGAGCAGCCGGGCCAGGTCGGCCCGCGACAACGTGTCGAGAAACGGTGTCAGGACACGGCCAAAGCCCAGCTTGCGGCGCGGCAGACGCGCGGCGCCCAGGCGCTGGGCGAACAGGCGGCGAAACGGACGCTTGGGTCCGCCGGCGTCGAACTTCAGCGCGCTTGGCGCGGCCAGACAAAGATCGATCAAGCCGTTGCACAGAAACGGCGCACGAAGCTCCACGCCTTGGGCCATCGACGCCAGATCCATGCGCGGCGCCATCAACTGCGGCAGTCGGAACCGAAAATCGGTGGCGGCGAGGCGGCGATGACCCGCGTCGAGCAGGTGGGGGTCGATGGCCGCGGCGATCGCGGTCAGGCTTGCCAACGGATTGTCCACGGGCGGGCCGCGCCACAAGGCCCCGGCGGCGTCAGGCGCCAGCAACTGGATGTGGCGCTGGCTCGATCCGAAGGCGCCGTCCTGGCCGGGCGTGGCGTCGAGCGCGGCGAAGCTCCGATAGCTTGGATAGCCGCCCAACTCGTCGGCGCCATCGCCGGTCATCAGCACCCGAATCCCATCCCGCGCCAGGTTGTGGCAAAGATGGGAGACCAGAACCATGTCCGGCGTGGCGATCGGCCCATTGGGCGAGCGCGCCGACAGGTCTTTCAGCGCCGCTGCATAGACCATCGCGTCCAGCTTGGTGATGCGGTGCCCCCGCGCCGTGATGCGCCGCGCAAGACGCGCGGCGTCGGCCGCCTCGTCGAACGGTGAGGAGGCCTGGATGGACAGGGTCTCCAGGAACGGCGCCGGGGCCCGCACCGACGCTAGGCTGGCGACAAGTCCGGAATCGATTCCGGCGCTGAGGCTGACGGCGTAGTCGCGGCCCATGGGGGCGCAGGCGGCAACCGACTGCGTCAGCAGGCGCGCGGCGCGCGCGTCAAAGGCCTCGGAGGACAGAGCCGAGGGCCTGTTGAGCACGTCGAGCGCATCCCAATATCGCGACAGCCGCGAGCGGCCGTTCGCGGCGATGGTCAGGGCGCAGCCGGGGCCCAGCGCCTGAACATCGCCGTAGAAACTACGGTCCTGGCGCGGCGCCAAAAACACCAGGAAATCGAACAGGGACTGCGGGTCGATCTGACCCCGGCTCCATCCGCCGGCGACGAGGGCCGCTGGCTCGCTGGCGAACGCCAAGCCGCCTTGGGTCGCGGTCCAGAACAGCGGCTTCTGGCCGGATCGGTCCCGGGCCAGCAGGACCGTCCGTTCGCGCGCGTCGTAAAACGCCAGGGCGAACATCCCGTCCAGGCGCGCCAGCGCCGAAGATCCCCAGGCGCGCAGGGCCGCCCAGAGCACTTCTGTGTCGCTTGCGGTGTCAGCACAGCGCTCCCCGGCCGCCCGCAGGGCCCGGCCCAGGTCGCGCGTGTTGTAGATCTCGCCGTTGAAGACCAACACATCCCCCCCCGGCGCGGGCTGGTGCGGCTGATCGCCCTGTCCCGGCCGGCCGGTGATCGCCAGGCGCGCCGCGCCAAAGGCGATATGGTCTAGGTCCATGATCGCCTGCCGGTCGGGTCCCCGATGAGCCAGGGCCGCCAGGGCTAGCCCAACGCCGGACCGGTCGGCGGGACCCAAGTGCGAGACGTGGCCGGCGATCCCGCACACCGCTAGGCCGTCGCGTAAAGGGGCGCGGTCGCCTGGGCGGCGCCGGCGATCACCTCGCCCACGGACCTCGCCGCATCGGTCACCCGCGCGGCGTCCGCCCAACCCAGGAACGCGGCCTCGACGAAGGTCTCTTCCAGACCGATCCGGGCGAACAGCGCCGGCGCGCTCGAAGCGCCGTCATAGTCGACACCGGACCGCACGGCCGCCAGCCAGGCCAGTTCGAAGGCCGCGAACCGCAAAGGCGCCGCGGCCGCTTCGACATCGCCGCACCGCAGGCGGTCGTCGGCGTCCTGCTGGAACTGCGCGACACGCTGGTCGACCAGCCGGCCCTCCGCAGATTGCAGCACGGCGCTGGTGTCGGCCGTTCGCCATCGCAGGGTTTCCAGGGCTTGCTGGGCGCGCCGCGCGGCGGCCGGCGACCACAGGTCCAGGCCGTGGGACTTCACATACGCCTCCCAACTCCCGGCCAGAGGCAGGGCCCGCAGGGTGCGCGTTTCCCACTTGGGCTTGGAATAGTGGTGGCCGGCCGGGACCAGCGGGGAATGCAGCAGCGGGCACAGCCCAAGCATCAGCGCCGATTGCAAGGACAGGGCGGATTTGACGGGCGCGTCGTGAGACCAGCGCACGGCGACCGCCAGGTGGACCTTGGCGGCGCGGGTGTATTCAGCGGCCATGCTCGGCGTGAAGCACAGACGCCGAAGCCGCTCGCGGCGCACGGCGAACCAGCCTTGCGGATCGTGAACCGCCACGCCCGCGGCCAAGCGGGCCGCCTCCCGGTACTTCCAAAGAAACAGGCTGGGATTGTCAACGTCGAGAGGGTAGTCGGGCTCGCAGCGGATCACCGAGACCGGCGTCTCGTCGATGACGGAGGTCTCTTCGTGGCAACCGCTGACACCCGCGTCGAAGACGACCAAATCCAGATCCGATCCCACCGTGGCCATGCCCAGCGCCGCGGAACCGGCGGCCAACACCGCCACGACGCCGGGGCGCGCATAGGCTGGCGCTAGCGCGTGCGCTAGCGCCAGCAGCCGCAGCGACTCCGCGGTGAAGTGTGACGTTTCGATCAGCCGCGACGTGGCCACCGGTGGCGCGACGCTATCGGCCGAGCACGGCCTGTTTTTTCTGGGCCAGATCCGGATCGGTTTTTTCCAGATCGGCGATCTTCTGGACCGAAACGACCAGAACCTCATCGCCCTGCATGGTGCCCGAGGCCCGCATCGAGGCCTCTGTCGCCTCGATCAGATCGCCGGCTTTGTCCGGGTCAAATCCGGGGGCGCCGTGGTGCTCGAAGAAATGGCTCATCGCCGTTCGCAAGGGTCCGTTGCCACCCATGATGATCTCCTTTGGTTGAACGCTTGAAGGACACAAGATGTCGGTTTGGGCCAGCGCCGCGCCTAGGGGCCGACGAACTCAAGCTTCTGATCGGGCGCGGCCTCGGCCGCCAGACGCTCCATCGTCTGCAGGCGCACGCCCGCCGGAGCATAGGTCGCGCGCTGGAACAGATCGATCATGTATTGCAGCTTGTCGGCCCGCTCGCCCTGCGAGATCGAGGCGATCTTTGTCCAGTTGCAGGCCCACAGAGAATTGTCGGCGAAGGCGAAAATGTCGTAGACGCCCTCGTGACAGGGAAAGAAGGGGCATGTCTTGCAGACGCCCTCGGCGTCATATTGGGCGCCGCTGCGCACGCTCTTGAGCGTGATGTTGACCCCGTCGATGGTGTAGATTTTCGTGGGCGTCCCGAACGCCTTGGCGTAGCGATGGTCACGAACCCGGCTAGCGCGCTCTTCGAACTGCCGCTCCAGCTCGCGACTGTCGACATAGACGTCGTTCCACTCATTGAACGACCAGGGCACCGAAACGACGTCCTGGATCTTCAAATCCACGCCCAGGTGCCGGCAATAGGCGATAATGTCCCAGATTTCGTGGATGTTGTGGCGATTGACCACGGCGTTGAGCCTGTGCAGCATGCCGCGCTCGGCCAG
>OUNO010031076.1_pt1 | contig 11774 bp, 4 predicted proteins | sample 1779811 | NCBI WGS metagenome assembly OUNO01 (sample SAMEA3914804, study PRJEB12502) | metagenome | biome: forest; material: soil | place: Canada | collected 2010-06-25 | depth 0.3 m
GCGGCAGCTCGAGCTCGGGCGGCGCGACCGCCGGCGTCGCGGGCGTCGCCGGTGAGGCCGGGGCGACTGATGGCGGCGCTGCAGGTGAGCCGACGATCCCGGAGGGCGGTGCCGCGGGTGAAGTCGGCGCGCCCACGCTGACCGAAGAAGAGATGTTCGGCGCGCTCGGCGTCGACACCACGCCGTCGCCTCGAACGTACGTCGATCGCAAGGGCAAGAAGCACACGCTGGGTGACGGCTACAACCCGCTCGGCCGTGGCGTGCGCAGCCTGCAACCCCAGGCAGAGCTGTACGTCGCGGGGCTCAAGTTCGGCACGGCCAACCAGGGCTTGTTCGATAGCTCGGGCATCAATCCGGCCAAGAAAGCGCTCACGATCAGCGACGCCGCTGACACCTGGGCAGGCAATACCTTCGTGAAGTCGCTGCATGCCGATCTCGATGGCGACGGCGTCGACGAGATCGTGAACGTTTATTACATCGAAGCCTCGAAAGAGCTGCACGCGAACGTGATCCGCTGCACGAGCGGTTGCGACGGTGATGGCGGCGAGTTCACGAACGTGAAAGACACCAAGCTGACGGTGCAGGACGCAAGCAAAGTGCCCGTCGACCGCCATTGGTTCTCACACGGCCTGGTCGCGGCGGACGTCGATGGCGACGGCAAGCAGGAGCTCGTGGTCGCGAACTTCGGCGGCATCGACGTGTGCGTAGCGAGCAAGGCCTTCGTCTTTTCGTGCACGCCGCAGGTGACCAACCCCTCGCAGCGCCACAGCCTGGCCCGCGGTCACTTGGACGACAACCCAGAGAAGCTGAACGACGACGTCGTAGCCGTCTGGTCCGACGGGGCTCTCGCGTACGTGTCCATCTATGATGGGTCGAAGAGCTCTTTTGGCGCGGACGCCACCGTGATGGTGGCCGGCGGCCCGATCCAGCTCTCGATCAAGTTTTTGGACGACACCACCGTCACGAGCTACGTCGAAGCCTTCGTCGACGTGGGCGACGTCGATCTCGACGGTCGCGATGAAATCGTGATCGCCGGCAAAAAGTACATCGGTGGCGACGCCGGCTGGGCCTACGACCTGTTCTTGATGGACGACGCGCAGGCGTCCTACCACTTCTTCAAGGGCTTTCGTTTCGACCTAGGCCTCGGCTGTTGCACGCCGCAGTTCGGCAACAACAACACTTTTCACCCTGCGCTGAAGGTCTTCACCAAGACCCGCTCGCCTTACACGAAGGCCATCTATGCAGGTATCTACGTCTTGGATGACCTACAGAACCTGATGCATTCGGACGCCACCTCCTTCGAGAGCGGCTACGATCTCGCCAACAAGGTCACCGCCAAGGACGTCGGTTATTACGAAACGGGCGGCGGCAGCTACAGCCACGGCCCGAACGAGGTCGAGGTGGGCGACCTCGACGGCAACGGCATGGACAGCGTCGTTGGCTTCTGGGACGTGAACCTGATTGGCAGCGAGACCGCCCATCCGCAGGGCAAGGTCGCGCGCATCGTGTGGGACGCGAGCAAGAGCGCTTGGAAAGAGTGGGCCACCTTGCAGGCGACCGCGGCCGACCCCATCGCACCCGTGACCGGCCAGTACGATCAGACCTACGGCACGGGCCTTTGTTTGCCGAACGTCGACCGCGACAGCCCGATCGTCGAATACAGCGGGCAGCACGAGGTCTTGTTCAGCGATCCGCGCGTGCTCGCCGTGCTCGCCGCAGCACCCTATTTCGAAGGCCAAAACGAGTCGAACTCCTCGACCAGCATCTCCTTCGGTGACGGGACGGGTGTCGAGACCGAGAGCACCGTTGGCCTCCGCACGTCGACCTCGCTCGGCTACACCGCGCCGAGCTTGTTCGGTACGACCGAATTCGAGACCAAGCTGACGTTCGGCTTCTCTACCGATTGGATCTCTTCCAACACAATCACCCTCGACCAGACGCAGACCTGGACCGCCGGCAACGAAGACGCGGTCGTGTTTCAGGTCATCCCGTTCGATGTCTACTATTACAAGGTCGTCAGCTCACCCCAAGCAGACGACGTGGGCACCTCGGTCGCGATCAACGTGCCGCGTAAGCTCAACACGTACAAGGTGCCCGTCGCCCTGTACAACCAGAGCATCGTCAATGGTCCGACCATCGGCTCAGCTCTGCTGAAGCACACCGTGGGTGACCCCGCGAGCTACCCGGACACGAACCCGTGTCAGGACGCCTCGGATAGCGACACGTTCGGCGGAACGTCGTACGTGATCGATCCGAACACGTGGTGCTACGCGAGCGCCGACACGCTGCACGTGGGTGTCGGGACCGGCTCGGTCGGCTTCAGCATCGCGCGCACCGAAGGCTCGTCCGAGGGCACCAACACCGATCTGAGTGTCGACTTCGAAGTCACCATCGGGGCTGGTGGTGTCAGCTTCGGGCAATCGGTGGGCTTTCACTACGGCTACACGTACACGGTCGATAGCTCGAAGAGCTACAGCTTCAGCGGCCAAGTGGGTGACCTCGCGGACTCGAAGCACGGCTACGACTTCGGCCTCGCCGCCCACCGCGGCCTGCTCTCGGGCCTCGGCACCGACTACCCGGTGTTCTTGGTCGACTATTGGGTGAAGAACGTCGAGTGAGTGCGCTGCGGTGGAGAGCTATCGGAGATTCGCTGCCGAAATGGAGCGTCAGCCGCGGCCGCTCAGGGCGAGTTCGGGCCGGCCTCGTAAATCGCGCGGATCGCGCACGGGCTGAGCGCCTGTTTGTACATCCGAAATTCGTTCACTTTGCCGTTGAAAGTGTGGTCATTCGACCACTGTGAGCGCCCGACCCACTCGTTCACGTCGTTGATGACCGAGAGCGGCCAAGCGATCGGCAAATGCCCGAGCCGATTCCCGTCGAGGTACAGCTCCACGTAAGCGTTGCTCGCGAACACGGCGACCACTTGGTGTTCGCGCTTGTCGTCCAGATCGATGAACGTTCGGAGCGATTCGACGGGCACGGTTTGCGCTTGGCGCACGGCCAGCTGCAACCCGGTGTTGTCGGTACCCCCGACCGACACGGCGATGAAGCTCCAGCCCTGGCCCGTCGTCACATCTTCACCGTCACCGACTCCGAAATCGAAGTAGCGTTCGAACGCAGCCCCGCCCGACCACGTTGCCCAGGACATCAAGGTGACGTCGCTCAAGCCCATGAACAGGTGGTTGGGAAAGTTCACGTAGCCACGGCAACCATCGAACGTGAGTTGCCCATTGCCATCGAGCTGGGTGGGCGGGAGCTTGGCCATGTTGTCGTCGCAGTTACTCGCGAGCGCGGTCGCCTCGACCAAATCGCCATTGGCAGTCCCGACCGAGTCCACCGCGACGGTCCCCGTGCCGTCGAAGGAGTAGCGGTGCACCAAGCTGCCCGCGGGCGCGACGTCGCCTGGCTCGCAGTTGAGCGCGCCGGCCTCGCCCAAACCCGCTTCGCCCGCCTCACCGAGTGCGCCTGCAGAGCCGCCGAGCCCCGCTCCGCCCGAAGCACCGGCCCCGCCGCTCGTATTGCCCGCGCTTCCCGCGCCGCCTTGCATCGCGCCGCCCGGGCTCGGGTTGCCGCCGATGATCAAGTCCGTCTTCGAGCCACAGCCAGCCACCTGAGCAGCTGCGACGCTGGCGAGCAGCGCAAGGCTCCCTAGCCAGCGTCGCCTGAGCAGCGCTCGGCGGCGTGGTGCCCCTGTGACCGTCGGAATCATCTGCGACGGCCGGACTGTAGCACTGCCCCTTCGCCGGCAAGCGCCGGGCGCACGCCGGCCCACGGCGGCGCACTTTTCTCGGGTCAGCCGAAAGCGGTCACATCAGCCGAGGCCACGTTCGGCGTTGGTCTCGCCGAACGATCGGCCGAGGTTCTCGGCCCACGCTCAGAGGTCGTAGGAGATGTTCGCCTGTCCCGCCCCAGCCAAGCGGGAGCGCAGCGTGGCGAGCGTACTGCTCGTCGGCGCTAGCCGGTCGGCAACCTTCATGGCCGAGTACACGGCGGCTTCTTGCAGGTCGAAGCCTGTCGTGTGCTGGCCCGCGAAGTACAGGCCATTGCGGCCCTGAGTCGCGGCCAGTGAGCGTGTCGCGCGAATCACGTCCGGCGTGATCAGCGGGTGGCGGAAGCTGCGTTGCAGCAAGATGTGCTTCGACTCGACCGAGCGGTGCGAGGCCCAGGACTTGAATACGTCCAGGGTCGAGCCATTGGGTAGCTTGTCGTGAATGCCGCCGAGCCAGACGCTGCCTTCGCATTCTTGGCCTGTGACCTCACCGTTGTACACGGCCCACAGCGAGCGTAGCGAGTCCGCGTACACCGGGTCCGTGTGAATCACGATCCGCGTGTCGAAGTACTCGTAGCGCTGCAAGAGCTGCACGATGTCCGCAGCCCAGGGCAGCGGCTGCAACAGCCCGCTGCTGGTGTGCGGCGGCGCGTTCATGACCACGGCATCGAACGGGCCACTCGGACCGCTCGCGGTTTGCACCGTCCAAAGGCCGTTGTCGTAGCTCAGGCCGGTGATGGCGGCGTTCACCTGCAGCAGGGTGCGCGGACTGCGCGCGAGCAACGTCTGCAGGTTGCCTTCGAGGCCGATCTTCGAGTTGAAGGTGGACGCGCCTTCTAGCGGGTTGGCCGGAAACGCGAGCGCGAACGTCTGCAAGATCGAGCGCGCCGAGGAGCGCGCGGCGTTTTCGTGCGTCGTGCCAATGAGCGCCGAAATCCACGGGAACAATACGCTGTCCTTGAAGCCCTGCGACACCGGCAAGGAGCCGATGAACTGCGAGAGCGTCATCTCCCAGGATTGGTTTTGTAGGATGACCTGGCGCGCGAACTGGGCGTAAACCAAGAAGTCCACGGCCGGGAACGGCGTCAGGTAGGGCGCAGTCGACGAAAAGCGCGGCCAGAAGCTGCCCTTCGGGTACACGCACACGCTGCCCGGTGCTTCCAGGATTTGGTCCGCGTCCGCATGCGCCGGATCGTACAGCCCGAGCTCTTGCAGCAGCGCGGTGTAGATCGGGTGCGTCGCTGGGTGGAAGAACTGCGCTCCGAGATCGACCGTTATCTGCTGACCTTGGTAAGTGATCAGCTGGGAATCGCAGTGGCCGCCGATCTTGGCGCGGGATTCGAAGAGCGTGACGTCGCAATCGGTGTCCATGAAGTAAGCGGCGGCCACGCCGCCGGCACCGCCGCCGATGATCGCCACGCGTTTGCGCGTCGCGGCCTGTTCGATGCGATCACTGTCGTCGCCGCCACTGGCGCCGCCGCAAGCGGTGAGCGCCAAGGCCCCCACGCCCGTACCGAGCAATGCCTGACGACGAGTGAGCTCCAACGCGCGCTTCTCTGGCTTCTTCATTGTTCCCTCCGAGCGACCCTCCCAAAGGCGCACCAGCGTGACAACCGACAACTGTGGATCTTCTGGGTCAGATCCGTGTTCGAATCGCACGAAGACGCAGTCCCGCTAAAAAAGGCCACTTTTCGGGCTGTCTGGCCGGCGCAGTTGCGCCACACGCTGCGAACGGCACACTGCCGATGAGATGCCGACTCGGAACGACACGCACACGGTCGAAGCCGAGCGTCAGTTCGAGGCGCGCTCCGGCGAGTCCTTCAATCGTATCGCTTACGCGCTCGAGCTGCTGAGGTTGCTGAAGCCGCCGATGACCGTGGCGGTGTATTCGAACAGGCGCCAAGTGCAGATCGAGCAGGGCCGCGCGTTGGGCGATCAGCCGGCGTGGGCGCTGTGCGGCGTGCCCCCCCACGCCTCGCGCGCCAGCATCGCGAGAGAGCTCGTGAAGCTGAGCGGCCTCGAAGATGCGCCGTTCTTGGTCGACTTGCTGGTCGCTGCGCCGCGCGTCGAGCCCCGGAGTTAGCTCAGCTTCGAATGGGATGCCCTGCAGAGCTCCCGATGCGGTGTGCGCGATGCGGTGTGCGCGAGCCGAACGCCAATCCAAATCGACAAGCGAAGAGATGGCCAACTCAGAGCGCGGTGTCGACCGCGCCCGACTGGGCTCTCGTAATGCGATTTGCAAGTATGTGCACACGCTTGAGTTCGCGTTTGCGCAGCGCTGCCAGGCTCGTAAACCTGCGGAACAATTGAGCGCGCCGCGCCGGCAACGCCGCGCCATCCGAAACGCAAGTATGTGCACGAACTTGGAATTTGCGCTGCGAGGCGGGGGGCGGTGCTCACGCGGCTCGAATCGCCTAGCGAACACCCTGCGTCGCAGGGCGGGTAAGGGGCGGGATTGAGAGCGGAAAGCGCGCAGGCCCTTGGCGACAGGGCCCTTGGCGAACAGGCCCTTGGCGAACAGGCCCTTGGCGAACAGGCGCGGGCCCGCCACGCGTCTCCAAGTGGTTACCGTGGCCGTTCGGCCGTGACTCGGTCGCTCAGCGAGATCGAATGACTCATTCGCCAATGTCGTCATTTTGCTCATCTGCGCCTCGCTCGGGCGCAGAGGCACCTGGAGCGCGCGCGGAGCATCCGTGATTTGCGGCCTTGCGAGACTGTTTCCGGATCTTCCCGATGTTGGCCTGTGGGTTGCACTGCTGTGATGGCAACAAGGTGGTGTTGCCATGATGCGATTGTACTGGTTGGTGTTGGGCGTGACGATGATGGCCTCGATGGCGGGCTGCTACGCGTCGGTGGAACCGGAGCATCCTCATCGGCACGTACATCGAGAAGTGGTGCGTGAACGGGTCGTCTATGAGCACGGTGACCACCGTCATTATCGCTGAGCGACGGCTAGGGCTTCGAACGGTGAAACGACGCACCCCGACTGCTGGCGCGGGTTCCAGTGTCGGCGGCGGCCTAGCGGGCGCATTCTCGGTTACCGCTCCCGTCCCGTAGACCTGCGGCGAACCGCAGCCCCGTATTGAAATGGCCTAAAAACCAGCGGCCCCGGTTCGTTGCGAACGGTGACAATCCTTGCGCAGCGCGGCACGCCGTCCCGCTCAGCGATCGATCCACACCGCCGTAGCGATTCGCGCCGCTCTGTGTGGCCCTTCGAACGCGAACGCCCGAGCGCGCCTCAATGATTCGAGCTGCGCCCAACCCCGACCTTCGATACGCACGTTGCCCTATGTGCCGGGCACTGGTCAGCGATCATCGCCGCACACGCGCCCAGCGCTTCTACCCTGTGCATCTCATGTTTGCGGAGCGCCGCGCCCGACGCGAGCGATAGCGAAAAAACATTCACGTCGCGTCTCGCGCTCGCGATCGCTCTGGTGTAAACTGTTGAAGTTGCCGAGGGGCACGGCTACGCTGGCAGCAGTCTATTTTTTCCGCTCTTTCGAGCGGCTGGGCACATGACACACACCAATCGCTTTTCGGTTTATGGGTCCTTCCTTCTTGCCGGTTCACTGCTGGTTGCAGCCTGTGGCGGCTCCCCCGAAGTCGTGAACCCCGGTGATCAGCCGACGGCGGGCACGGGCGGGACCGGCACGGGCGGCTCGGGCGCCAACGGAGGCGGCTTCCAGCTCCCCGACGCGGGCGACAACGGCACCGGCAATTCGGGCGGCGGTCCCTCGGGCGACGGTGGCACTGGCGACGAAGGCCCAGTGTGCGGTGACGGCGTCGTCGACCAAGGCGAGGCCTGTGACGACGGCAATACCATCCCGGGTGACGGCTGCGACGGCGTGTGCGGTAGCATCGAGCCGAATTACCAGTGTCTGAAGCCGGGGAAGCCCTGCACCAAGGTCGTGACCAAGGCCGTCTGCGGCAACGGCGTGCTCGAAGGCACCGAGACCTGCGATCTCGGTAAGGATACCTCGGGTAAGAGCCTGAATGACGGCACCGCCGGCTGTGACGCAACCTGTCAAGCGCTCGCCGGTTGGACCTGCCCGGGCAACGGCGTCGCCTGCACCAAGGACGCCTTCTGCGGTGACGGCATCGTTACCACCACGCTCGGCGAGCAGTGCGACGACGGCACGAACGACGGCGCACACGGTTGCGACGCTACCTGCACCACGATCAACGGTTGGACCTGCCCGAAAACGGGCGGCGCCTGCTCGGTCGACGTCAGCTGCGGCAACGGCAAGGTCGACGCGAACGAGGAATGCGACGACCACAACAAGAACAACTACGACGGCTGCACCTCGACCTGCTTCATGACCCCTGGCTACTCGTGTCCTGCGGCGGGCGGCACTTGTGAGCTCACCTGCGGCAACGGCAAGCTTGAGACGGGTGAGGGCTGCGATGACGGCAACCTCGACGCGAAGGATGGCTGCAGCAGCACCTGCACCATCGAGCCGAACTACAGCTGCCCCACCATCGGTCAGCCCTGCATCTTCACGCCGCCGCCGCCCGATCCGGTGTGCGGCAACGGTAAGCTCGAAACGGGCGAGGGCTGCGACGACGGCAACGTCAAGCCGGGCGACGGTTGCTCCAGCGTGTGCGCGCTCGAAGCCGGCTGGAAGTGCAACGCCCCCAACACCGCGTGCGTGGCCGCCAAGTGCGGTGACGGCATCCTGGCCGGCACCGAAGTCTGTGACGACGGCATCGTCAACACCACGAGCGGCTGCACCCCGAGCTGCACCGTGGCCCCAGGCGCTGCCTGCCCGCAAAATGGCGGCACCTGCGTGCCCATGGTCTGCGGCGACGGCAAAGTCACCGGCACCGAGACCTGCGACAGCGGCCTGAATGACGGCAAGCACGGCTGCTCCACCACTTGTCAGATCATCCCCGGTTGGATCTGCCCGCTCGGCGGCGCGCCGTGCTCCGAAGTGTGCGGTGATGGCATCGTCGCCGGCGACGAACAGTGCGATGAAAAGGGCGACGCCCTGTGCTGCAGCACCGCGTGCAAGATCAAGCCGGGCTACGTGTGCGACCCGAGCAAGAACCCGCACTCGCAGCCGTCCACCGGCTATTGCGGCAACGGCACCGTCAACGGCCCGTCGAACCCAAGCAGCACCGTGCTCGGTGGCGAGCAGTGCGACGACGGCAACAAGGTGCCCTTCGACGGTTGCTCACCGACCTGCACCAACGAGCCGCTGTGCGGCACGATCAACACTTACATCACGCCCAACCCCGCCGCCACGACGTACCAGTGCTTCGCTCACTGCGGTGACGGCTTGGTGCTGCCGCCCGAGGAATGCGACGACGGCAACGCGGTCGGCGGTGACGGCTGCGATGCCAACTGCAAGGTGGAGTTGATCCCGAACACCACGCAAAAGGCTTGGACCTGCGCGCAGCCCGCTCCGGGAAGCAACCTGACGCTACCGGTGATCTGGCGTGATTTCTCGCCGCGCAGCCATCCACAATTCTCCATCGATCCGCGCCAGAACCGCCGTCTGCCGAACATGACGTTGAGCCAATTGGCGCCGGTGAACGTGGGTGGCACCCGCCCGTACCGCTACGTGCCGGCCTACAACACCGCCTTCGTTTCGCCGCAGACCGGCGACAGCTTCAAGGCCGTGCCTGATTGGACCATGAACGGCCCGGGCTGGATCTCCGGTTCCGAAGGCTGGAAGGTCCCACCGTGGATGAACCCGACCGCCGCCCAGGCGATGTACGACCTCGTATGGTGGGCCGGCGCAGACAATGGCACTGACAAGCAGTTTGCGACCCTCACGACGGGCAACGCCAACGCCTTGCTGACCCCCGCGGGTCGCTTCAAGCAGTGGTACATCGACGACGCGACCGTCAACAAGACCGTGGTTTCCACCATCACCCTCAAGGGCGTGGGCGGCGCGCTGCAGTACTCCTGCGATGACGATGGTTGCGACAGCGCATTCCCGGCGGGCGGTTTCTTCCCGCTCGACGGCCAGGGCTGGGTTGCGGCCAATGGTGAGACCGCGCGCGACGGCGGCCACAATTTCAGCTTCACCACCGAGAGCCGCAGTTGGTTCACGTTCAAGGGCGGAGAGCAGCTGGCCTTCTACGGTGATGACGACCTGTGGGTGTTCGTGAACGGGCAGCTCGCGCTCGACGCGGGCGGCATCCACTCCAAGATCAAGGGCAACTTCACGCTCAACTCGGACGGTACGGTCACGAGCTGCGCACAAGACCTCCCCGGTCAAACCATGAACGTGGACAACCCGCTCGTGTGCAGCAAGTACAGCTTGGGCTTGACCGTCGGCAACATCTACGAAATCGCCATCTTCAACGCCGAGCGTGAGGTCACGCAGTCGAACTTCCAGCTCACGCTCACCGGCTTCAACAACCAGCCCAGCGTGTGCACCCCGATCTGCGGTGACGGCTACGCCGTGGGCAGCGAGCAATGCGACCAGGGCAACCTGAACGTCTCCGGCACTGCGACCTACGGCAAATGCACGACGCAGTGCAAGCTCGGCCCCTACTGCGGTGACAAGTCGCTGCAGAGCCCTCCCGAAGTCTGCGACAACGGCCTCAACATCGACGCCTACACGACCCAAGCACCGGCGGGTGGGCAATGCGCGCCCGGCTGCGTGACGCCTACGTTCTGCGGCGACAACATCCTGCAGAAGACCAGCGGCGAGCAGTGTGACGACGGCGCGGCCAATGCGAACGCCTACGGCAAGTGCCAGCTCAACTGCAAGCTTGGCGCACGCTGTGGTGACGGCGTTACGCAAGGCGGCAACGGCGAAGCCTGTGACGACGGCCCGAACAACGACAGCGTATCGAGCAAGTGCGACAGCACCTGCAAGATCAAGTGCGGCAACGGCAAGCCCAACCCGGGTGAGCAATGCGACGCCGGCGCCGCCAACGGCACGAACGCCAGCGCCTGCGACAGCAGCTGCCAAAACAAGTGCGGCAACGGCGTGAAGGAGGGCACCGAGCAATGTGACGACGGCGTCGCCAAGAACGACGGCTCGTACGGCAACTGCAAGTCGGACTGCACGCTGGCGCAACATTGCGGCGACATGACGCTGCAAAACCCGCCCGAGGTCTGCGACAACGGCGCGAACAACGCGGCCAACGCGTACGGCGCCAATTCCTGCACCGATCAGTGCTTGCCTGGCGGCTCTTGCGGTGACGGCATCATCAACGGCGGCGAGAAGTGCGACGACGGCAAGAACACCGGCATGCCCGGCTCTTGCACGCCCGATTGCAAGGCTTACGTGCCCGGCACCTCCTGCGGTGACGGCAAGATCCAAGCGCCGGAAAAGTGCGACGACGGTAGCGGCGCGACGGGCAATGGCACCGACACCAGCACCTGCGACAAGCAGTGCCGGCCCAAGTGCGGCAATGGCACCATCGACACGCTGAACGGCGTCGCCGAGCAATGCGACAACGGCATCAACGACGGCACCTACGGCACCTGCACCACCACGTGCAAGCTCGCGGGCTACTGCGGTGACGGCGTTAAGAACGGCAACGAGCAGTGCGATCTCGGCGCCAACAACAAGGACATCTCGACCGCCTACGGCACCGGAGTCTGCACCAAGGCCTGCAAGGCCGCTCCGTTCTGCGGCGACGGCAAGATCAACGGCAACGAGGATTGCGAAGGCAACGTCAACTGCATGAACTGCACGTCGACGATCCCGAAGTAACCTCGACTCGAAGGCCCGCGCGTCTACGCGGGCCTCGCCGTACCCCCCCTCCGCGGGGCGTCCGAGCAGTACGCAAACGTACCGGCCGCACAGCGCGTTCGCGATGCTCGTCTCCGCGGGCGCATCCGAGTAGTACGCAAACGTACTGCCCAAAATCGTGTGGCGACGCTCTCAGCACACGCATCCGAGTAGTACGCAAACGTACTGCTCAAAATCGTGTGGCGATGCTCTCCGCGGGCGCATCCGAGTAGTACGCAAACGTACTGCCCAAAATCGTGTGGCGATGCTCTCCGCGGGCGCATCCGAGTAGTACGCAAACGTACTGC
>OUNO010066254.1_pt1 | contig 11761 bp, 11 predicted proteins | sample 1779811 | NCBI WGS metagenome assembly OUNO01 (sample SAMEA3914804, study PRJEB12502) | metagenome | biome: forest; material: soil | place: Canada | collected 2010-06-25 | depth 0.3 m
CTGGCTGGCGGCGCCGCCGTGTTCCAGCCCGCCGAACGTCACGTCGACCGTCGTGCCGTCGACCTTCTTCTTCAGATTGAAGTTGACCACCCCCGAGATGGCGTCCGAGCCGTAGACGGCCGAGGCGCTGCCGCTGAGAACTTCGATCCGGTCGATCATGCCCAGGGGGATGGAGGAGGTGTCGGTGAAGGCGCTCTTGCCGTTGAACGGCAGGGGGAAGTCGGCGATGCGACGGCCGTTGACCAGCACCAGGGTGTGGTTGGGGCCTAGCCCCCGCAGGTCGACCTGTTGGGCGCCAGGCGTCCAGTCGGCGCCGCTGGACGATTGCTGGGTCTGCGTCTCGCCGCCGTTCTGGGTCAGGCTGCGCAGCACGTCGGGCACATTGTTGAAGCCGCCGGCCTTGATGGCGTCGCTGGTGATCACCGTCACCGGAGCCGGCCCTTCGGTGGCGATGCGGGGGATGCGCGAGCCGGTGACGACCAGGGCCTCGACGGCGTCGATGTCACTCGTGGCGTTGGCGGGAGCGGCCGACTGGGCGAGCGCCGGGCCGGCGATCATCAGGCCGGCCGCGCCAACCAGGGCGCTGGCCCTGAGCAAATGCATTTTCATCGAAATCCCCCTTGTCAAAGGGCGCCTCCAAACACGTGGATACGCCTCGGCCTGGTCGATACCTCCAGGGCTGAACCATGTTGGATTGCATTTTGTACGAATTGAAAGGCAAAAAGAGCAGAGTGTGGAAATGATTGGACAAGGTGTGTCCATCGTGCAGCTTTGAAGCATGGCGCCCGGATCGATGGCGCTTGATCTGGAAACACCCGGCCGAAGTCTTTCGCGAACGGTTTGACCCTTGTCACCGGCAGGGCGCGCATGGCTAGGGGCGAAGTAGTGGAGAGACGGGGAATGACGTTGCGTTGGGTGTCGGCGGTCGCGATGGCGGCGGTCATGATCATGCCGGTGATGGCGCGGGCGGCCGATGCGCCGACGCAGGGCCCCGATGCGACCGGACCGGGCTACGAATATTACGTCATCGGCGACGTGAAAGCCCCCACTCAAGGCAAGACCGGACCTCTGTTGGCCCTGATGGGCGGCGGGGACTGGCCGCTGGAGTCCTTCCGCCAGTTCGTCAAGCAATCGGGCGGCGGCCACATCGTGGTGCTGCGGGCCCGTGGCGGCCGCGAGCTGCAAGACGAGATCTACAAGGACGTCGGCGGCGTCCTCTCGGTCGAGACTCTGGTGATCCATGACGAGGACGCCGGCGAGGATCCCAAGTTGCTGGCGATCATTGCCCACGCCGACGGCATTTTCTTCGGCGGCGGCGACCAATCCAACTATGTGCGCGCCTGGAAGGGCACGGCTCTGAACAAGGCGCTGGACGCCCACGTGAAGGCCGGCAAGCCGATCGGAGGCACCAGCGCGGGCCTGGCGATCCTGGGCGGTTATGCCTACGGATGCCTGGACTCGATCAGCATCACTTCGCCCGAGGCGTTGAAAAGCCCGACCGGACCCAGCGTCACCCTAGTGCGCGACTTCCTGCATCTGCCCTATCTGTCGAAGGTCATTACCGACACCCACTTCGACATCCGCGACCGCCAGGGCCGCCTGGTCACCTTCGTGGGCCGCTTGGCCCAGGAAGAGAACGACCCGACCATCACCGGCCTGGGCGTCGACCAGGACACCGCCATGCTGGTCGACGCCAACGGCATCGGCCGTTTCTACGGCAAGGGTTACGCCTGGCTGGTGCGGCCGATGGCCAAGCCCGCGACCATTGTCGCCGGCCAGCCGTTGAACTACGCGGCCTTCCCGATCATCGGCATCGGCCCGGACAGCACCCTGGATTTCAAGACCTTCAAGGTGACCAATCCAGCGTTCACCTTGACGGCGCAGGTCAAGAACGGCGTCCTGATCCGCAGCGACCGCCCCAAAGCGTCCAAGTAAAACCAGCGCGTTCTTCAGAGAGTTTCCGATGACGTTTTCGAAGATCCGCATGCTGACTCTTTCGGCGATGGCCCTGGCGGCCATCGCAGGCGCGCCGGCCCATGCCGCTGACGGCAAGTGGTCGCTGGCCATCCACGGTGGGGCCGGGGTGCTGGAGCGCGGCGACCTGACGCCCGAGAAGGAAAAGGCCTATCGCGCAGGTCTCGACGCCGCGCTCGAGGCCGGGGCCAAGGTGCTGAGAAACGGCGGCTCCAGTCTCGACGCGGTCGAAGCCACGGTGCGCGTGCTGGAAGACAATCCGCTGTTCAATTCCGGCAAGGGCTCGGTGTTCACCGCCGAGGGCAAGAACGAGCTGGACGCCTCGATCATGGATGGCGCGACCCTGAAGGCCGGCGCGGTGGCTGGCGTCACCCGCACCAAGAACCCGATCAGCCTGGCCCGCGCGGTGATGGAAAAATCACCGCACGTGCTGCTGGCGCGCGAGGGCGCCGACCAGTTCTCCAAGGAGAAGGGTCTGGAGCAGGTCGATCCCAAGTACTTCTTCACGCAAGAGCGCTGGGATCAACTTCTGGCCTGGCGCAAAGACAACCACGCCGCGCTGGATCCCACCCACCTGTTCGGCACGGTCGGGGCGGTGGCCATGGACCAGTCCGGCCACGTGGCGGCTGCGACCTCGACCGGCGGCATGACCGGCAAGCGCTGGGGGCGGGTCGGCGACAGCCCCATCATCGGGGCCGGAACCTATGCCCGCGACGGCGTCTGCGCGGTCTCGGCCACAGGCTCGGGTGAATATTTCATCCGTGAGAGCGCGGCCCGTCAGGTCTGCGACCGCATCGCCTGGAAAGGTGAGACCGTTCAACAGGCGGCCGACGGGACCATGGCCTCGATCACCAAGATTGGCGGCGACGGCGGGTTGATCGCCATGGACGGTGAAGGCCGCGCGGCTTTCGGCATGAATGACCTGGGCATGTATCGTGGAGCGATCTCCTCGGCGTTGCCGACCGCCCGCACGGCCATCTACGCGAACGAGCCTTCGCCGCAATAGGGCGGTGACGCGAACAGGAAGGGGGCGCGATGAAGTCGGACGAACATGGCCTGACCGACCTCGATCGGCAGCTGCTGTCGATGCTGCGTCAGGATTCGCGTCAACCCGTCACCAAACTGGCGGCGGATTTGGGTCTGTCCCGCGCTAATGTCTATGCCCGCCTCAGCCGCCTGGAGGAGGAGGGGGTGATCCAGGGCTATACCGTCAGGCTCGGCAGCGACTATGACCGTCGCCTGATCCGCGCCCAGGTGATGATCAAAGTCCAGTTGAAGCTGGCCAAGGCCACCGAGGACGAACTGGCGGCCATAGCGGAACTGTCGGCGCTGCATGCCATCAGCGGCGAGTATGACCTGATCGCGGTGATCGAGGCCGAGACCGTCAGCGAGCTCAACACGCTGATCGACCGCATCGGGGCGCTGGACGGCGTGGAGCGCACGACCTCGTCGGTCCTCCTGGCGACCAAGATCCTGCGCTAGGGGTGGTCGGGCGAGCGTTTCTCTCGCCAAGCCCCTCGAACCCGGCATTTTTTGAGGTCGATCCCGCCATAATCTCCACCGCAGTGCGCAAGCGGGGAGCGAGGCCTTGATCGCCGTCCAGACGACCAGCCTGGGATTTCTAGGGTCCGTGGCCGACCATGTCGCGACACCCGCGTCGCGGGCTCACCTGATGCTGGAGGTCGCGCCGTGTGATGCGGCGGCCGTCGAGGCAGGTCTGGTCGCCATGGCTGAGCTCACGGCCCTGCACCAGATCACCGGCGCCTATGACCTGGTGGCGGTGATCGAGGCGGCTGAGCCCGAAGATCTGGAGCGAGCGGTCGATCGGATCCGCGCCCTGGCCGGCGTGCGCCGCGCCGAGGCGTCGATGCTGCTGGCCCGCAGGCCCGGCGAAGGAAACCTTCGCGACGATAGCGAAGAATGAGGGTTTTGGCCGTCAGCCCAAGGCAATGCGCCGGCATCGTCCCCGCGACGGCGTCTAGGCTCGGACCCATTCGGTTTTCTTCCCGCGAGGCTCTGTTTTGGATCTGCCCTATCCCTGCCTGATGTTTCTCGGCGACGTCGATCGCGTCAGCGCCAAGACCGCCTCGGGCGTGGCCTATTGGCGGCCCGACGCCTGCGTCGGTCAGCTTCGCCTGCCGGGCTGCGAGGCCGACCTGAAACTGCCCGACATGACGCCGCAAGCCGCCCGGGAGGCCGGCGCGCGGTCACTGCTGGTCGGCGTGGCCAATGCAGGCGGCTATATCCCGCCCCATTGGGAAACGGTGTTGATCGAGGCGCTGGAAGCGGGGCTGGACCTGGTTTCGGGCTTGCACACCCGCTTGGCCGATTTGCCCCGGATCCGCGACACCGCCCAGCGTCTGGGTCGCCAATTGATCGAAGCGCGCGTACCGGATCCGGCGTTTCGCGTCGTGGGGACCGGCGAGAAGCGATCAGGTCGGCGTTTGCTGACGGTCGGCACCGATTGCGCCGTGGGCAAGATGTACGCCGCCCTGGCCATCACCGCCGCCCTCAAGGCGCGCGGGGTCGATGCGGATTTCCGAGCCACCGGCCAGACCGGCATTTTCATCGCGGGAGAGGGCGCGCCGATCGACGCCATCGTCTCGGACTTCGTGGCCGGCGCGGCCGAGCAACTGAGCCCGGCCGCCGGGCCCGACCATTGGGATGTGATCGAGGGACAAGGCTCACTCTTCCACCCGGCCTATGCCGGCGTGACCCTGGGCTTGCTGCACGGCAGCCAGCCCGACGCCCTGGTCCTTTGCCACGACGCTACGCGCACCACGATCGACGGGCTGGAGACCTTTGCTCTGCCCAGCCTGTCAGAAGCGATCTGGTTGAACCTGAAGCTGGCGGCCCTGACCAACCCCAGAGTCTGGCTCGCGGGCATTTGCGTCAACACCTCGCGGCTGGATGACGAGGCGGCGGCGGCCTATCTGCACGACGTCCAGGAGGAGATCGGCGTGCCGGTCTGTGATCCGGTCCGTACCGGCGTAGCGGCCATTGTCGATGGCCTGCCGCTGGAAGACGCCTGGGTCGCCGCCTGATGCGACTGACCGCGCGGGTCCAGGCTCACGCCCTGACCGAGCCCTTCGTCATTGCCCGGCATGTCTATACCGAAGCCAATGTGGTGTTGGTCGAACTGGCGGACGGCGGAGTCGTCGGGCGAGGGGAGGCGGCGGGTGTCGACTATCGGGGCGACACGCCGCAGGCTATGCTGCTGCAGCTCGAAGCCCTGGCCATCGAACTCGATGCGGGCCTGGTGCTGGACCGGGCGGTGCTCGCCAACTGGCTGCCGGCGGGCGGTGCGCGCAACGCCGTGGACTGCGCCCTATGGGATCTCGAGGCTCGACTGACGGCCGTTCCGGTCGCTGTCCGAGCAGGTCTGGCGCCGCTACGCCCGATCGAGACCTTCGTCACCCTGGGCATGGATACGCCGGCCGCCATGAGCGTCAAGGCCGCGCGCTGGGCCACCGCCTTTCCGGCCTTGAAGGTCAAGCTGGGCGACAGCCAGGACATCGCCCGGCTGGAAGCGATCCGCTCGACCGCGCCCCAGGTCCGCCTGATCGCCGACGCCAATCAGGGCTGGACGCTGGGTCAGCTGAATGATCGGGCGCCCCGGATGGCGGCTCTTGGCGTGGAGCTTCTGGAACAGCCGCTGCCCGTCGGCGCCGATGATGAACTGTTCGACTATCGCGGCGACGTGCCGCTGTGCGCCGACGAGTCTTTCGATGATCGGGCCGACCTGGACCGGATCGTCGGGCGTTACGCGTTCTGCAACATCAAGCTCGACAAGTGCGGCGGCCTGACCGAGGCCATGGCCTTGATGGACGCCGCCCGGGCGCGGGGTCTGCGCCTGATGGTGGGCTGTATGGAGGGCACCTCGCTTGGCATCGCCCCGGCCCTGTTGGTGGCTCAGGGGTGCGAGGTGGTCGACCTGGACTGCCCAATCCAGCTGATGGCGGATATCGCAGGCGGATTCGGTTATCGCGACGCGATGCTGAGGGCGGGGCCAGGACTATGGGGAACCGGCGACCGTTAGTCCTGGTCGTCCTCGGCGGTCGCCAGAAGCTTGACCAAGTCCACGCCGGGCTCGCCCTTGAGCTTCTTGGTCACCGGGAAGGTCACATAGTCGAAGGAGGCCTCCAGGGTCGCCAGCAGCCGCTCCATGATCGTCTGATAGTGCTCGATGCTGAACGCGGCGACGGTGATCAGGTAGTCCACCCCGCCCAAGACGGCCTGGCAGGCGATGACATTGGGCTCGGCGGTGATGCCGACCTCGAAGGCCTTGGCCTTGGCGTAGGAATAATCCGTCAGCTTGATCTGGACGACGAAGGTGGAAAGCTTGGCCAGGCGGCCCAGATCGACCTCGGCATGATAGCCGCGAATGATCTTGGCCTTCTCCAGCTTCTTCATCCGCTCCCAGCAGCGCGACGCAGACAGCCCGACCGCCTCGCCCATGGCGGCTTTCGTCACCCGGCCCTGGCGGTGCAGGAGGGCCAGGATCTTGATGTCGATGCGGTCGATATCCTTGCGCGCGTCGTTCGCCGTCATCGCGTGGCCTCTACTCTGGTCCTGGCCCTGCTTAGCGCAAACGGGGCGCGGGGTAAGGGCGTGATCGCGCCGCCGCCTTGGTGTTCCTGTCGCGGGCAAGGTTGGAAACGGCGAAAACCCTCGCGGCGGGGCGCTAAGCTGACGGTTCGAATCTTGAGAGACCTTGCCATGCCGCGTTCATTGATCCGTCTCGCCGCGGGCCTTGGCCTGTCCGTGCTGTTGGCTTCCACGGCGCTGGCCTCCACCCTGATTGTCGGCGCCAAGGTCGTGGACGGGTCGGGCGGCCCGGCCCGCGCCGTCAGCGTCAGGATCGACGGCGACCGCATCGTCGCCGTCGGCGTCCTGGCGCCGACGGCGGGCGAGACGGTGGTCGACGCCAAGGGTTTGGTCCTGGCGCCCGGTTTCATCGACGCCCACAGCCATCACGACCGCGAGGCCGACAAGACGCCGGACCTGACCGCCGTCACCGCCCAGGGCGTGACCACGATCGTCGTCGGCCAGGATGGCGAATCCAGCTTCCCGCTGAAGACCTATTTCGAGGGCCTCGCCAGGTCGCCCCTGGCGGTCAATGTCGCCTCGTATACCGGCCATGGCACGTTGCGTGGGCGGGCGATGGGCGGCGACTACAAGCGTCCCGCGACACCAAGCGAGGTCGCCGCCATGCAGACCGATCTTGCTGTCGACCTGGCCGAGGGTTCGCTGGGTCTGTCCACGGGGCTGGAATACGATCCGGGCATCTACGCGACAAAGGCCGAGGTCATGGCCCTGGCCAAGACGGCCTCGGCCGGTCATGGCCGCTATATCAGTCACCTGCGCAGCGAGGACGTGAGACTGGACGAGGCGATCGACGAGATCATCGCGATCGGCCGCGAGGCCAAGCTTCCGGTCGAGATCTCGCACCTCAAGATCGCGATCGTCGATCGCTGGGGCCAAGCCGGACAAATCCTCGCCAAGCTGGATGCGGCCCGCGCGACGGGCGTGGACATCACCGCCGACGTCTACCCCTACGAATACTGGCAGAGCAATCTGGCGGTCCTGCTGCCGAAGCGCGATTTCAACGACTTGGCCGCCGCGCGTTTCGCTCTCACCAAACTGACCACGCCGCAAGGTTTACGCCTGGCGGTGTTCGCGCCGGACCCGTCGCTGGTGGGCAAGACGGTCGCCGATATCGCAGCGGAGCGTCATGCCGATCCGGCCCAGACCTACCTCGCCCTGACCCGGCAGTCGGAAGCCTTTCACCTGGCCCATCCCGAGGTCGAGCGCGTCGATGCGGTGATCGGCACGGCCATGACCGGCGCGGACATCGACAGGTTCATCGCCTGGGACCATTCGGTGATCTGCTCGGACGGCATGTCGCACGGCCTGCATCCGCGCGGCTTTGGAGCCTTCGCCAAGATCCTGCGAGTCTATGTGCGCGAGAAGCGCGCGCTGTCGCTGGAGCAGGCAGTGCGCAAGATGAGCGCCCAGACCGCCGAGCAACTGGGAATCGCCGATCGTGGTGCGATCGCGCCTGGAAGTTTCGCCGATCTGGTTCTGTTTGACGCGGCGACCATCGCGGACCGTTCGGACGTCTCACATCCAAATGCCTTGGCCACTGGCGTGGCGCGGGTCTGGGTCAATGGCGTGACAGTCTTCGAGTGGGGCCGCGCCACAGGCGAGCGACCAGGGCGCGTCGTGCGAAGAGGCGGCTTGAAGGCCGTGTCGATAAGCAAGGCGCCCGCCATTTGAATCGGAGCCCACGTCGGCTCTTGGCGCTCCCCGTCCTTCCCGCGCGAATGTTCGGAAATTGGAGCGATCCCGAGTTCCGCTCCTGGAGCGAAGCGGGCGTCCTTACGTCAAATCCTACGCATTGCGGGGGTCTACCAAAGTTACCCGGATTTTCCTTTTCTGACCTGGGCCTCTAGCCGCGAGAACCTTGGCGACCATCTTGGTTCGCTTGTCGCCTGCGTGGATCTGGCGCGCGGCGGTCGCTCGAGCGGCAGCTACCACGCCGAGGGCTCTTGGGCCCCGGCCTTGAAGGCAATCGGCGCGGGTAGCTTCGCCGAGTCCCATATGTTGGTCCAGGGTGATGAATAAAATAAAATATTTGTGTTATTGCCGAAAGGCCTCGCTTGATGCGAGCGTCGCCGCATGCTGGGCGGCGCGATCACACCATCCAGCCCTACAATATCGCAGGGGAGGATCATCATCTTGAACCGAGCGCCAAAGCCGGCCGTCCGACGGCTCGACAGGATTGTCTCCATGCTCGGGGCCCTTTCGCTTCTGATGGTCTCGAGCTTGGCCCATGCGGACGATCCGCCGCCGCCGCTCAAGGACAACGGACTGGCGCGCACACCGCCGATGGGCTGGAACAGCTGGAACAAGTTCGCCTGCGAAGTCGACGAGGCGCTGATCCGCAAGACCGCCGACGCGATGGTCGGTTCCGGCATGCGCGACGCGGGCTACAAGTACGTGGTCATCGACGATTGCTGGCACGGCGCGCGCGACGCACATGGCGACATCCAGCCCGACCCCAAGCGCTTTCCCAGCGGCATGAAGGCGCTGGGCGACTACATCCATGCCCGGGGACTGAAGTTCGGCATCTATTCGGACGCCGGCCTGAAGACCTGCGGCGGGCGGCCCGGCAGTTGGGGCCACGAGTACCAGGACGCGCAGCAGTATGCGGCCTGGGGCGTGGACTATCTCAAGTACGATTGGTGCATGGCGGGGACGCAGGACGCCCGCTCGGCCTATTACATCATGTCCTCGGCCCTGCAGGCGACGGGGCGGGACATCGTACTTTCGATTTGCGAGTGGGGGACCTCCAAGCCGTGGCTCTGGGCCGGTGAGGTGGGCAACCTCTGGCGGACCACGGGCGATATCTACGACAAGTGGGAGGGCGTGCGCGACTACAGCTCGGGCGTGATGAACATCGTCGACAAGCAAGTCGAACTCCATCCTTACGCGCGTCCCGGGCACTGGAACGATCCGGACATGCTGGAGGTGGGCAACGGCGGCATGACCACCGAAGAATATCGCTCGCACTTCAGCCTTTGGGCGATGCTGGCCGCGCCGCTGATCGCCGGCAATGACATCGCCAAAATGGACGCGGCGACCAAGGCGATCCTCACCAATCGCGAGGTGATCGCTGTGGACCAGGATCCGCTCGGCCAGCAGGCGCGACGGGTCTCCAAGACGGGAGACCTGGAGGTCTGGGTCAGGCCCTTGCAGGGCGGGGGCAGGGCCGTGGTGCTGCTCAATCGCGGCCCGGCGCCGGCCCAGGTCCGTCTCGACTGGAGCCAGATGGATTATCCGGCCACGCTGAAGGCCAAGGTGCGCGACCTTTGGGCGGGGAAGGACGTCGGCGTGTATGCGGGAGGCTATCAAACGACCGCCGCCTCGCACGGCGTCGTCATGCTGAAAGTCCAGCCTTGACGTCGGCCTAAAATAAGCAAAATTATTTTTCTAAATCCCTTGGCGGCCCGGGTCGAGACGGGTAAGCCAAAGGACAAGAGACCGTTGGCCAAGGGCCGCGCGTCCAGCTTAGGGAGGCGACGCGCGCCATGGTTCGGATCGGTATCGATTTTGGCGGCACGAAGATCGAGGCCGCGGCCCTGTCGGAAGACGGCCGGTTGCTCGCCTCGCTTCGCGCCCCGACGCCCGGCTCCTATGACGAGGCCATCGCCACGCTCCGCGACCTGATCGAGCGGACCGAACAACAGGTCGGCGCGCGCGGGTCGATCGGTGTCGGCGCGCCGGGATCGATATCGCCAAGGACCGGTGTGATGCGCAACGCCAACGCCGTCTATCTCAACGGGCGCCGGTTCAAGGAGGACCTGGCCGAGGCGCTGGGGCGTCCGATCCGTCTGGCCAACGACGCCAATTGCCTGGCCTTGTCCGAGGCCGTCGATGGCGCGGCGCAAGGCGCGCGCACCACCTTCGCGATCATCCTGGGCACCGGCTGTGGCGGCGGTCTGGTGGTGGACGGCAAGCTGGTCGAAGGCGCCAACGGCGTCGGCGGCGAATGGGGTCACATTCCCTTGCCATGGCCCAGCCCCGAGGAAAATCCGGGTCCGGCCTGCTGGTGTGGTCAGCAGGGATGCCTGGAGACCTGGGTCTCCGGCTCTGGCTTGCGCCGCGATTTCAAGACCCGCACCGGTCGCGACCTGACCGGCGAGGCGATCCTGGCGGCGGCGGAGCAGGGCGACCGCGAGGCGCACGCGGCGTTCGATCGGCTTGTCGAGCGCCTGGGACGCGCCATGGCGGTGATCTGCAACATCCTCGATCCCGACGTCTTCGTTCTCGGTGGCGGGCTTTCCAACGTCGACATGCTCTACGAGCGCCTGCCGGGTCTGATCGAACCGCGGGTCTTCTCGGACCAATGGTCGGCGCGGATCGTCAAGGCCCAGTGGGGGGACTCTTCCGGCGTGCGCGGCGCGGCCCGTTTGTGGGATCTGGGCGCTTGGGCCGATGAAGTCGCAGCCTGATCCTCAGGTCCGGGCGCGGGCCGGCTATCTCCGCCTGCTCGCCTGGCTGGTCGAGGCCGCCGTTCCGCTATGGAGCAGAGCGGGGATCGACGTTTCGGGGGCCTTCCACGAGACCCTCGATGCGGGCGGAGTCGCTGTCGACGGGCCGCGTCGCGCCAGGGTCCAGCCACGTCAACTCTATGCGCTGCAGACCGCGCGCCGCCTTGGCGCGCACGTCGACGAGGCGGTGCTGCGTCGGGGTCTCCAGGCGTTCACGGCCCGCTATGTCCGATCCGACGGATTGATCCGAACCCTCGTCGCGGGGGACGGGCGGGTCTTGGACGAGGCGGCGGTTCTCTACGATCAGGCTTTCGCGCTCCTGGCTCTTGCCTGCCTGCAGCCCGTGTTGGGCCGGGAGGCCGAGCGGAGCGCGACGGTCCTGCTGCGATCCATCACCGTCCATTTCGGACGCCCAGGCGGGTTCGAGGCGACACTTCCGCCGTCCCTGCCGCTCGCGTCCAATCCGCATATGCACCTGCTCGAGGCCTGTCTGGCCTGGATGGCGCTCAGCGATGACCCGGTCTGGACGGACACAGCCGACCAGATCGTCCGCCTGGCGTTGGCACTTCATCGACCCCATCAACGGCGCCTTGCGGGAATTCTTCGACGAGGCTTGGCGCCCCGCCCCGGGCGAGCCGGGGCGTATCGTCGAGCCTGGCCACCAGTTCGAATGGGCTTGGCTGCTGCTGAGCTGGAGCCGTCAGGCCAAGGCCGATCCCCTGGCCCTGGCC
>OUNO011322999.1_pt1 | contig 11749 bp, 11 predicted proteins | sample 1779811 | NCBI WGS metagenome assembly OUNO01 (sample SAMEA3914804, study PRJEB12502) | metagenome | biome: forest; material: soil | place: Canada | collected 2010-06-25 | depth 0.3 m
TGCTCCATCACGCTCATGCCGCTGCCGTCGATGTCGAGCAGCTCCTTCTGAGCGCGTTCGAGAGCGCCCAACGGAAGGGCTGCGGGGCCTGCATTGAAATTGATTACTCGAGCCATGGTCCTCCACGCGGGCAAACCCGCGCGCCTGAGCTAGCGCCAGTGCTGCGTCGCGTCAAGCACGCGCAGCGTGTGTTTTCGCGATCGCATCTAGCGCCGAAATCGGCACCGCACCAACGCGCGCGACTGCGTACTCGCCTTCGCTGACGCGAACGACCGTCGACGGCGCGCCGCCTGGGCTTTCGCCTGCCAGAACGAGCAGCACACCCTGTGCGATAGCCTGCGCAAAGCTCTCGATAACAGCGGCAGAATGCACTGCCGGCGGAGCGCCCGGCAGGTTGGCGCTGGTCGCGCTGAGCGGTCGCCCGAAGCGCCGCACCAGCTCCGCAGCGGGTGAAGCCCCCGGCACACGCACCGCGAGCGTTCCGTCGAGGGCAACGCGCGGCGAGACAGTGGCCGGCGCGGGCAGCGCGATGCTCAGCCCACCCGGCCAAAGCGCGGCCGCAAACTCCGCCGCAAGCTCGGGGATCGCGCCCGCGACGAGCGCCGGCCAAGCCTCGGGCCCGGGCAGGATCGTGGGCACGCCCTTGTCGGCGCCGCGTGGCTTGAGCGCAAACAACGCCTCGACGGCGCTCGGATTTCCAATGTCCGCCAGCAGCCCGAAGTACGACTCGGTCGCCGCCGCGACCACGCCGCCGCGCGCCAGCTGCGCGAGCGCGGCATCGAGCGCATCGCTCATTCCGCTTCACCCAATGCGCGCGCCGCGATGTCACGACGAAATTGCCGACCGTCGAATTGGATCAGCTCGGCCGCTTGATACGCGCGCGCTTGCGCATCGGCAATCGTCTTGCCGCGCGCCGTGACGCCCAAGACGCGCCCGCCCGCGGTCACGACTTGGCCGTCGCGCAGCGCCGTTCCCGCGTGAAACACCTGGACTCCCGGAATGGCGGCCGCCGCTTCCAGGCCCGTGATCGGATCGCCCGTACGCGGGCTCTCCGGGTAGCCGTGCGCCGCGAGCACGACGCACAGCGCGGGATCGCTCGACACGTGGAGCAGCTCGGGCTGCAGCTCGCCGCGCGCGGCGGCGTCCAATGCCTGCGCCACGTCGCCCTCGAGCACGGCCATCAAGACTTGAGTCTCCGGATCACCGAAGCGCACATTGAACTCGATCAGCGAGGGCTCGCCTGCGGGGGTGATCATCAGACCGGCGAACAGCACACCCCGAAACGGGTGGCCCTCACTGACCATGCCCCGCAGCGTGCGTTCGAAGATCTCGCTGCGCACCCGTTCGAGCAGCGCCGGCGTGATCAGCGGGGCCGGCGCATAGGCTCCCATGCCGCCGGTGTTCGGACCGCGATCGCCGTCGAAGATGCGTTTGTGATCTTGCGCGGCAGGCAAGAGCACGAAGCGCTCACCGTCGCAGATGGCGTGCATGCTCGCTTCGGAGCCGGGCACACGCTCCTCGATCACCACGGTCTTGCCCGCGGCGCCGAAGGCGGCGCCGCTCAGCATGCGTTCGGCTGCCGCGAGTGCCTCGGCGTGGCTGTCGGCAACGACCACGCCCTTGCCTGCAGCCAAGCCATCGGCCTTCACCACCGGGGCCTCTGGAAAATCTTCCACTGCGCGGCGGGCCCCGTCCAAATCCGTCACCACGTGGAAGCGGCTGGTCGGGATGCCGTACTTGGCCGCGAAACGTTTCATGAAAGCTTTGGACCCCTCGAGCTGCGCCGCGAGCCGCGTGGGACCGAACACCACGTGACCGGCGTCGTTCAAGCGATCGGTAAGGCCGTCACACAGCGGTACTTCGGGCCCAATCACCACGAGATCCGGGGCTTCTCGGGTCGCAATCTCGAGCGGGTCGCCCACCAGCGAGCGCATCACCTTACCGGGTACGGCGTGGTGCATGGTGCCCGCGTTGCCCGGCGACACGACCACCTCGCTGACACCGGGGCATGCCAGGAGCCGCGTGGCGAGCGCGTGCTCGCGCGCGCCCGAACCAATAACCAGGATTTTGCTGGGGCCAGAGGAGAGTGCCATGCGGCGCGGATCCGCGCAGAGCGCGTCCGTGCTGTCAATCGCTGCGCGCGGGCTGCGGATTCCATTGGTCATTTGCGGCGCGCAGCCTCGCACTCTCACCTCCTCCCACTCGGGAGCACGCGCGGCGACGATCAGCGCGTGCGGCCGCGCCCGTACGCCGGAGCGCGCGGCGCACGACAGACCTCGCTAATCCTCGTGAGTTGTCGCGGAAGCTGCGTATACTAGGGCTTCGCTCTGCCCTTACCCCGGAGGTTCGTGTTGCCGAGTCCGATCGTGATTCACGTGCTGCGTCCGTACGCGAACGAGGACGAATACCTCGAGCGCGAACGTACGAGCATCGGCTCGAAATCGATGTTGCTCATCGATCAACCGGCGCTGCCGGTGGAGACGGCCATCGTCTTCGATGTCGCGCTCACGAACGGACAGAAACCGATCCGCGCCGAAGGCAAAGTGTTGGGTTACGAAGCGCCGAGCGCCGCGAGCCCGGGCGGCTTGCGCGTGCGCTTCAAGCGCTTCGGTGCGGCGACCAAAGCGTTCATCGATCGCGCGGTGAACGGGTCGGCTGCTGCGGCGGTGGCGCCCGCGGTCGTGCCCTCGCTGTTGCCGGAGGCCGCCGAAGCGCCGCCTGCGGCGCTGCCTATCGTCGAGTCGCCAGCGCCGGCCCCGGCAGAAGCTCGGCCCGAGCGCAGCAACGACGAGACGAGCGGCGTGCACCGCAAAGCGGTCTTGCCGGTCGCGGCTCCGCTCAATCGTGAAGCGTTGTTACAGCGTTTACGCGCGCGCCGGGCCAGCTGAGGCCACGCAACGGCCGGCTGAGGGCACGCGCGCAGCCTCCCGAGACGGAAATCGCTGTTGCGATCTGACGCGACAAACGCACTCCCAATCGAGAGCACTCCCCAGGGGCTTCAGTCGGAGTTAGCATGACGCTCATGATCGGCAATTGTCGTTGGCTTGCCCTGGGTGCGGCGTGTGGCTTGGCGCTGGGCTGTGGGGGTTCGTCGCCTCCGTCGGCGAATGCTGCCGGAGGCGGTAGTCACTCGCCCGGCGGCGCGAGCGCCGGTGGCGCCGCGAGTAGCGATGGCGGCGCGAGCACTGGCGCAGGCGCATCGAACACCTCGGGGGGCGGGGCTCCGCCCTCAGGCACGAGCACGGCCGCGCAAGTAACGGCAAAGCTCGGACGTGCATCGACATTCATGATCGGCATGGGCAACGACCTACAGCCCGATCACAGTATGGATTTGGCGTACACGCTCGGGCCCACACTCGACCTTCACTACGCGTACCTCGTTGCGTACAAGAACCAAGACGGCTCCTGGGGAAGCTGGAAGGATTGGAACCCGGACGGCTCGTTCGTGAACATCCTGACCGACACGGCCGCCGCCAAGGGCACGACGCCCATGTTCACGATGTACGCGATGGCCGCCTGGGGCGACGGGAACCTCGCGGGCCTGTCCGACGACACGTTCGAGAAGGGTTACTGGAACGACATCAAGCTGCTCTACCAACGCATTGCCCTGTTCGGTAAACCCGCGCTGGTCCACCTCGAGCCGGATTTTTGGGCCTACGCGCAGATTCAATCGAAGGGCGATCCCAAGAGCATCAAGGTCAACGTGACGGCCAACGCGCCCGACTGCGCCGACTCGAGCAACGATCTTGCGGGCATGGGGCACTGCTTGGTGAAGCTCGCACACCTGTACGCGCCCAAGGCGGTGGTCGGCTTTCATGCCTCGCCTTGGGCGGGTGAAGCCTCCGCAACGGTCGCCTTCCTGAAGGCCGTCGGTGGCGACCAGGCCGACGTCGTATTCGCGGACCTATTGGATCGCGACGCGGGCTGCTTCGAAGCCGGCACGGATCCGGCGTGCATGCGTGGCGGCACCTTTTATTGGGACGAGACCAACACCACGAGCCCCAATTTTCACGAATACCTGGCGTGGTCGAAGTCGATCGTGGACGGCCTCGGTCGCCCGATGCTTTGGTGGCAAATCCCGTTCGGCGTGCCCAGCGCCACCCCGGGCGGTACCGCGGGCCACTATCGCGACAACCGCGTCCACTACCTGTTCTCGCATGTCCAGGAGTTCGTCGACGCCGGCGGCGTCGGCGCGGTATTCGGAGCCGGCGCGGGCAATCAAACGGGCCCCGACACGGATGGCGGTCAATTCAAAGCCGCCGTCACGGGATATTTCGCGCACCCGGTCGCGTTGCCCTGAGCCTCACGCCGGCGGCGCTGAGGCCGCGGCGTGCGGCACCCCTTCGATCGGCAAGTGATCGAGCTTGATGCCCAATTTTTCGCTGAGCTCGAAGATGCGTGAGTCGCGGTAGAACTCGCCGAAGACGATGCGCGTGAGGCCGCTGTTGGCGATCAGCTTGTAGCAGCCGAAGCAAGGAGAGGCGGTGACGTAGATGTCGCCCCCCTCGAGGCGCACGCCATTGCGCGCGGCTTGCACGATGGCATTGGCTTCGGCGTGCACGGTGCGCACGCAATGGCCATCTTCCATCAAGTGACCTTCGTCGTCGCAGTGGCCCAGGCCGCGAATGCTGCCGTTGTAGCCCGTGGTCAGGATCATTTTCTCCCGTACGATCACGGCGCCGACGTGCTTCCGGTCGCAGGTCGAGCGCGTCGCGACGACCCGCGCGATGGCCATGAAGTACTCGTCCCAGCTCGCCCGAATGCGCGTCGTCATGGTCTGTCCATCCTCCACTTTCCCGTATAGCGCGAGCCCGGAAGCCGGACGAGAGCCTTGACCCCCGCCCCTCTACGTGGCTTCGTTCCCTCGTGAAACGCGCCCGACTTCTGGCAGCTTTTTCCTGCGTCTCGATTGGCTCGCTCTGCTCGCTCGCCACCCTCGGCTTCGCGCCCGCCGCTCGAGCCGCCGGCCCCGACCCAGCAGCCGAAACGCAACGCTTGCTCACGCAGCTCGATACCCCCGAGACGCGCGGCGTCGTGCAAGACCCAGTGGCCAAGGCCAAGGTCGCGCAGCAGCGCGCCCAGAGCGCACGCGGCGCCGGCGATCTGCAGCACGCAACCGAGCTCGATGCGCTGGCCCTCACCTGGGCTCAAGTCGCCGATGATCTGCGCAAGACGGCCGCGGCCGAGAAACAGCTCGCCGACGTGCAGAAGTCGGTCGCCGATCTCGAGCAGAAAGCCGTGCGCAACCAAGCGTTGATCGAGCAAACGATCGCGCGCCGCGGGCGCGCCGAGCAAAACCTGAAGAACCTGCCCAACGCGCCGTCGGCCGCGCCCGCTGCCGCGCCGCAGAGCTCGCCCGCGAAAGGGGTCAAGCCTGCTGCTCCCGCGGCAACACCGGCAGCCGCGCCGAAAGCCAAGCCCAGCCCGGCTGCGGTGAAGAAATGAACCGCTGGTCCTTCGTCTTCTTGGCCTGCTCCGGCTGGCTCGTCGCTTGCGCGCCCACTCCTCGGCCCGAGATCATGCGTGAGGTGGATGCCGCGCGCGCCAGTGCAGCCGTACAAGCCGCGGCCAAGAGCGCTCCGCAAGCCTACGCGGACGCCGAGCTGCGTCGCGGCCACGCCGAGCAAGCCTTCGCCGACGACCATCCAGCGTCCGCGCAGATCTTGAGCGAGCAGGCCTTGGCCGCCTACACGCGGGCCACCGTGCAAGCACGGCTGGTCCGCGCCCAAGCCGCGCTCGCGGACGAGCAGGCGCGCTTGGCCAAGGCCACCGCCGCGCAAGCCGACCTCGATGCGCAGCAGCAACGCTTCTCGCTCGAAGCCGAAGCCCTGGAAACGCGGCTCAAGGTCGCCCGCGACGCCGAACCGCTGCCCGTCAGCGCGCCGGCGTCGTCCGTCGAACGCGAGCAAGCCCGCTTGGCCGCTGCCAAGGCGTTGCTCTCGCAAGCCAAGCTGCTGTGCCTGTCCGCGCGCTTGCTGGAACCCAACCGCGAGAGCGTCGGTCCCCTGCTCGGCAAGGTCGACGACCTGAGCAGCAAGCTGCGCACTCCGCCAGCGCCGATCGACGACGCGGTGGCCGTGCGCAGTGGCTGCCTGAAAGAGCTGACGCTCACCCGTCGCCCCGCCACGCAAAAGAACCCGGCCGGCGGCATCACCGACGCGCTCCTGAGCGAGCTCAGCGCGGCAAGCCTCTTACCCTTCCGCGACGACCGCGGCGTGGTCGTCACCCTGCGCGCTCTGTTCAACGCCAAAGATCAGCTGAGCAGTGACGCCTCGACGCAGCTCGACACGCTGGGCAAAGTCGCCAAGGCGCACCCCGAGTTCCCGCTCTTGGCCGTCATCCACATTGCGCACGGCACGACCTCGACGCACGACGCCGCGCAGGCCGCGGCCGTCGCCGACGCCCTGCGCAAGTCGGGCGCTCCGCATGTGGCCGCCGAGACGGCCGGCGCGAGCCTGCCGGTGCTCGACCCCGCGCGGCCCGGCGCGGGCGAACGCAACGCGCGGGTCGAAGTGGTGTTCGTCTCCCCGTCGAGCTCCTGAGTCACCTACAGCGGTTCGACCGCGCTGAACCGCTGTTCCACGCGCCACGCGCGAGACTGGGAGCGCGCCGTGATTCCGGTAGAATTGGAACCCCTGGACGTTGCGCGCTGATCAGCGCACCTTACTAGTCGCTCGGACGTTTGGATCCGAGGCGAGGCGACCACGTGGCAAGAGACCCCCTCTTCGGTGAACGCATCGTTTGGACCTCGAGTCCAACCGTCGTGGCACCGCCGCCTCTTGCTCGCGCCGTGAGCCTGCTCTTTTACGTGCTCTCGGCCATCTCGCTGAGCTTCGCGATCGTGATCGCGCTCGCGCTGCACGCAGCGCCGTCGGGGCCGATGCTGTTTTCGATCTGGTGCGCTTCGCTCGGCATTGCCGCGCGCGAGGTCCCGCGCCTGTGGTTGAAGAAGGCGCGTTACGTGGTGACCGACCAACACGTGATCACTTATTTCGGTCCGTTCCGACGCAGCATCGATCGCAAGGCGATCAGCTTCGCCCGCATCTTCTGGAGCGACAGCGATCGCAACGCGGGCGACTTGGAGCTCGTGCGCGCGGTGCCCACGGGCGCGCTCCGCCGGCGCTTGGTGTTGAAGCTGTACGGCGTGCGCGCGCCGGATCGCGTGTGGGCCATCGTGCGCGGTGCGGAAGCCATCGCACCGTCGGGGCAGCACGCCGAACGGCCGCTCGCGCAGCGTCTGGATCACGGCGAGCGCGTGATCTGGTCGGCGCGTCGCCACCCGCAGCTGCGCGCCTATCTGCCGAAAGGCCAGCGTGAGTGGGGCCTGCTCGGCATGGGTGGCTTCCTGTTCTTGGGCGCCGATCGCATGGTCGAACGCGGAATCCCGGCGTTGCAGCGCGTGGCGCATGGTGGCTTGCCGGTGCGCTCGTTCCCCTTCGCGGCCTTGATCTTCGGGCTCTCGCTGGCCGTGCTGATGGTATTCACCGTCGGCTGCTACGTGATTTACGATGCCGTGATCCGTCAGGGTTACGCGGCCAAGCACACGCGCTACCTGATCACCGACAAGCGCGTGTTGATCCAGCGCGGTAACGAAGAGCTGCACGTCGACCGCGGCATCATCGTGGACGTCATCGACGCGCCCGCGGGCGACGGGCTCCACGACATGTTCTTCGTGCTGGACGGCCCCCACGCACGCGCTCTGGCTGCCAGCGGCGCGTTCGGCGAAGTGGGCCGCAGCCCGCACCTCCGCCCCGTGTTCGAAGCCGTCGACGACGCCGAAGGCGCGCGCAGTGTGCTAGCCGCCCCGCGTCCGGATTTGCCGACCGCGGCCTGAGCGTGCTGCTGACGCGACGATGAAGGACCTGAGCTGAGCGCGCCGTCAAAGCAACGGTAGTGCGGGATCCCGCGCTTCAGGCAGCACTTTGGGCAACTTCGCGCTCACTTCCGCCAACTGGCGCGCGACGCTGGCTTGGTGCAGCGCGGCGCGCGCGGCCCAAGGCGTGTGGTCGACCTCGGCCATCACTAAGTAGGCGCTCCACTCTTCGGCAGCGTCGGCGAGCGCGTCGCGACGTGCCGCGTCGTCCTTGGCCAGCTGCGCCGTCGCCATCGCACCGAGTGCCTTGTAGTAGTGCACTTCGTACGCGGGCGTGAAGAACACGTTCGGTAGGTCGAGCACGCTCGATACCGGAAACAGCGTGGGAGGCAATTGAATCGACACCGCGCGCTTGGCCATCCCGAGCGCTCCCGGAAGATCGCCCGAGCGATCGAGGGCGACCGCCAGACCGAAGTAGGCGCCTGCTGCCAGATCGGACTGCTGCGAGCCTTGCAGCGCCATGCGGTATTCGCGGATCGCGCGCGGCAAGTCACCGAGCGCCATGTCGCTCTCGGCCAGATTCGCGATCAGGTTGGCGCGCGAATCGGGATCCCAAGTCACCTCCAGGGCCCGCAAGTAGGCGGCATGCTCGGTCACGCGATCGCCCATTTTTGCCGCGGCAGACGCCAGATCTGCCCAGCCATGCGCTGCCAGCGGGCTATTGGGCGCATCCTTCAGGGCGTGCTCCAACACGCAGCGCGCTTCGGCCTCGCGGTGCGTCTCCGAGTCGACCAAGGCGCCACCGATCAGGTATTCGAGCCGCGCATCGAGCTGGAAATCGCTGGCGGCCTGGGGCGCGCTCGCGCCGTTGCTCAGACACGGCCAGGGCGCCTGACCGAGCTGGGACAACGCGATCGCACCTGCCGACATCTCGGCGCCGAACTCGGCCAGCCCGACGGCGCCGAGCAAACGCTCGATGCGGTTCAAGGTCAGCTGCTGACTGGCGGCGGCGGGATCGCGAGCGCGGTCCCAAATACTGGGCGCGGCCTGCGCCGGGGACACGACGAGCGCTGCAAGTACGGAGGCGCTCAGGGCCGTGACCCGCAGCGCGCGCTTCACCGTGGCTTCCCCTTGGCCGCGGGGCTCGGTGCAACACCGCGACTCGGCCTCGCGCGCAACGCTTCGAACAGACCGGGCGGCAAGAGCGGTTGATCGTCACTGAAACCAGCCGGAGGCGGCGCGCCCAGAGCGCCCGCGCTCGGCGACGCGCTGCTGGCCGGTTCCGCGTGCTCCGAGCGCTGCGCGGCCAGGGCGCGCAAGGCGTCGATCCACGCGGACAGTCCGAGCGCTTGTTTGCGCGCTTGCGCGAGGTAACCGAGCGCTTCGTCGCCGCCTCCAGGAACGTGCGCGAGCACTTGCGCGGCCGCTTCGATCAAGCAAAAGGCACGTTCGCGCGGGTCATCGAGCAACGCCATGCGCGACGCGAGTAAGCGGTAGGCGCGCAGGGCCTGCTCGGAGCTGCCCGCGAGCGACGCCGCGCGTGCGTAGTCGTGCAAGGCTTTGGGATCGGCGAAGGCGCGCGCGTCCGCCGCCTCGGCCAATTGAAAGAGCGCGAAGGCCGCCGCAGCCTGGCCCAAGCGCAGCTGAGCGCGCCCGCTCAGCACACGCACGGCGGGCGCACTGCCGGCCAGCACCTCGGCCGCTTGCGCCGCGAGCAGCGCCTCTTTCGGCGATTGCTGGAGCCGCGCATAGCCGCGCGCCATCAAATCGCAGTAGCGCTGCGCATCGGCCCCACGCAAGCGGGACCACAAGCCGTCGTTGGACGTAGCAGCGCCGCGGCACTCACGAGGCCGCGGGCTGGCTTGCGCGGCAGTGGCCAAGTCGAGGTTCGCGCTTCGAACCTCGAGCAGGACGGCCACGGCGAACGGCAACATGCCGCTCTAGAGTAGCAAAGACTCCGTGCGCGCGCTGCTCAGGGCGCCGCGGCGCGACCAACGAACGGATTGTGCAGCATGATCGTCTCGCTGCGGCGCGGGCCGACGCTGACGAGGTACACGGGGGCGCCGGCCTGTTCCTCGATGAAACGGACGTAAGAGCGGGCGTTCGCGGGCAGGTCATCGAGCACGCGCACGCTCTCGAGCTTCTCCTTCCAGCCCGGCATGTCGACATAGACCGGTTGGATGAGGCCCGGGGGATCGAGCTGGTCGATCGGAAAGCTGGTGACGCGGCCTTGCGGCGTGTCGTACGCGACGCACACGCGGATGCGATCCATGCCCGTTAGGACGTCGAGCTTGGTCAGGGCCAGGCCGTCGATGCCGTTCACGCGCGAGGCGTAGCGCAGCGCCGGCAAATCGAGCCAGCCGGTGCGACGCGGGCGGCCGGTGACCGAGCCGAACTCGGCGCCGACGTCGCGCAAATGCTTGCCGTCCGAGTCATCCAGCTCGGTCGGGAATGGGCCCGTGCCCACGCGCGTGGTGTAGGCCTTGGTGATGCCGAGCACCGTGTTGATGCGGTTCGGGCCGATGCCCGCGCCACTGGGTGCGCCGCCTGCGCCCGCCGAGCTGGACGTAACGAACGGGTACGTCCCGTGGTCGACGTCGAGCAACGTGCCCTGCGCGCCCTCGAGCATCACGCGTTTGCCGGCCTTGATCGCGTTGTCCACGATTTCCGAGGTGTGCGCGAGCATCGGCACGATGCGCACGGCGTGCGCCTCGAGCTTGCTCATCACGGACTGCAAGCTCGGTAGCTCGCCGCCCAAGGCCTTCACGGTGGGTGCCCAGGCTTCCATCGCGTACGAAATGCGCGCCGCCATGGCTTTCAGATCGCGCAAATCACCGGCGCGCACGCCCACGCGCTTCACCTTGTCTTCGTAGGTCGGGCCGATGCCCTTCTTGGTCGTGCCGAGCGCCTTGTCGGTCGGAGCCGCGCCTTCTCGCAAGGTGTCGATCAGGACGTGATATGGCAGGATGAGGTGCGCGCGATCGCTCACGACCAAGCGCTCTTCGACGCGCTCGTGGCCGCGACGCTTCAGCTCGTCGATCTCACCGAGCAAGACCTCGGTGTCGATCACCATGCCCTGGCCCAAGATGCATTGCGTGCCCTGCCGCAGAATGCCGCTCGGCAGCAGGCGCACGACGATCTTCTCGTCGCCCACCACGAGGGTATGACCGGCGTTGGGACCGCCGGCGTAGCGCACGACGACGTCGGCAAATTCCATATAAATATCGACGATTTTGCCTTTGCCCTCGTCGCCCCACTGAGCACCCACAATGACCACAGAAGACATATTCACTCGCACCGGTTAGAGGCGAAACGTATCGCCGAATTGGCTCGCCAGGGCTTCGGGCTCTGGGAGAACGACTGTTCTTTGGTTGTCGCTGACGCGCAACAGGGAGGCATTGGAGCCAGGCGCGCCGACCTCGAGCAGATGGCTGAAGCGCCAAGCGCGCGCGTAGGCCAACGCTTCGGCGCCGGACACCCCCTGCGCGGCCGCACAAGCCACGCCCAACACGCGCAAGCCAGCCAGCAGTGGCTCGCCGGCACCGACCGTGAGCACGCGCAGCTCGCTCGCTTCTTCGCGACCGATGCTCTCGAGGGCCCAGGCCAGATGATCGAGCCCGAGCGCGAAGCCGGCGGCCGGGCGCGGCGCGCCGAAGCGCGCGAGCAGGCCGTCGTAGCGACCGCCCGCGCCGATCGGGCTGCCCGGACCATCGGCATGGATCTGGAACATCAGGCCCGTGTAGTACGCGAAATTGCGGGTCTCCGAGAGATCGACGAGCAGCTGCGGCGCGAGATCGGCCGTGCGCGCGGCGTCCCAGATTTGGCGCAGCTCACGCAGCGCGGGCTCGGCCGGCGTGCCCGCGAGCAGGCGCTCGGCGCGCGGCCACACTTCGTCTCCCCCATGCAGCTGACACAGCTCGGAGACGGCGGCGAGCG
>OUNO010000406.1_pt2 | contig 11731 bp, 11 predicted proteins | sample 1779811 | NCBI WGS metagenome assembly OUNO01 (sample SAMEA3914804, study PRJEB12502) | metagenome | biome: forest; material: soil | place: Canada | collected 2010-06-25 | depth 0.3 m
CCGGGGCGAGCGGCGCGCAGGGCAATGGCGACACGCAGCATCTCGACGTCTTCGGGATCTGCCTGGAAAGGCCGAGGACGTCGTCCTGCGGCGAGGGCGTCGATGAAGGTGGCCAGACGTCGGGTGCTCATTGTTCGACCTCCAATCCGGCCTTGGCTGCCATGCGCAGGGCTCGGTGTTGCAGGACCTTGGCGTTGCTGACGGTGACCCCCATCGCCTGCGCGGCCTCCTTGATGGAGCAGGCCTCGAGGAAGCGGAGCTCGAGTATGCGGCGATAGCGGTCGGGCAGGGCCGCCAGGATCTTTGCGGCTCTCTGAGGCGCATCGCTCGGCTCCTGGGGCCCCGACGGCTCAACCAGAGAATTCATGTCTGACTCGGGGTCGATGGAGGTGACCAGCGCTCCCAGAGTCCGGCGCCAATGTGAGGCAAGAACCGTCTGCGCTGTTGTCAGAAGATAGGAGCGCACTTCACCTTTCGACAACCCCAGCTTTAACGGCCCGAGGGCCGTTCGGAAGACCTCTGAGGTGAGATCTTCGGCGTCGGGACGGTTGCCGACCCGTGCGTACATCAAGCGGTAGAGACGGTCGACGTTGTCGCGATACACCGAATCCCAGTCGGGGTAGGAATCGGCGTCAAGCACGCGGAGGCGGGGGACGTCGGGTTCGCCTGAGATGGGGGGGTCCATGACCCGGGTCAGTGAGGGCTTCGGAGCGAGGAACATCTCATCTTAAGATATGCGGGGGGGTTACAACCGGCCTGGCCTGCTCTGATCCCTCAGACATCGTCCCTGGAGGGGGGCACCGGCCTCCTCGGCCGGGAAGGGGGTCCGTTACCGAGGAGCCGGCGCCAGAGCACCTTGGCGGGGTGTGCTCAGGGAGAGATAGCCGAAGGGGTTACACGTCTCTCACATTTTCCACCGTCGAGTCCATCGAATGGCCCGATTCGGTCATTGGCCCGTGTAACTCCGCGTCGTATGCCTCACTGCCAAATCGAACACACAGGAGGCTTCATCATGGATCACCGTCGAAACGCCATCATCGGTGGAGCGGTCGCGCTCTCGTCATTCATTGCCCTTGGCGCCGGAGCTGCGGCAGGTGCTGCCGCGTCGCACACCCCGCCGGGAGCTCCTCTCGCTCACGTCGTGAACACGATCAAACCGACTGTGCACACCGCGACGACTCAGGTGGGCGCAAAGACCGAAACGGTTCTCGTCAATGCCAAGGGCCTACCCCTGTACTACTACCAGGCTGATACAGCCAAGAAGTCACAAGTGAGTGGCGTGCTGGCGCAACTGTGGCCTGCGCTGGTCTCGGCCAAGCCCACCGCGTCGGGGGTTAGCGGCAAGGTGGCCTCGGTGAAGCAAGCCGATGGTCGCCTGGTGACCTACAACGGTCACTTCCTCTACACCTTCGTCGACGATTCCCCCGGGCATGTCACGGGACAGGGCGTCAGCAACTTCTTCGTGGCTACTCCCAAGGTTCGCGCCATCGGGAGCGCAACGACAGTCAAGGCCGCTCCCGCACCGGCAACTCCGTCACGCGGATATGGCTACTGATCACGCCGACGTCGTCCTCTCGGAACGGGAGAGCCCAATCCGGGGAGAGGGCCGAAGCAGCGTCCGCGGCGATGCCGCGGCGGTGCCGGCGTCGGAGCGGGACGTCACCGTTGATTCCACGAACACTCGAAAGAGCGCACACCTCCTACGCGGGGGCGTATCCATCCTCACGGTAGCGGCGTTCGTGGTGCTCGTCCTCGGCCGCCGGACCGCGCTGACGCGATCCCTGGGGCGAATCGGCCACCCGCAGTGGTCATGGATCTCCCTGGGGATCGCGCTCGAGGTGTCATCTATGGCGACCTTCGCCATGATGCAGCGTCGCCTGCTCCGGGTCGGAGGGAGACGGGTGGGGACGCGGCCGATGATGGCCACGATCTTGGCCGCCAACGCGCTCTCGGTGTCCGTGCCCGTCGCCGGCCCCGAGTTGGGTGCTGCCTTTAGCTTCCGGCGCTTCAAGGACCAGGGTGCTGACACGTCTTTGGCGGGCTGGACGCTCTTAGTCGGTGGGATCGCCTCATGGTTCGGTGCGGTCGCGGTGCTCGGGGCCGGCGGAGTGCTCTCGGGCAACGTCGTGGTCACCGGCGTCACCGTCCTGGCCGGCATTCTCGCCGTCTTTGCCGGTCTCGCGCTCTGGTTCGGGGTGGGCCGGACGCGCCTGCGCCTTGTTGTGACGCGTTCGGCGGCATGGGCGATCCGGTGCGTGTCCCGATTCGCCTCCCGCCCAGTTCAAGACCCAGCGGCCGCGGTCAATGGCTGGATCGAGGGTCTGGGGTCGTTGCGTCCCTCCAAAGCGGAGTGGGGCAAGGTCGGCGGGTTGGGGCTCGCCAACTGGCTGACTGACATCGGCGTCCTCGCCATGAGCATCCTGGCCCTTGGCGGTGCGGTGCCGTGGCGCTCGCTCCTGCTGATCTACGGCCTGGCGACCCTGGTGGGAAGCCTTGGCATCACCCCGGGCGGGCTCGGATTGGTCGAGGGCACGCTGTGCCTCGGCTTGGTCAGCACCGGCCTCCCGGCCGCTTTGGCTCTGGCCGCGGTGCTGCTCTATCGCCTCGTCAGCTTCTGGCTCGTCATGGCGAGCGGGTGGCTGGTCCTTCTGTGGCTGCGCTTCGAGCGGCTACCTCACGTCGTGTCGATCTCAAGGAGCGTGGCGCAATGAGCACCCGGAACGCCCACCGATTCAACTCGATCGGCCCGGATCGCAAATCTGACCCCCCGGCGCCACCTCGTCCTTCACCTCGGCCGGGGCGGACCTGGCTGCCCTTCGTCGGGGTGGGAGCGGCCCTCCTGCTCGTGCGCACCCTGGGTGCTCGGGGCACCTCCGCGCACGCCTTGACCTACTCGGGCTTCCTCTCCCAGGTGCACTCCAACCACATCAGGTCCGCCGTCATCAATCCGGCGGGCGGCGTATCTGGCACCTTGACCAACGGGACCGGCTACACCAGCCAGATCCCGGCCGCGTTGCCCGATCCCCAGCTCCCGGGGCTCCTCAGGGCCCACCACGTCGCGATCACCGGTGTCGGCACCCAGACCAGCGTCGGAGCCGTCATCGTCTCGCTCCTGCCCTTGTTGTTCTTCGTGGGCCTCTTCGTGTGGATCGGACGCCGAGGGCTCCGTCAGGCCACGGGCGGGATCAAGGGCATCGGCGGATCCAAGGCCAAATTGTACGACGAAGAGCGTCCCTCAGTGGGCTTCTCTGACGTGGCCGGCTATGAGGCCGCCAAGCGGGAGGTGTCCGAGGTCGTCGACTTTCTGAAGCATCCCGAAAAATATGTCGGCGCGGGTGCCACCGGTCCGCGAGGGGTCCTCATGGTCGGTCCCCCGGGGACGGGAAAGACGTTGCTGGCCCGAGCGGTGGCCGGCGAGGCTGAGGTGCCGTTTTTCGCCTTGACCGGCTCGAGTTTCGTCGAATTGTTCGTCGGCGTCGGTGCGTCTCGAGCCCGAGCCGTCTTTGCGGACGCCCGCAAGAGGGCACCGTCGATCATCTTCATCGACGAGATCGACGCCATCGGTCAACGCCGTGGTGGGTCGGTGTTCTCCAACGACGAACGCGAACAAACTCTCAATCAGCTCTTGGCCGAGATGGACGGCTTCGACCCCACTGCTGGCGTCGTGGTGATGGCGGCCACGAACCGTCCGGAGATATTGGACCCAGCGCTGTTGCGCCCGGGCCGCTTCGACCGCCAGGTGGAGATCCCGCTCCCCAACCAGTCGGAGCGCACAGCCATTCTGGCCACCCATGCCCGGAGCCGGCACCTCGCCGCCGACGTCGACCTCAAGGCCGTCGCGCGGGGTACGCCGGGGTTCTCGGGGGCCGACCTGGCGAACCTCATCAACGAGGCGGCGATCGTGGCCGTACGCGATGATCGTGACATCATTGTGGCCAACGACCTCGACGAGGCCCGGGACCGCATCATGCTTGGGCCTCGCGATTCGTCGAATGCGTTGCTCCCAGGCGAACAACGCGCCGTCGCCACTCACGAGGCAGGGCACGCCCTGGTGGCCTTGTGCTCTGAGCACGCCGATCCGGTCGCCAAGGTGACGATCCTGCCCGCTGGGCAATCCCTCGGAGTGACCCAGCAGCTTCCGACGGACGAACGCCATCTCTATTCAGAGAGCTATCTCCACGACTCTCTTGCCGTGCGTCTCGGAGGCCGCGCCGCCGAGCTCCTCGTACTGGGCGAAGCATCGACCGGCGCGGCCAACGACCTCGCAGGGGCGACCGAGCTGGCGACGAGGATGGTCCGGGATTGGGGCTTCTCAATTCGCTTAGGACCCGTGGGCTTCGGATCGGGAGGACCGGCCTATCTGGGTCACGGGCCAGCCGAGGGGCGGCCCTATGCCGAGGGGACCCAGCTCGTCATCGACGAGGAGGTCAGCCGCATCCTCTCCGAAGCCGGAGAGAGGGCCCAGGCGATCCTGTCTGAACGTCGTGTTGCTCTCGATGCCGTCATCGATCTTCTCCTCGAGAAGGAGACGATCACCGGCGTCGAATTGATGGACGTGGTACGTCGCTCCGTTGACACGGCTGAGCCGGTCGCCGTCGGTCGCTGACAACGCGACAGGGGAGCTCCTCGAGCGCCCCGTCGGTGTAACCCTCCCCGCTATCTCACACGGGCAACGCGAACCACAGAGGTTCTGCAGGCCCCCAACCCATTCACGAAGGGAGACATCATGTCCGTGCAGGTGCTTTCGAGGACCTACGAATACACCGAAACTCCACCGTCAGCGGCACTCGATCACGCAACCTCGCATGCGATCACCTCGGCCATCTTGCGCGCAACCGGGATCGTGTTGCTCATGAGCCTTGCCGTGATCCACGTCGTCCAGCTGGTCCCGACGTTCCAGGAGACGCCTCTGCTCGGTGTGGCGTATCTCTTCGTGATCGCAGCCGCTGTCGTCGTGGGCGCCCGTTTGGTCCAGGGTCACCAGTCTGCCGTGCAGCTCTGGTTCCCCGTCGCCGCTCTTGGAGTGGCGGTGTTCGCGGGTTATGCGTTCACCCGGATACTGAGCACCCCGCTTGACAGCCAGGACGTAGGGAACTGGGCGTGCACGCTGGGAATGGCCGCCCTGTTCGTGGAGGGGTTGCTGGTCGCGGTCGCCGCCTACGCCGTCTCCCTCCGACGGGCTGTGTCCCTGCAGCCTCTCGCGGTCAGCAACGGCAACGGTTCACGTTCATGACGTGTTCGGTACCGGCCCGTCAGAGGAAGCCGACTCTCTGGGATTCGAAAGTCGCAGTCTGTCGTCGATTGGGGTTGCTGTCCTGCGCGGAGCGAGTCGATCGGTTGACTGCTGACACTCGCGGCGTTCGCCGCTTGCCGCAATCGGAACCATCCTGAATCCGGTTGCAAGGGCATCTCTCTCAGATGACTACCGGTCAGCAGTCGGGAGGGCTGGACTCTCTGGGTCTGCCCACCGTCGAAAGCAAGCCCGCGAGCTCCAAGATGCCAGACCAGACCAGATCATCCGTACGTTGCGAACTAATTCGAACATGACATATTGCGCGAGCCGACGTGCTGTTTGCCAATCACGGGACGGGTCCATCTCGCATCGCGTCTAGTCCGGCGACTCGCTGTCGGGCGTCTCGCGTGAAGTCGTTCGAGGGGTCGGCGCGAAGGTGCCAAGCTCGCCCACCAGGCTAAGCATCGACATCGTGGGGTCGAGCTCTTTGGTCGTGGCTTCACATTCGATCAAAGTCTTGATCAAGATAGCCAGGTCGGAAGGCAGCACGATCCCGTGGTTACGGAGTAGGTGGAGCAGTCGGCCGAGCATTTCGCCGAGCCTCACGTCCTCCAAACTTTCCTCGGCAACAGGGTCGAGGAGCGTCGCAAGTTGAGCCCCAAACTCGGCCCGGTCGACAGCGCGCGTGCTTCGACTGACGGAAAGCACAGCGCCTGCTAGGGCTTCGCCGTCTCGGCCAAGCACGGCCGTCATCATCAGGAGCAGGGCGGAGCGCTCAGCAAGATTGACAGAACCGACTTCGCCGAAGTCGACGAGGCCGAGGCGCTCGCCCTTGAGGGCAATGAGGTTGCCAGGATGCGGGTCGGCGTGGAAGCGATCTGACTGGAAGATCATCACCCCGTAGGCCCGCAGGATCGCCCGAGCCAGCTCAGCTCGATTAGCCCCAACCGCTTCCAAGCGTTCGCGATTGCTTAGGGGAATACCCTCGATCCAGTCCATGACCAGGACGGATTCGCCACTCATCTCGGTCAAAACGCGTGGGATCGTGACGGCATCGTTCGCTGCGAACGTGCGACGAACCGCTTCGAGATTGCCAGCTTCGGTAGTGAAGTCGGTCTCCGCGCGCAGCACGGTAGCGAACTCGTCGAGAATTGCAACGGGGTCGTAGGCCTTGACTCGGGACGAAAGGAGCGCGACCAGACGCGCCAATTGGCGGAGCGCCCAGACGTCGGCATCAATATCAGCGCGGACCCCGGGACGGCGTACTTTCACAGCGACACTGAGGCCGCTGTGAAGAGTCCCCCTGTGCACCTGAGCTATCGACCCGCACGCCGTGGGCGCCAGCTCAAGTGTTGCAAAGAGGGCGCTCGAGTTTGATCCGAGGCTTCGCTCGAGTTCTGCCACGAGCTTCGCGTGGGGGATGCTCGGTGCGTGATCCTGCAATTTCGACAGCTCCCCTTGCACCTGTGGGGGGGTGATGTCGGAGCGGGCCGACAGCAGCTGTCCGAGCTTCACGAATGTTGGCCCGAGCTCCTCGAGGGCCAGTCGGAACTGACGGGGAAACGATCCGGCCGGGTCGAAATCGTCAGGGCGAAGCCTGCCGGCGGCGGTGTGCCAGCCGACCCTGGCGCTCCGATGGGCGGCGACCGTGACGATCTTGCCGCATCGTCGCAGAAGTAAGGTTACCTTCGTTCCTCGGCCATCATCTGGGGCGGCAGCGCTTCGGATGATTATTGGATTGGGCATCGTCTGTCTTACCTCTGACGGATCCCTCCGGGCGCGCTGCCCTCGAGCTGATCAGCCACAACGGACATGGCGTGAGCAATAACGTCGATACAAGTCGCGTCCAAGTGATCAAAAAATCTGGTCCGAACGCTTTGCAGATGGACTGGCCACGCTGCTCTCAATTTCGCCATGCCCTTCGGCGTCAGTCTGGCCACGTTTCCCCGAGCATCGGTGGAACTCGCCACCTTCGTCACAAGAGAACGTAACTGCAAATCATCGACCAGGCGGGTCATCCGACTCGGCGACAGCCCAGTGGCACTGGCCAGGTCATTCATCCGGAGTTCACGGTTGGGTGCCTCGGAGAGATGCATGATCGTCGTGTATTCGCTGGCGGTCAGACCGATTCCCTGGACGAGATCCGAGTCAAGGTATCGAGGGAGCGCCTTGACAATGACCATGATCGTGCGCCACAGCGATTCTTCCCCTGGTGACAACGGTTCAATGTCGGCGGTCATGGGCTCAGGGTAACTTGCTCAATGAAGCAACTGTGGGACGGGGGAAGTGGTCACGGCAGCAACTCCGGCTGCTTAACCCCGAGACCCCTTCGCCAAAGAGTGCTCTCCGCAGAGAGGCCAGAATCTTGCTTGCGAACGCAATCATATTGCATTACGATGCTGGTGCTCTCAGAAATGGAAGTCCTCAGGAATTTATTCAACCACCAAGACACCGTGCTGCGATCGATTCGGCTCCACCGGACATGCTCCTCTGGACATGGGCGAAGCGAATCGCGGCGGCGGCCGCCATGAACGAGCGGTTATCCGAAAGGAACCTAATGACCAGCGAACCAATCAGAGACCCCCTCTCGGACCATCTGCTTACTCCTCAGAACGCAGCAATGGTCGTGATCGACTACCAACCGAGTCAGATCCAGTCAGTGAGGTCCATGGAGCATGACCTCTTGCTGGACAACATCGTGTCCGTCGCCCGCCTCGCCAAAACCTTTGATCTGCCCATTGTGCTGTCGACCGTCAATGTCGCGAATGGTCAGGGCCATACCCTTCCCGAGCTCAAAGCTGTCCTGACCGACAATCAAGAAATAGACAGAACTCAGATCAACTCCTGGGAGGACGTCGAATTCCGTCGCGCGGTCGTAGCAACCGGACGCAAGAAACTCATCATTGCAGCACTATGGACCGAGGTCTGCCTAGCCTTTCCGACGCTCGACGCCTTACGCGAGGGTTTCGAGGTCTATCCGGTCGTTGACGCGGTTGGTGGGACTTCTCCAGAGGCGCATCGGGCTGGTCTTGAGCGGATCGTTCAAGCCGGCGCGCAACCGATCAGCTGGGTTTCGCTGGCGTGCGAACTTCAGCGTGATTGGGGCCGCGTGAAGACGGTTCCCGATGTCGTCGACATCGTGCTTACGACTCGCCTGCTGAAGTCGGCTTAATCGGAACGGGGTGCCCAGGAATCACCGGGTGTGGAGACGAGATCAACAACTGCTGGAGAATAGGATGTCAGCTTCAAAGTTGCGCTTCGACCCCGAAGCATTCGTTCGTGGGGCGTCTATCGTGCGTCTCGCCCTACGGGGAACCCAGACTGGCCCCCTCGCCCTTCCATTCGGGAGATCCCTCCGACTGGCAACAGGATGGACGCCCCGTGTGCGGACATATTCGAATTGTCTGACGGAGAGATCCGGAGGTTCGACTGTTATCGCGAAGGGTCGGTGATTTTGACGCAACTTGGGGTAATCCAGAACTTAGAAGCCGCTCTGGAGCCCTAAGCCAAGTGTTGGACGAGCCAGGGACCGGGCGCATACGTTGAGCAGTCGGGCCGGATAGCTCGGAGGGCGATGCCATGAGAGACGGAGTGTCGCGGGCTAGCGAGCCCGTAGAGCCTGCTGGAACGTGCGCCGAGGAGATGCCTCGGGCAGGCGATCAGTGAGGTATCGCATGATCCCCACAAGCCAGGAGCAGCCTGAAGCCTGAGGGAAGTCCCTCTGCAGAGACGGAGTATCTCATGACCACATTGATGACGTTGGAGCACGGGGATGAAAACGAGGCCCCTGTTGGTGTGTCCAACTACGAACGACGGTGGTTGATTCTCGGTGTGCTCGGGATTGCTCAGTTGATGGTCATTCTGGACGGCACGATTGTGAACATTGCTCTGCCCTCGGCTCAGCACGCTCTGCACTTCTCCAACGCGGATCGTCAGTGGATCGTCACCGCGTATTCGCTTGCCTTCGGAAGTTTGCTTCTCCTCGGTGGCCGAATCGGCGACATGATCGGACGCAAGCGGGCGCTGGTCATTGGCCTGGTCGGCTTCGCTGTGGCGTCGGCCATCGGTGGTGCTTCGGTCAACTTTGCGATGCTCGTCGTCGCCCGGACCGTCCAGGGAGCGTTCGGGGCCCTGCTCGCCCCTTCGGTACTTGCCCTCTTGACCACCACCTTCACGGATCCGGGAGAGCGAGGACGGGCCTTCGGGATCTACGGCGCCATCGCGGGCGCGGGCGGTGCTCTGGGGCTCCTGCTCGGCGGCATCCTGACCTCCTACGCCTCCTGGCGATGGACGCTCTTCATCAACCTCGTGTTTGCGGCCAGCGCTACCGTCGGCGCCCTGCTCTGGTTGGCCAGGGACGAGGGTGCTGACCACGACCCCTTGGACCTTCCCGGCCTGTTCCTGGTGGCCGGCGGGCTGTTCTCGCTCGTCTTCGGGTTCTCGCACGCCGAGACCACGGCGTGGAGCAATCCCTTCACGATCGGGTTCCTCGTCGCGGGGGTTGTCCTGCTTGCTGTATTCGCTGTTTTCGAGACCGGAGCAAAGTACCCGCTGCTCCCACCCCGGGTCGTGCGCAACCGAACGCGGGGCGGATCCGTGTTGGCGATGCTGTTCGCCAGCGTCGGGATCTTCGGCGTGTTTCTGTTCTTGAGCTACTACTTGCAGGGCACGTTGGGATTCAGTCCAGTGAAGACCGGCGTCGCGTTCCTCCCCATGGTGGCCGCCCTGGCCGCGACAGCTCAGGTGTCCAATCAGATCCTCTTACCGAGGTTCGGGCCAAAGCCGATCGTGCCTCTCGGTTTGCTCGTGTGTGCTGCGGCGCTGTTCGGACTTCACCTGGTCGGGTTGCATTCATCGTACGTCAGTCACGTGCTTCCCTATCTCATCGTGTTGGGAATTGGATTTGGGCTGAGCGTCGCCCCTTCGTTCAGCACCGGCACCCTCGGGTTGGCACCCCAGGACGCCGGTGTGGGATCGGCGACCCTCAACACGGCGCAACAAGTTGGGGGCTCCATCGGCACGGCGTTGCTCAACACACTGGCCGCAACTGCCGCTACGTCTTACTTGATAGGTCGGGCGCCCACCCCGGCCAACGTACAGGCGGCTTTGCTCCATAGCTACACGACGGCGTTCTTGTGGTCCGCTTCGATCTTCGTTGCCGGAGCAGTTGTCGCAGCGTTGGTGCTCCAGCGAGGTGGCCTGAGTGCGCTGGCGTCCGAGAACCAGACGGTGACGGTCGACTCCGGCCTCGAGAAACCAGATCGAAGCCACACTGTCCGAGTACGAGTCGGTTGTCGGTAAAACTCTTGCCTGCCCGCCGGACAGCGAGCGCCTCGGCTGCTCGAGCCAGGAGATCGAGGACTATCGCTCGATGTTCTGATCGCGATCTTGGCTCAACCTCACCGCTGCCGTGAGCTAGGCCCGCGCGTTGGCGTTTGCTGCGGTGTACTCGGCCTCCGTGACCGCCTCGTGGAACGCAGTCGAGCCAATGGTGGTTGTGGTGTGCGACATCAACGTGCTCGACGTGGCGCCGTGCCAGTGCCGTCCGTGCTCATGCTGATGCCAGACGGTCCGCCCGTTCGGTGAGAAGATGACGGTACCGACGTCCACACCGTCCGTCTTGGGGAAGATCGGATCGAACCACACCTCGCCCGTGGCCGCCTTGTTCAATTCGACGGCGGGACTGAGCGTCACCTCGCACGATCAACATGCGGCCCCTTTCTCGCGTTCTTTGCCATCCACGCTACACACGGTGAGCGGAGTTACTGAGCCTGCGCGATGGGGAATCGCCGCGCCAACTCGGCGCGGGCTGCGTCGTCGAGTCGAACGCGGGCCGATCGGATGTTCTCGGACAGATGTTGGAGGGTCCGCGTCCCCGGGATGAGGAGGACATTGGGTGCGAGGTCGAGCAGCCACGCGAGCGCGATCTGCGCAGGAGTCGCATCGAGGCGCACGCCGAGGTCGACGAGCACGGGACTCGTGAGGACCGTGTTCTGAACACCCCGGGGCCAGCCCAACGGGAAGAACGGTACGAAGGCGATTCCGTGCACGCTGCATTCTTCGAGAAGAGGGAGCGAACGCTGATCTGCGAGATTGAACAGATTCTGCACGCAGACGATTTGGGTCTGGCCGACCGCTCTGCGCAGATGCTCCGTCGATATGTTGCTCAGACCGATCCCGCCGATTAATCCTTCGTCACGGGCCTCGACAAGTGCGGCGAGTTGCGCGTCGAAGCGGTCACCGGGTTCGGATCCGTCCATACTTCGAAGGTTTACGGCGGTCAGCCGATCAACACCAAGTGTCAAAAGGTTATCCTCGATGCCCGTGCGTAGCTGATCTGGCTCGTCGTACGGGAGGACGGCGCCCGCGCCATCGCGACGCGCCGCGACCTTGCTGACGATCGCCAGATCGCTCGGATACGGGTACAGCGCTTCGCGGATGAGCTCGTTCACGGTTCCGGGCCCGTAGTACTGAGCCGTGTCGATGTGGTTGATCCCG
>OUNO010000675.1_pt4 | contig 11714 bp, 10 predicted proteins | sample 1779811 | NCBI WGS metagenome assembly OUNO01 (sample SAMEA3914804, study PRJEB12502) | metagenome | biome: forest; material: soil | place: Canada | collected 2010-06-25 | depth 0.3 m
AAGCTGGTGCAGCTCATCTTCCCGGCTCATTTCTGATCTCTGCTCGAGCTCGCGCTGCCTTCACGCGCTTTTTCGGCTGCATCGCCGATCGTTTTTTCCATCAGCGTGCGAAAGACGTCGGTCATGTCGAGCGCGGCTTTCAAAACTCGTGGGTCGAGTTGGCGAACGCGCTCTTCAACTTCTTCGGTCAGATCCGAGACGCCGCCCGAGCGATCACCGGCGATGATTTGATCTTGAACGTAAGTGCGAATTTCTGATTCGAGCGTCCCGCTTTTCTCGTCGAGCTCGGCGCGAATCGTTACGAGGCGAATCTCTTCGAATTGCGAGAAGCTCAGACCAGCGGTCGCCGCGACCATTTCATCGAGAAAAGTTTCCGCAATCGGGCTGACGGATGAAAATGCGACCGAGTCAGAGGCTGATCCCGCGGCGTCCGACAACGTTTCTGAATTGGACATCCAGGCTGTGTCTGTCACCGGCCCCTGTGAAGGAAGAGTCGCGGTTGCCTCGGGAAGGCAGTGTTCGAGCAGGAGACGGCGCAAATCCGTTGAAGGGTGATCGAAGCGAATGGCGTCTTCAAATCGGCCTGGGCGCAAAAGCTGTGTCTTCGGTGCGTGCTCGGCATGGCGCGTGGTCGCAATCCAAAGTGCGCCTTCAGTTCGATACATGGCTTGATCCAGGATCGTGAAAAAGACGTGAGGCTCCATCCGCCGAATGAGTTCATCGATATCCTCGAGAACAATCACGCAGGGGCCTTCTTTGGTGGCGGCGAACGCCATGGCCGATTCAAAAAGATGGGAGTCGAGAATTTCGTGCGCGGGAATGCTCACGCAATCCCATTCGAGAAGACGAGCGATTGCACGGGCAGCGGCCGACTTTCCGGTCCCGGCCGGTCCAAATAGAAAAAGCCCACAGCGCCAGGTCAAAGACCGGCGAGCGAAGGCGCCCTTGCCCTCTCGAAAGCGAGTGGCGATTCCTCGCAGCCGCTCTTGTAGGGCAGGGGTTTGAACGAGGGAGTCGAAACTTTCATGAGCGGCCCAGGGAAGGGTCAGTGCCCCATCGCGGGTCCATCGGAGAAGAGAGGCCTTCATGGGTCCAAGAATGGCTTGTTTTGCCTGTAGGGGCAAGGGTGCGAAAAGTATGATAGCGAGAATCGAGATGAGTACCATTCAAGCTGCACAAGCTGGATTTGAGGCGGCCCTCGCTGAAGCCCGGCGGTATGAAGGCGCGACGGCGCCGAACCCTCCCGTGGGGGCGGCGGCTTTGGATTCAGACGGAAAGATTCTTTCTGTTCAGGCCCATCGTCGTGCCGGTACTGCGCATGCTGAAGCGGCCGTGATTGCGGAGCTTCGCGCGCGAGGCGAGCTCGACCGGGTGCATACGCTCGTGGTGACGCTCGAGCCTTGTAATCATCATGGGCGGACGCCCCCGTGTAGCGAGGCGATCCTTGCAGCGGGAATCAAGCGAGTGATCGCAGGCTGCCCAGATCCCAATCCGAAAGTCGCAGGTGGGGGCGCTTCGAGTCTTCGTTCAGCAGGAGTGGATTTTCAGTGGTTAGGTGAGCTCGGGCCTGGGGTTTTTCAGGAGCTCAAGAAGGCCTGCGAGCTTTTGATTGCGCCTTTTGCTTATCGCCAACGCACGGGGCTTCCCTGGGTAACGGTCAAACAAGCCGTGAACTTTCAGGGCACCATGTTTCCCGCACCGGGTCTGAAAACGTTTACTTCCGAAAGTTCCCTCGTCCTTGCGCATGAGCTTCGTAAAAGAAGCGATGCGATTCTTACCGGAAGCGGGACAGTGCTTGCGGATCGGCCGCTTTTTACAGTTCGGCGGGTTCCGGATCATCTTTTCGATGGAGTGGCGAAGCGCCGCGCGTTGGTGGTTTTGGACCGTCGCCGACGGGTAGAAACCGAGCTACCGGACTGGTGCCGAGGGGCCCAAGAGCGGGGATTTGATCTAAAATTCGAGGACGATCTCGAAGTGGCTCTTAAAACCCTTTCAGAACAGGGTGTTATGGAGGTCCTGGTAGAGGCCGGCCCGACGCTCACAGAAGTAGTGCTGCAGAGCGACTTTTGGTGTCGGCATGTGCTAATAAGCCAGGGAAATCCCTCAGTCACTGCGCCACAGGACCTCGTCCAGGACCACGTTAAAGATGTTTACCGGCATTGTTGAAAAAGTAGGAGAAGTCACGGAACTCAGCCGCAGCGGCACCGCTACGGTAATTGTCATCGCGACCAGCTTCACTGACCTTGCTCTGGGCGAGAGTGTCGCCGTGAACGGCGCCTGCCTGACCGTGACTGAGTCGCGCGAAGATCGCGCACGTTTCTTCGTGAGTGACGAGACGCTTCGTCTGACCAATTTGTCGGCTCTTCAAGTCGGTTCGAAAGTGAATCTCGAGCGCGCGCTCACGCTCTCGACTCGTCTTTCGGGACATCTGGTTCAAGGCCACGTCGACGGGCTCGCCCGCTTTGAAGGCGCTGAGACTCTTCAATCGACCGAAGGCCTTTCCTACCGCGTTTCCTTTTCCCTGCCGCATGGGCTCTCTCGCTACTGCGTGCACAAAGGTTCGATCGCTTTAAACGGGACGAGCCTGACATTGAACCGCGTCGATGGAGATCGACTCGAGATTCTGCTCATTCCACATACTTGGGCGAATACCAATTTATCTGCACTTTCTCCGGGCGATACCGTCAACGTCGAAGTGGATTTAATGGCGAAATACGCCGAAAAACTTTTGGCTGGTCATCGTCCGATGAATCCGTTTGCCAGCACGTTAGGGGTTTGACCGATGTCTCCAGCATTGAACGCAAAGAATCCGAAAATCGCCGAGGCCATCGAACGCCTTCGCAACGGGAAGATGATCATTCTGGTGGATGACGAAGATCGCGAGAATGAAGGCGACTTAGTTTTGGCCGCCGAGTTTGCGACCCCAGAAGCTGTGAACTTCATGGCCATGCATGCACGCGGCTTGATCTGCCTGGCGCTGGAAGCCAAACGAGTCGAAGAGCTCGAGCTTCCGATGATGACATCAAGCAATCGTTCGCCTCGTCAGACGGCGTTCACCGTTTCGATTGAAGCACGGGTCGGAGTTTCGACCGGTATTTCCGCCGCCGATCGTGCACACACGATTCGCACTGCGGTCGACTCGACCATGGGCGCCGCTGACATCATCTCGCCCGGCCATGTTTTCCCACTCAAAGCAGTCGATGGCGGCACGCTCGTTCGCGCCGGTCACACCGAGGGATCCGTCGACCTTTCGCGCATGTCGGGCCTTAAGCCTGCTGCCGTGATCTGTGAGATCATGAAAGACGATGGAACGATGGCGCGCATGCCGGACCTCCAAGCTTTCGCCGCTAAGCACGACATTCCGATCGTGAGTATCAAAGAAGTCATTGCTGAGCGCATGGCGAGTGAAAGCCTCGTCGAGCTCGTCGCAAAATCTCGCCTGCCTTCGCATTATGGTGACAAGGACTTCGATGTTTACGCCTTCCGTAGCGTTCTCGATGGCACCGAACACCTGGCCATGGTTTGCGGTGGGGAAGTGAAGAACCCTGTTCTCGTTCGCGTTCACTCGGAATGTTTGACCGGCGATGCACTTGGATCCCTGCGCTGCGATTGCGGCCCACAGCTTCAGGCTGCTCTGAAACAGATCGCTGAAAGTGGAAACGGCGTTCTGATCTACATGCGCCGTCACGAAGGTCGGGGCATTGGTCTGGCCAACAAGATTCGCGCTTACGCACTTCAAGATCAGGGCATGGACACCGTCGAAGCGAATCGGCACCTGGGTTTCCAGGCCGACCTGCGCCACTACGGACTCGGCGCTCAGATTCTTCGCCATCTCGGCGTGAAGCAGATCCGCCTTCTGACGAACAACCCGAAAAAAATCGTCGGTCTCGACGGTTACGGCCTGGAAGTCGTGGAGCGCATCTCGATCGAGATCGCGTCCAACCCACATAACGAGCGTTATCTGGCCGCTAAAAAAGACAAGATGGGCCATCAGCTCAAACTCGATCAGTCGCTTCAGCTGGCTACGGCCCTTGGCGATAAAAAAGAGGTTCATTAAAATGCGTTTTGCAGTCGTCGTCAGTCGGTTCAACGAAGAAGTCACCAGCGGTCTGATGACCGGAGCGCTGAAATATCTTTCTGAGCGCGAGATTGCGGTTCGCGAAGGGGATATTTTCCAGGCTCCCGGAGCATTTGAAATTCCGCTCATCGCTCAGGCGCTGGCAAAGACCAAGAAGTACGCCGGCGTGATTTGCCTCGGCTGCGTGATCAAAGGCGACACCGCCCATTTCGAATTCATCAGCCTCGGCGCGACGATTGGAATGATGAACGCGATGCTGGCCACCGAGACTCCGATTACTTTCGGTATTATTACGACCTACACCGATGAGCAGGCCGAGCTTCGTAGCCGCGACAATGCTCACAACAAAGGTCGCGAAGCCGCGGCAGCATGCTTGGATGCCGCCAGAACTTTGACACGCATTCATAGTAACTAAGCGACGGCGTTTTCTGCGTAGCAAACCGGAGCCGCAGGGCGAGGTTTGCGAAGCAGTATTATGATTCTGGGTTACACTAGAATCATGAACAATCTCGGACTCCTGATCTTTCGCGTCATGGTTGGCGGCATGCTGCTTTTCGGACACGGTCTCGACAAGCTCATGCACTTCAGTTCACGCGCCCAGATCTTTCCAAATGTGACTGGCCTCGGTTCAACATTCACCCTCTCGTTCGCGGTTTTCGCGGAAGTCTTCTGCGCGTTTGCGGTGATGCTCGGTTTTGCAACTCGGCTGGCCGCTCTTCCGGTCATGACGACGATGCTGGTAGCGGCCGTCTTCATTCACATGAATGATCCTTTTCAAAAAAAGGAACTCGCGCTTCTGTTTTTCTCTTCGTTCACGCTGATCTTCTTCACGGGAGCAGGCAGCTGGTCGATTGATGGAATCATGAACAGCAACGGCTTCCTTCGCCGTCGCTAAACGTCTAGAGTCGTAAGCCCATGGCAACTAAGATTTTACAGCTCTGTTTGATTTCCTCTTTGACGCTCGTTTCCGCGTGCGGCGGCCGCGCACTGACGAAAATCGACGGTGCGGAAGCCATGCTTCCGAAAGAGCTCGAAGATCAGTTTGCGGTAAGAAGTGCGGAAGCCTTGGTGCCAGCCCGTGGAGCGACGCCTGAAGCGGTGAGCGCGACTCACATTGAGCCTCTCAAGGCCGGTAAAAAGAAGAAAAAAGGGAAGGGTAAGAAAGACGTCGCGGAAGCAGAAGCTCTCGATGCGGCTGTTACCGAAACGGGAGAAGTTAAATACCCGAATCGCCGTCCCTTGGTTGACCCGATTTATCAGGGTGAGGAACTGACTTACGATATTACGTATTTCGGTGTCTCGGCCGGCGAAGTCGTCTTGAGGCAGGAAGCGCCGAAGGTGATCAACAATCGCCGCGTGTACCACTTCAAAGCGGATATTCAGAGCTCCAAGGTCTTCGCGCTTTTCTATAAGCTGAACGACACGATTGAAAGCTATTGGGATTACGAAGGGCTTTTCTCGCATCGCTATCATCTCGTGCTCGACGAAAAAGCTCAGACCCGTGACGCGCTCGAGCTCTATGACTCGGTCAAAGGGCAGACCTTTTATTGGAATCGTTGGAACCACGAAACCAAGGGCTATATCGAAACCAAAGAGTTCAAGCCGATGACCCGCTTCCCTCAGGACGCAATGTCGCTGCTCTATTACGTTCGAACGCTTCCGCTCGAAGAAGGTAAGGTCTATTCGATTCCGGCCGTTGCTGAGGGCAAAGTCTGGGAAGTCCGCGCGACGGTGCTGCGTAAAGAGCGCAAAAGCATGCCGCTCGGCAAGCGCGACTGTATCGTGCTCAAGCCTGAGATCTACATGGATGGCAAGCCTCAGAACAAAGGCGAAATCTACCTCTGGGTGACTGACGACGAGAACCGCTACCCAGTGCAGCTCGAAGCAAAAGTTCGAATCGGTACGATTCACATGTCGCTCAGCCATGTCGTGCCGGGCACGAAGCCTGATGTCGTCACGCCGGTTTCAATGAATGCGGCGCCGACTCCGGTACCAGATGTTTCAGAGACGCCGGCTCCGCTTCCTTCTTTGCGTAAGTAAGAGGCGTTTGCTTAGAGCGCCCAGCTCAGGCGAAAGAACGTGATCTGCGGAAGCGGAATGCTGGAGAGTCGCGAGATGTAGTTTCGCGAATCGACTTTCAGTAGGTCCGAGTTATCCGAGTTCTGCCCGTTCGCATCGTTCTTCAAATAGAGGTCGCCGAAAGAGAGCAGGGGAATCTGAACGCCGATCTCGCAGGCGAGCGTTACTTTTTCAGACAGGCGAAAAACGTAGCCGACGGCCGGGCTGATGAAAATGGATGAGAAGCGAATCACCGCGGCGTCGGCGACGGTTTCATCTTCAATTTTCAGCGCCGATAGCACGGCCGAAACTCTTCCGTGTTGGTAGCCCATAGCGGTCGATGTGTAAAAGCCGTGGTCGCCACCGGCTGTACCAGGGAACCAACGAAAGCCCCCTTGGAGTCCGTAGATCGTCGCGCCTCGTTCGCCAGCTGCGAATGTAAAGAAGCCGAGCTGAGCAAACCAACGAAGATCATCGCGCGTGTAGGCTTGAATTCCGACCTGCACTGGCTGTGGTGCGGAGAGTCCCGCATCGATGCGGAACTTCCATGGGGCCGAGACGGTTTCGTTCGCCAAGATCTCCGCAGGGGCCGGAGTCTCGTCTGCACGAGTATTTGCCGTCAGGAGTCCCAGCACGAAAGTGCTACGGATCAAGATAGATGTGATTGGTGATGATCCAGTGGTATTCATTTTCGGAAAGATCTTCGAACGGACGGAGAAGTTCGTTTAGGTGGAGGGGTCGAATGTAGATTTCGGCTCGGTACGCTCCGGCCTGAGTGGTTTGAAAAGTGAGATTTCCGCCGCTTGCGCTGGCGACGACTTCATCCGCGCCGTCCACGCCGACGCGCTTGAGTTCGATCCGCATCTGCGGTTGGCGGCCGGGTTCTACCGGCGACAGGCCAGATACGTTTTTCGGGTCGCGAAGGCCGGGCGAGAGATGGTGAAGTGTCGGCATTTTCACCGTGAGCGTCGCGCTTCCGCCACTGAGTGTTCCTGTTTCGCCGACGCCCCTCACGGAACCGCCCGAAAGCTCGGCGCTGAAATCCATTCCAACAGGGCTTCCAAACCCCTCGAAGACTAGCCAGCTACGCCCTTGTTTGAGCGCGGTTTTCATCAAGTCAGGATCGAGCGAATTGACGAGCACGTGATTCGACATGAATCGAGTCAGCCTGCGATGGGCGTCGAGACGTTCACCGTCCGAGCCTTTTTGCTTGAACACGTTTTCGTGAGAGTCGCTGGCGCCGATGCCGACGGGATTAACGCCCGTGGTTCCTCGCGCTTCGATGAGCTGGTTCCATCTTTGAAAATACACCGGATGAACCGTGACGAATCCCGCGAACATGAAATCGGGCGTGAGTGAACCCATCGGGTCGATGAGATAGGTAATCACGCTTGGAATTGCTTCGAAGGGTGGAAGGTGAAGATAGGTTTTGCGAATCTTCGGATCGAGATTGGCGTGTACGTTGTAGATTTCGATTCCATTGGGCTTGAGCGGAAGAAGTTTGTCGATCGTCCATCCCTCGGTGTGAGGAACGAAGACCATCCCGTCGACCGTCGAGCCGTCTTGGATCAGCGTGACGAGACTGTTGTCTTCGCCACCGTAGGCTTGTCCGCGTGCGTCGGGTGTACCCGCGAGGTGCTGGGTCATTCCAAGTCCCAATAACTTGCCTTCAAATCCGACGAGGGCCTGAGTCTCGTGGGCATTCGAGCAGCCCTTCATCAGATTCGTATATGGAGTTCCCGCTCGATAAGTCAGGACGTCGCCTTTGGATGAGTCGTTCAGTAGAAGGTCTGTGAATTCGTACTGCGCCATCGCGTCCGGGTGATCGCTTAGAAAAAGAAAGTCGATGCGGTTGTGGCACATGGCATCGCGAAGATGCTGAAGGCATTCCTGATTGACGACGCCTCCGGGGCGGCCATTTTTATCGCAAGCATCCCATGAGTAAGGTGAGTGAAAATGCGTGATGGTGCGCGCGATTTGATATCCACGTGGCGATCCAAGTTCGAGCGACGAAGGAAGATCGGCGTTCTCGTAGTGACTCGAGCAAGCCGAGTGGAAGACGAGTGAGATGAAAAGGAGTGCGGTCGGTAGAAGTGCCGGCACCCTCAGACTTGCGCGCATTCTTCTAGAATAACCCAGTGTTATCCCGAAGAAATCAGGTGGAATATTGACGGTTGGGGCGTGCCGGGTTGTTGGTCTTAAAGCGGCTTGCTGGCCGGTGTCGCTTGAACTGGATGGCCCCGAGCTCAACTCGCCCGGAGAGCAGTTTCAGCCCACGTGTCGGCCGCGACACATTGGATTTGAAATGGCCGTCCTTAATAATTGAGAGATGATTTCGAAGGTCGTTTCCTTGGCGCTTCTGGCCTCAGTAACGTCGCTGCTCTCAGCTTGTTCGCTGGACTTCAAGAGTCTCGGTGCGCGCTCGACCGTGGGCCCTGCAGTGACGTCGAGCACTTCGAACCTTTCGATTACCGATGGTGCGGCGATCACCGATCTGCCGGATGGTACGCCTAACGCCATGCTGGTTCATGGGAATACTCTCTACCTGGGTGGAACGTTTCGGTATCTAAGCCCGAGCGGTCGCAGTTACGCGGTCCGTACTTCATTGACCTCGGGCGCGGTGAGCACTCTTTCCGACGTTCCGGATGGAGACGTGAATGTGTCTGTCGCTGATGGGAGCGGTGGCTGGTTTATCGGAGGAGCATTCACTCATCTAGGAGCCAATTCCATTCAAAGGCTCGCGCATTTTATGTCTGACGGAACCCTTGATTTGTCGTTCGCCCCGAATCCCGACGGAGCCGTGAATGCGTTGAGGCTTTCGGGCGGAAAGCTCTATCTGGGTGGGGCGTTCACTCAAGTAGCGGGGACCGGTCGCGCGAATATCGCGGCGGTTGATCCGGCTACTGGCTTGCTCGATAGTTGGGTTCCTGCGATGCCAGTACCGGGCACTTCGGTTTCCGCGATCGAAATCGTGGGGTCTCATATTTATCTGGGTGCGGGCGCAGGCCTTTATTCGTTTGATAAAACTTCGGCTGCGCAAGACCTCGGATTTGCGCCTGCTCCAAATGACGTCGTTCTCGCTCTTACTTCAGACGGCGCTTCTCTCTTCGTGGGTGGATCATTCACATCCATCGGTGGAGCCTCGATGACTGGCCTTGCAGCACTCAGCCTGACAACAGGCGCGTCGGTCTGGGGCACTGATCCGGCGATTGTATTTACGGTCTATAGCAACCCGCAGACTCCAGTCGTTCGAGCATTGAAAATCGCGGGCGGCGCTTTGTATATCGCGAGCGACTCCTCTTCAATGGGTGGGCAACCGCGTAAGGGCTTCGGTGCGATCAATCTTTCGGATGGAAGTCTGACTGCCTGGAATCCTGCGCTCGATGACGGATATGGCTCTCCCTATGGGAGCGCAAATAGCATCGAGATTATTGGAAGCACCGTCTACCTCGGAGGGAGCTTCACCTCAGTGAACGGACAGGTGAGGGCGGGTATTGCGGCCGTGGATGCGACATCTGGCGCGACACTGCCTTGGTATCCGGAGGGTGGCGCTCAAAGTAAGATTTATACCTTTCTTCCAGTGGGCTCTGGAGACGATCTGCTCGTTGGGGGACGCTTCACAGGGTTTGGAGGCGGGGTAAGATTGGGAGTCGCGGCGATTGATCTTGCGACCGGCAAGCTGACGTCATGGAATCCAAAATTTTTTGGCGGGTATACGGTCAAAGCTCTCGCGGCCGATGGAAACACGATTTACGTGGCGGGTAACTTCAATCAGGTTAACGGCGTGACCAGAAATAGTCTTGCCGCGTTCGATGCGACGACCGGGGCAGTGACTGCCTTCAATCCTAATTTCAGTAGCTCACCAATGGCACTCGCGGCTTCAAACGGCGTGGTTTATGCCGTCGGATCGTTCAACACAGTTGCAGGCGGCACGGTGATTCGACGAAATGCTGCTGCTCTCGACGGAGTGACCGGAGTGGCCACCGCGTGGAATCCGGATCCGAACAGCGCGGTACTCAGCGTGGCCGTCAAAGGAAATTCTGTCTATCTGGGTGGGGTCTTTAGCTCTTTCGCTTCCGGCACGATTTCCCGCCAGAACTTCGCTGAAATCGACGCGATGACCGGCGTTCCGACCGCATTGAACGTTCCGTTCAGTGCTTCAGTGACCGCGGTCGCTGTAGGATCCGAATCCATCTACGTCGGAGGAAACTTTTCTCATTCCGGTACGACCCTTCGAAATTACGCCGCTTCAATCAGTCTCTCGGACGGCACTTTAACGGCTTGGGACCCGGCTTTAAATGGAAGCGTCTCACAATTCAGAGTGACCGATTCTTCCGTCTATTTGGCGGGCTTTTTCTCGTCCGTCGCAGGAACACCGATGCCCGGCCTCGTTGAAGTCAGCACCGATACGGGCGCAATGACCTCGTGGTCGCCGAGTTTCACGCCGTCTTCCTACGGAAAACTGATCACCGGGTTGGGTGTCATGAATTACGTCGCTGGCTACTTCAATGGCGGTTTTAATAACGTGTACAGTGTGCCGCGTTAAGTAATGCCGCGAACCACCGCGAGCGCGAATTCTTTGGCCGCTGATTCAGGTGCGATTCTCAGAAAGAGATTAGGTTCAATCAGCTCGAGCTCCATCAGATGCGGACCGCTCGCGAGTTCGACGAGATCGACTCGGGCGTAAGTGGGCATACTCGGTGCTGCGTGCACAGTCGCTTCTGCGATGCGAATTAACTCCGACGTGGGTGTCCTTGCCTCGGTGCTTCCGCCGTGTTCCGGCTGAACTCTGAAGTCGCCGGATTTTGGTTTCTTATGAACCGCGTGCGCAAGCTTTCCGTCGAAGTAGTAGAGCGACCATTCACCGCGCTCGGCGATTTCATTCAAAAACGGTTGCTGCATGACCGTCCCGAGTGCGACGAGATTTTCAATTTCACTTTGATAGAGGCGCACATCGGCCGCGCGGATCTTAAGGGTTTGATAGGCGCCGGCTGAAATGATCGGCTTCAATATCCACTCGCTAGCCGGTGGAAGACCGGTGATTTCTTGAATAATCGTTTCGGCGGCGCCGTAACCGCTTTCGTGCCACTGAGTCGGAACGACTGGAACGCCGTGGTTCGCGAGCTCGGCTAAATAAGTTTTTCGGATGTTCCAGCGAAGCAGAGCCAGTGAGTTCAGGACCCGCGCGCCCGACATGTCGAGCTTCTCGAGCCAGGTTTCAAATTCGCCCACGCGCTCATGGTAGTCCCACGTCATGCGTGGAATCACGGCCGCGTAGCTCGACCAGTCGACTTCAGTGTCATCCCAACGCTGCGCTTCGACTTCATACCCGAGGCGCTGAAGCTCGTTGGCGGCGAGCGCGTCGTCGATGCTGATGCCGGGATGCCCGGCGTAGGTGGCGAATACGATCTTCATAGGCAGGCGCCAAGGTATCCCGTTCCGAAACTGGGGGAAAGTGTGCCCACACAAAAAAGCCGGGTTGTTTCCCTTCGGAAACAACCCGGCCTCTTTTCTATCAATTCGCTGAATTACCGGTATCCCGTACTTTTCAGGGTGAAAAGTGTGGGCACACCTATTA
>OUNO010008246.1_pt1 | contig 11707 bp, 10 predicted proteins | sample 1779811 | NCBI WGS metagenome assembly OUNO01 (sample SAMEA3914804, study PRJEB12502) | metagenome | biome: forest; material: soil | place: Canada | collected 2010-06-25 | depth 0.3 m
GCGAGCCCGATTCCAGCGGTCAGCGCCAACCAGGTCGTGCGGCTCCTCGTCGGTGCCTTTGCGCTGCCACTGTTCTTCATGGTGTGGAGACCCGGGACGGCGACGATCGTGCGGCTCGCCGCGGCCTACATGTTCGGCTGCGTCTTCAGCGTCGGCTACGGCCTCGTCCAGGGCCCTGTGGCGGGAGACGCGCGCTACATAGGTTTCACCTACCACCCGAACTATCTCGGCCTGTCCTGTCTCCTCGGCGCCGCCCTGACCCCGTACGTCGTGGCCAATGTACGGCCCAATTGGCGCTGGATCTTCTGGGGCGCGGCCCTGATCTGCGCCTATGGCGTGTGGATCAGCGGCAGCCGGGCCGCATTGATCGTTCTGATCATGCTCGGTGCCGTCTATCCCTTCGTCGAGGGCTCCGTGAGAGCGTTCGGTGCCGTCATGCTCGGAGTCGCAGGAGTGGTCACATTCTCGGGGCGTCTGCTCCAGGAAGACAGCAACAACGCGCTCGGGCGGCTGTTCGGCAGCGGCTCGGCGAATGGCTCCGACATCGAGCGCAAGCAGATCCTCGCGACGGCATATCAGCAGTTCAAACAGCATCCGCTGCTCGGCAACGGGTTCGACGGCGGCATCGGCTCGCACAACATCTATCTCCAGGTCGCGGTGGCCGTCGGAGTCTTCGGACTTCTCGGCTACCTGTTGATCCTGTGGTCGGGTCTGCGGACGTTGTTCTGGCAAGGCACGAACCACCGCCTGGCCTACCCGGTCCTGGCCTATGCTGCGATCGGGCCGCTGACCAATACGCTGTGGGACCGGCTGATCTGGGCAGTCCTGGCACTGACTTTTGCTGCCAATGTGAGCAAACCCGAAGATCCCGAAGTAGAAGCAGAAGACAATGAACCCGCGGACGAGCATCACCGTATCCTCGCCGAGATAAGGAACCCACGATGATTCGCAGTATTCCCCTCGCCCTTCGCCGGGTCCGCCAGACGTTGGCCGGGTTCGACAATGGTCCGACCCTCTTGCGGGACATTGCTCGCCAGAGCGTGACCGGCAAGCCCGAAGAGCTTGTCTTCCGGGTCGACAAGCAGAGCAGCATCACCGTCCCGAACCGGCCCGGAGCACGAGTGCCGGTCTATGAGATCTTCGTCGAGGATGAATATCGCATCGACTGGTTCACCTCGGACCTGGGCGATGAGCCGATCGCATTGGACATCGGCGCGCACGTCGGCTGCTTCTCGGTGGCCTTCGCCCGGAAGCACCCTCACGCCAGCGTCTATTCGTACGAGGCCTCACCGTCGACGGCGTCCTACCTCCAGCGCAACATCGCCGACTGTGGACTCGATTCGCGGGTGCACGGCAACAATCTCGCCGTGCAGGGCACAGCCGGAACGCTGGAGCTCGCGGACAACGGCGCAGCGAGCGGTCACAACGGCGTATTGCACCTCACTGCCGAATCGAAGAAGGTTTCGGTCCGGAGCGTTTCCATGGCCGAGGCGCTTCAGGCCGGCGGACGTACGGCCGATGTCGTCAAGATCGACACCGAAGGCGGCGAGTACGACATGGTCCTCGGCTCCGAGCCGAGTGACTGGGCCGGAGTTCGTCGCGTGGTGCTCGAATACCACGACCTGCCGGGCCACTCCTGGGAAGAGCTCGAGGAGTTCTTTGCCAAGGCCGGGCTGACGGTCGTTCACCGGGAGAAGTTCCTTCCGAGGCTCGGCATGGCCTGGCTGTCGAGGGACGCCATCGCGGAATGACCCGGCTGCCCAACAGGCTGCAGAGTGCCTGGCCTCTCGTCAAACGGCTCCACCGGTTCGCCTCGCTGCTCAACGGGTTCGTGGCTCGGCGTACGTCACGATTCCGGGGAAAGCGTGCCCTTCCCCGGCGGGCCACACAGTCGTCTCTGGGCACGGCTGCGCTCGAACCCGATGCAGTGACGGTGCACCAACCGGGCGAGACGGAGCACATTCGCCGCGAGCTGGCTGACGGCGTGCCGGCCGGGCACTGGATCTTCGAGGATGCGCGGAGCTTCGACGTGCCGCCGCGATTCTCACTTGAGATCACCAACGGAATCGTTGTCGGTGACTACGGAGCCAATGTCACTCCCGGTGGGACCCTCGACTACGAGACGAGCGAATACTTCGGCATCACGGGTTGGCGCGAACATCCGATCTTCCTGCGCCGTCGACTGCCACCCGTCGAGCACGTGGACGGCACGCTCGTCTCCCTCGCGACGCGGGGCGGAAGCATCAACTACTACCACTATCTGCTCGACGTCCTGCCACGCTTCGGAGTGTTCGAGGAGACGATGCCCGGTCGCCGGGCGGACGCACTGTATGTCCCCCAGGGGGCTCAGTACCAACGTGACCTCCTGGCGATGGTCGGGTTGGGGGACTACCCCGTCGTCGAGACGCTCAAGCATCGGGCGGTTGAGGCGGATCGGCTCATCGTGCCGTGCCTTCCGAACCCGCAGGAAGTTGCTCCGCGTGGCACCGTCGAATGGCTGCGCTCGCGCTTGCCGGCCCTCGACACGGCGGATAAGCCCAAGCGGATCTATGTGACCAGGGGAGCTGCTCGCAACACCCGAAGGGTGGTTCAGGAGGACGCGCTGATGCCGCTGCTCGAAGATCGCGGGTTCGTGCGCATCGAGCCCGGAGGCATGTCGGTCCGTGAGCAGATCGACCACTTCGCGGCAGCGGAAGTGATTGTCGCGCCGCATGGTGCAGCTTTGACCAACCTGGTGTTCGCCCGCCCGGGTGTCCGCGTCCTGGAGCTCTTCCCGGCAGGTTTCGTCAAGGCGTGCTTCTGGGCCATCACCGAGAGCATTCCCGACGCACGGTATGCCTACCTCGTCTCCGATGACGGAGCCGAACACCGCCCAGGCGTCCCGATGAACAAGATCCAGGCGGACATCGATCTCGACCCCGCGGAGATCATCGAGGCCCTCGACAGGCTGCTCGCGACCTGAACGGTCCCGGCTGCCCGGTCACTCTCAGTCCGGGTAGCCGAGTCGGGCGGCGAGGTCGGGCACGATGTTGTCGATGGCCTGGTGGTGTTGAGGTTTGAAGACGTCTCGGAAGGTCTGTGGGTTGCGGCGGTAATGGGATTCGGCTCCCTCGCTGCGGGTGGCCAGGTCTTTGGTCTGGAGGCTGGACCGGGAGACGTCGTTGAGGACGGTCTCGAGCTCGTCGGGGGTGAGTTCGACGTGACAATGCTTGAGAACGCGGGCGACCTGGTCGCGGGGGTCGGCTGCGATGTCTTCGATCCGGAACTTGGCGATGTTGGTGTCGTCGGCATCGACCCAGCTGGCGGTTTCGAGGAGCCGGGGCGCGGCAAAGTTGATGAGGGCTAGGAGGGCATCGTCGAAGGGCATGCCGCGGAGTTGGTCGCGGAATGCTTCGACTTCGGGGAGGTGCGTCTTGCGGTGAGTTGTGGTGGCGGAGTAGTAGCCCGAGACGACCAGGTCGCGTGGGTCGCGGAACATGTAGATGACGCGGTGTGGATGCAGTTTGGGCATGTTCTGGTATTCGGTGTAGCCACAGTAGAGACCTGGAATGAACGTTCCCGGAGGGAAGATCCTGTCGGGGGTCTGCTGGTAGTCCAGCTGGGGAAGGGTGAAGAGCCCGGTGTGGGCCCGAACGATGGGGTGATCCATGAGAGCTTTCATCCATTGGCTGCCGCCTTTGGGTGAAGATGCGGCGAAGATGTTCGCAATGGGCGGGACCTGGCCGGTGCGGGTGAGGTGGTGTCCCCGCATCGAGGCGTAGTGGTGGGCACCGTACTTCGCTGCATTGCGTGCCGGACCCCACTGAATCACCCGAGCGGCCGACTCGCGGATTGTGCCCGCATTCATGCCTGACTTCATCGAAAAGCCCTCCCCGATTTCGTGCGTATCGCCCCTTGGTTCATGCCCCCCGGGGCGCCAGAAAAGATACGCTTGCGCTATTCGAAAATCATATGTCTGGCAAGGGGTCACTTGAGTCAACGCAGGCAGTCGGCCGGACGGCGATTGAGCACCATCACGATTGATCAGGTGATTGCTGGTTCGTCGAATGTGCTGATCGCGATCGTCGCCGCCCGGGTTCTCGGGGTCGAATCCTTCGGTCTGTTCGGCATCGTGTTCATCATCTATGTGACCGGTCAGGGAGTCTCCCGCGCGTTGGTCAGCGAGCCACTTCTCGTGCATCCGGTCGAGGCCAAGGAGAAGCCCGGTGAGGTCATCGGCGCGGCGGTCGTGCTGGGTCTCGGTGTGGGTGTCGTCGTGTGCCTCGGCGGCTTGCTCGCCTCGCTCTGGGACATGAGGTTGGCCGAGGCCCTGCTGGTCATGGGTGTCTGCATGCCGCTGCTCGTCCTGCAGGACCTTGGACGATATCTGGGCTTCGCCACTCATCGGCCGTCGATGTCATTGATGTTGGATGTCGTCTGGCTCGTGCTGATGGTGGCCGCGATCGGCATCATGCTCGCTGCACATGCGAACTCGCTCACCTGGTTCATCGCCGCATGGGCGGGGTCTGGTGCCGTCGCAGGGTTGGTGCTTCTCTGGCGATTTCGGCGCCGGTCGATCAGGCCGTCCCTGTCATGGCTCCGTGAGACGTGGATGTTCTCGTGGCGCTACCTCTTGTCGTATGTTGCAACCCAGGGCTCGGCACTCATCGCGTCGATCGGCATCGTGGCGATCTCTGGCGTCAGAGCGTTGGGCTCTGTCCGCGGCACGTTGTTGCTGATGAGCCCCATCGTGACGTTCCAGGCTGCGTCGATAGCCGCCGGGGTCGCCGAGGTCTCCCGCCTTCCCACCGAGGGCGGTCACTTGCGCAAGCACGTGGTCAGGACAACGGGGCTGACTGTCATCGTGGCGATACTGACGATGTTGGTCCTCCTCTTTCTGCCCGACGCGCTCGGCAGAATGGTGCTCGGTGCCACCTGGGAGCCGACCAAGCCGCTGTTGTTGCCGGCCAGTATCCAGATGATCCTGCTCGCCTTGATCAGCGGACCGAGATCCGCGATGCTCGGGATGCGAGTCGTCAAGGTCACCGTGAGAATTGACGTTGTGAGCACGGTCATCGCATTGACTGCGACCCTCATCGGAGTCGTCGTCGCCGATGCGCTCGGAGCCTTCTGGGCCCTGTCGATCGGTCAAGGAGTCATTGCCGTCATCTGGTGGACCGTCTATAGGGGATACCGGGCAAAAGCGCGTGCCACGGACGCGGATGACGAGTCGGAGGTCGATCACCATTCGCCGACACAACTCGCCGGCCCCTGACCCGGCACATCTCAAAACTGCGCCGCACGGAGAGTCTGTTGACGTTCAGAGATCGAGGCCGTGCGACGATATTCTCGACAACCGAGGTGAAGCACGATTCATTCAGGTGTCCAACCGCCCCAGGAGATGCGAGTGAAACACGACGACTTCGTCCCGAACACCGTCCTCAAGCGCCTCTACCCGGAGGCGGCGGTGGGTGGGTTCTCCCGCAAGGACGGACAGATTGAGTTCTACACGCGGGTCAGTGCGCTGGTGGACGAGGACAGCCGGGTCCTGGACTTCGGTGCCGGGCGGGGCCATTGGGCCGTCGACCCGATGCCGAACATGTCAAAGCGCCTTCGCTGGATGAAGGGGCGAGTCGCCGAGGTTGTCGGAACGGACGTCGACCCCGTCGTTCTGACGAACCCGTCTCTTGACACGGCTCATGTCGTCGAGCTCGGTGCATCGCTTCCACTGGAAGACTCTTCATTCGACATGGTTGTCGCCGACTACGTGCTCGAGCACGTCAACAAGGAGGATGCCCGGGAGCTTGCAGCGGACGTCATGCGGGTTCTGAAGCCGGGCGGGTGGTTCGCGGCGCGCACGCCCAACAAGTGGGGGATCATCGGCATAGGCGCGAGGTCGATACCAAACAGCCTGCACGTTCGGATCCTCAACCGACTCCAGCCCGGCCGCAAGGCCGAGGATGTCTTCCCGACCAGATACTCGATGAACACCAAGAAGGACCTTCGCAGGTTGTTCGCCCCCCATTCGGTGTTCGTCTACGGTCACACCAGCGAGCCCCAGTACTTCGGCCGTTCTGCGTTGGCATGGCGCATCGCAGCCTTCTTCGACCAGCTCACCCCATCGAGGCTCGCGCCCACTCTGATGATCTTCGTCCAGAAGTCCGACTGACTTTCGTAGCGATAGCCGACCGGGCGCCGAATCCCGGCGTTAGACTGGGAGCGACCAAAATCGGAGCCGCCCGCGAGGTGTGGCTCCGTGTGATTGAGGGGCACAACCCTTTGTGCTGACAACGATGGGGCCACGATGACGACGAGCGTCACCTACTGCACGATCCTTTCGACCAACTATCTTCCCAAGGCTCTTGCCTTGGCCGAAAGCCTGCGGCGCCACCAGAACGGCGCGACGCTCACCATCCTGTTCACCGATGTCGCACGCGATGAAGACCTCCAGCAGCTCGACGGCGTCCGTTGCCTCAGCACCGCGTCTTTGGGCATGCCGGAGCGCGCCCTGTTCACCCTCGCGATGGGCTACGACCTGGTTGAGTTCGCGACGGCAGTCAAGCCGCTGTTGCTGAAGTCGCTCCTCGAGGAGACCGAGCAGGTCTTCTACCTGGACCCCGACACTTATCTCACCTCTCCGATGGACGAGCTCGAGGGCGCCCTCGCCGGTTCCGTCGGCGGCATCCTGCTCACTCCACACTTCCTGTTGCCGACACCGTCAGATCGGGACATGAACGAGGGCCACATGCTCACGGTCGGCGTCTTCAACCTCGGTTTCTGTGGCGTCGACCGCCGTGCCCGCGGATTCCTCGACTGGTGGTGGGGCCACCTCAGTGACGAGTGCCTCTACGATCCGCTGTCCGGCCTTTTCGTCGATCAGAAGTGGATGGACATCGGAGCAACCCTGTTCCAGGCGGCAAGCCTGCGCCACTCCGGCTACAACGTCGGCGTGGGCAATCTTCCCGAGCGTCCGCTCGCCCTCGACAAGGACGGTTTCTACAACTCCGCCAACGGTGAGCGTCTTCGCCTGTTCCACTTCCACGCCTTTGATGCGAGCAAGCCAGAACAGCTGTCGGCGCGGTTCGACCACACCACCCAGAACTTGCTTGGTGATGACAGCGCGGTGCACGCCCTGTGCAAGGAATATGCGCAGAGCGTCACGGCCTTTGCCGAGAGCCTGCCGCCGGCATCTCCCTACCCCTACTGGACCGACACGAGGGGTCGACGCATTTCACGCCAGCTTCGCCGCGCTCATCGCATCGCCTCGCTGTCCGGCGATGTGCCCTCGCCGTTCGTGGCTGCCGACGCCGAGGCCTACGACTCGTGGCGCCGTCGCGCGTGGCGCCCGGTCGCCCGCGCGATCGCCGGCGACGCGGCCAAGGGCATTCGTGTCATCCTGCCCGAGGAATACGACCGCGTGCGCGACCGCTTCCCGAAGCTCGTCGACAAATTCCGGTCGCGCTTCTCCGGCGGCGTGGGTATGTGGCGCTAGGCAGACGTCCCGACGTCAGTTTCTTTGTAACGACCGTACGAGGAGAAACTCAGTGAAAAATGCCCTTCGAGCCGTGATTCGTAAATTGCGCGCCCTCTCGCCGTTCAACCCGCTCGTGCGTTATGCGCTTCGGCGTGTCAAGCGAGGCTCGATCATGGACATGGTGCTCGGCAAGGATGTCGCCCAGATGCGCCGACTGATGAAGACCGGCCAACTCGTTATGGGCAAACACAGCATCGGCGAGCCGCAGATTCACACGTTCCCCCACGACAACACGCGCCTGGTCGTCGGGGACTATTGCTCTTTGGGCGGGATCTTTCTGTTGGGTGGGCAGCACGGGGTCCGCTCGGTCACGACCTACATTCATCGCACCTATCTGGGTATGGAGGGAGCCGGCGAGCTGGACTTCCCCGAATCCAAGGGCGATCTCGTCATCGGCTCCGACGTCTGGGTGGGGTTCGGTGCCTGGGTCATGAGTGGACTAACTCTCGGCCACGGCTCGGTTGTCGGCACCGGAGCCGTCGTCACCAAAGATGTGCCGCCCTACGCCATCGTGGGCGGGAGTCCGGCCAAGATCATCGGATGGCGCAACACCGAAGAGCAACGCGAGGCTCTTCTGGAGATCAAGTGGTGGGACTGGTCGGACGACGAAGTTCAGGCGGCCGTGCCATACCTTGAGAGCGAAGACATCGACGCGTTCATCGCGTATGCCCGCGACAAGCAGAAGCGCGGCGAGGTTCAGCGCTCAAGCAGCCTGTAACCGGCGATCTGTTCGCGGACCACCGCGACGGCCGCGAGGTTCGTGTGGGCGCCGTCGTCGGTGAATTCCGGCCGGATGCCGCCTGTCTCCGGATCGGCGAGAGCGTCGTTGAAATCAAGCAGGACGGCGTGAGGATATTTGCTGATTGCTTCGGCAAGCGCCCCACGCAGACGCAGGGAGATCGCGTAGCGCTCTGCGAGGGTGCCGACCATCGGGAACCACACCTGGTCCTGAGGCGTGGCGCACTGCGGTGTCGGCCACATATAGGCCGACTTCTCTGCCTTGAGCTGGACCACGATCCGCTCGCACTGATCGACGTATTGATGAACGAATTCGTACGTTTCGTCGGGTCGCTTGGCGAGGTGGGCCCGGATGTCTATCTCGCCCGCGCTGAAGATCGGGACGAGCGAGCCTGGCTTGACGAACGGGCTGATCAGCCGGACAACGCGGGTAATTCGTGGCCCCCAACCGGTTTGGGAGATCGAGTACAGGAGGCGCGCCCCGGCCCGGAGAATCAACTGCCCATCGGCTCCTCGCATGAACATGCTGCTCACGACGGCGTGGTTCGTACTCATCGCGTGGGAGTCGCCGATCCACAACTCGGTCGGCTTCTTCCCGCGCAGCGCTGTGATCAGGTGCAGCGTTGCGGGTATGAACAGGAGCTTGTTGCGCACCCGCACGGCAAATTGCCCGAAGACGGAACGATTCACGGAAGCTCCTACGGGATCGCGAGTCAGGATGCCTTGCGCCAGTAAGCACCGAAGTCATCGATCGTCACGATCTCTTCGACGATGCCGTGCTGCTTGCGGTAGTCGTGGATTGCCTGGCCGGCCTGCGATGCATGGCTGCCGAAGTCGTCGATGATGCAGAATCCACCCGGCGAAAGCTTCGGGTAGAGCACCTCGATGGCCTGGATCGTCGACTCGTACATGTCGCCGTCGAGGCGCATCAGTGCGATCTCGCCGAGCGGTGCGACGGGCAGGGTGTCCTTGAACCAGCCGACGAGGAACTCGACACGGTCATCGAGGACGCCGTAGCGACGGAAGTTGCTCTTGACCGTCTCGAGACCGACGGCCAGGCCGGTCTGCGTGTGGAGCTCATCGCCCGTGTCCGCCGGATAGCGGGAGGCATCGGGTGCGGGCAGTCCCTCGAAGGAGTCGGCGACCCACACCTTGCGGGTCGTGTCGCCCCACGCGTTGAGGTTGGCCTTCATGAAGATCGTCGCGCCGCCGCGCCAAACGCCGGTCTCGATGAAGTCGCCGGGCACGCCGTCCTCCATGATCGAGGCGATGCACTCCTGAATGTTGGTCATACGCTTCAGACCGATCATCGACTCGGCGCGAGAGGGCCAGTCCAGCCCGGACTCGCGGGCCGCAGCGTCATAGGGCTTCTTGTAGGCGATCTCGAGATCGAGCTTGCCGGCCGCGCGGGCGACGGCGTTGGCTGCGCGCTTCTTGATCGACTTGGCGCCCTGCATGCGGATGCCGCCGAGGATCGAGTCGTTGTCCTCGGCGAGAGCGCCGGTCAGGCTCTTCTTGACGAGGTCCAGGTACAGATTGCGGAGTTGGGTGGCCGTCGGCTCAGTCGTATGCACGCGAGGAGATTATCAGCCGTTGTGGCACCGACGCGTGGGTATCGCTCAGATTTGTTGGCCGCTCTCGACCAGTTCGCGCAGGTAGGCGCCGTACCCGCTCTTGGCAAGGGCGTTCGCCCGATCCAACAATTCGTCGTCGGTGAGGTGGCCGAGGCGCCAGGAGATCTCCTCGGGACAGGCGATCTTGAGTCCCTGCCGCTTCTCGACGGTGCGTACGAAGTTGGAGGCATCGTTCAGGTCGTCGAACGTTCCGGTGTCGAGCCACGCGGTGCCGCGGGGCAGGATCGACACCTTGAGTCGTCCCTGCGCGAGATAGACACGGTTGAGATCGGTGATCTCGAGCTCTCCGCGGGGAGATGGTGCGAGTTCGGCGGCGTACTTCACGACGTCATTGCCGTAGAAGTACAGACCGGGAACGGCGTAGTTGCTCTTCGGGTGCTCGGGCTTCTCCTCGAGCGAAAGGACGGTGCCGTTGTCGTCGAACTCCACGACGCCGTACGCCGAGGGATTGGCGACCCGGGTGCCGAACACCGTCGCGCCGTCGACGTTCGCATGGCGTTGCAGGTCGGTGCCGAGGCCAGGACCGTGGAAGATGTTGTCGCCGAGGACGAGGGCAGCCGAGTCGGAGCCGATGTGGTCGGCGCCGAGGATGAAGGCCTGAGCCAGGCCGTCCGGCGACGGCTGCTGTTTGTAGGTGATCGAGACCCCGAACTGCGAGCCATCGTCGAGCAGACGGGAGAATGCCTCGGCGTCGTGGGGCGTCGTGATCAGAAGTATGTCGGTGATTCCCGCCGAGATCAGCGTCGACAAAGGGTAATAGATCATCGGCTTGTCATAGACCGGCATCAACTGCTTGCTGATTCCATGAGTGATCGGGTGGAGCCTCGACCCGGTACCGCCGGCAAGAATGATTCCGCGCATGGCGCTCATCCTAGGGCGGCGCCCGCACGGCCCCCACCGCACCGTGCCCTAATCTTGGTCTCATGCAGAAGATCCTCGTGACTGGCGGAGCTGGGTTCATCGGTTCGAACTTCGTCCGCCATGTGCTTGCGGAGACCGATTTCGATCTCACCGTGCTGGACAAATTGACGTATGCAGGCAGCCGCGAGAGTCTCGACGGCCTTCCCGGGGACCGGATGCGCCTCGTCGTCGGTGACATCTGTGATGCCGCACTTGTCGATGACCTCGCCGGCAGTCACGACGCGATCGTGCACTTCGCCGCCGAGTCGCACAACGACAACTCGCTGGCCAATCCCCGGCCGTTCGTCGACGCCAACCTGATCGGCACCTACACGTTGCTCGAGGCAGCGCGCAAGCACGATGTCCGTTTCCACCACATCTCGACCGACGAGGTCTACGGCGACCTCCCCCTCGACGGCACCGACCGGTTCACCGAGTCCACGCCGTACAACCCGTCGAGCCCGTACTCGGCCACCAAGGCCGGTTCCGACCTGCTGGTGATGGCCTGGGTGCGCTCGTTCGGGGTGCGGGCCACGATGAGCAACTGCTCCAACAACTACGGGCCGTATCAGCACGTCGAGAAGTTCATCCCGCGCCAGATCACCCAGCTGGTCGACGGCTTACGGCCGCGGCTATATGGCGACGGCCTCAATGTCCGCGACTGGATCCACGTCGAGGACCACAGCCGTGCGGTGCTCACAATCCTCGACAAGGGCGAGATCGGGGAGAACTACCTCATCGGCGCCGATGGTGAGAGGTCCAACCGAGAAGTCGTGTCGATGCTGCTCGAGGCCTTCGGCCGCTCGGCCGATGACTTCGAGCATGTGACCGATCGTGCAGGTCACGATCTCCGCTATGCGATCGACTCGACCAAGCTTCGCAAGGATCTCGGCTGGGAGCCCCGCTTCGGTGACTTCGCCGA
>OUNO010000168.1_pt1 | contig 11691 bp, 7 predicted proteins | sample 1779811 | NCBI WGS metagenome assembly OUNO01 (sample SAMEA3914804, study PRJEB12502) | metagenome | biome: forest; material: soil | place: Canada | collected 2010-06-25 | depth 0.3 m
CGCGGCGCGCCGCCCAGGAGCACCACCAACAAGAAAGCTTAAAATTTTCCGAAACATCGCCGCCTGGCTGGGAGCGCTCGGCTGCGCTTTCGGCGGTCGAAGCTGGGGCCACGAGCCCGGACGAGATTGGGCTCGCGACGGGCCTCGCGGCAGGCCGTGTTTCAGAACTGATCTTGACGCTGCGCCTGGAAGGAGTCTTAGTAACCGACCCCAGCGGGCGACTGCAAATTGGTAAGCAGCCGGATTAATTAGGTTTTATAGTGCAGCCCCAGGCCGGTGGGGTTGCGCGGCGAGTCAACCGTCCGCACTCAGGGTATCGAAAGGCACGCTCAACCCCCCATGGCGAAGACTCTCGTTATCGTCGAATCCCCCGCCAAAGCCAAGACCATCAAGAAGTACTTGGGTGCCGGTTACGAGGTCGTAGCCAGCAAGGGCCACGTCAAGGACCTGCCCAAGAAGATGGGCATCGACGTGCAGAACGGCTTCGAGGAGACGTACGAGGTCATCGAGACCAAGGCCAAGGTGCTGGCCGAGCTCAAGGCCGAGTCCAAGAAGGCCGACGTGCTGCTCCTCGCAACTGACCCTGATCGGGAGGGCGAGGCGATTGCCTTCCATATAGCGGAGGAGCTGGCGCGTCCGAAGCTCGAGGTGCGGCGCGTCGAGTTCGAAGAGATCACGAAGAAGGGCGTGCAGCGCGGAATCGACTCGCCTCGCGACCTGGACATGAATCTGTACAGTGCGCAGCGCTGCCGCCGCGTGCTCGACCGCATCGTGGGCTACGACGTGTCGGCCCTGGTCTGGTCGAAGCTGGCCTTCGGGCTCAGCGCGGGCCGCGTGCAGTCGGTGGCCTTGCGCCTGATCGTCGAGAAGGAGCGCGAGATCGAGGCCTTCGTGCCCGAGGAATACTGGAACGTCGGGGCGATGCTGCGCGGTAAGGCGAAGCAGAACTTCCACTCGCGCCTGGTCCGGGCCGACGGTGAGAAGATCGAAGTCACGAACGGCGAGCAAGCCGCGGCCGTGAAGGCCGATCTGGATAGCGCCAAATTCAAGGTCAAGGGCGTCACGAAGCGTGAGCAAAAGCGCAATGCGCCCGCTCCCTACACGACCAGCAAGCTGCAACAGGACGCCACGAGCCACCTGCGCTTCCCGACGAAGCGCACCATGAACATCGCGCAGAAGCTGTACGAAGGCGTCGACCTCAAGAAGGACGGCGGCTTGGTGGGTCTCATCACCTACATGCGTACCGACTCCGTGCGCATCAGCCCCGACGCCATCATCGAGCTGCGCGAGTACATCAAGACGACCTTCGGCGAGAAGCATTTGCCCGCCAAGGAGAACGTCTTCAAGTCTCGCAAAGATGCGCAAGAGGCGCACGAAGCGATCCGCCCGACCTCGCTCGAGTACTCACCCGAGTCGGTGCAGAAGCACCTCAGTGACGAGCAGTTCAAGCTGTACAAGTTGATCTGGGATCGCTTCGTGGCTTCGCAGATGTCGCAAGCCGTCTACGACCAGACGGGCATCGACATCGAGGCGGTGCCTGCACGCGCTGGCGCCACGCATCAATCGCTGATGCTGCGTTCGAGCGGCAAGGTGCTCAAGTTCTCCGGCTGGCTCGAGCAATACGCCAGCAAAGGCGAAGAAGACGCGCCCAAAGAGTTCGCCGGTGAAGACGACGCTCGCGCGGAAGCGGCGCAGAACGGCGCTGCCGAGCGCGCCGCCGCAGCCGACGACGAAGAGGGCCTGCTGCCCGAGCTGAACGAAGGTGAAGCGCTCGATTTGGTGAGCCCGCCCGGCGTGCTCGCCGAGCAGAAGTTCACTCAACCGCCCGCGCGTTTCAATGAAGGCTCGCTCGTGCGTGAGCTGGAGAAGCGCGGCATCGGTCGGCCCAGCACGTACGCCGAAATCATCAGCAAAGTGCAGGCGCGCGATTACGTCGAGAAGCTGCCCGGTGGGCAGATGAAGGCGTCGGATCTGGGCAAGCGCGTGACCGACGGTCTGGTGTCCACGCACTTGGATTTCATGGAGCCGAGCTTCACCGCCAAGATGGAGGAAGACTTGGACGAGGTTCAGGCGGGCCGCTTGGACCGCGTGAAGCTGCTCGATAAATTCTACGGCGCGTTCCGCGAGGTCTTGGACGTCGCGAAGAAGAACAAGCGCTGGGCCCCCGAGCCCGAGCCCACCGAATACAAGTGTGATGATTGCGGCGCGCCGCTCTTGAAGCGCTGGGGCAAGAACGGCTTCTTCCTGAGCTGCGAGACGTACCCGAAGTGTAAATTCACTCGCGATCTGTCGAAGGAAAACGGCGAGCCCGCCGTGGACCGCATGACCGACTACATCTGCGACAAGTGCGAGAAGCCGATGGTCATCAAGACCGGGCGCTACGGCGAGTTCTTGTCCTGCAGCGGCTATCCGGAGTGCAAGAACGCCAAGCCCGTTCCGCTCGGCATGCCGTGCCCGAAGTGCGCCGGCGACATCATCGAAATCCGCTCGAAGAAGAAGGGCTCGCGTCCCTTCTACGGTTGCGCCAACTACCCGAAGTGCGACTTCAAGGTTTGGCAGAAGCCGGTCAACGAGCCCTGCCCGCAGTGCGCTTACCCGTTCCTCGTGATCGGCGGCGGCGCCAAGAATCCGAAGTTGATGTGCGGCAAGGGTCCGAAAGAGTGCGATTACTCGCGCCCGATCGACGAGCCCGGGCCGGCGGAGCTGGCGGCGGCCGAAGAGGCCGAGAAGGCGCCCGATCCGGAAAGCACCGGGACCAAGGGCAAGCGGCGTCCGGCTCCGGCTGCGGTCGCGCCGTGAGCGGCGGCCAGGGCGTCACCATCATCGGTGCGGGGCTGGCCGGCTCGGAAGCCGCGCTGACGCTGGCCGAGCGCGGCATTCGCGTGCGCTTGCTTGAGCAGAAGCCGACGAATCGCACGGCCGCTGCCGTGAGCGAGAATTTTTGCGAGCTGGTGTGCTCGAACTCGTTCCGCGGTGCGGCCCTGTCGAACGCGGTCGGCTTGCTCAAGGAAGAGATGCGGCGCGTCGGCTCGCACGTGATGCGCGCGGCCGATGCCAACACGGTGCCCGCTGGCGGCGCTCTGGCCGTCGATCGCGAGCGCTTTTCGGCGGACGTCACGGCGCGCCTGCGCAGTAACCCGCTGATCGAAATAGAGACGGGCATCGTCGAATGCTTGCCCGAGGCTCGGCCGCTGATCGTCGCGACCGGGCCGCTGACGGGCGACGCATTGGCCGCAGACATCGCCGCGCGCGTCGGCGCCTCGGCGCTCGCCTACTACGACGCGATCAGCCCCATCGTCAGCGCCGAGTCCATCGATTGGGACTTGGTGTTCCATGCTTCGCGCTGGGACAAGGGCACGAGCGAAGAAGATCGCACGGCGTACGTGAATTGCCCGCTGACCGCGGAGCAGTACAGCGAGTTCGTCGCAGCCGTGCGCGCCGCGCGCAAGGTCGAGCCGCAGTCCTTCGAGGACGTGCGCTATTTCGAGGGCTGCCTGCCGATCGAGGTGATGGCCGAGCGCGGTGAGAAGACGCTCGCCTTCGGGCCGATGAAGCCGGTCGGCCTCACCGATCCAAAGACTGGGCGCTGGCCGCACGCCGTGGTGCAGCTGCGCAAGGAAGACGAAGCGGGCACCGCCTACAACTTGGTCGGCTTCCAAACCAAGATGGCGTGGGGCGAGCAGGACCGCGTGTTCCGCATGATCCCCGGGCTCGCCCAAGCCGAGTTCTATCGCTACGGCGCGGTGCATCGGAACACGTTCTTGAACTCGCCCAAGCTGCTCGACGGCACGATGCAGTTGGCGAGCGAGCCGGGCCTGTACTTCGCCGGTCAGATCGCCGGTACCGAGGGCTACGTCGAGGGCGCCGCGGGCGGCCTCTTGTGCGCGCTGTTCCTGGCTGACCGTTTACAAGGGCGTGAGCCCGTGCCGCCGCCGCTCACGACCGCGCTCGGCGGGCTACTCACGCATTTGAAGCGCAACCCGGACGACTACCAGCCGTCCAATATTACCTTTTCCCACATTTCCCCCTGGGACGGCACGCGGCTCAAGAAGCGCGAGAAATACGAAGCGATGGCCGAGCGGGCGCTCGGCGATCTGGCGGGCTGGCTCTCCTCGCGTTCGGCGCAAGTCGCGTGAGCGGTGCCTGACGCGCGCTGCCGGAGGCGGGCGGTTCCCCTCGCATCACTCCGTGGAGTGGACCGCCCACTTGCGGCTAAGGCCGGGAAATCGCGAGTATTTCATCGAGTTTTGCGGGGCCGTGAAGGCGGTGTTACGTTGCTATTCGGCATTACTGCCTCGTCACCCCCAGGATTTCCGCCGTGCTGGCACTCGAATCCCTCGTAACGCGGGTACAGAGCTACCACCCCTCAGCCGACCTCGAGCTGATTCGGCGAGCCTATAAATTTTCTGAGTGGGCCCACCGCGAGCAGACCCGGAAGAGCGGCGAGCCCTACTTCGTCCACCCGGCCAGCGTGGCCGGCATCGCTGCCGAGCTGAAGCTCGACACCGCTAGCATCTGCGCGGGCCTCTTGCACGATGTGCTGGAAGACACGCCTTCCTCCATGAAGGAGATCGAGGCGGACTTCGGCAAGGAGATCGCGACCATCATCGATGGGGTCACGAAGCTCGGCAAGATCAACTTCATCTCGCGCGAAGACCGCCAGGCGGAGAGCTTCCGCAAGATGGTCGTGGCGATGGCGCAGGACATCCGTGTCCTGTTGATCAAGCTGTGCGACCGCTTGGACAACATGCGCACGCTCGATCACATGAAGCCCGAGGCGCAGGAGCGCATCGCTCGGGAGACCATGGAGATCTACGCGCCCCTGGCAGGCCGCCTGGGCATGCAGCGCATCAAGAGCGAGCTCGAAGATCTGGCGTTCCGCTACCTGGACCCAGAGAACTTCCGGGTGCTATCGGGCAAGCTACACAAGACGCAGAAAGAGCGCGACCACTACATCGAGACCGTGTGCCGCACGATCACCGCGCGCCTAGCCGAGCAGGGGTTCGCCTGTGACGCTTCGGGGCGCGCGAAGCACGTGCTGTCCATTCATCGCAAGATGAAGGAGCAGCAGTGCGAGTTCGAACAAGTGTTCGACACCGTGGCGTTCCGGATTTGCGTGGAGTCCGTGGCTGATTGCTATGCCGCCTTGGGCGTCATGCACTCGCGCTGGACGCCGATTCCCGGCCGTTTCAAGGACTACATCGCGCTGCCCAAGCCGAATATGTACCAATCACTGCACACCACGGTGATCGGCCCGGGGCGGCAACGCATCGAGATTCAGATCCGCACCCACGAGATGCACCGCGTGGCGGAGCACGGCATCGCGGCGCATTGGAAGTACAAAGAGCGCGTCTCCGGCGGCGTCGATCCGAAGGACGCCGAACGCTTCGGTTGGCTGCGCGAGCTGGCGGACTTCCAAAGGAATCTCAAGGACCCGGTCGAGTTCCTGGAGAGCGTGAAGATCGATCTGTTCCCGGACGAGGTGTACATCTTCACCCCGAAGGGTGATTTGCGGGTCTTGCCGCGCGGCGCAACGCCGATCGACTTCGCCTACGCGATTCACTCCGAGGTTGGTGAGCACTGCTCGGGCGCTCGCGCCAACGGGCAGATCGTGCCCCTGCGCTACAAGCTGAAGAGCGGCGACGTCATGGAAATCATGACCTCGCAGAATCAGCAGCCGAGCAAGGATTGGCTGGATTTTTGCGTCACCACGCGCGCGCGCGCGCGCATCCGCGGGCACATGCGCGCCGAGCAGCGCCAGAAGAGCATCAACCTCGGTAAAGAGCTGCTCGACAACGAGATGCGCGGCGCCGGCATGAGCTTTTCCAAGTTCATCAAGAACGAGGCCGAGGTGCGGCGCATGTACGAAGCGCACTCGGTGCAGAGCCTGGACGAGCTCTTGCTCACCATCGGCTACGGCAAGGTGCAAACCGAGGACGTGGTCGACAGCTTGCGCGGCAGGAAGCCGGACGAGGGCAAAGAAGGGGAGGCCCCGATCTCCCTGCGCTCGAGCCGGATCGAGACCTTCGTACGCAAGGTCACGGGCCGTGACCAAGCCGGCATCAAGGTCAGCGGCATCGATGACGTGCTGGTGCGTTACGCGAAGTGCTGTAACCCGCTACCGGGCGACGCCATCATCGGTTTCATCACGCGCGGCCGTGGCGTGACCATTCACCGCCGCGAATGCATGAAGGCGTTCGATACCGACCCGGAGCGCCGCATCGAGGTGAGCTGGGACTCGAAGGCCAAGATCAATCGTCCGGTGCAGCTCTCGGTGGTGACCACCAACAAGCCGGGCATCCTGGCGACCGTCAGCCAAACCTTCTCCAAGGAGGAGATCAACATCACCGAGGCCAACTGTCGCTCCGGTGACGACGGCCGCGCGCGCAACGTCTTCACCTTCAACTGTACCGACCTGAGCCAGCTGAAGAACGTGATGAAGGCGCTGCAGAAGGTGATCGGCGTGGTCGAAGTGTCGCGTATCTAAGGAGCTTTCGTGCCTACGAGGTCGCGGCGGAGCCAAACCGCTCGGGGTTGAGCCGAATTGGCTCGGTCGCGCTATTACATGATCGGGCTCGATCATGTCGAAATCAACGAACCGGTTAGCTCGTATCGCACGCGGCCTGCTGCTCGTCGCCTGCAGCTGTAGCCACCGCGCAGCGCCGGAACCCGCGCTGGACGCGGCGGGCGGGGCTGAATCGACGGCCGCCGGCAGCAGCGGCAGCAGCGGCAGCGCTGCCGCTGGCACCCTGGGCGGCGCCGGGGGCAAACCGGGCGGCAATGGGGGCTCCGCCGGCGATGCAAAGGGCGGGACCGGCGGCGGCGGAGGAGCCCGATCCGAAGGCGGAACAGCGGGCTCTTTGCTGGACCACCAGGAGGTCGTCACACGGACGATTCCTCCCAGTCGCTTCGTCGACCTGGGAGCGGGCCACTACTTCATCGAGTTTCCCGCGGCCGCCTTTGGCACGATAGACGTCACTGCCACGGCAGCCAGCTCCGCGACGGTGACGCTCAGTTTCGGCGAAAAAAAGCTGGGCGATGCGGTGGACGCCCATCCCGGAGGCGACGTCACCTACAAGCTCGAGACGCTCGCCCTGACCCCGGGCACCGACACCCATCGCATCACGCAACACCCGACGCTCGGTTTCTTCGCTCGACCGGACAAGCTGTTTGCCACGATTCCGTTCCGCTACCTCGAAGTATCCGGATTTCCAGGCATGCTCAGCGCGGCGAACGTCAATCAGATCGCCGTCAACTATCCGTTCGACGACAACGCATCGGCCTTCGCATCGAGCGATGCCACGCTCGATGCGGTCTGGGGTCTGTGCAAGTACTCGACCAAGGCCTGCACCTGGCTCGGCGTGTACGTTGACGGCAACCGTGAGCGCTGCCCCTACGAAGCGGACGCTTACATTCAGATGCTCTCTCACTACTGCCAGGACACCCAAGCCTACGGTATCGGGCGGGCTTCGTTGGTCGACCTGGCCGCGCATCCATCCTGGCCCGCCGAATGGGCGTTCAACTTCATCTACGCGGCATGGGCGGACTACCTGTGGACTGGAGACGCTTCGTTCTTGTCCGCCAATTATGCGACGCTCGCCACGAAAACACTGGATAAGTACGCACGGGCGGATGGCCTCATCAACCCGACGGGAACGGGCGTGGCCCAGGATGCGCCCGTCGTGGATTGGCCCTACCAATACCGAGATGGGTACGATGTTGGTACCTATCCGAGCTCCGTGAACGCGCAGCGCTATCGAGCGCTCGTGCTCATGGCAAAAATCGCTTCGGTCTTGAAGAAGCCGAGCGACGCCGCCGAGTACTCCGCCAAAGCGGCAACGGTCTACGATTCATTTCAGACCGCATACTTCGATGTTAGCCGTGGAACCTACGCCGATTCGCTGGGCTCGAAGCACTTTGCTTTGCACGCAAGCGCCTATCCGCTGGCGAGCGGCATCGTGCCTTCGGACAAGATCGCGACCGTCGCCAAGTACGTCGAATCCCGCGGGACGGCGTTTGGTGTCTACGGCGCGCAATATGTCATCGAAGGGTTGTATCAGGCCGATGAGGAAGACTACGCGCTCGGCCTATTGGCTGGGACGAGCCCTAGCAGTTGGTCCAACATGATCGCGAACGGCTCGACCATCACCAGCGAGGCATTCGACACGACGTTCGGCGATTGGTCGCATGCTTGGGGCGCAGCCCCAGCGAACCTCATTCCGCGCGGCCTGATGGGCATCGAGCCGCTCGAGGCGGGGTTTTCGAAAGTGCAGATCAAGCCACAAATTGGGACATTGAGCCGCGCGAGCGTCAAGCTGCCAACGATCAAAGGGGCGGTCTCGGTTTCGGTGACCAAGGGCTCGAGCTACGAGATCGACGTGACTCTGCCAGCCGGCGTCACTGCCAAGGTTTACATCAAGGACTACGGCTCGCTCGGAACGAAGGTCACGCTGGACGGAACGAGCGTGAACGGGATCGTGGAAGGGAAGTACATCGTCTTCGACGATGTTCCTCCGGGTGCTCATACCTTCGAGAAGGCACTGCCCCACTAACGAGCTTCGGGAGCCCTAGGTCGCGAAGCGCTCCACGAGCAGCTCGACGCGCCGGCGCAAGAGCGCGTTGCTCGGCAGATCGCCCTCGATGCCGTCGAGGGCCAGCAGGAAGACCTCGGTCACCTCGCGGCTGCCGAGCAGGCCTTGCAGGCACTTCTGCACACGCCGCCGCTGGCGTTCTTCGATTTTGGGCGCGAGCTCTCCGCACACCTCGAAGAACTCGAGCGCTTGGGGCGCCTTGGCCATGTCCGCCCAGGGTTCGAGCAGGAGCAGCTCGCACGTGCGCATCAGGCGCTCACGCCGGCCGAGCTTCGACTCGGCGACCACTTCGGCGGCCTCACAGCGCGCCTCGAAGCCGTCTTCTAGGACTGCGACGAAGATGGCCTCCTTGTTTGGGAACGCGAGGTAGAGCAGCGGGCGGCCGAGGCCGGCGCGTTCGGCGATCGCTTTCAGGGAAGTGCGAGCGTAGCCGAGGTTCAAGAAGCACCAGCGGGCAGCCTGTACGATCTGCTGGCGGCGACTTTGCGCTTCTTTCGCCGACATCCGTGCGGTCATGCGCGACGTTGACACTCGGGTACTTGTCTGTCAACGCAGAGCGGCACATGACCTTCGTGCCCGCCGTTGGGCACGAAAGGATGCGAAAGCGATGTCTGATTGGACGACTCGAGAGATCCCGGCCCTGACTGGGCAGCTCGCCGTGGTCACGGGTGCGAATAGCGGGATTGGCTTTCACACGGCCCTCGAGCTGGCTCGCGCCGGGGCGCGCGTGGTGCTCGCTGCACGCTCGAAAGAGAAGGGGCAGGGGGCGCTATCGCTGATTCGGGAGCAGCTCCCAACAGCGGACGTGCGCTGCGGGCTGCTGGATTTGGCAGACCTCGGCTCGGTTCGGCGCTTCGCCGACGAGCTACTGCAAGAGCCGCGGGTCGACCTGTTGGTCAACAACGCGGGCGTGATGGCGGTGCCCACTCGGCGCGAAACGGCGGACGGCTTCGAGCTCCAGCTCGGGACGAACTACCTCGGCCCATTCGCGCTGACCCTGCGGCTCATGCCGGCGTTGCTGCGGGCGCCCCGGCCGCGAGTGACTACGGTCTCGAGCGGTGCGGCAAATATGGGCAAGCGGCGCATCGACTTCGAGGACCTGCAGTCGCAGCGCCGCTACGGGCCGTGGAAGGCGTACTGCCAATCGAAGCTGGCCGACTTGCTCTTCGCCCAAGAGCTCGGGCGGCGCGCGCACGCCGCGGGCTCGGTGCTCGTGAGCAACGCGGCGCACCCCGGCTACGCCCGCACCAACTTGCAGACGAGCGGCCCCGAGCGCGAGCAATCTGCGATCGAGAAGCTGATGGCGCGCTTCATGTCGCACGATGCTGCCGCTGGTGCGCTGCCCACGTTGCGCGCCGCCGTCTCGGCAGAGGCGGGCTCGGGCAGCTACTTCGCGCCGAGCCGCTTGTTCCAATTGATCGGCCCGCCCGTGCCAACGCGGATCCCGCGGCCAGCGTTGAACGAGGCCGCGGCGAAGCAACTCTGGGAGGTCTCGGAGCAGCTCACGGGCGTGCACTATCGATTTTGAGGCGTGCTCGGGCGGCTCACCCGGCGCGCAGCGCAAACCACTCGATATTGAACAGCGACGAGCCCGCGCCGACGTACACCAAGTACACGTCGTGCGTGCCGCTGGCGCCCATCAGCGGGCACGTTGCCGTCACCCACTTTTGATAATCCCCCGTTACGGGGACCGTGCAGGTGCCGAGCAATGTGCCGGTCGCGCTGTCCGCGTGGATTTCGATCGTGCCCCCTGAGCCCGCGCTGGCGACTCGCGTCGCGAAGCTGTGGGCGCCCCCCAAATTCAAACCCTCGTACATGCTGTACGCGCCGTTATCGATGAAGGCGAGATCTTGGTCGCCTTCGGCGCAGTCTTCGCCCTTCAAGCCCGGCGAAGCCTTGTCGAAGTGCGCGGCCGACACGGGCACGGGCAGCGGTTGTGCGCCGAAATACGGCGTGCCGAGTGGATCGCCGAGCAGCACGTCTTCCCAACCCGTGAAGCGAGAGGCTGCGGCCAGGCTCTCGGCTGCGCTGAAGCCCGAGCGATAGCGGCTGAGGGCGATGGTTGGTGACGCGATGCCTTGCAGCAGCGGCTCGCCCACGTACGCCTTGCCGCACGTGAGACCGTGCGCGATCAGATCTGCCATCAGCGACTGGCCGTCGTCGTGCGGCGACAAGAAGGTGCGACCGCTGGTGGAGACCGCGGTGTCGCCAAGCGAGCCGGGAGCGAACGTCAGCGCTTCGTACGCTTGGTTGTCGAAGTGCGCGTCGTTGCTGCCCCAGGAGAAGTAGCCGAGCAAGCTCGCGGGCCCGCTTTGAAATTTGTCCGTGAGGTCTAGGCTGTTGCTGATGCCGGATGCTTCCAGCTGATCGTGCGCGTGCAGCATGTCGGCGTTCCAGGTCTCCCAACCCCACTCATCGGTCACGGTTTGCGTGACGGGCGCGGGCTCGGTGGCCTTGTCACCCAGGCCGCGCGCGCCATCGAGATCGAGCAAGATCTGGCCGTTGCCCGGGGCTCGTTCGGCGGCGAGCGCGCGGGTGACCAATGATTTGGCGTCGGCCTCGGTGTAGCCATCCAAGCGCATCACGATGTAGCCGCCGAATTGGGCGTGCGTGAACGGGACGGTCGCGTTCCAATAGTGGTTGAGCCAGCCGCTGCCGACGGTGCCCGAGCCGGTGATGCCGATCTTCTTTGCGCCGGCGAGCGTGGGATAGTCCATCGCGGCCAAGTAGCTGTCGACCGAGGGCTGGCCTGCGCCGGTGGGGTGCGCGGCGTCGTTTCCTTGGCAGCAGCCGGTCTTCGCGCCGTTGACGCGGATCGGAACGCCCTTGGTGAGCACGATGAAATTGATCTCACTGTGCGCCGCCAAGTAGGTCGCTATCGGCGTGGCGATCGCGCTCGTGTACTTCGCGAGCTCGATCGTTTCGTTGTCGGTCTTCAGCGCGGAGTCGGCGCAGTCGACCGAGAGGCGATGAGTGATGCTGCGCTTCTGCGCGTAGTCGTCGGCGATCGCGAGCGAGGTTGGGCTGCTCGAGTTCGTGATCAGCAGGACTTCGTTCGCGGTTCGTCGAGCCAATGGGGGAGCAGCGCCGCCTGCGCCGG
>OUNO010004862.1_pt1 | contig 11691 bp, 11 predicted proteins | sample 1779811 | NCBI WGS metagenome assembly OUNO01 (sample SAMEA3914804, study PRJEB12502) | metagenome | biome: forest; material: soil | place: Canada | collected 2010-06-25 | depth 0.3 m
TCCGTCTCAAACCATCCTGCTCCACGAGCCTGATGGCTTTGCACGGAACAGATGCAGAGGCTGACAGGCTCGACTCTTTAACTTTCTAGCGGGATTCAGCTCTGAGCCGATTCCGTCTCAAACCATCCTGCTCCACGAGCCTGATGGCTTTGCACGGAACAGATGCAGAGGCTGACAGGCTCGACTCTTTAACTTTCTAGCGGGATTCAGCTCTGAGCCGATTCCGTCTCAAACCATCCTGAATCTAGTGCGGCCGGGCGACCAAGTGGATAGAGACGTCGGCCCGGCGACGCAGGGGCCGGTCGGCTCCGGCCGCCGTCGAGGCGCCGGCGGCGCCCACGGCGCCTTCGCGGAACTCCGCGTTGGGGAACCAGCGGCGATGCAGCGCGGCAGTGACGGCGTTGGCCCGGCGCCGGGAAAGCTGGAGGTTGGCGTCGGGGCTTCCGGGCGCGTCGGCGAGGCCAACGACCACGATGCCGGTCACCTGGCAGCCACGCGCCTGGTCGCGGGCGGCGGTGATCAGGCGGTCGGCTTCCTGGGTCACCGTCGCGGAGCGGGGCTCGAAATAGATGGGAAAATTGACGTCCACGCAGTTTTGCGGCGCCTGGATCAGCGGCCCCACCGGCCGCCGCTGGACGCTCTGGCAACCGCACAGCGCCAACACCAGGCAGAGCGCTGCGGTCTTATGCCGTCCGCGGAACCGGTCACCCATGGCCCAACTCCCTCGCAGGCGGAATTCATTGAACGCCAAACGGAGTGTCCGCAATAGCCGCGGCCAAAGCGGAACTCTCGCGGCGTCGCTCACGTTTGTTAGCGGAAGGATAATGACCATGAAAACTTGGAGTGACTGGCGGTCTTCGTGGTCTGGCCGCAAGACCGAGCCCGCCAACGACGGCGGTCAAATCTCCCCCCGCAACGATGGTCCGCAAACCGCTACCGCCGGGGCTACGCCGGGGCGGGCGGAACTCAGCGCCGCCTATGAGAAGGGTCGCAAGGACGAGGGCCGTCGGCCCCGACGGCGTCGGGGCTCGCCGCTGTTCAGCTTCCTGATCCTGATCGTCGTCGCCGCGGCGGCGGGGCTTTTCTATCTGGCGGCGCAGAACGGTTCGTTCGCCAGTGGCGGCGCGGTAGTCGACAAGCATCTGTCGCAGGCTTCCCAGACCGTTCAGGCGCCGTTCAAACGCGCGGCCGATCAGGCGGGCAATGCCCTCGAGAACGCGGGTCAAAAGCTGAAGCAGAAGGCCGGCGACCAACCCGCCAATTAGCGCACGTTGGGAGGTTGGCGCCCTTCCAGGAACGCGCGCGCGGCCACGCCCAGGTACTTCGGGTTTCGGATGGCGAGGAAGCCGACGCCGATGGCGGCGGCGATCGCCGTCACCGGCTTCTCCTTCAGGAAATTGACGATGCGGGCGAGCGGGTCTCTCCCCTTGGGGACCAGCTTCGGCGTTTTGGGTCGCCCGCCCAGCGCCAAGGCCGCGCCGACCACAAATACGATAGCGGCGGCCGCGCCGGCCACGACCGCGGCGGCGCCGGCGGGGCCCAGCTGCGGTCTGACCAGGGCGAAGAGCGCAAACGCCAGGGCCGCGAGGAAGATCGCGGTGCTGGTTGCGAGGACCGCGGCCCCAACGAGGCCGAGGCCGATCTGCCTCAGGACGAGCTTGATCACCTGTCGCGGTTCGGGGACAGTATCAGTCCAAGCAGCAGTCCAACGCCGAGGCCGGCCAGGGCGGCGGTAACCGGACGTTCCTTCACCCGGTCGACGACGTAGCGCTGCGCCTCGTCGAACTGCTGGCTGGCGTTGTCGCGGTAGACCTTGGTCTGGTCGCGCAGAATCTCCGCCTGTTCCCTGAGTTTCTTCTCAGCGATCCTAGCGCTTTCGGCGATCTTCTGTTGGGCCGTGGCGATCGCCTCATTGAGCGCCGCCTGTCCTTTTTCCACAGCGGCGGCCGCCCTCTTCGGGGCCTCTTCGGCGAGGTGGTCGAGCGTGTCCGAGCCCATGGCGGTTCTCCAATATTGTACGCGGCGTGCGAGCCGCACTTGACGCGACCTGAACGCCGCCTTGCCGCGAGCGTTCCGGCGTTCCGATCGGCGCCCAACTTAAGGCCTTGCGGCAAGGCTTTCCAGGGGGCGGGCGGACACAGGCCGACGCGGCGCCTGAGGAACCCTTGCCGCTTTGGTCAAGTTTGCGTTCCGAGGCTCGTAAAAGGAACGCCGGATATGAACCGCTCGATCATCGCCCGCTTGGGCGCGGCCTGCGCTCTGTTGACCGCTTGTGACGGCGGATCCCAGGACCAGGCGCAGAACGCCGCCGTCAACGCCGCCGCCGCCAGCGCCGAAGCCGCCAACGCCAGCGCCACCGCCAGCGTGGCGGCCAACAGCGCGGCCGTCGCCTCGGCCAAGGCGGCCCAGACCGCGGCCGAGGCCTCCAACACGGTGGCCAGCGCGGCGGCAGGCACGTCAGCCCCGCCGTCCACGTCCGCCGCCGACTTCGTGGGAGCGGCCGCCTCCACCGACAGATATGAGATCGCCGCGGCCAAGCTGGCCCTGACCCACACCAGCCGCGGCGCCGTCAAGGCGTTCGCCCAGATGATGATCCGCGATCACACCGCCTCGACGGCCAAGCTGACGGCCGCCCTCGCCGCCTCCGGCCAGCCGCTCACGGCGCCGCGCGACCTTCCGGCCGATCTACTGGCTGATCTGGCCACCCTACGGAACGCCTCCGGTGCGGATTTCGACCGCGCCTATATCGGCCAGATGGTCGACACCCACGACCGCGCGCTGCAGACCATCCAGTCGTACGCCATCGACGGCGCCGTCCCGGCGCTCAAGTCCTTCGCCGCCGCAGTGACGCCGGTGGTGCAGAGCCACCTCAGCCGAGCCCAGGCGCTGCAGGCTAAGGTCGGACGCTAGAGCAGGATGGTTTGAGACGGAATCGGCTCGAAGCTGAATCTTGCTCTAGAATCTGCTGAATCTTGCTCTAGAATCTAAGGAATCGAGCCCGGTTCAGCCTTTGCATCTGTTCAGTGCAAAGTCACCAGGCTCGTAGAGCACCGATCAGCGGACGGCGATGATGTTGTCGTCGGAGTCGCGGTCGATGAGTTCGTTGTACGGATCGATGCCGGCGAATTTGGGTTTGACCGAGGTCACGAAGCGCAGGGTCTGAACGCCGGAGACGATCGGCCGCTTGTCGAAGGCGAGGACGCTGCGGGCGCCGAAGTCGGCCTCGCCGGGCTTGGCCCTGAACACCCCCATATCGACGCTCTCACGCATCGGAGCGGGTTTCTCCAGGCCGGCGCCGTTGGCGTACATTTTCTGGGCGCTGACGGTCAGCGCCACGTCGTAGCGCCCGTCCGGCCGGAGGCGGGCCACGGCGTCCGTGGCCTTGAGGTCGTAGAGCGTGATCTTTTCGAACAGGTCGGTGATCAGTTGCTGCTTGTCGGCCGGCGCCTGAGCGCGCAGGGCCGCGACCAAGTCGAGCGCGGTGGGATAGGGGGGGCCCTTGAAGGCGTACTTGGCCAGCATCGAGCGCAGGGCGCGGTTTACGGCGTCCTCGCCGATCTCATCCGCTAGGCGGTACATGACCAGCGAACCCTTGCGATAGTGGATGTAGCCCTGGTCTTCGACCTTCTCCAGCGGCAGTTCCTCAGCCACCTCCCCGCCGCGCGCCCTCAGATAGGCGTCCAGCTCGTACTTCAGGAACTTGCGGATTTGGTCCGGGCCATAGAGCCGCCGCATGACGCGCAGGGCTGAGTATTGGGCCAGGGTCTCGGAGAGCACGGTCGCGCCCTGCTGGTCGGCGCCGACCAGCTGATGGGCCCACCACTGATGGGCGAATTCGTGCGCGGCGATGTAGGTGACCAGGTCGATGCGGGTCGGATCGCGGTAGTCGGCGATGAATCCCAGACCCTCCGACCAGGGGAAGGTTCCCGCGAAAGATTGAGCGAACTGAGCGTAGTCCGGAAACTCGACGATGCGCGCCTGACGAAATTGGTAGGGGCTGAAATTGGCCTGGTAGTAGTCCAGGGAGACCTTCAGGGCGCGCAGCATACGATCGACGTTCGCGCCATGTCGCGGGTCGTAATAGACCGAGAACTTAACGCCTTTGTAGTCCTCGCTCCTGACCGCGTAGCGCGCGGACTGGATCGAGAAGAACTGCAGGATCGGCTTGTCGGTGACGAAACGGGCCGTGCGCCAGCGCCCGTGGACCACGTCGGTCACCTCATAGCCGGGGGCGAGCGGCGTCTGGTCGGCGGCCGTAGTGACGGTAATGTCGCTCATCACCCAGCCGACATGGCCGATGTAATTGTGGGCGCGCGACGCCACGTCGCCGAGCGGGGCTGGGTGCAGCTCCGCCGGAAGACCGTATTTGCGGCGCTTTCCCCGGTCGGTGAGCAGCCGCGAACGATCCATCCCGATTATCGGAGTGATCGCGAACGAGTTTACGAAGGCGCCGTTGTCCACCACGTCGGTGAGGTCGCGGGTCTGGCGCCGCGAATTGCGAAAGCCCCGTTCGGCCAGGCGCGTGTCGAATGAAAGGGCGCGACGCTCCCCCGGCGTCATGGGTGTGTCGAACGTGAAGATGCGATAGTTGAAACGGTCATAGGTGGTCTTGGCCCGGGCGCCTTGGACGCTGAGCGCGCGCACCTCCACCTCGCGGTCGAAGCGTACATGGACCTCGCGCAACGGCGCCCCGGTGCGGTTTTCGAGCACGTAGACGCCGCGGGTCTCCAACGACGGTCCGGCCGGGTCGATGACCACGTTCAGCCGGACCGAAACCACATCGGGCTGCGGAACCTTCTGGAACGGCAACAGGGCCTTTTCGTAGTCCGCCAGCCATTTGTCGTCGCCCGGACCTGTGCGGTAGTCATTGAGCACATTGGTGTTGCGGTAGATGAAACCGCCGGCGCAGATGGCCGCGATCACAGCGGCCACACCCAGCCATCCCGCCATCCCCGCAAGACGCCGTGGGGCCACGCGAACGCGCGCCACCAGCGAATCCGTCGCCCCGCGCCGCCAGAGCGCGTAGGCGGCGACCAGCAGGGCCAGGGCGAAGGCGCTCCAATAGAGCCGGTCCCACCAAGCCCCGATCCAGAACTTGCCCTGGCCGTTCATGTCCGACAGCGGGACCGGATTTATCCCGCCGAAGATGTACAGGTTGTGCTCGAGGCCATTGGCCGGCAGGGCGAAGCTGGCGACGATGTAGACCATCATCACGCCCCAGCCGGCGAACTTGTTGGGTGCGATCACCTGGCCGAACACCGCGAGCGCGGCCAGGATGGTCAGGTCGACGACGCCCGGGATCAAGTACCAGACCAGGTATTCGCCCAGCTGATAGTCGTAGTAGCCCTTGAAGGTCTGCACGAGCACCGCGGCGGCGACGCCGATCGCCAGCGTGGCGGCCAGCACCAGGGAGACGGCCGCCGTCTTGGGAACGATGAACATCCAGTCGGGCGACGGCGTGGCTTCGATGATCTCGTGGGTGCGCCGGTCGCGGTCTCGCCACACCAGTTCGCCGGAATAATAGGCGGCGATGATCACCACGAAGACGGTAAAACTGCCGTCGAGGGCCGGAATCAGCGTGCGCGTCACCGGCCACAGGGCGCCCCCGTAACGGCCATCGTCGGTGAGAGTCCATAGATCGCCGACCGCGTTGGCCAGCCCAAGTCCCAGAAGGATCCAGAACACCGGACTCCTGAACACGAGCGCCATGTCAAAGCGCGTGCGGGCGACGAACTGGCCAAGACCGGCGCGGCGACCGTATCGGGGCCGGGCAACCGCCATCGGTCTGGAGGCGGGAGCGCCGTCGGCGGAATCGTCGGGCGTCTTGCGCCGCGCGCGACCGCTCGGCGCGTCATGACGGTAGAGCGGGAATGCAAGCGCCAGCACACCCAGAGCGAGGCCCAGGCAGAACAGCCGGTTGAACAGCAGGGTCCCGGTAAGCGCCGGCAGCAGGGTGTTGCGGTCGTTGGCTGTCCAGTAGCGAGTCGAGATGTCGAAGGCGAACAACCCGAACGGATCCCACCGCGCCGCGATCGGCTCGATGTCCGGCTTGCCGAGCGCGATGCCGGCGATGACATAGACCACCACCAGGACGATCACGGCCACGAACACCCAGGCCATGGACCTCGTCGTCGTGGCGAGGGCGAAGAACAGGGCCGAACTGAACAACAGCCCGGGCCCGGCCATGACCACAAAGGCGTAGGCGTAGGCGTCCGGACGGAACGCCCCCAGCTTCTCCGGATCCAGCCCCGGCAGGAACGAGCCAACGATCAAGCCCGCCGTGACCGCGGCGAACGCCAGCAGGGCCGCGGCGAAGGCGCCGGCGAAGCGGCCATACAGGTAGTCGAATTTGGAGAGCGGCGCGGCGCGCACGATGGGCCCAAAGCCGGTCTCGTCATCCCGTAGCACCGAGCCGGCGACGAACGCCGTCCCGGCGAACATGAAGAATAAGGCCATGATCAGATGGGTCTGGATCGTAGCGTAGGGGGAATTCTTGTGGACGTTGGCCGTGTCGCCGATCTGGATGTGGTCGCTGGACATGAAGCCGAACGTCAGCAGGAAGAATATCCCGGCCACCGCCCAAAACAGGGGCGATCGTACGATCTGGCGAAACTCGAAGATGGCGACTTTGCCGAACATGGCGGTTGGGCTCAGGCCGCCCGGGCCGGGGCGTTCATCTCGGCCAAGGTCGAGAAATAGACGTCGTCCAACCCGCCGGGGGTCGGGGCGAATCCGGCCCCGGGATCATCGTCGCTGAGCACGTGGACCACGGTGCGCCCGGAGAACAGACGCGAGGAGATCACCTGCCGATGGGCGCGGATCTTCGCCAGCTCTTCCTTGTCGACGCTCTTCATCCAGATGCGTCCGGCGAGCGAGGCCATGAGTTCACTCGGCGCGCCCTGGCGGACGATGCGGCCGTCGCAGATGATCGCCATGGCCGGGCACAGGTCGGCCACATCGGCCACGATGTGGGTGGAGAGCAGCACCACCACGTTCTCACCGATCTCGGCCAGCAAGTTGAGAAAGCGGTTGCGTTCTTCGGGGTCGAGCCCGGCGGTGGGCTCATCGACGATGATCAGCTGCGGCTCGCCGATCAGGGCCTGGGCGATGCCGAACCGCTGGCGCATGCCGCCGGAATAGCCGGCCAGAGCACGCCGGCGATGCTCCCACAGGTTCACCTGCCGCAGCAGGCCTTCAACCACGGCTTTGCGGGCCTTGGGCTCTGCGAGCCCCTTGAGCACCGCCAGGTGATCGAGCATTTCCAGCGCCGTGACGCGGGGATAGACGCCAAAATCCTGGGGCAGATAGCCCAGGGTGCGGCGCAGCGCATCGGGGTCCTTGAGCACATCAATGTCGCCGAAACGCACGAAGCCGGAGGTTGGCGTCTGCAGGGTGGCGACGATGCGCATCAGAGTCGATTTGCCGGCGCCGTTGGGGCCCAGCAGGCCGAACATCCCTTTCGGCACGGTGAGGCTGACGTCGTCGAGGGCGCGCACGCCGCCGCTGTAGACGTGGCTCAGGGCCTCGATGATTAGCATGCGACGCTCTCTCTCAGCTCCCCATGGACGGAAGATTGCCCCAGCAGCCGCAATGCATGCGGCGGCGCTGGGCGGCAAGTGAAAGAACGGTTAGAAACCGCCGCCATGAGCCTTGCCCCGCCCACCGCCGTCTCCCAGCCCTCGGTCGCCATCCAGGACGACACGCGCCGCTTCCCGGTCCGCCGCATCCTGTGCGTCGGGCGCAACTACGCCGCTCATCGGCGCGAGATGGGTGGCGACGACCGCGACCCGCCGTTCTTCTTTTCCAAGCCGGCCGACGCCGTGGTCGCCTCCGGAAGCGAGATCCCCTACCCCAGCTCGACCTCGGACTTTCACCACGAGGTCGAGCTGGTGGCGGCGCTGGGGGCCGGCGGCGTCGGCGTCGCCGTGGACGAGGCCCTGGCGCTGGTGTTCGGCTACGCCGTCGGCGTCGACCTCACCCGCCGCGACTTGCAATCGATGGCGCGCGATCGGCGCCAGCCCTGGGACGCCGCCAAGGGTTTCGACTGCTCCGCGCCGATCGGCGACATCCGTCCGGCCGACGGCGCCGCGCCCCAAGGGCGCATCCGCCTCGCCGTGGGCGGCCAGGTCCGCCAGGACGCCGTGATCGCCGACATGATCTGGAACGTGGCCGAGATTGTCTCCGAGGCCTCGAAGCTGTGGCGGCTGGAGCCTGGCGACCTCATCTTCACCGGCACGCCCGAAGGCGTCGGTCCGCTGGCGCGCGGCGATCGTGTGGATTGTGAGATCGATGGCGTCGGCCGGCTCGATTTCAGCATCGTCTGAACGCCACAGGAGCCAACCCATGATCCGCCTCGCCACAGCAACCCTCGCCATTTTGGCCGTGGCTGTACCGGCGCTGGCCCAGCCGGCGCCCGCGCGCATCAAGCTCGATACCGAGCAGGTCATCGGCGGGGTCGCCTTCGCCTGCACCGGCGTCGGCCAGGAAAAGACCGATCCGCGCTGGCTGGCCTACCCGATCCAGGTCGAGTTCGCCCTGCCGGGCGGCGCCTATATCGCCGACGAAGCGCTGAGCGTGGCCGATCACGCCGGCCGGACCCTGGCCAGCGTCAGCTGCGAAGGCCCCTGGATGCTGCTGCGCCCCGCAGCGCCCGGCAATTACACGTTCAAGGGCTGGGTTCCCGGCGCCGCCTATGGCCCGCGCGCCGGCGCCTTTCACATCCCCGCCAAAGGCCGGCAGCGCCTCGTCCTGCACTTTCCCGGCCCCTGATGCTGGAAGACCTCAAGGCCCGCAATCTCGCCTGGTCAGAAGGCAAGCGGCGCGCCGATCCTGATTTTTTCAGCCGCCTGGAGCGCCAGCAGAGCCCGTCCTATCTGTGGATCGGCTGCTCCGACAGCCGGGTCCCGGCCAATGAGATCGTCGGCCTCGACCCAGGCGAACTCTTCGTCCATCGCAACGTCGCCAATCTGGCCCCACCCCAGGACGCCAACTACCTGTCGGTGTTGCAATACGCCGTCGAAGTGCTGGGCGTGCGCCATGTCCTGGTGGTGGGCCACTATGGCTGCGGCGGGGTCAAAGCGGCGATCGGGGACCACCGTCACGGCCTCATCGACCATTGGCTTCACCCGATCCGCGAGACGGCCGAGGCGTGCCGCGCCGAACTGGCCGCCCTTCCGCCCGGCGCGCCGCGGGAGGATCGTCTGACCGAACTGAATGTGATGGCGCAGGTGCGCAACGTCGCCTCGGACCTGTTCATCCGCGACGCATGGACGCGGGGCCAGGCGCTCAGCGTTCATGGCTGGGTCTACGCCCTGAAGGACGGTCTGGTGCGCGACCTGGGCGTGACCATCTCCTCCGCCGAGGAATTCGACGCCACGCGGGTGTGATCGGCGCGGCGAATTAAAGCGGGTCTTAACCCTCTTCCTCGCACCCTGGCTGCTGTAACCTCAACGAGGGCGATTCTGGGGGCACGATGGCGAGGGTGGCCAGGCGACGGGCCGGCAAGAGCTGGTGGAGGAAGGTCAAGGACCTTTGGACGCCGACCTTGCGCGCGAGACTGCGCGGGGCGGTGACCGCCGCCGCGGGCGCCGCCCTGGTTGCCATCCTCGCCACCTATCGGGCTTCTGATCCGAGTTTCGACGCCGTTGGCCCCGGACCCACCGCCAACGCCCTGGGACCTCTGGGCGCGGACCTGGCCGACATCGTGCTGCAGTTTCTGGGCGTTGGCGCGTGGGCCGTGGCCGTGTTGCTGGTGCACGGCGGGGGCGCGCGCCTGATCGACGGCCGGGCGCCGCGGAAACCCAGCCGGCTGGGCTGGAGGATTCTGCTCGCTGCGGTCGGGGTCTGCGCTCTGACCGGCGTGGCCGCCGCGCCGCCGCCGCCGGCGACCTGGCCCTTGTCCGCCGGTTTGGGCGGCATAATGGGCGACGGCCTGATGAATCTGCTCGCCCGACCTCTGGACGCAGCCAATGCGCCCGTCCCCAACCTTCTGGTGGCCTGCGTCCTGGCCCTGTCGAGCCTGACCGCGGTCTGGCTATCGATGTTCCTCGGCCGGCCGGCGCGCGTGACAGCGCCGGCGGCAGACATCCAGAACGCGGCCAAGGCCCCCACCCCGCGCGTCATGGCCTCGGCGAACGAGGATGACGCCAACAACGCGGACGAAGACGAGGACGAAGACGCGCCGGCCGGGAGCACCCTGGCCATCAAGCCGCCGAAAATGGGACCCCGGCCCTCTGGGCGCGAAGAACGCGAAATCCAGCCCGCTTTGCCGTTCGGGGAGGGCGGGTTCCGGCTGCCGGAACTGGCCATGCTGACCCGGTCCAAGCCGCGGGCCTCGACCTATGACGAGGGGGCCTTGCGCCAGAACGCGCAACTGCTGGAAGGCGTACTCGCCGAGTTCGGCGTACGCGGCCAGATCGACCATATCCGCCCGGGACCTGTGGTCACGCTGTACGAGCTGGTGCCGGCGGCCGGGGTGAAATCGGCGCGGGTGGTGGCGCTGGCCGACGACATCGCCCGGTCCATGAGCGTGGCGGCCTGCCGCGTGAGCGTGGTCCCCGGCCGCAACGCCATCGGCATCGAACTGCCCAACGCCCGCCGCGAGACCGTCTATCTGCGCGACCTGCTGTCGTCCGCCGAATACGAGAAGGCGAGCCAGACCCTGCCGCTGGCGCTCGGCGAGACCATCGGCGGCGAGCCGTACATCGTCGACCTGGCCAAGATGCCCCATCTCCTGATCGCCGGCACCACCGGCTCGGGCAAGTCGGTGGGGGTCAACGCCATGATCCTGTCCATCCTCTACCGCCTCTCGCCCGAGGAGGCGCGGTTCATCATGATCGACCCCAAGATGCTCGAGTTGTCCGCCTATGATGGCATCCCGCATCTGCTGGCGCCGGTGGTGACCGACCCCAAGCGCGCCATCGTCGCGTTGAAGTGGACCGTGCGCGAGATGGAAGACCGCTACCGGCGCATGTCCAAGATCGGGGTGCGCAACGTCGCCAGCTACAACGAGCGCGCCCGCGAGGCCCTGGCCCGCAAGGAGCACTTCATCCGCACCATTCAGACTGGGTTCGACGATCACGGCCGGCCGGTGTTCGAGGAAGAGAAGATCCGGCCCGAGCCCATGCCCTATCTGATCGTGGTGATCGACGAGGTCGCCGATCTGATGATGGTGGCCGGCAAGGATATTGAGAACGCGGTCCAGCGTCTGGCCCAGATGGCCAGGGCCGCCGGTATCCACCTGATCATGGCCACGCAGCGCCCGTCGGTGGATGTGATCACCGGCACCATCAAGGCCAACTTCCCCACCCGCATCAGTTTCCAGGTCACCTCCAAGATCGACTCGCGGACGATCATGGGCGAGCAGGGGGCCGAGCAACTGCTCGGCATGGGCGACATGCTGTACATGGCCGGCGGCGGGCGGATCATCCGCCTGCACGGACCGTTCGTCTCCGACGGCGAAGTCGACGGCGTGGCCAAATTCCTGCGCTCCCAGGGCCGGCCCGACTATGTTCCCGACGTCACCGCCATCACTGAAGACGACGAGGACGATGGCGGCGACGCCCAGGGCGGCGAGGCCGGCGGCGCCGAGCTCTACGACCAGGCGGTGGCCATCGTCACCCGCGACCGCAAGGCCTCGACCAGTTACATCCAGCGCCGGCTGCAGATCGGCTACAACCGCGCCGCCTCGCT
>OUNO011199039.1_pt1 | contig 11682 bp, 8 predicted proteins | sample 1779811 | NCBI WGS metagenome assembly OUNO01 (sample SAMEA3914804, study PRJEB12502) | metagenome | biome: forest; material: soil | place: Canada | collected 2010-06-25 | depth 0.3 m
AGCCAACGGTGCGGTAAGATATCCAAAAGTTAAACACCAATACCACACTCATCAGAATACCGACCAAAGGTGCTTTGATGAGCAAGACCACAACGATAAACAACATTTGCAAAATACCCGCCAACGTGCCTTCCGTGAGTGACATCAACCACATGGTGATGGAAGTGATGGTGCCGAAGCGATCCATGATTTCACCGACGCGGGTCTTTTCGAAATAATCGATCGACTTCTGCGTCATATTGTCGAATACCCGTTGGCGGAAGGTGCTGACGGTGTCCAGCCAGAGGTCATCTGCCTGTTTGTTCTGGAGAGCGCCAAACACCACCACCCCCAGACGCAGGGCAAAAAACAGTCCAAGTAACACGCCAGTGCGCGATACCGCAGTCTCATAGCTGATGGTGCCCGCGAAGAGATGGGCGACGACATCGACGATGCCCTTATACAGATAAGGCGTTGCCGTACCAATGAAGGCAATGATTATGCCGACCAGCATGATACCGACAACGCGGCCTCGATATTCTGGAATAAATTGAATAGTGCGCCAAAGATTTTTCATCGAACCCTACATACATTGTTCAAAAAGTTAAAAAATAAATCACGGCTCCTTGGAGCAACATGACTCGATTCAAGAGTGGACTTCTTTTTCATCCATGATTTCGTGACTAACAATTTCCCATCGACCGTTCTGATGTACAAAAACCCGTAGGTCGTGTGTGAGACGCGTAGGAAAAAGCTGACCGCTAGCAGTTTTTTGCCCAATCGTTTGTCGACTGGAATTAACAACAGCAACATCAGGTGTAATAAAGCGAATGGAGACTGTTGATGGCGTGCTATGGCGCGATAACCATTCAGGTGAGGTAAAACCATGAGCCAGATAAGCCCTGATCTGCTCGCGTCCCTTACGTTTCTCGCCAAAAGCATTGATCCAGTCAGCATCATCCGCATAATCATGACTGACCAAATCAGCATTGAAAGTTCGCCAGCCCGCATCCCAGTCATTAATCGCATGGCGGATAGCCACTTCCGCCTCCTGTTGTTGGGCATCTACTTTGATGAAACGCAAGGTAAAGCGGTCACTTTCGCCTATGGCTAAGTATTTCGCCTTGTCCTGCTCACCCAATGCAAAAGTAGGCGGCAAGGTCCATACGCCCTTGGGATAGTCTTTGGTATCGTTGGGATTAGCGTTGATCTCGCTACTGCCATTAAGTCGAAAACCAGCATCAGTCGCTAACTTGATGACATAGTCCTCAGGTAGGTAGCCAGAGTTGATATCCAGCGGAGTACCTGTTTTAGCCCGATGATCTTCGATGCCAAGGACACCACCAGGCCGCAGCACATCATAGAAAGCCTTGAAATAAGCTTTTTCCGTACCATCCTTGACCCAGTTATGCACATTGCGGAAGGTCAGCACGACATCGACTGATGCAGGCTTGCCCAATACGGGCGCCTTGGGATCAAACTCAATGATAGAGGCCGCCGCAAAATGCTTAGGGTCAGAGGCAAAACGATCACGCAGTTTTTGATTACTATCAGACTCATGTCCACTAGCCGTCGCAGGAACAGCCGCTTCATAAATGCCATGCCAACCTATCAGGGGCGAGAGTATTTCGCTATACCAGCCAGTTCCCGGTGAGATTTCGATGACTGTTGCATCAGGAATGACACCCAAAAAGCCTAGTGTCTGCGCTGGGTGCCTATAAATATCACGTGCGCTGTTCTGCGGACTACGCCAGTCTCCCGCCAGTATCGGCACGATCGCAGCCTGAAAAGCACTAGATCCAGCAACGTCAGCAGGTGCAGTTGGCGCCACAGCTGTATTCTCACGATCTGCCGCCGCCCATAACATCGAGGACAGCAGGAGAGCCGCGACAAAAACACTACTTTGGTTCATGATTTTCAAGGTCTGTCCTCGCGTGGAATTGGCTTTCTGATTGATAGAATGTTCACTCTGAGAAGGCAAAGCGGCCTTCCGCGACCAACTTGTCCAGCGACTTGCGCTGATTCGGCTTTTCACGTTCCTGCAACTCTGGTAGCAAGCTAGCCCACTCCACCTGCCGACCGATGGCGATGGCGACCTCAACACTGTAGCCTTCAGGCACGCCCAATATCTCGCGTGCCTTTTCGCGATTAAAACCACCAATAGCATGAGTACCCCAACCCGCGCGATGAGCTTCAAAGGCCAGACTGGCCCAAGCTGCACCAGAATCAAATGAGTGATTACGCAGGTGACTCGGCTCGGTGTCGCCCTGACGGATATGGGTGGTCTTTGACACCAACACCACTAGTGCAGAGGCCTGCGCCGCCCACTTTTGATTTTTCTCATTAAGTAGGTCAAACAACGCCGACCAACTCTGAGATCCATTTAATGTATAAACAAAGCGCCAAGGCTGGGAGTTGTTGGCTGATGGCGCCCAACGCGCCGCCTCGAACAGAGTAAATAGCGTGGCCTCAGCAATAGCCTCGCCAGTGAACACGCGCGGCGACCAGCGCCCAAGGAATTGTGGATGAATATCGTAATCAGATTGACGAGGGTGGCTCATGTTAGTCTCCGGTACATACTTAAAATGAATATTGATGGGTGATTGATCGATGGCATATCAGTTCCTGACCGTCGCCTTGCCAGCAGTAGAACCATCCCACCACGTCGTTTCCGCCCACAAATAGGGGTCGTAATACTGTGGTAAGATTTTCGGACGCTGTAGGCTCTTGTTATGCATAAGGTAGTTGTGAGTGAGGTGGCGCCAAGGAATGATGTAGTAACCGCTGATCAGCACTCTATCCAGCGCATGGGCAACAGTTTCCTCTTCCTGCTGACTATTGGCCGCAAGCAGTTTCTGGATCAAGGCGTCCACCACAGGAGATTTCAGACCAGACAGATTATCTGACCCCTCCTCGTCTGCATCTGCACTGTTAAAGTTGCGCCACAAATCGAGTGCTGGAATGCGTGACTCATGAAAGGCAATCGAGGTATAGTCAAAATCAAAAGTCTTCAAGCGCGCACGCCCAGCTGCGGCATCCATCAGACGCTTTTTCACAATAATGCCTAGCTTTCCAAGATTACGGTAAACGGGATCCATGTACGGATTCTGCTCACGACTTGACTGAGATATTTCAATGACGAAAGGCTCGCCCTTAGCGTTACGCAGAACACCGTCGGTGTTATGCCAGCCCGCCTCACCAAGTAGCTCAAGCGCTTTGGTCAGATTCAGGCGTAAGCTGGATGGTGCTCTTGTATTTGGCTGCTTAATCATAGGGCCGAATACTGCTGGATCAAGCTGGGCGCGATAAGGCTCTAGCAGCTTAAGTTCTTCTGGGCTTGGACTTCCAGTTGCCGCAAGCGGTGTTTCAGGAAAATAACTCTGAGTACGGTCAAATTCGCTGATGAAGATCTTGTCATTGATCCACTCGAAGTCAAAAGCGTAGTCAATGGCCTTGCGTACACGCACATCTTTGAAACGATCTCGCCGCATGTTTAGCACCCAGCCATTTACCGCGGGAGGACTCTTTGTCGGAATCACTTCTTTGATCAACTCACCATCATCGAAACGCTTCCCAATGTACTGGCAACACCAGTAACGCATTTGGCTGTCACTCATCACATCAAAATTACCAGCGCGAAAAGCAGCGACTTGGGTATCTCTATCCTTATAAATCTTGTAAACAATGTGGTCAAAATTGGAACTGCCACGACGCACAGGAATATCCGTGCCCCAGTAATTGGGATTACGCCGATAGCTGACCTGACCCGTTCCCGCCTTATCCACTACGTAAGCGCCTGAACCGATGGGATTCTCAAAAGTCAACTTATCGAACGGCACTTTATGTCCGTTAGGCTGTGCCCCCCATTTTGGTGAAAACACGGGCAAACTTCCCGCGACGAAAGGCAAATCTCGACCATGACGAGCAAAATCAAAACGCACAGTCTGAGGATCGAGAATAGTCACGCCAGAAATTTCTTTAAAATAAGCCTTGTAACGCGGGTTAGCTTTATGACTTGTCAGCGTATCGAAGGAATATTTAACTTCTTTAGCGGCAATAGGATCACCATTCGAGAAGCGCGCCTTGGGGTTGATATGGAAGGTCACCGCAGAAAAATCAGGCGCGACACGGATATCATCCGCCAGTAGTCCATATTGGGTATTAATCTCATCCATACTCAGGATGGTCAATGTCTCAAATACGAGCTCCTGCACACCAGGAGCAGTAATGCCTTTGAAATTAAAAGGATTAAGCTTGTCATAACTGCTGTTAGTACTCACCACAGAGAGACCCAGCGTGCCTCCTTTAGGCGCTGTAGGATTGACATAATCAAAATGGGTAAACCCCTGCGGGTATTTAGGCTTGCCAAACTGGGCATAGCCATAATCAGCCATTGCAGGTGTGCTAGCTAGCGCTACCAACAGTAGAGCCGAGAATGAGCCCTGAAGCAGGCGAGACAAAGGAGAAAAATTAAAATTTACGGCAATGGTCACGATCGATCAACTCACTTACAACGCAGCCTGAATCAGGCGCTGGGTATAGGAATGGTGCGGGTTAGCCAACAGATTCACCGTTTCGCCAGACTCCACAACCTCGCCATCTTTCATGACATAAACACGGTGTGCCAACGCATTCACCACCGCCAGATCATGGCTAATCAAAAGATAACTGATGCCATATTTGGCCTGAAGGCTGGCAAGCAACCCCAACACCTGATTCTGAATGGAGACATCCAGCGACGATGTTGGCTCGTCCAGCACCAGGACGCGTGGGCGCAGCACGACAGCGCGAGCGATGGCAATACGTTGACGCTGACCGCCAGAAAATTCGTGCGGATAACGGTTCAGTGCACTGGTATCGAGACCAACTTCGTTCAATACCTCGACAATGCGCTCAAAACGCTCTGCCTGACTCAGCTCCGGGAAATGCAGCGCCAAGCCCTCGCCGACAATCTGTTCCACCGTCTGCCTTGGCGACAATGAGCTGAATGGATCCTGAAATACCACCTGCAAGCGCGCACGCATGGCTCGTTTCTCATGACGATTACGATCAGCTGTGGTTCTTCCTTCAAAATACACATCACCCGCGTTGATCGAAATCAGTCCGAGCACGGCCTGCGCCAACGTCGATTTTCCCGAGCCAGACTCGCCGACCACACCAATCGTTTCGCCCGCTTTAAGAGAAATATCAGCTCCGACTAGCGCCACAAAATGTTCGCGCTGAAAAATTCCTTTTAGACCTTTCTGGTGGCACGCGTATTCGACCCGTAAACTTTGCGTGTCTAGCAGTGTCGGTGCATCATCAGGTACCGCCACCGCCTGACGACGCGGCAGACTGTTGATCAGACGTTGCGTATATGGATGTTGGGGCTGTTGGAATAGCGCCTCGGTTTCCCCTATTTCTACCAGCTTTCCCTTTTCGAGAACCGCAACGCGTTGGGCGAAGCGACGCACCAGATTAAGATCATGGGTAATGAGTAGGATCGCCATGCCCTCACCATCTTCACGGCGGCTCTCTTCATCCTGTAAGTCTAGTAACAACTTGACGATACGAGCTTGTATAGTCGTGTCGAGTGCTGTGGTCGGTTCGTCAGCAATTAATAAACGGGGACGACAAGCCAATGCCATGGCAATGGCGGCGCGCTGGAGTTGTCCACCCGAAAGTTGGTGCGGATAACTGTCAACCCGCCGTTCAGGCTCGCGCAGACCTGTACGGGTAAGTAGCGCGATCGCTTTGGCACGAGCATCCTTAGCAGACAGACCTTCGTGTAGCACCAACGTTTCGATAATCTGATTGCCAATGCTATAGAGCGGATTAAGGGATGACATCGGCTCTTGAGAAATCATGGCAATGTCGGCGCCACGAATACGCCGCAGCTCAGACTCAGATTTTTCTAGCAGATTTTCGCCCAGATACTCAATGCGCCCCTGCACGCGTACGTTTTTAAGTAGCCGCAAGATGGATTGAGCCGTCACCGTCTTGCCAGAGCCAGACTCCCCTACCAGCGCCAGTCTTTCACCTGCATTGATGTGTAAGTCGAGGCCATCGACGAGGTGCTTTTTGCCAAGACTGATGCTGACATCTTTGAGCGATAGCAGTGGGATATTAGTCTGATTGTTAGGATCATTGCTTTTATTTTCAACAATGTTGCCGACTTGATTATTGCTCATGTCGCAGCTCCTTTTTCTTCGTCTTCAACGCTGGAATAACGCGAATCCAGAGCACCTCGCAATGCCTCACCGACGAAAGTCAGCAGTAGCAACGTCAGTACCAATGCCGTAAAGGCCGACAGGGAAATCCACCACGCATCGAGGTTTTGCTTACCCAACAGCAACAACTGCCCCAAACTGGGCGCAGGCGCTGTGACGCCCAATCCCAGAAAATCAAGACTAGCCAACGCCATAATGGAGGCACTCATGCGAAATGGGAGAAAGGTGATAACAGGGGTCAGACTATTGGGCAAGATATGCCGCCAGATGATTTGTGTATTTGACAAACCCATAGCGCGCGCCGCCTTCACATATTCAAGCTGCCGATTACGTAAGAATTCAGCACGAACATAATCTGACAAGTGTATCCAACCGAATAAAGACAGGAGCAGGAATAGCAATAGCAGTGTAGGCTCGAATACCGTGGTAAAGATCATGAGCACGTAGAGTTCAGGCATAGAACCCCAGACCTCAATCAGACGTTGAGTAACCAAGTCCACCTTACCGCCAAAATATCCTTGAATAGCGCCGATTAAAATACCGATTATGGAACCGACCAGTGTCAAACCCAGACCAAATGTCACCGAAACACGGAAACCATAAAGCACGCGCGCTGTGATGTCGTAGCCTGCAATATCCGTCCCTAGCCAGTTCTCATTGGAAGGACGACCTGGATAATGTGGCGTATTAGAAAAATAATTGAGCGTATCGTAGTAAAATGGATTGAGCGGGAAAATCGCATGGTTCCCTGGTTTATGTAACTGCTCAAGAATAAATGGGTCATGGTAATCCGCACGAATCGGCAGATTGCCTCCAAAGACCGACTCTTGATAATCCTTGATTAGTGGAAAATACCAGTGCTGCTGGTAGTAAACCACCAGCGGCTTGTCGTTCGAGAGCAACTCGCCTGCCAAACTGATTCCGTAAAGCGACAGAAAAATAATCAGGCTCCAGTAACCCAGACGATTTCGCTTGAAGCGCAGCCAAAACTGCCGACTTGGCGATACTGACTGTGTGATAGGACGACTGATTTCCTGAAAGGGTTCAACAACAGTGGTACGAAATCCAACAAGGCGTTGCCAGCGACTACGGGGTGCCGCGACAGTAAAGGTTTCAGGCGAGTTCATATTAGGTCTCCTGCGCGTCGAACTTGATTCTGGGGTCGGCAAGCACATAGGCAATATCACCGATCAGCCGCGTGAACATTCCGATCAAAGTAAAAATGTAGAGTGTTCCCAGCACGACGGGGTAATCGCGGTTGTTGATGGACTCAAACGACAACAAGCCCATGCCATTTAGCGAAAACAGGGTCTCAATCAGCAGGCTACCTGTAAAGAAAGCCGCAATGAAGGTGCCGGGAAAACTGGTAATCAATGGCAACATTGCATTGCGGAATACGTGCTTCCACATGATGCGCCCTTCGGAGAGGCCCTTGGCGCGTGCCGTCAACACATACTGGCGATTGATTTCGTCGAGAAAGGTGTTCTTAGTCAGCAGAGTCTTGAGCGCAAAATTACTGACTACCGAGGCAATGACAGGTAACGTCACATGCCACAAGTAATCGGTGATCTTGGCATGCCAGTTCAAGCTATCCCAATTGTCGGAGACGAGTCCACGCAAAGGGAAAATATCCAAAAATGAACCTCCACCTAGCAATAGAATCAGCAGAACTCCCAACACAAAGCCAGGCACGGCATAACCGAATAACACCAGTAAGGTAGTCACCATATCGAATCGACTGCCAGCACGTACCGCCTTGGAAACACCTAGCGGCACTGAAATCAGATAGGTCAACAGGAAAGTCCAAACACCTAGTGATACAGACACCGCCAGTCGTGACTTAATCAGCGTCCACACACTCTGGGTACGGAAATAACTCTGTCCTAAATCAAAATGCGAAAAGTTCTTCATCATGTCCCAGTAACGCTCTGGCAATGGTTTATCAAAGCCGTACATTACTTTAAGCTCCTGCACCTGCTGCGGGGTAACGCGCTGACTAGCCGTGTAGGTCCATGCACCCTCACTGACATCATCGGCACTGCTATCCATCTTATTCAGCGCATGTTCGATAGGGCCGCCAGGCACGAACTGGGTGATGAGAAAAGTAATCGTCAGCACCCCGATCAGGGTCGGAATCATTGCAATGATTCGCTTAGTCAAATACAACCACATAACATGAATCCCTACCCGCCGCTGGCGAGCCTATTGATTTTTGGAGCATTGATTTAGAACATTGATCTCAAACTTTACGCCGATCGTGTGGGTTCGCTGGACGATCAAGTCCTAGATTTTCGCGATAGGTCTTACCCGTATATTCCTTGCGGAAAAGACCGCGACGCTGCAATTCAGGGACGACCAAACGCGTGAAATCCTCAAAGCCCTGCGGCAAGTAAGGCGGTACCACATTGAATCCGTCAGCGCCACGTTCGACGAACCATTGTTCAATGGTGTCGGCCACGGTTTTTACCGAACCGATTGCCTGCAAATGACCACGAGCGACACGGAAGCGCAGGATCAATTGACGGATGGTCAAATTCTCGCGTCGTGCCAACTCGAGTTGCTGCTGGAAGCGACCTTTACCAGTTTCGCCTGACTCATACGGCAGATCAGGAAGCGGCCCATCCAGCGGGTAATCCGACAGATCGAACCCGCCGAAGCTAAAGCCACTCAGATCAACCAAATTTTGCAATTCATTGAATTTGTCTTGTGCTTCCTGATCAGACTCGGCTACAACCACCGACAGCCCAGGTGTAATCTTGAGTTGACTCTCATCACGACCATATTTGGCCATGCGTCCTTTGACATCACTGTAAAACTCCTGAGCCACTGCCAGCGATGTGGCAGAGCAATAGCTCATTTCCGCATATTGGGCGCAGAACTCACGACCTAAATCGGAGTTGCCAGCCTGTACTAAGACTGGATAGCCTTGTATTGGACGTGGAAAATCGAGTAATCCTTGGGAGGATACAAACTCACCATTAAAATCAACTGGATGAGAATGAATCGGATCATAGAAGATGCCAGCCTCACGGTCAGGATGATCAAACGTGTCGTCATCAAAACTGTCCCAAAGCTGCTTGGTTACCTTGACGTATTCAGCTGCCCGCTCATAACGCTCACCATGGGTACGGTTATCGACAAGGCCAAAGTTTTTGGCAGGGTTATCTGAATAAGAAGAGACAATATTCCAACCTGCTCGACCACCGCTAATATGATCAAGCGATGTAAATTTACGAGCGATGCCATACGGCTGCTCATAATTGACATTGACTGTGGCGACTAGACCGATATGTTTTGTATGCTGAGCAATCGCCGACAGCAAAGTAAACGGCTCAAACTGATAGCTAATGCCACTACGGCCAGTTTGCGGCGTAATCTCGCCCGAGCGGCCGATAAAGTCGGCAATAAAAAAGGTATCAAACTTCGCAGCTTCAGCCAGCTTGGCCGCATTCACCCACCAATCAAGGTTGGGGCGCCCATTACCCGTGGAACTGGGATGACGCCAAGCAGCCAGATGATGGCCAAAGCGCTGGAAGAAGACATTGAGGACCAGTTGCCGATTTTTCTCGCTCACAATATTGCTCTCTAAAAAAGTTGCTCTATACAAAAACTCTGCAAAATAGATGGAGGTCGGACACTAGGCCCGACTTTGCTGGATGACTTATGCAGGTTGTGCTTGATCGCTTTGCAGGTATACACCTGTATAGTCTTTGGACTTTTCCAGCAGACCAGTACGCTTCCATTGCAACTCCAGACCACCAGGCGTATAAACCTTAGCACCACCCAGTTGTTCGGCAATCGCCTGGAAACGCGCACCTTCTTCCACGAACAAAATCAGTTCAGCGGTTTTAAGAATACCCTTGCCCCAGAAATTGACTCCGCCATTGGATTCCAACAGTGCAGGTACAGGTGCCAGTTCAGGATGTTGGTCGAGGCGCTCACCAATGATGTCGCGTACACCACGGGTACGGTCTAGATGATTTGGAATCTCGCGCGCCAGCAGATGACGAGCCGCCGCCACGTACAAAATCGGGAAGGATTTATGTGCCAGCGACCAAGCTGAAAGCCATGCGGTATGTACATGAATAGCAGTGTCGGCATTCAGACGTGTTTCTTGCAGAATGGAGTTTTCAGCTTCTTTAAAGCTAGTGATCGTCACTTTAGGGCTTTGGTCGCGCGCAAGTCCGCCCGGAAAGCGGATGTGCAGCAAATGGTCGGTATTGGCGACACGGTGAGTAATGTGGAAAGTCAGGCTGGCTGACAGTGTGCCGTTGACACGCAGGGTTTCGAACGCATGGATCGCGTCGGATTTGGCTTGTTCGGTATAAGCCAACAGGTCGGCTTGAGTAAATTCAGCTTGAGTAAATGCAGCAGTCATAATGGATATCCTTGGTGAATCAATGAAATGAAAAATTAATAAATCATCACTGCGAAGATGGCCACCTCAGTAGTGGCTACCATCCGCAGTTTTTAAAAAGACTTAAGCAGCACTGCTTTTGGCTTGAGCTTGCTCTGCTGCAAACAGTTTTTCGGCTTCGGCCAGTGGCGCTGTATCAATCCAGTCACGCACGTCGAAGTCTTGTTTGAGGTACCCCCAATCACGCAGGAAGTTCTTTTGCGTTTGCAGACCTTCAACGTACTCTGGGGTGAGCTTAGGGGTGAACGAGAGATGAACATTGGCGCCGTGTGAACCCACTACTTCCTCTACCGTGCCACCACCATCTTCAGGTGCGAGTAGAGCCAACACTTCTTGAGGGTTTTCCGCTGCCCATGCCGCAGTGCGCAACAGTACAGTCAGATAACGCACGACCACTTCAGGATGTTTGCTGAGGAATTCGCGGTCGACGGTGACTGGACGAGGCGTACCGTTGTTAACGCGCAGCAGCGGGTCTTGCAGAGTGTTGATGTTGATCACTTCGTGGAAACGCGGATCACGTGCGGTGCGCACGCCACGGGCAAAGCGAATAAACACAGCGTCAACAGTGCCGTTTTCCAGCGCTTCTAACGTGACATCACGGCGGCTAGCATCATTTGGAATACGGCGTGGGCCATCTTGCAAGTCATAGCTCGGCGTATCAATGTCCACCAGTGTTGCATCGGCAACAGTTAGACCTGCCAGACCTAGTGCAGTTTGAAAACCATGCTGCGCAGCGCCACGTTGAAAGTCGATCACTGCATTCTCATGTAGTGGAATACCCAGACGCTTACCCTTCAGGTCAGCAACGGTTTTGATGCCGCTGTCAGCAAGGGTTAGTACGCCTTGATATTCATCAAGCCACGTTATGCCAACTACAACAGTATCTTGACCACTTCCCTTGGCCCAGATCGGAGGAATATTGCCGCCTTCGCGGAACATGCCAGTTTGTTTGTGGTGATAATGCGAATTACGGACATCGAGGCTATCTGAATCACGCAGAGAGTGTAATTCGGTACCTGGCTGGGCAAACTCGGCTTGCAGCCAGTTCTTACGGATGGCAAGTGCAGATGCTGTAGC
>OUNO010001534.1_pt2 | contig 11679 bp, 9 predicted proteins | sample 1779811 | NCBI WGS metagenome assembly OUNO01 (sample SAMEA3914804, study PRJEB12502) | metagenome | biome: forest; material: soil | place: Canada | collected 2010-06-25 | depth 0.3 m
GCATCCGTGGTCGATTGCGGCACGCACGACAAGACAGCGGCCGCGTGCGTCGTATCCGCAAAGGCATAAGCCGTTGCATTGCCCAAGACGGTCTTATAAGTGTCGACGCCCGCTGGCGAGATCGAGACCTCGCTCGCGCCTACGGTCGCGAAACCGTTGATCAGCGTATCGACCTCGACCGGCGCGAGCGGCGCGTCCGCGCCCAGCAGGTCTTGAACGCTGTTCGCAAACTCCCAGGAGGTGAGCTTGTGCAGGCCTGTCGTCGGCAAGGGCGCGGCGGGGAGATTCAGAAGAGCGGCCGGCCCTGCCGTGGCGCCCCCCGACGCGGCGGCGGTCGACCCGCCATCGGAGCCGCCGTTCGATGAACTGCCTGCAGTCCCGCTCCCGCTCCCGCCGCCGGCTGACGAGCCGCCGACCGACCCGCCCGCGGGTGCACCGCAAGCCACGGCGAGCGCGGCGCACGCCGTCAAGCTCACGATTTTATCTGGCAGCCACATGAAGTTGCGTCCTCCAACAGAAAATGACCTCAGCCTTCGTGAGCGGCTCAGCGCTTCTGTTTTTTTTCTCGTCGCTCGGGTGGCGCGCTTCGCTTTTCAGGCTGAGCCAGGTCGGCGCTCCGCGGTCATTGTCCTATTGATGCCATTGAGACCGCGTTGTCGTTGCCGCCCAGCTCTCGTGGCCCTTGCGCTCGTCGGTTGTTCGTCCTCTCCAGCGCCCATGCCGGCGCAGAACACCGGTGCCGGAGGGAGCAGCGGAGGCTCAGCGGGCAGCGCAGCCGGAGCTCAAAGCGAAGCCGGCGCTGGAACTGGTGGCAGCTTGGCGGGCGGTGCCCTCGGCGGCGGCGGGACCGCAGTGGGTGGAGCAAGCGGCGGCGTGAGCGGGGCTGCAGAGAGCGGTGGCTCGGCAGGCGCAGCGCTCGGCGTCAGCGGTCAGGGCGGTGCGAGCAGCAACGCCGCGTGTACCGGGGTCTTTTGCGAGGACTTCGAGCAGGGGGGAGGGCAGCTCGACAGCACCAAGTGGGAGGTCCAAAAGGGCGCCGGCGGAATCGAATCGATTCAGGAGCAGACGGTCGCTCACGGCAAGTACGCATTGCACGTGCAAGGTAGCGGTGCGCGCGGCGACTTCGCGATGATCATGACGAAGCAAGCTCCTCCCGCGCTGCAGGGGGCGGGTCCCGTTTTTGGTCGGGCCTACCTCTACGCGACAACGAACGTCAGCGCGCACATCGAGCTCGGCTTCGCCGGAACGACTCGCGACGCCGCGCTGGCTCCGCTGACCACGACGAATGGCGTGAACTTCAATTATATGGAGTTTGCTCATTTCAGCGGATCCTGGCAGCTCGGCTTCGATCTGTTCAATCCGGCGCCGTCGGTCGCCAAGGGGTTCGTCGAAGAGGCGTCGTACCCTCCGGCACGCGACAAAGCTCCCGCAGCGAAATGGAGCTGCATCGAGTGGGAGTTCGGCGACGACCCGGCGCTGATGGTTCTGTGGGTCGACGGAAAGCAGATCGACCAATTCGACGTTCAACACATTGATTTTACGTCGACCACTCGCACCCCGGGAAGCGTGCTGAATGGCCAGAGCAGCGGCATCATCGGCGGCTTTACCGTCTTCGGATTCGGCTTCCATTCGTGGGGCGCCTCAACGGCGGTGGACAGGTACTACGACGACATCGTGCTCGACACGAAGCGTGTGAATTGTCTGCCATGAGCCGCGGTCGTTGAGTGCTAAGACAAGGGCATGAACGCCTGTTTGGGGCGGCAGGGTCGTGCGCTGTTCGCGCTCGCGCTCGCGCTCGCGTTCGCGCGTTCCGCCTCGGCTCGAGCTCCGCTCCCGATCGGCGTCGAGCGTGAGCTAGGCGCCGAAGATTGCCCGGACACGGCGGGCTTGGTGGCGCGCGTCCAAGCGATCCTCGGCCGTGATGGCAGTGACGCGCCGACGCCGTACCGAGTCACGTTTGCACGCACGACGCAAACGTTTGCAGCCACCATCCAGCTCTCCGACGGCTCGACCGTGCGCTCGCTGGCTGCACGCGAGCCGACCTGCGCGGGCCTCGCACACGCAACCGCAATTGCGCTCGCGGTCTTGTTCGACAGCGAGCTCAACGTCAGCGAAGCCGCGTCCGCAGCGACCGAAGCGCGCGAAGCGAGCCCACCCAGCGAGACAGCGAACCCAAGCGAAGCGTCCAGGGGGCCGGCAACCACGCCGCCCACGCAACCGCCCCCGCGCCAGGCGCCCCCCCAAGATGCCGGGCCGGCAAACAACGCCGCTGTGCTTCCTGCTCCGAGCAAGCGCGCGCGAGTCGATCCGTTTCTTGCCGTCGGCGCGGCCGCGCTCGTGGGCGTGTTGCGGCCTTTGGGCTTTGGCTTGGTGGCAGATTTGGGGCTCGAAAGTCAGAACCTGCGCGGCACACTGGGCGCGTTGTGGGTGCCGCCCGAGACGCTCACTTTGGCCCCGGGGAGCGCGCGCGAATCACTGCTCAGCGGTACGTTGCGCGGTTGCTACGCGCTGCTCCACGCAGGCAGCGCGCGCCTCGATGGTTGCACGGGAGCGCTACTCGGCGTGACACGCGCACAGGCCGTCGGCTTCACCGTCGACCGGCCGCAGCACCACGCGCTGTTCCTGGCCTTCCCCGCAGAGCTCGCGCTCTCGATGCGTTCGCGCTCGCTCGGCTGGGAGCTGGGCGCTTCCGCCTTGCTCTTGAGCCCGCCCAATGAATTCAAGGTCGAGGGGTTAGGGGTGACCTACCATCCCGCGCCTGTCGCCGGCCTGTTCACGTTGCGCGTGTTCATCGAGCCACCGCACTGAGTGCGGGTGAACCGCGCTTCTTTTGTTGGGGGGGTAGTGATCCACTGGCCGTCATCCTCCCCCTAATGGGTGCGGCCCTTTCCGAACCAGGACTCCAACGAACATGTCCCGCGCCCGTTCCCTCGTAAACTCACGATCAGGTATGAGTCGTGTAGGCGGCTGTGCTGCGCTTGGCTTGAGTGCGGCTTTTGCGCTCGGCCTGGTGGCGTGTGGGAGCTCGGATGCTGGCTCGGACGGTGCGGGCGCAGCGAGCAGTGGCGCTGGCGGGTCTCCCGCAGCGACGGCAGGCACGGGCGGCAGTCTTGCCGGCGTGGCCGGGAGCGCGGCCGGTGCGCCGAGCTCGGCTGGCGCTGCCGCGGCAGGCGCTCCGGGCGGCGCGGGTGCTTCGGGCGGCGCGGGCGCTCCAGGCGGCGCGGGTGCCTCGGGCGGCGCGGGTGCTCCGGGCTCGGCTGGTTCAGCTGGCGCTGCGGGATCTTCGGGCGCGGGCGGCGCTGCGGGTGGGCCGGCCAAGTGCGTGAACGCGGGCACTGAGCTGTGTGATGATTTCGAGAGCGGCAGCTTGGATGCGCAGCGCTGGACGCAGAGCAAATCGGCCAACTCCACGATTGCGGTGGAGATGGGCACGGCGCACAGCGGGAAATACGCGGTGCATTTGCAGTTCATGGCGGGCGCGCAGAGCACCGTGACCATTGCCGAGAGTGTGACGTTTGCCGCGCAGGGCAACGCGCCGGCTCCAGCGAACAAGTTTTATTCGCGCATGTACGCCTGGTTTGGGCCGGACATTCCGAAGGCGGCCACGGGCGATTTCCATACGGGCTTCATGATCGGCAGCGGCAAGAACGACAAGGGCAACGTGACCGCGGGCGTTGGCATGATTGGCTCCAACCAGCAGTACTTGGGATATTCGATCTTCTTTGGCGCGCCGAAGTACGAGTTTGGTCCGTGGTCGATCCCGCACATCGTGCCCAAGGCGTGGCAGTGCATCGAGCTCTCCGAAGACGGCACTGACCCGACCACCGAAGTCCGCAGGGTGTGGCTGAACGACACCGAGATCAAAGAGCTCGCGAGTAACTCAGCGAAGTCAGGCGGCGCTCAAAATCCGAATCACCTGCCGCCGAAGTTCGACAAGATAAGCTTTGGCGTCGTCGAGTACCACATGATCCCCACGCTTTCGGAGATGTGGATCGACGACATCAAGATCAGCGCCAACAAGATCGGCTGCAATTAGATGACCTGCAGTTCGTTACGGTCGGTTTTCTTTTCCAAGCGCTGCACAAAACTGATCGGTCCGGGGGGCTCGGCCTTCTAACTATTAGAATGTCTACGTTTGAACCCACGGGGCGAAACGAAGTACGGGCTTGGACGGGCTTTGGAAAGCCGCTCAGGTACGGCTGGTTATTGCTCGCGGCGGTGAGCTGTACGAGCGGCGTGGTCGACGGCAATGCGCCGGACGGCTCTGACCCGCTCGACCCAGTGGGCGGTGGGGTCGCGGGCGCGGGTTCTTCCGCCGTACCGGGCGGCGGCAGCGGCAGCACGGTACCGGGCGGCGGCAGCAGCAGCGGCGGCGGCGTCATGCCGGCGACCTTCACCTGTGCGAGCGCGGCGACTCCGGATCCCGGTCCGTCGCCGCTCGGTCTGCTTTCGCGCACGCAATACCTGAACACGCTGAGCGGTCTGTTCAGCAAGCTCCCCGATCTGAGCACCACGCTCGGTGCGGACACCAACTACAGCGTCACGTTTGGCTCCGGGCAAGCGGACATCGACCAAGTGCAGGTGGGCGGGTTTCAGGCTGCGGCAGAAACCATTGCTACTACCGTTGCGGCGGATCCCAAGCAACTCGCGGCGTTGGTGCCGTGCGCGACCGGCGCGGACAAGCGCGTGTGCGCGCAAAGCTTCCTGCAAAGCTTCGGCGCGCTCGCTTACCGTTCGCCCGTCACGGATCCGGCGGACATCGCGCGCCACATGGCGGTGTATGACGCGGGCGCCAAAGTCAATGACGCGCACGGCTTGCAGCTCTTGATCGAGGCCATGCTGCAATCGCCCCGCTTTCTGTATCGAGTGGAGCTGGGCACCAAGGAAGCCGTGGGCGACCATGCCATCAAACTCTCGCAATACGAGGTAGCGGCGCGCCTTTCGTACCTGGTCTGGGATTCCGCGCCCGACGCAACGCTCACTGCCGCCGCCAGCGCGGGTCAACTCACGACGAAGGATCAAGTGGCCGCGCAGCTCACGCGCCTACTCGCAGACGCAAAGGGCAAAAGCTTCGTGCGTCGCTTCCTAGAAGGCTGGACGCAAACCGCGAGCGTCGGTGGCTTGGTCAAAGACCCCACGCTCTATCCCCAGTGGTCCGCGTCGGGCTCCACGTTGCCGGCTTCTATCAAAGCCCAAGCCTCGGCGTTCTTCGACAATGTGCTGTCCGCGGGCAATGGCAATCTGCAAACGCTGCTCACGTCCACCACCGTGTTCGCGAACAAGGACCTGGCTCCGTACTATGGCAGCAGCATGACGGACGCCACGATGACTCCGATCACGGTCAGCAATGGTCAAGTGTCCGGTCTGTTGACGCTGCCTGCGGTGCTCAGCGTGCAAGCCAAGCCCGATGAATCCTGGCCCATTTATCGCGGTCGCTTCGTGCGCGAAGAGCTGTTTTGCCAAAACATGCCGCCGCCACCGCCCAACATTCCGAAGCCCCCGGATGTCACGCCCGGCGTTTCGACGCGCGCGCGCCTCACGCAGCACGAGACCAATCCGGCGTGCAGCGGTTGCCACTCGCTGATGGATCCGATCGGCTTCGGCTTCGAAGCGTATGACGCCATTGGTCGCTTCCGCACCACGGACGGCGGGCAACCCGTAGACGCCAGCGGCACGCTCAAGGGCACGGACGTCGACGGCACCTTCAATGGCGTCGCCGAGCTCGGGCAGAAGCTTGCCAGCAGCAGCACCGTGCGTGAATGCGTGGCTCGCCAGTGGTTCCGGTTCAGCACCAATCGCCTCGAGCAAGACGCCGACGGCTGCTCCATGAAGAGCATCTCGGCTGCCTTCGCAGCGGCTGGAAACAGCATCAACGCATTGCCGCAAGCCCTCGTCGAAAGCGACGCCTTCCTCTACCGCCGTCCCATTCAGGTGTCCCAATGACTCGCGTTATCGATCATCGCACTGCGCTCAGCCGTCGTCGTTTGCTGGGCGGCATGGGCGCATTGACTGTAGCGCTCACGAGTCCCATCTGGCGCAGCGCCACCGTGTTCGGTCAGGACGCGAGCGCGAAGCCCGAGCGCCGCTTCATCGGCTTGTTCTCGGCGAACGGCACCATCGCGTCGGAGTTCTTTCCCTCGGTCCCGACGGGTACAGCCCTCAGCGCAGCCAACTTGGGGCGAATCCTGGCGCCGATGGCCGCGCACGTCTCGAAAATGCTCGTGCTGAAGGGCGTACACATGTACTCCACCGTGTCGGACACGCTCGGTTCCACCACCGGCACGCGTTACGGCGGTCCGCACATGAAGGGCCCCGGCGCGATGCTCACCGGCGGCATGTTGGGCGCACCCTCCACCGTGAACGGCAGCTTCAATGGCGCCGGCGGCCCCGCAGGCAATGCGGATCGCATCTCGGTCGACCAATACATCGCCAACAAAATCGGCACCAAGTCCACTTTCCCGTCGCTCGAGTTCGGCGCCAAAGTCGGTGGCGGCCACCCGCTCGACGTCATCTCCTATCGCGGCGCGAATCAACCGAACCCGCCGATCATGGACCCGGTGCAGATGTACACGCGCATGTTCGCGAGCAACAACTTGTCCTCGGCCCAGCTCACACAGCTGATTGCAGACCGCAAAACGGTGTTGGATTTCGTGCAGGCCGACATCACGTCATTGCAAACCAAGCTGAGCTCCGACGACAAGGTGCGGCTCGATTCGCACTTGACCGACATTCGCAGCATCGAACAGCAGCTCTCCAATGGGTCCGCTGCGTGCACTCCGCCCGCCAAGCCCACCAGCTTCGACCCGAAAGACCAAGCTTCGTTCGCGCCGATCGTGAAAACGCAATCGGACTTGATGCTGCTCGCGCACATCTGCGGGCTCACCAACGTGTCCACGTTCATGTTCGCGAACGCCGATAGCTGGCAGTATTACCCGTTCGCGGGCGTGAATGAGGAGCACCACGGCCTCTCGCATGGCAGCGATGCAGCGACCATCGAAAAGCTGATCAAGATCAATGTTTGGCACGGTCAACAAGTGAACTACCTGTTGGACAAGCTCGCTGCCACCACGGAGAGTGACGGCTCCAACATGCTCGACAACACGTTGCTCCTGTGGGGCAACGAGCTCGGCGTCGGCAACACGCACGACTACAAGAACATCCCCTGGCTGCTCGCCGGCGGCTCCAGCTACTTCAAGATGGGCCGCTCGCTGCAATTCAAAGACTTGCCACACAACAACCTGCTCGTCTCGTTGTGCAATGCCATGGGCCTCAGCGACGTGAAAACCTTCGGCATCCCCGGCGTCTGCACAGGCCCACTGCCTGGCCTCACCGCCTAAGAGTCGGCTCTAAGCGCTCGACTCCCGCGCCATGCGGTCGCTGCACTCACAGCCGACCGCGGGCCGCGCGGCGCGTCGCTTCAAGAGTAGTTTTGATGGTCACGCGCGGCAACGCAGCCCGCCGCAGCCTTCGGCGTCGCGTTTCGCGCATCCCGACGAAATACGGTGAGCCTCGTCTGGCCGTTGCTCGAAGGCGTAGCCTGTCTTCAACGACTTGAACGCTCCTCGGTCGCAAGCGTTTCGGCAATGCTCGCCGCAAAGAATCGATCACTGAATTTTTCAAATCGACTCGATGCGTCCATGAGGAACGCGTGCTGCTGTCGTGCCGTGCCACGATGCGATTGCACGAGCTCGACCGAGAGACGTGTAAAGCGGCGGCGTAAGTCGTGGCCTTACGGTGTCGAGTTTCGCTTGTCGCTACGTCGCGCCAAAACTCGGCGCGAACACCCTGGCGCTTAGCGGCATGTGGCTTGCTTACTCTTCACGAGTGCGCAGCGGAGATCACCGCGGCGCTTCTTCGTACTGCTGTGGAGGTTCGCGATGCGCTCATGCACACATGGTTTAATTTTTTCTTTTACTTTGCTGGTTCCCTTCGCATGCAGCAGCGGCTCTGATAGTCCGAGCGCTGCTGGTGGCGCGGGAGCCGCTGCAAGTCATGCGGGTAGTACGGGCACAGCGGGTGCATCCGGCGGTACGACATCGAGTGCGGGCGCGAGCGTCGGAGGCGCCGGCGCGGCAGGCATGGGTTCCGGCGTGTCGGGCGCAAGCGCGGGCGGCGCAGGTGCAAGCGCGGGAGCTTCGGGCGCTGCGGGTGTGGGTGGAAGCACGAGCGTTCCCGCTGCACGTGGCGAATACCTGGTGAAGAGCGTGCTCGGTTGCACGGGCTGTCACACTCCGCAGCTCGCCGGCGGTGGCGGACCGGACATGACGAAATTCCTGTCGGGAGTCGAATGCTTCGCCAAAGACCCGACGACGATGGGCTGTTTGAACAGTGCCAATCTGACCAATGACGACACGGGCCTCAAGAAAAAAACCGACCAGCAAATCAAAGACGCCTTCACCAAGGGCCTAGACCCTGACGCCCCGACCCCCGGCTCCGAGTACTTGTTCGCGCAGATGCCGTACTACCAATTCGCCAATCTGAGCGACGACGATGCGAATGCGATCGTCGCTTACCTACGAACCGTTCCCGCAGTCGTACACGAAGCCGAAAACGGAGCGCCGTTCGACAAGCAACCCACTGCCGCGCAATGGACGCCCGTCGTGCCAGCAAACCTCCCCGCGCCCGTGAACGCCGCACCAGCCGACGCCGCTAGTGCCGCCAACGGCAAATACCTGGCGACCCTCGCTTGCGCCACTTGTCACACCGCCAACACCAACGCGACCTCACCGCTCCAACTGGACGCCAGCAAAGGGTTCCAAGGCGGCAAAGAGTTCACCACCTCGCTGATGGTGAACAATGTTCCGACATCCAAGAAGATCCAAAGCGCGAACCTAACGCCCGACACGACCGGCCTAAAAGACTGGACCGCAGCGCAAATCGCCAACGCGATCAAGACCGACAAGGACGACAAGAGTGTGATGCTCTGCTCGCCGATGCGCGGGCTGCCCAACATCACCGACCAAGACGCGATGGACATTGCCGTCTACCTGAAAGCCATCCCGCCGGTTGCGAACCAGCGTACCGAGATGTGTCAGTAGCTGCGCAAAAACCAGGACAATCCGCGGTTGTCGACCGGCAAGGGTGCAACCCTGGGCGACACCAGCGCCGCGAGGCTCACTTCGCGGGCGCACAGCAGCGCGCGCAGTCGTAAGTCACCACGGGCGCGGTGCCGATCGCGCACGGGCTGTCGATGCAATGGCCGGTGCCGGCGAGCGCGCCACAGCTGGCGTTACACACACCATTCAGCTGCACGGAATCCGGCGGGTTGCACAGCGTTTGGTTGTCCTCGGGCTCGCTCTCGTCCGGCGTGTAATAAAGACGATCGAGCCCAGCGTGGTCGACCGAGTTGGCGATCACTAGGCGATGCTTGCCCGCGCTCAGCCTGACGGTGTAGCGCGTGACGTACTTCAGGTTGTCGTGGAAATAGCTCCAAAACCAGACGTCCCCGGTGGTGATGCGCCAAAGCACCCAGGCACCCCCGTCCACTTGGAACCAAAAGCGGTTCGAGTCGATGTCCTGACCGTGAATGCGACCCCAGATCTGGTACGTGCCCGCGCTGTCCGCGGTGAGCTCATACTCGGCGCGGGCATTGCCTGGCACGGTGTCAAAAGTGACCCCTTCGTTGGCGTAAATGAAACGGCCCGCTGAAGCCGTTTGATCGTCGGCGATCACGAATGGGCCTGAAAGCTTGCCCGACTCGGCCTCCACGTAGCGTCCGGGCTCGGCGTCGTACTGTGCAATGGTCGTGATGCGCGGGTCGCAGCTTGCGAGCCACGCGCAGGCAGCCGTGAGAAGCCCCGCGCCGAGCTTGCGGAAGCTCACCGCGTTTCAACCAAGCGCTCGAGCTTGGCGCTCAAAGGGCTCGATGGGTGCGCGGCGACGAACGCAGCCGCTTTGCTCTTCGCGGCCGCGCTGTTGCCGCTCGCAGCGAGGGCTTCAACGGTCAGCACGTCTCGCTCTTGGCGGAGCTCACCGTTGGGAAATTGGGCTTGCAATCGCCTGAGCGCGCCGAGTGCGGCGCGCGGATCACCCCCACGCAGCTCACGGCGCACCGTGGCAACCAGAGAAGCCTCGGCGTCCAGGCGACTGAGACGAGAGCTCGAAAACGCTGGGCTCGCTGCTGCATTAGCCAAGGCAGACACAGCGGGCAGCGGCGCATCGACCGCTCTGGCGGGCACGAGCGGCGCAACACGCGGCGCCTGCACCGCGATCGGCGCGGCGACCGCGCTGGAAAACGCTGGATTCACGACGCGATTCGGCGCGCGATGCTCAGCGCGATACCAATAACCAGCCACGCCGAGAAACGCAGCCATCACGACCCCCGCGGCGAGCTTACCGCCGACCACCTGAGCCAACGCGGGCGACAGGTGGCTCGGAATTCCCGGTGCGAGCTCCGCGGGCGCCGCTGCCGGCGGGGGTACCACCTTTGGCAGCGCGGCTACTTTGGCCGCCATCGCGCCCCAGCTTTGGATCCCCGCGTCGGGTCGGGGCGCCGCCTCACGCAAGCTCAGCAGAAGCTCACGCACCGCGGGATCAGCGACCGCGGATTCGAGGATGCGTTCGGGATCGCTCATGACAGAGCCTGCTTGAGCGGCGCTTCTTCGTGCGCCGAGAGCCGCTTGACCTCACGCGTGAACAGCTCCCGCGCCAAGCGCAAGCGCGAGCGCACCGTGCCCACCGAAATTCCGAGTAGCTCCGCGATCTCGCTGCCCGACATCTCTTCCAACTCGAACAACACGAACACCAGGCGTTGCGCGTCCGGGAGCTTGTTCAAGATGGCTTCTGCCGTCGCTAGGCGGCGACGTGAATCCGCATCCTCGCGGGCGCCGTCCTGCGCGCCGGACAGGTCCTCGATCTGCGCCGGTTCGGTCGCGACCTCGAGCCGGATGGGGGCCGAGCGCCGGTAATCACTGGCGGCATTCAGGCACACGCGAAACAACCAGGTCCGAAGCGACGAGCGGTTCTCGAACGAGGCCAACTTCAGGTAAACGACGATGAACACCTTCTGGGTCACGTCTTGAACGTCCGGTTCGCGCACACCCAGCCGGCGCAGCTCCTTCCACACGAAGTCGAAGTGCTCTAGGTAAACGTCGCGAAACTGATGCTGTGGCGCGCTCATGTCGCGAAGAGCGGCGGGCGCGTTCTGCTCCGATGCAGCCAGGCGGAGCGCGGTTTCGACCTCATCTGAGGGAAAATGACCGCGAGGCGCTGTTCCGGCTCAGCGCTGACCGTCCGGTGCGCACAGAAAAATGACCCTCAGGATCGCAGATGGCTCAGCGTTTGGCTCAATCGGCAAAAAAAATGCGACCGGTGAGCCGTTCGCGACGGTCGCGGTCATTTTTTCATCAAAGGCGTGAACAAAATCGACGGCACTGAAGCGAGCCTGTGGAGACAACGAGTCCCTCTGAAGCGAGTCAACAGCGAACCGCACGCGCGAGCTCGAGCAGCGGCCGTTGTCTTCGGGTCGCTCTTGGCGCTGACCAGCGCGTGCCAGGAGTTCACCGCTAGCGCCGCGGCTGGCGGCAGCGGGGGCGCAGGTGCAGCGAGCGAGACCCAGGCCGGCGCGAGCGGTAGCGGGGAAGTGGTTGACACGGGCAGCCGCAGCGGCAGCGCGCCCGAGCCAGCAGGGGGCGATGCGGGTTCAGCAGCCTCAGGTGCGCCCGGCAGCGGCGGGGCGGG
>OUNO011319066.1_pt1 | contig 11679 bp, 13 predicted proteins | sample 1779811 | NCBI WGS metagenome assembly OUNO01 (sample SAMEA3914804, study PRJEB12502) | metagenome | biome: forest; material: soil | place: Canada | collected 2010-06-25 | depth 0.3 m
GGCCTTGTTTTCACCGGTGGTGCTTCCATGGGTGAGATCGGTGGGCCAGAAGGCGTGAACTACCGGATCATCGGCGGTATTCGTTACACGATCAATGAAGAGCAAAAGCCTGCTCCAAAAGGAACTCCTGCTCCGACTCCGGTTCCAGCGCCAACTCCGGTTTCATCCGTACGGATCGTGGTTCACGGAAACCGCTCTGAGATCGTCACGCCGACCATCAACTTCGAGCACAATAGCTACAATCTCGCTCCGGACTCCAAAGAGACTCTCGACATGGTTGCAGATCTCATCATCAAAAACCGGGGTCATTTCAAGAAGATCCTGGTTGATGGGCACACCAACAACATCGGGAAAGACAAATACAACCTGAAACTCAGTCTGGCTCGTGCGAAGTCAGTGAAGCATTACCTCATGGGTAAAGGGGTGAAAGAGAAAGAAGTGGAAGCACGTGGCTTCGGGATGAGAAATCCGAAGGTGCTCTACAACGTTCCAGGGGCGGCTGAAATTAATCGTCGTGTGGAATTCTTGATCGTAAAATAAGCAAAAATTAAAAGAAGAATGAAAAGGGCTCCCAGTTTTGGGGGTCCTTTTTTATTTGAGTGGGATTAAGTGAACAGGCCTTGCCTCAGGCGTCCTGCCTTTTTCGCCGGGGAGGCCATCCAGGCCTGGCTCAAAAAGGGTCGGCCTGTTCACTTAATCCCACTCCAATAAAAAGGGAATCATCTGGATGATTTACTCTGAATCTAAAAATTAGTGTGAATACTCAGGTGAGGAAAGAAAAGGGAGACTAGGATATCCAGTCGTAGTTGAAGCTGATGCTGATTCGAGTGCTTGCTGTGTGATGGGGAGGTACTTCGTGTTTGAGCCAGCTTTCGAAGAGGATGATCTCGCCTGCTTTTGGTTTAAGATCAACTTGGAGGGTGCGAGGCGGACAGGCCATGAAGAGGCCTGCTCTTGGGTCTTCGATGCGGAGTGGGCTCGTGTTCTTTGGGACGTCGATGTAGAACGTGCCGCTGACCACTGAGTTCGGGTGGAAGTGGAAAGCGTGATAGCAGTTCTTCGGCATCAGGTTCACCCAGAGGGATGAAAGCTTTAATTCGCCGTGGGGGAATTTTAGTTTGAGTTCTTTTGCGTAGGACTCGACTTCCTTGTCCAAGGCTTCTTTCAAGCGTTCGAAAACGGTGAACTGGCGGTGCAGGTCTGAAAGGGAGCCGTAAGAAGTGTAACCATTTGGATAGTTCTTCTGGCTCCACTTCACTCCGTGCTGATCGATCTCAGGTAAACGGATAGCGGTGTTCTTCAGCTCTTGAATGACTTTTTTGGAAAGCGGGAGTTTCTTCTGTTGAATGAAGGTCTCGAAGAAATGCTTCACGGTTTTTTCTTTTCCGGGATTTCGTGAGTGATCACGGTCTCCACACCCTTTTTGAAGTGGGCCCAGTACTCCTTCGCGTGGTCAGGATCTGCGGTTGGGAGTTCCAAGGTGATTGTCGGGATTCCAAGCTCCTGGCCTGCGTAGTTTCCTAAAGAGCCCGGGAAGAAGCCGGTTGAAGTGGCTTTGATCTTGGTGCGGAGGTCTTCACACTTTTTCACGTAATCGGCGTTGAAGTCAGACAAAGTCAGGTGGTCCGGGCCGTCGTAGTCGAGGACGTTCAGAGGCGAATGGATCGAAATGATCTTGTTCGGTTTCACCTTGTCGATGAGGGCTTTTTGGAAAATGGTCTCGGGCTCGGAATCCGGTTTGGATCCCGGAAAGCGTCTCTTCTCGGAATGGAATTTATTTTTCCAGGATTGAAGTGCTTGAGTCGTCCAGTCTTTGGTCGCGAAATTGCGGTTACAATCCACGCCGTGGGCATTGATCCGGGTTTTTGGATAACCGAAGAATCCGTCCGGGTTCACCAAAGGTGCGATCACGAGACGGGACTTCGGATAACTCTTCATGTTTTCCTGAGCCCAGGCGACGAACTGGAAACCGAGATACAAGGGAGTGATCTCATCCCCGTGGACCATGGCGAAAATCAAAGTCGTGTTTTTAGAATCTTCTGAACCGAAAGAATAATAGATGAGCGGACGGCCTTGAACGGAAGTTCCGCCCACTTTCCAATCGAGGGTCGAGCAAGGATTGGTTTTGCCCCAATGACGCTTGTCGAAAGCTTTCTGCAAGCCTTCGCAAAGAGATGGAACATTGCTCTCGATTTCACCGGCACGGGAAACCGACCAGGATGCCATCAAAAGCGTAAAAATGAGGAAAGACTTAAATTTCACTTTTCGCCGCCTTCTTTTTCTTCTGCTTGAAATAGTATTTTGCCACAACGGCGATCGCAATGAGCATCAGAGTTCCTGCGATTCCGCCTTCCACTTTCTTGATCCATTTTACAACGTATTCAAGGAAATCCCCGAAGTAGTAAACGCTATACACGATCGTTGGCACACTGATGAGTGCGGCAAGCCCGTCGTAAATGATCATCTTTCTGAACGGGAAGTGCAGAAGACCTGAAGCAAAATAAACAGTTGAGCGGAGACCCGGCATGAAGCGCGCGGAAAAGAGGAGCTTGCCTCCGTGATTGTGGAGCTTCAGTCTCACGGCTTCGATCTTCGTCTCATCAATGAACACGCGGAAAGGCCAGCGCTTCAATAACTTGCGACCGTACTTATGGCCGAGCCAGAAAACAATGCAGTCACCGGCAAGCACGCCGACCAAGCCGATAGCGATCATGACCCAGACGTCGCAGACGCCATAATAGGTGAGAACTCCACCCGCAATCAGAGTGACGTCTTCGGGAATCGGAATGCCAAGACCGCAGGCGAGCAGAATCACAAAGATCGCCAGGTACGGGATCGGTCCGTAGTAATCGATTAGAAAATCGACGATGAAGTCCATTGAACCATTAGTAGACACGAACTTTCATTTTTTTGAAAGGGGATGCGCTGAGAGATACGCATCCTGCAACTCACCCAAATTCAGATGCGTGTAGCGCTGTGTCGTAGAAAGCCTGGAGTGGCCTAGAAGCTCCTGAATACTCCGTAAGTCGGCTCCCGCCGTAAGAAGATGCGTTGCAAAACTATGCCGAAGGGCATGGGGAGAGATCTTTCGGTTCCCCTCGATCCATTCTGGCGAAAATTGGGCCGCTCGGAGCAGTTGGCGGGCCAAAACCCGAGCAATCGAACGGGAGGTCAGTCGGGTCCCGCGAAAGTTGATAAAAACGAGCTCAGAGTCTTCGACCGGGGGTCTCGATTTGAAGTACTCGGCAAGGGCTTGATCGGAGATCTCGGTGACCGGAACGAACCGCTCCTTCTTCCCCTTCCCCATCACCTTCACCCAGCCCGGACGTTCATTCAGCTGACTTCTGGTGAGATCGGCGACCTCACTCACCCGGAGACCGCAGCCGTACAAAAGCTCCATCAGGGCCTTGTCCCGCTTGCCCATCCAGGTGGATTCATCCGGCGCCCGCATGAGTTCCAAGATCTCTTCGATTTTTAGAAAGTTAGGGAGCTTCTTTTCGGTCTTGGGACTGGGGATCAGGCCAAGCCAGTTCTTTTCGACGATCTTCTTCCGCTTCAGGTACTTGAAGAAGGTTCGAAGCGCGCTCATCTTTCTTGCGACCGAACTGGTCTCCTTTTGCTTGAGGAGATCGGATGCAAAGGCCCGGAAGTGAATCGAACTCAGAGTACGGAGATCCCGCTCCTCGATGAGTTTGAATTCCTGAGCTAAAAAGGCCGAAAACTGCCCCAGATCGCTTTCGTATGCGCGAAGGGTCTCGAGACTCCAGTTCTTTTCATTTTGGCCGAACTGGATGAAATCCTGAACCCAGTCCTTTATGCTTGATGCCATCCTCTTCTTAGTTTAATCCAAAAGGATGCAAAAAGTGCACATTATCGGAGCCGGACTCGCCGGGTCCGAAGCCGCCTGGTTTTTGGCGGAAAAAGGGATTCCGGTCGTCATCCACGAGATGCGCCCGATCCGCATGACCGAAGCCCACCACACCGATCAATGTGCTGAACTCGTTTGCTCCAATTCCTTGAAATCTAAAAATCCCACCTCCGCTCCTGGCATGATGAAGGCCGAGATGAGAATGATCGGGTCCCTGATTCTGAATTCTGCTGAGACGACGGAAGTCCCGGCGGGTGAAGCCCTGTCGGTTGATCGGGATCAGTTTTCAAAACTCATCACTGAGAAACTGAAGAACCATCCAAACATCACCTTCGTGAATGAAGAAGTGACCGCTCCCTTCGAAGGTGAGAATGAAATCACCCTCATGGCGACCGGTCCCCTGACGAGCGAAAAACTCACCCACTGGATCGCAGGAGCGACGGGTGGAGATGATCTTTATTTCTACGATGCGATTGCACCAATCATTGAAGCGAGCAGCATCGACATGGGTTCGGCTTTCATCGCGAACCGCTATGACAAAGGTGAAGACGCGGCTTACATCAACTGCCCGATGAACGAAGCGGAATACCATGCTTTCATCGATGCTCTTCAGGCAGGCGAGATGGTTCCGGCTAAAAACTTTGAAAAAGAGAAGTTCTTCCAAGGCTGCCAGCCGATTGAAGTGATCGCATCGACCGGACGCGACTCCCTTCGTTTTGGCCCGATGAAGCCAGTGGGTCTTACTGATCCAATCACAGGAAGACGTCCGTATGCAGCGGTTCAACTGAGAACCGAAAACCGCGCGAAGACTGCTTATAATATCGTGGGATTCCAGACCCGTCTCAAGTGGGGCTCCCAGCAGAAAGTTCTTCGCCTGATTCCAGCGCTGAAGAACGCAGAATTCCTCCGCATGGGATCCATGCACCGGAACACGTTTGTCTGCGGACCCAAAGTGCTTCGCCCCGACCTGTCATTGAAAGGTCATCCAAAAGTTTACTTCGCCGGTCAGATCACCGGAGTCGAGGGTTACCTTGAATCCGCCGCTTGCGGGTTGATGGCTGCAACTTTCATTCTGGCTCGTATCCAAGGCCTTCCGCACCTGGCGCCACCAAGCAACACTGCACTCGGCGCCCTGCTCTCGCACGTGACTGCGACTGATCCGAAAAATTATCAACCGAACAACATCCAGTTCGCGCTCTTTGATCCGAAGTTTTTTGAAGACACTGAAGGGCTGAAAAAGGATGATTTGAAAAAGCAGATGGCAAAACTGGCTCCCCTCTACTTCAAGGACTGGATGAAATCATGTGGAACGCTCTTTTCGTAGTCATTGGTGCAGTTCTCTGGGCAACCGATGCCATTTTTCGTCATCCCCTCTCCCAGCAGATTTCAGCGCTCACCATCGTCTATTACGAACACATCTTCGCGACCGCAATTGCGCTCGTCTGGCTTCTCATTTCTGATCGCAAACGCATCTTCTTAAGCTGGAAGGAAACCTGCGGGGCTGCTTTCATCGGGATCTTTGGATCAGCGATTGCGACGGTTCTCTTCACCATGAGTTTCCAGCTCGTGAATCCTTCAGTGACGATTCTTCTTCAGAAGACCCAGCCGATGATTGCGATTGTTCTCGCGGCTCTCTTTCTGGGTGAGAAAATCAGTGCGAATTTTCTGGTGTGGGCTGGGATTGCGATTCTTTCCGCTTTCCTGATCAGTTTTCCTACCGGGATTCATGTACAGGACTTTTATGGGCAGGAATCACTCGGTTATCTCTTTGCGCTTCTCGCTGCAGTTCTCTGGGCGACTTGTACCGTAGTCGGGAAATCCATTTTGAAACATGCGCCGAGCAGCGCTCTTTCGTTCTGGCGCTTTGCTTTCGGGTTGCTCGGGACTTGGGCGCTTGCCCGCAGAAGTGATCAGGCGATGATCGAGATTCCGTTTGTTCCGACCCAGCCTGCGGTCCTTCACTCGCTCATGTATATTGCGATTCTTCCTGGTTTCTTGGGCGTATCGCTTTATTACAAAGGGCTCTCGAAGATCAAAGCGTCGCGGGCGACGATTCTTGAGCTCGTTTTTCCGATTACGGCTGTTGCGATCAATGCTTACTTCCTTGGGTATCCACTTCTACCAATTCAGATGGCTGCTGCTGCAACGCTCATGATTTCCATGGTGGCGATCAGCTCACTTCAATAGGATTCGTTCGTTAAAAATAAAAAAGCCCCGGAATATTTTCCGGGGCTTTTTTAGGGCCTCATTGGTCATTTGGCTTCCAACTTGCTCTGAATCCACTGCCAAGTGCAGACGGAGCAGATGGACCTGCCTTCATTCCAGTAAGAATGGAGGTGATTCTATGAGGACAAAGACAACCTACAGTCGATGTTCTTGTCGGAGTGTTCGGGAGAAAACTGAAGTCAAATTGCGGCTATTAGTCGTTTTAGCCAGACTTCTATCTCTTCTGACATTGATCCTGTCCTGCTATCACAAGCGATGACTGAGGGGGCCGGGTACAGCAATTAACCGGAGTTCTCAGGACGAGAACTGTCTGCGCTTGGTCTTTTTTCCGGACCCACACGAGCAAAAGACTTCTTCCACTTCTACGACGTTCGTTTGGCGAAACTTAAAAAGCCCCGGTGAATCTCACCGAGGCTTTCAAATTTTTAACGCGATCTCGCTACCAAAAGTAGATACCTAGCCCACAATACTGTTCTCAAACTGACCTCAAGCATCATGGCAATAAAAAACCCCAGACAACTATCAGTCATCTGGGGCTAAATAAGATTGTGGGTAGAGTTTAGGGCTAAGTATCAATGCGCTCGAAAAAAGCCGATGCGGATGACGGGACTCAACAACCCCGACAATTTACTCTACCCACTCCAAAGTTGTTAAAACGTCGTACAGTTTCCAGCCAAAAACGTATATGTATACCCGTTGTGTGAACTGCTTGAGTCGTTATATATGACTTTAGTTACTCCATTCAGTGAAGTGAACTGCCAAGAACCAAGGGATGCAGTGTCCACATCCGCAACCACATTGCATGATCCGTTGTTTGCACCATTAGAACCTACTTTATATAGATGGGTATCTGAATATTGGGCATTTCCTCCAATGATTTCACAGGTAACAAATCGGTCTCCACTCTCAAGCATGTCACTTTGATAGGAATACAAAAAAGTAGATCCTATACCTGTATCAACAACGGTACATCCGGTTTGACTCACAACTTTAAGTCCATCATCTGTTTGTGAAGGCGTATTAGAGGTTCCAGATGGAGTTCCTGAAGTGGTTCCCGTAGTTCCATCAGAAGATGCGCTTGAACCTCCGCAAGCCGTTAAAAGTCCAATTAACGCGAATATAACCAATCCATTTGTCATGTGTATGTCTCCTGTAATCACAATGAATGTATTCCATTTGTATTTCAATATGAAAGTATTGCGTCATACAAATACTTGAAATTACTTTGGAAATATGGCGCTACCCAAAATTCCTAAAAAAGATCCCAGAACTAAATCGGTTACGGTTCGTTTATCTGAGAATACAGCTAAGAATCTGAGAGTTCTGGCCGAGGAGCACAATATGAGTCAGGCTGATGTGATTGAGCACTTGGTGGAAAATGCAATGGGTGAGTTCCTGAAGCATAATACAAGAAAAGATATTCTTACTTCGAAGAGGAAGGGATGAGAAAATGAGCGAAACCCAAGAATTAGAAAAAAAGATTAAGAAGCTTCAAGAAACAATTGAAATGCTTTTAAAGATGCTCGAAACAGAAAAAACGCTTACTCCTCAACAGGTGAGTAAGCTGAAATGGTATCTCCCGTAAGCATATCTTCTCCGCGAGCTTCGCGAACAAGAGCTTGGACTACATAAGTTTTCTCGCAATATTCGATTAGTTCTTCGAATATCTGTTTTTTCAGTTCTTCTTTTAATTGGGCTCTGTCTTCTGCCTCACGTCTTGCACGATTACGATCAATGATTTCTCTATTTTTATCTGCAAGCGATCTTAGCCAGTCGAATATTTCCTGATCAGTCTTCATTTCTAGAAGTTGTTAAATCAATGATTCTAAATCAACTTGTAACCATTGTTATAAGCCATATACAGATCAAGACTTGCTTGAAGCATCCACGTTCTTTTAGTCGTGGTCCAAGTCCTTCTAGTCAATCTAGCAAGGTCTGAACGGAGTTTCGCGCAGACATGATTAATCTGCCACAAGCTATCGTCTAGGTTCCGTCTAAGCTCTTTATTACGGCCAGCCGCCTTTACTTGGATAAGCTTGTCACCGGGTAATAAGCGACTAAAGTCCGAAAGGTAATGAGGGTTCTTGTCTGTAATAATGGTACTGAACTTATGTTTAACCTTCCCAATGGCAAGTAATACGTCTTCCCTTGCAGCATCTCTTGTATCTTCCCTGTAACCATACTTACCAAGCGAAGCTGGAGCCCCTCTGTTATGGGCTTTCATAGTGGCAACACTCGTATCAATTATGTGTCCAGTGTGACTACAGACGGCAATAGCGATTGATACAGGCTTATGTACCGTATGCTCGAAAGTCTCCATTTCATCGAACTGGATATGGTTCGTCTTGAACATTCCCTGCTCAATTCTGTACTTGTGAACATCTTTAGCGAGTTTGGCTAGATACAGGAGCTTGCGCGTCACTGTCTTCCTATTGAGGTTCAGGTTCTTAGCAATCCGGTTCTGTGTAGTTCCAGAGCAATACCAATTGAATATGAGCTTATTCATCTTTGGTTTCTTGTGTCTGTAGTTGGGTAAGTGAGTGCGAGATCCAAAGAGAACTTTACACCGTTTACATTGATATCTGGGAACGTATTGTCCGTTATGCTTAGTTCTGTAATAACCCTTCTTGATGAACCAGCTCTTACCTTTGATCGGGTTCTCAGGTTGACTCCAACTTGATTCAGTCTCAGCGCATTTGGGGCAGTTGGAAGGTTTGTAATACATACGGGAGTTAATTGTATTGCATTGTGTCATACAAGTCAACAATGATTATTTAAAAATAACAACTTTAGGTATGAATACAGAAACCCCAATCAGCTCTCCCGTTATTGAAATTTATAAAACCTTTGAACGAATAAAAGCCCGTGAATTAGAAAGTGCCGTCATTACTTTTTGGAAGTCGGCAGAGAACTTAGGAGAGCAATTAACTCCTCAGCAGTATGAGCATTTTCTGTCTGACTTGAAACAAGTTCTCCAAAACTATGCTCAACATCGTTTATAAACCCTTCTCCTAATCGATCAATCAATACATCTCCCATACTAATAATGATTTTTTTCAGTGCATTGATTTGTATTTGAAGCAATTCTATCTCGGTGTTTTTCATATTCCATCTATTCGGTTTAGAATAGGTAGGACTTGAATATGAAGATACAGATCTGTATCTATCTTATCCAAGACATCTAATTCATTAATGAGTTCAAATAGCTAATTTGATTTAGTTATTCTTGAGAACATTATGAGGGCCTAGGTATAAAAGTAGGCGACCACCCTTTTAACTTGGTCAGAGCATCGTTCAAATGGAGGTCTGACTTCGATGAAGTCGATGCATCTCAACTGCTTCCCAAAAACCTCCAGAGTATCTATCAAGAGTTTATCCACAGATATACGGAACACTGTCGAGAATACGGTGCCGAGAAGGTTTCCGTTCAACTAAAAGGAATGGAAGCTTCCGTTTTGAGTCGTTAAGGCAGCGCTACGATCGCTCCCGGATCAGTTGATTAAGACCGTTTAGACCCAAATCATCGAAATGTGCAAGACGATCCTCTAAAAGCTGCAATTCAATCCGACCCTTGTCACTAACCAGATTTTCCACTGCTCCTTTGGCTTTCATCGCAAGACAGGCAAGATCAACCGAACCGGGGACTGCACAAATCTCATTTTTGTAACGACGGCGAGTCAATTGATACTGATCACTTCCCAATTTTTTCAGTTCGGATAAATCAGATTCGGTATGAGTGACTTCAAGGTTTGCATGAAAATGCTGATTTCTGAACTGATCCCGTTTCAGTCGATAAACGTCGCTTCGATACCAATCCTGCAAGGCAAGTCTCGCCGCTTTCACGAGCAATCCACGAATAGCGACGTGACTCCCACTTAAGCGGCTATTCGTTTCATCGATTTTTCCGTTGAAATCAAAATACAGGTCTAGAACGGCCGTCCCCTGAACATTATTTTCGATCAGGATCTCAGGATACTCCAAGTATCCGTTTATCTGAGTGGCCAAGTGATCAAACGCAGTCATCACGTTCGAAGCTGTATTCAGAAGTTCGCCTCTCTCGATTTTACCCGCATCAGCAGTTTTGTTTTCGAGGTCTGATTTTTTTGAAAGGAAATAACCTGTCTTCATGTAATCCGGACGTAGATCAAACACTGGAATGGATTTTTTCGGTGAACGAAACTGATGTGCAAACCCAGCGGATGATTTCGAAGGCATAATTTGAACATCCAGCTTTGAGCTCTCTGGAGGAGAAAAACTCTTGATGTTTCTGACCGATAAAAATGCAAGCGCGATCATCAGCGCATGCAAGAGAAACGATTTCGAAAAAGAAAAACGACGTCCAGCTCTCATGGAAGCACTATACCTGATTTTAAAAAATAAGCTTGGGGCGGCGAGTATAAGCCCAGCCCGAAGTAACTCAAAATGTAAAAAGCCCCGGTGAATTTCACCGAGGCTTCTAAAATTTGCTGCGGGCGCGCTACCAAAAGGCGCCGACCACCTTTTTAGACGTTGAAGCGGAAGTGCATGATGTCGCCGTCTTTAACCACGTATTCTTTACCTTCTACACGCATGAGGCCGGCATCTTTAATCTTCTGCTCGGACTTGTGAGCCATGAGGTCGTTGTAGTGGAAAACTTCAGCGCGGATGAAACCGCGTTCGAAGTCGGTGTGGATCACGCCTGCGGCTTGTGGAGCTTTCCAGCCTTTGTGGATGGTCCAGGCGCGAACTTCGACTTCACCTGCTGTGAAGTAAGTTTCGAGACCGAGGAGGTTGTAACCCGCGCGGATCACAGTAGACAGTCCTGCCTCTTTCATGCCGAGATCGGCGAGGAAGGAAGTTTTGTCAGCGGGTTCGAGTTCGGAAATTTCAGATTCGATTTTTCCGCAGATCGGTACCACTGGAGCGTTTTCTTTTTTCGCGTGCTCAACCACTTTTTTCACGTACTCGTTTGCGAATGGGTCTGAAATGGAATTTTCATCCACGTTTGCGATGTACATCACTGGCTTGATCGTCAGGAAGTGCATCTCGTAAACGATTTCGTTTTCTTCAGCAGTCAGTCCGCAAGCGCGAACGGTTTTACCCGAATCGAGCATCGGCTGGATGCGCTCGAGAACGTTTGCGAGAGCAGCGGCTTTCTTGTCGCCGGTTTTCGCTTCTTTTTGAGACCTTGGAAGTTTTTTAAGCAACGCTTCGAGGTCACAAAGGACGAGCTCGGTGTCGATTGTTTCGATGTCGCGAAGTGGATCCACGGATCCTTCAACGTGAACAATGTTGCCATCGTCAAAGCAGCGAACCACGTGTGCGATCGCGTCTGTCTCACGGATGTGACCGAGGAATTGGTTTCCGAGACCTTCACCCTTGGAAGCTCCACGAACGAGACCCGCGATGTCGACGAAAGTCATGACCGCTGGAATCAGTTTTTGCGGTGGAATGAATTTGGAAATGTCTTCGAGACGGGGATCCGGTACTTTTACGATCCCGGTGTTCGGTTCAATTGTACAAAAAGGATAGTTTGCTGCTTCAGCCTTCGCAGAAGTCAAAGCATTGAAGATGGTACTCTTTCCGACGTTCGGAAGACCGACGAT
>OUNO010010586.1_pt1 | contig 11678 bp, 9 predicted proteins | sample 1779811 | NCBI WGS metagenome assembly OUNO01 (sample SAMEA3914804, study PRJEB12502) | metagenome | biome: forest; material: soil | place: Canada | collected 2010-06-25 | depth 0.3 m
ATCGACGGCCACGACGTGCGCTCATTCACGCAGGATTCACTGCACGCACAGCTTGCGCTGATTCCCCAGGATCCGACGCTATTTCATCGAACTTTGCGGGAGAACATCCGCTACGGACGGGCGGATGCCAGCGATCGAGAAATCGAAGAAGCGGCTCGCCGCGCGCACGCCGACGAGTTCATCCGCGCGATCCCTGGAGGCTACGATGCCGAGGTTGGAGAACGAGGCGTCAAGCTCTCTGGTGGTCAGCGGCAGCGCATCGCAATTGCACGCGTGATCCTCAAAGACGCGCCCGTGCTCATTCTCGACGAGGCCACGTCCAGCCTCGATTCGATCACCGAGCAGGCCATCCAGGAGGCACTCGACGCGGCGATGGCAGACAAGACGGTGATCGTGATCGCCCACCGCTTGTCGACCATCTCGCACCTGGATCGGATCCTGGTCTTTTCCGAGGGGCGTATCCTGGAAGACGGCAGCCATTCCGAGCTGCTCGCGCAACGCGGCGCCTACCACCGGCTTTGGAGCCGCCAGTCCGACTCGGCGTTGTCGGAGGCCGACGAGTTGTCGGACTTTGCAGCGCTCAATCGAACTCCGTCGCCAACTCCGGCTGCGCCCGATGCCGGAACGCGCATTCGATCTGCTCCCTGAGCACGCGCGCCGTCGATAACGGAGGTAAGCTTCCCAGGGAAAAGAAGGCAATTTCGGTGGTTTCGCTGCTGAGAGCGGGCGCGCCGCCCACGTGCTCACACAAGAAGAACAGCTTGTAAACGTGAAGCAGCATGGGCGGGTGCGCATGCCGATTGCGATCCCAAACGGCTATCAATTTCGTGGCCCGGCAATCATAACCCGACTCTTCTTTGGTCTCGCGTTCCGCGGCTCTTGCGGGCGACTCGCCAATGTCCACCCAGCCGCCCGGCAACGACCACAAGCCGTCGCTCGACTCCCGCACGAGCAGGATCGCGTCACCTCGAAAGACAGCCGCGCGCACGTCGAGCTTGGGCGTCGGCGGCCCGACCTCGAGCTCGAGCGCCGCGTCGACCTCGATCACGCTCGCGTTCGTCAGATGCGTGCCGATCTCGGTCGCGACGGCAGCGACGGCTTCGAACCGCTCGCGGTCATACACGTCCTTGGTGTAGGTTAGCCCGTACTGCGAGATGCTTCGGAGTTGTCTGAACCATTTCAAGAGCTCTGCCTTCACTGCTCACGCTCCTCGCTGATCGAAGCCGAACGAGACCGATGTCACATCCACTGCGCCGCCTCTTCGACCACGCTCGTCCTTACCGCCGCGAAGTGCTGCTCGCTTCGATTTTTTCGGTTCTGAACAAGATTTTCGACGTTTTGCCCGAGGTGCTGATCGGCATGGCGGTCGACGTCGTGGTCAGCCGGAAGGCCTCTTTCGTGGCGCGCCTGGGCGTCAGTGAGCCCCGCGAGCAACTGCTGCTCTTGGCCGGATTGACGGTCTTGATTTGGGTCTGCGAATCGCTTTTCGAATACCTGTATGCGCTGCGCTGGCGCAACCTCGCTCAGAATCTGCAGCACGACGTGCGTATGGAGGCCTACCGGCACGTCCAGCGCCTCGAGCTCGCCTGGTTCGAGCAGCGCCGCACCGGCAGCCTGATGTCGATCTTGAACGACGACATCAACCAGATGGAGCGCTTCCTCAATGGAGGCGCGAACGATCTGATTCAGGTCGTCACCGGTTCGGTTCTGGTCGGCGCTGTGTTCTTCGCGCTCACGCGCAAGATTGCGCTGCTTGCTCTGCTTCCGATTCCACTCATCGTGTACGGCGCATTCTGGTTTCAGGCTCGACTCGCCGCGCGCTACGCCTCGGTGCGCGACGCAGCGGGCACGCTGAACTCCCGGCTCAACAACAACCTGCTCGGGATTGCCACCATCAAGGCCTATACCGCGGAAGACTTCGAGGCCAAGCAAGTGCAGTCGGCCTCGAGCGAGTATCGCTCTGCGAATTCGTCTGCCATCCGCTTTTCGGCCGCCATCACGCCCATCATTCGCATGGCCATCCTGGCCGGCTTCACCGTCACCTTGCTTTACGGCGGCTTCCTGGCGCTGCGCGGTGAGATCGGCGTCGGGAGTTATTCGGTGCTGGTTTACCTGACGCAGCGCTTGCTGTGGCCGATGACCCGGCTCGCCGACATGACCGATCTCTATCAACGCTCGCTGGCCTCGGTGGAGCGGGTCATGAACCTGCTCCAGACGCCGGTTTCCATCGCTTATGAGGGCATCGGCTTGGATGCCGCGCGTGTCCGCGGCGCGCTCGCCTTCGACAGTGTCAGTTTCGCTTACGCCGAGCGCCCGACGCTCGAAAACGTTTCGCTCCACATCGAGGCCGGCCAGACCGTCGCGTTCGTCGGCAGCACGGGCAGCGGCAAGAGCACGTTGGTCAAGCTCTTGCTTCGCTTCTACGAGCCGCAGAGCGGGAGCATCCTGCTCGATGGCTCGCCCATCGGCGAGTTTGCACTGCAAGATCTGCGGCGCGCCATCGGCTACGTCGCCCAAGACAGCTTCTTGGCAGACGCGAGCGTCGCCGAGAACATCGCTTACGGCCTGAGCAACGCCCGACGTGAGGACGTAATCGCCGCCGCCGTGGCGGCCGAGGCGCACGAATTCGTCATGGCGCTGCCGAATGGCTACGACACGAGCGTCGGTGAGCGCGGGCAGAAGCTCTCGGGGGGGCAGCGGCAGCGCATCGCGCTCGCGCGTGCCATCCTCAAGAATCCGCCGATCCTGGTCTTGGATGAAGCCACGAGCGCCGTCGACAACGAGACCGAAGCGGCCATTCAACGCTCGCTCGACAAGCTGGTGGTGGGCCGCACCAGCCTGATCATCGCGCATCGCCTCTCCACCGTGCGCCGAGCCCACTTGATCCACGTCTTGGAAGGCGGGCGAATCGTCGAGTCGGGGACCCACGACGCGCTGCTCGCGCGGGGTGGTCAGTACGCCGGGCTGTGGCGTTTGCAAACCGGCGAAGCGCCAGTACCAACCCGCGCGAGCCCGGAAATCGCAGCCCGCCTGCAATAGCTCGCGTCTATTTTGCTGGACAAGCTCTTCGCTCGGCCCCAGATCCACGAACCATGGCTAGTCCGCGACAGTTGAAGCTCGGCGCATTCATGCGCCCGGCGAGCATTCACACCGGGGCTTGGCGCTACCCAGGCGCCTACCCCGACGCCAACTTCAACCTTTCGCACCTGAAGGGGTTTGCGCAGCGTCTCGAGGCCGCCCGCTTCGACGCCTTCTTCATGGCCGACCACTTGGCGGTCTTGAACATGCCCGTGCAGGCGCTCAAGCGTAGCCACACGGTAACGTCTTTCGAGCCGTTCACGTTGCTCTCGGCCTTGTCGTCGATCACCGAGCGCATCGGGCTGGTCGCCACGGCATCCACCACCTTCGACCAGCCGTTTCACGTCGCCCGGCGCTTCGCTTCGCTCGATCACCTGAGCGGCGGGCGTGCCGGGTGGAACATCGTCACGACCTCCAATCCGGATGCAGCGCTCAATTTCGGGTTCGAGGAGCACCTGGACCACGACGAGCGCTATCGGCGGGCTCGCGAGTTCTATGACGTGGTAACGGGCCTTTGGGATAGCTTCGCGGACGACGCGTTCGTGCGCGATGTTCAGACGGGCACTTACTTCGACCCGGACAAGCTGCGCGTGCTCGCTCACCGTGGCAAATACTACAAGGTGCGCGGGCCGCTCAACATCGCGCGACCCGTGCAGGGTTGGCCCGTGATCGTTCAAGCCGGCGCTTCGGAGGCTGGGCGACAGCTGGCAGCCGAAACGGCCGAGGTCATCTTTGCGGCGCAAGCAACGCTCGACGCCGGGCAACGCTTCTACACGGACATGCAGGCGCGCCTCGCAACCGTCGGGCGCGCTCCGGCCTCGCTCAAGATCCTACCCGGCGCGTTCGTGGTGGTCGGCGAGAGCGTGGCCGAAGCGCGCGAGAAGCGAGCCAAACTCGACAGTTTGGTGCACTTCGAGAGCAGCATCGCCTCCCTCTCCATCGCGCTCGGGCATGACGCCTCGGGCTTCGATCCGGATGCTCCCCTGCCGCCAATCCCCACCAGCAACGCGAGCCACAGCGGCCGCGAACGTGCCGTCGAGCTCGCCGAGCGCGAGCAGCTGACGGTCAGGCAACTCGCTCAGCGTCTGGGCGGCTACAGCGGTCTCGCGTTCGTCGGTACGCCACAGACCATCGCAGACGAGATGCAGGAATGGCTCGAGACTCGGGGCTCGGACGGCTTCAACATCCTCTTTCCGTATCTGCCGGAGGGCTTGAATGACTTCGTCGAGCGGGTGATCCCGGAGCTGCAGCGGCGCGGTATCTTCCGGCGCGAATACGAGGGCTCGACCTTGCGCGAGAACTTGGGCTTGAAGCGCCCGCCGGATGCGTTCACTCGCTGAGCGCTGCTAGCGCGCGTTTCGGTGGCCGCGCAGCCACTCGGCGAGCGATGCTCGGATCTCCGTGGCGCATTCGCCTTCGCTGACTTCGAGGCCTCCCCTCCGTAGTTGATGCGCACCCTGGCCATTGACTCGCGGATGTGGATCCCGAATCCCGTACACCACGCGCGTGATGCCGGAAGCAACGATGGTCAGCGCGCAAGCCGGCGTCCTGCCCAGGAATGAACAGGGCTCGAGCGTCGCGTACAGCGTCGCGCCTGTTACGTCGTGCCCGGCGTTCGCAGCGGCCAACAGCGCGTTGGCTTCTGCGTGGCTTTGGCCAGGCTCGCTGGTCCAGCCTTCGCCCAGGACGCGCTCTCCGAGCACGATCACGCTGCCGACGTGCGGGTTGTCGCCCGTATTGCCCCGGGCCCGCTCCCCGAGCTCCAGAGCCCGCTCCATGAAATGACGATCGAGCCCGAGCGGCTTCCGGGTGCGGATGAACGCGTTCGGGGTGGACACGCCCATGTCTATTATAATATACATCGGGTCTCTTCAAGGGCCGCCCCGCTGCCAGCGGTCAGAAATCGACGAACCCATGACCCTCAAGCTATTCTTCACGCCCGGTGCCTGCTCGCTCTCGCCACACATCGCGTTGCGCGAAGCGGGGCTGCCCTTCGAACGCGTGCAAGTCGACCTCGCCGCAAAGAAGACGGAGCACGGCGACGACTTCCTGCGCATCAACCCCAAGGGCTACGTGCCAGCGTTGTTGCTCGAGAGCGGCGAGCTGATCACCGAGGGAGCGATCATCGTTCAATACATCGCCGATCAGAACCCGGAAGCGAAGCTCGCGCCGGCAGCAGGCACGCCCGAGCGGCGTCGGCTTCAGGAATGGTTGCACTTCATCGCCACGGAGCTGCAAAAGGGCTTCGGTCCGATCAACAATCCGAAAGCGAACGACGAGCTGCGTCAAGTGCTGAAGGAGCGCCTATTTTTGCGCTTCGACTTCTTGTCCAAGAGCTTGGAGGGCAAGGACTACTTGCTCGGCAGCCAATTCACCGTGGCCGACGGTTATGCTTTCTACGTGCTACGCAGCCTGCGTCGCTTGGAAGGGCAGGCCGCGTTCGACAAGCGCCCCGTGCTCAAAGCGTATTTCGATCGCATCAGTGCCCGCCCAGCAGTGCAAGCCGTGATCGAAGCCGAAAAGCTGACCTGACGGGCAACATGAGCACGTCGCCGCTCACGGTCTTGGTCAATACGGATGCGCCGGCTTCCGTGCTCACGCGCGTTCGAGATATCTCGCCACGGATCACCGTCATCACCGAGCCTGAATTTCAGGCTCGGCCCGAGCTGCTGGCGAGCGCCGACGTCCTGTACACCCAACAGATCGAGCCCGAACGGATTGCCGCCGCCGGACGGCTGCGTTGGGTGCAAACCTACGGCGCGGGCGTCGAGTGGCTGCTCAGCCCGGCAATCCGTCGCCGCGAAGACCTGCAGATCACGAATGCTAGCGGCATTCACGCGCAACCGATCGCCGAGCACGTCTTCGGCTTCATCTTGGCGTTCGCCCGCCAGCTGCATCGAGCGGCGCGCTTGCAAGAGGCGAAGGTGTGGGACAGTAAACCGCTGCGCGACGAAGTGAGCTCGCTCACGGGGGCAACGCTGGGTGTCGTGGGCCTCGGCGCAATCGGCGGTCGTATCGCGCAAATTGCGAGCGCGTTCGGCATGCGCGTCGTCGCGTTCAAACGCAGCCCCGGCGGTGCCCCGGGAGTCGAGCGGGTGTTCGGCCCCGCGCAGCTCGTGCCCTTCTTGAAAGAGGCCGAGTACGTGGTCAACACGCTACCGCTCACGCCGGAGACGCGCGGCTTTTTCGGCCCGCGCGAGCTCGCGGCCATGCGCTCGGATGCAATCCTGATCAACATCGGGCGCGGCGGCACGGTGCAAACCGATGCCCTGGTCGATGCGCTGCGCAGCGGCAGCATCGCCGGCGCCGCGTTGGACGTCGTGGATCCCGAGCCGCTGCCCTCGGGGCACCCGCTCTGGACGTTGGAAAACGTGATCCTCACGCCACACTACTCGGGCGCTCACCCGGGCTACGTGCAGCGCGCCTCGGCGATCTTCCTCGAGAATTTGGCGCGCTTCGTCAATGATGACCCGCTCGTCAACTTGGTCGACAAGCACGCCGGGTACTGACTCGAAGCGCTGCGTGCAGCGGGCGCGCGTGCACTCACGGGCGGGCGAGCGGCCTCATGACGAGCGCGCTCGGTCCACGGCCGCTCGCAATGCGCCGATGCCCTGATCGATGATCGTCTCGCTGGTTGCGTAACTGAAACGCAGGTACCCGGGGGCTCCGAAAGCCGAGCCTGGCACGGCCGCGACACCCGCCTCCTCGATCAAGAACTTGGCGATCTCGAGATCATTCTCGATTTTCCCAGAAGCGGCGTGCGGCGTGCGGAGCCCGTACAAGCCGCGAAAGTCGGCGAACGCGTAGAACGCACCTTCGGGCGTGCGGCAGCTCACGCCCGAAATGCCGTTGAGCGCGCTCACCATGCGGTTGCGACGCGCCTCGAAGGTCTGGCGCATGGCCTCGACGCAGCTTTGATCGCCGGTCAGCGCCGCGACCGCAGCGGCTTGGGCGATCGCAGTCGGGTTGGTCGTCGACTGGCTCTGCACGATGTCGAGCGCTTTGCTGACGGACAGCGGTGTGATCGACCAGCCGATGCGCCAACCCGTCATGGCGTAGGCCTTCGACACGCCATCGATCACGATGATCCGATCGCGCAGCGCTGCCGAGGCCAAGCTCAGCGCGGACACCGAACGGAAGCCGTCATAGACGAGGGAAGCGTAAATCTCGTCCAAGATCAGGTAGCAATCATGACGCTCGACCACCGCCAGCAGCTCGCGCAAGGCTTGCTCTCCATAGGCGCTGCCCGTTGGGTTGGACGGCGTGCACAGAATGATGGCCTTGGTGCGCGGCGTCAGCGCACCCTCGAGCGCGGAAGGCGAGAGCAAGAAGCCCTGTTCTTCGCGCGTCTCGACGATCACGGGCTCTGCGCCCACGATGCGCACCTGTTCGGGGTAACTGACCCAATACGGCGCCGGGATGATCACTTCGTCGCCCGGACCGTAGAGCGCCAGCGCCAAGTTGAACAAGGCATGCTTGGCACCCACCGACGCCACTACCTGTTCCGGCGTGCAAGGAACGCCGCGCCGCGCTGCGGATTGCGCGGCAATCGCGCGGCGCAGCTCGGGCGTGCCCGTCACGTTCGTGTAGCGGTGCGCGCCGCCGTCGATCGCCTGCTTGGCGGCTTCGCGAATGTGCTCCGGAGTGTCGAAATCTGGCTCACCCACGCCGAACGGATAGACGGTCTTGCCTGCAGCGCGGAGCGCCGCCGCCCGCGCCGAGACGGCGAGGGTGGCACTGGGCTGAATCACTTCGAGTCGTTGGGCGAGCGTCGTCGGCATGGCGGGCAGGGTAAAGAATGCAGCGCACTCGGTCAAACCCTGCCCCACCGCTCGATTGTGCACTCAGCGCTTGGCTTTGCGGCGCCGCGCGAACGCGAGGCCGAGCACACCGATCAGCGCCGCAACGCCGACCGCGCCGCGCGAGCCACCTGGGCGCGAGACCGCGCAGCTCGTGTCTTCATCGTCCTCGGAGCTGAGCGGCGGCACGGTCGCCTTGCCGGCGCCGCCGCCCGAACCACCCTTGCCACCAGTGCCGCCGGTCGTCGGCGCGCCCGAGTCGCCTCCTTCGCCGAGATCACCCGCAGCACCAGCGACTTCGCCCGCTTCACCGCCGGTGCCCACGGCTCCAGCGGAGCTTGGAGCGCCCGCGGCATCGCCGCTCTCGCCCGCCGCGCCACCTTCACCGTTGCTGGGCGGTGCGATGGCCTTCAGGTAATTGGCCGCCACGTAGTCGGCCACTTGATGGCCGAGCGCGATGCCGGTCTCGTTGCTGAAGCGATAGTGGAGACCGCCGTAAATGCGGCTATTTGCGTTCTCGAGCTCGGCATCGCTGAGCTTGCTGAAGCCGCGAGTTACTCCCGGTAGTGTGTCGGAAGTCACGGCGAAAGAGATCGCGTCGGACCCGAACACCGTCGCGAGTAGGCGCGCGCCGCCTCCGCCCGTGATGCTGTGACCACTCGGGTACTCGGGGTGGTTCGGCGTTTCGATCAGTGGCGCCCAAGTTTCATCGGGAACGGCATCGGCATTGCCGTAGTCCGTCACGGTGTTGATGGCGGTGACGGGCCGCCAGAAGCCGTACTCGTACTTCGCGTCCCAAACGGCGATGCGCGTGTCGGCCAAGGTGATGTTGAGCAAGGCAAACAACCGCGCGTTGTCATCGAGCGATAGCTCTTTCGCCTTGGAGATCGCGCGCGCGATGGCGTTGAACGGCACGTGCGTCGCCTGCTTCCAGAAGTTGGCGATCTGAGTCTGCTCGGCGGTTCGGTCCGTGCTGTCGATCCTGCCGAGCTTCTTGGTCTCGAGGTACGCCGTAGTGAACGCCGCGCTGCTGATCGCCGGCGGCGCTGCGGGCCGAAACTGTTCCGGCTTGGTCAACGCGAACGGCGTCACGTAACGCCACCAAGGCTCGAGCGCCGGCAGCGGCGTAGCGCCGCCGGGACGCGGCGTGGGGCGCCACTTGCCCGGGTCGGTGCTGCCCGCGTAGGTCGAAGTTGCGTTCGAACCGTCGCCGAGACGCAGCGTGTAGATATCGACCGCGGCCGCCTTACCGAGATCGAGGCCGTGCTGCTTGGCGGCGCCATCGGGGACGGCTTGCAAGCTCACGGCGAGCTCGGCGTCGAGCGTCGCTTTCTCGTTCGGGAACTGCAGCAGTAGCGACCAGTAGGCGGCGCTCGCGGCGGCTGCGGGCGGCGATACCGGCAACGTCGGGCTGAGCGCGGCGTGGTACGGCTCGTGAACGTGAGTGATCGCGTTCACCGCCTCGTACACGGCGATCTGAGAAATCGCGAGCGTGCGCGTAGCCGGGTTCGGCCCGAGCGCGAGCTTGCGAATCTCGTCGACGGTATTCTGGTTCCAGTCGGTGACGACGTCGGCACGGGCGCTCAGCGGGAGCGCACTGACCAAAGCAAAAGCGGCGAGCGGAAATGTGAAGCGCATTGGGGCGATCTAAGACGCCCGCTCGCGCGAATCAAGACAAATGTCTATTTAATAAGACATAACCCGCGCGAATCAGTGCACTCTCGCGACGAACGTGCGAAACGACTGCCCACCCCGGGCGTCACGAATCACGAGCCAAACGCGGACGCGCCCAGCAGCCTGCGGCGCGACCCAACGGTTGTCGGTGGTGCTCTCGGGCTCGTCCTCGTCGCGACCGGTTACCGCATTGTCGAAGCGGCCCGCAGTCGAGAACCAAGAGACGCGAATCGACTCGCGGTGTGTCTCGAGCACCCGCGCGTCGGGGTTGAAGTATGCGTAAGTCTCTGCGCCGGTGCAGCCTTTGGGGGTCGTGCAATCATCCGGGCAATTGTTCTTGTTCTCCTTCGCACCACACACGCCGTCTCCGCACTCGGAAGAGCTTGGGCACGTGGCCCACGCGGCTCGAAACGTTAGCGCTTGGCCGGCGGCGACACTCAGCTCGTCCGGCTCTGTTTGAACGGGCGCGAAATCGGCCGACCCCGTGGCAAACGCCGTGGAGTCCAAGCTCGGATTCTGGTTGTTGCGATAGTTGTCGTTGAAGTCGGCTGCCTGTTCCTGGTCGAGACCAGAGGGCGGGCAGAAGATACGCACGGCGCCCAGGCTCGTTACGCCAGTGCTCTTCAGGGTAACTCCAACGGGTTGATAAAAGCCGCCCGTAGGATCCGGATCGACCGGTCTCCCCGCGGGCTCACCGTTCATCGGCTCGGGCAAGCTCGGGCCGAACAGGCGACACGCGTCCTGCGGTACGGTGGCGGTAACCACCTGTCCCGAACCGAGCGGCACGATCGATCCAGGTGCCAACTGCGGCGCCTGGATGCAGATCGGATTGACCGGGCCGAGCTCGGTGAGCGGCTTGCGCGCGATGCACAACCCCCAGCTCAGTGTGGGCGCCGCGCCATCTACGTCGGGGGTGCCGACGAGACCCGTGAGCTGAACTTGTTGGTTCGGGGTGGCCTCTGCGGGCTCCGACTGCACTGCGAGCACGGTTGGCTCGGTGATCAGCGGCAAGTCGTCGTCGAACGTCGGCACACAACCGACGCTCACTAGTAGGGAGAGCAAGCTCGTACCGAGCAGGCGAGACTTCATCAGAACTCCCATTTGGCCCCCAGCACCGGCAAGAGCGGCAAGCCCTCGATGTAGCGCTTCTGGGTATAGTCCGCGTTGTACGCGATCTCTTCCGGGTTCTTGCGATTGCTCACGTTCTGAACGTCCAAATAGATTTCGAGCGAGCTCGCGTGGAGCTTGAAGCGCTTCGACGCCCGCACGTCCACCTCCACGAAGTCGGGAATCCGAATCGAGTTTTTCGCGCCCAGGATCGGCTCGTAAGTCGCGCGGCGCGAATCGAAGTACGAGCCAACCACGGGCGTGCGCGGGTAGCCGCTCGCGTAGCGGGCACGTACGCCGATGTCGAAACCCTTGCCCAAGTCATAAGACGCCAACGCCGTCAGCACGTGCGTCTGATCGTAGTCGAAGAGCCGATATTCAGAGCTGTTTGCGTCCTTGCGCTCACTGCGCAAGATCGTGTACGCGACCCAGCCGAAAAAGCCCCTGCTCAGCTCGTGCCGCAGCAAAAACTGCGCGCCGTACGAACGGCCCTCACCGGTGTTGACCAAGGCCTGCGCGACCAACGGCGAGGTCGAAGCGTTGCGCACCACGAGCCCTTCCGAAGAGCTGTGGAACACCGTGGTCTCCAGGCTGATACTCTTGTTGAGCTCGAACGCGCCGCCGAAGAGCAAGTGCGTTGCGCGCGCCGATTGGAGCGACGAGTTACCGAAGGAAGCCGACAAGTCCTCGGGTTGAGCCGCTTGCCGATATTGCCCGAACGCGGCTTTGAACGTCACGCGTGAAGACATCGCATAGCGAACCGCCAAGCGCGGCTCGAGCGCGGTGTCCGACGTGTAGACGCCCTGGGGCGCGAACACGCCCTCGGTGGGGACACGCTTGCTGACACTGTTGAACTGCGGCTCGAGCCTCAGGCCGGGGACCACGTGCAGCTTGTCTGCGAACATTGCGAAGTCGCCCTCGATGTAGGGTGCTGCGCTGCCTTCGGCCGTGTCCCAAGTATCGACGTTGATTTGATCGGACGGCGGTTGCCCGAACGCTCGCGCGTCGCCCTCGCGCGGC
>OUNO010021254.1_pt1 | contig 11667 bp, 11 predicted proteins | sample 1779811 | NCBI WGS metagenome assembly OUNO01 (sample SAMEA3914804, study PRJEB12502) | metagenome | biome: forest; material: soil | place: Canada | collected 2010-06-25 | depth 0.3 m
CCGAGGGCGGAGGTGGAGCTGGGGCTAGTGCACCGCATTTTATCGCGCGAGTTCCGACAGGCACAGCCAGAGCGCGTGATCGAAATCGAGCGCCGAGCCTGCCAAATCCCTGCTACCCGCAAGAACCTCGTCATTTTGGCGCTGGCGGCGGCACGGCACTCGGCCCCCCTGGAACGCCTGCCCCGATCCATCCGGACGCTGCTGTTGTTCGGTGAGCTCGACGTGCTCGCGGGCGTTGGCGCTCGCGACGAGCTCAGCCGCGAGCTGCCCCATGCCAAGTGTGAAGTCATCGCAGGCGCCGGTCACGATATCTCACTCGAGCGCCCCCAGGAGCTTGCCGACCGAGTCTTGGCGTTCGTGCTGCGCAGCTGAAGCGACCACTGCGAGCTCAACCGGAGGGCACACTCATGTGTTTACGTTCGTGAAGGTGGGTTGAGCCGCACCGGGCGTCGAATCTCGGACAAGTTTCGAGATGCGTCGCTGCCCTGTTGAGTCGCGCATTGAGGCTGGCGCCGGCGTTGGGCGGCGCCATGTTCAACGCATGAAGCCGTCGACCGAGGCCGCGCGCCCGCGAGAGGCTGCGGCGCAGCCCCCCGAAGCATTGGTCGGCCTGCTCAAGCGAGCGCCCGAGCACGTGGCCGGCGGCATCCCCGCCGTTTACCAAGCCACCAAACACGCCTTGGGGCAAGGTGGCTTGATCCAGGGCACGCGGCTCCTGCTTCGGCTCAATCAAGTAGACGGTTTCGATTGTCCGGGGTGCGCCTGGCCCGACCCCGACCGCGATCGCTCAATCGCCGAGTTCTGCGAGAACGGCGCGAAAGCGGTAGCCGAAGAAGGCACGCTCGAGCGCGTCACTTCGCAATTTTTCAGCCAGCATTCGCTCGCCGAGCTGGCAGAGCAAACCGACTATTGGCTGGGAAAACGGGGTCGGTTGACCGAGCCCATGGTCCTGCGCGCGGGCGCCACACACTACGAGCCCATCACCTGGGACGCGGCATTCGAGCTGTGCGCGCGAGAGCTCAACGCGCTCGCCACGCCGGACGAGGCGGTGTTCTACACCAGCGGGCGTACCTCGAACGAAGCCGCCTTCTTGTATCAACTGTTCGTCCGTCAGTTCGGCACCAACAACCTGCCTGACTGCTCGAACATGTGTCACGAGTCGAGCGGCTCGGCGCTCGTGCCCACCATTGGTATCGGGAAGGGTACCGTGAAGCTGGACGACTTCGAGCAGGCGCAGGTGATCGTCGTCATCGGTCAGAACCCGGGCACCAACCACCCCCGCATGCTTACGTCGCTGCTCGGCGCAGTGCGTCGCGGTGCAAAGTTGGTGGCGATCAACCCGCTGCGCGAGGCCGGGCTGCTCGCGTTCAAGCACCCGCAAGAGCCCCTGCGCCTGATCGGCGAAGGCACGCAGCTGGCGTCGCTCTTTCTCCAAGTGCGTATCAACGGCGACGTGGCGCTGCTGCAGGGCGTCGCCAAGGAGCTCTTCGAGCTCGAGGCGCAGAGCCCAGGCACAGTCGTCGATCGCGATTTCATCGCCGCCAACACCGAAGGTTACGCCGAGTATCGCGCAAACATCGAGGCGTTGAGCTGGGACGACGTGACGGAGCAGAGTGGCATTGCGCGCGAGCAAATGCGCGCGTTGGCAGAGCTGCTCGCGCGCCACGAGCGCATCATTTTCTGTTGGGCCATGGGGCTCACCCAGCACAAGAACGCCGTCGCGAACATCCAGGAAGTGGTCAATCTGCTACTACTGCGTGGCAGTATCGGTAAGCCTGGAGCCGGCGTGTGCCCCGTGCGTGGCCATTCCAACGTGCAGGGCGACCGCACGATGGGCATTTACGAGCAACCCTCGACAGCCTTCCTCGACGCGCTCGCGGCCAAATTCGAGTTCTCGCCTCCGCGCAAGCACGGCTTCGACGTGGTCGAGTCGATCCGCGCCATGCGCGACGGCCGAGCCAAGGTCTTCTTCGCGATGGGCGGAAACTTTCTGTCTGCCACGCCTGACACCGAAGCAACGGCTCGAGCACTCCGCCGCACCGAGCTCACCGTGCACGTCAGCACCAAGCTCAATCGCTCTCACCTCGTTACAGGCAAGCAAGCGCTGATCCTGCCTTGCCTGGGTCGCACCGAGGTAGATGAGCAAGCGGGCAAGCCCCAGTTCGTCAGCGTCGAGAACTCGATGGGTGTCGTGCACCAATCGCGCGGTCGCGCTCGTCCCGCGTCGGAACATCTGCTCTCCGAACCGGCCATCGTCGCTCGGCTTGCCCAGGCCGTGCTCGCGACGCGCAGCACCGTAAATTGGGAGGCGCTGGCCGCTGATTACGATCGCGTTCGCGCCGCCATCGAGCAGGTGATTCCGGGCTTCGAAGCTTTCAACGAGCGGGTGCGTCAGCCGGGCGGCTTTTATCTGCCCAACGGGCCGCGTGAAGGAAAGTTCGGCACGCCTTCGGGCAAGGCGCATTTCAGCGTGCATGATCTACCCCGCCACCCGCTCGAGCCGGGTCAGCTGCTGATGATGACCATCCGCTCGCACGACCAATACAACACGACGATCTACGGGCTCGAGGACCGCTATCGAGGGCTGTTCAACGAGCGCCGCGTGGTGCTCTTGAACCCTGCGGACATGTGCGAGCTCGGCCTGAGCGAGGGCGAAGTGGTCGATTTGACCAGCCACTTTCGTGACGAGCGGCGCGTTGCCAAAAGCTTCGTCGCCACCAGCTACGACATCCCCAGGCGCTGCGCCGCGACCTATTTCCCCGAAGCCAATGCGCTCGTGCCGCTCGATAGCGTGGCGGACAAGAGCAACACGCCCACCTCGAAGTCGGTGGTGATCAGCATCTCGAAGACTCAGAAGGAGCAACCGCACATGGCAGGCATTCTGGATAGAGAAAGAACCATCGCCAGACCTGGGTTCAGCCGCTGGCTCGTACCACCCGCAGCTCTCGCCATTCATCTCTGTATTGGCCAAGTCTACTCGATGAGCGTGTTCAAGCTGCCGATGACTCGGCTGCTCGGCCTCACCCAGTCGACCCCTGAAGACTGGAAGCTTTCGTCAATCGCCACGATTTTCAGCGTCGCCATCGTGTGTCTCGGCCTGTCCGCCGCCGTGTTCGGCAAATGGCTCGAGCGCGTGGGCCCGCGGAAAGCCATGTTCAGCGCCGCGTGCTGCTTCAGTGCGGGCTTTTTGATCGCCGCGCTCGGCGTACACTGGCACTCCTTTCCGCTACTCGTCTTCGGCTACGGCGTGGTCGGCGGTATCGGCCTCGGCATCGGCTACATTTCGCCCGTCTCGACGCTCATGAAGTGGTTCCCCGATCGCCCGGGCATGGCGACCGGCTTTGCCATCATGGGCTTCGGCGGCGGCGCCATGATCGGCTCGCCGCTCGCAGTCACTTTGATGCACTACTTCGCTTCGCCGACCTCGCTAGGGGTCGTGGGCGCGTTCGTGTCCATGGGGCTGATCTACTTCGCCATGATGATGTTCGGCGCCTTCACGGTCCGGTTGCCCGCGCCAGGCTGGCAGCCGAAAGCGGGGCCCTCGCTCGCCAAAAGCTCCAGCAGCCTGGTCACCACCGGCCAGGTCAGCGCGGACGAAGCGCTCAAGACGCCGCAATTTTGGCTGCTCTGGGCGGTGCTGCTGCTCAACGTCACCGCCGGCATCAGCGTGCTCGAGATGGCCTCGCCGATGATCCAGGAATTATTTCCCGGCAAGATCAAGCCGACTGCGGCGGCAGGCTTCGTCGGGCTGTTGTCCCTGTTCAACATGGGCGGCCGTTTCTTCTGGTCTTCGATCTCCGACGGCATCGGGCGCAAAGCGACCTACGCCGTCTACTTCGCGCTCGGTGCGCTGCTGTACGTGGCCGTGCCCAGCGTTGGTGGCTCGCAAAGCGTGGTGCTGTTCGTCGTCGTGCTCTGCGTCATCCTGAGCATGTATGGCGGTGGTTTTGCGACTGCACCCGCTTACCTGCGCGATCTGTTCGGCACATTCCAAGTCGGAGCCATCCACGGTCGCCTGCTCACGGCCTGGTCCGTCGCCGGGATCGTGGGACCGCTCTTGATCAACTCGATGCGTGAGTTTCAGCTTTCACAAGGCGTTCTGCCATCGCAGGCCTACAACCACAGTATGTACTTGCTCGCGGGTCTACTCGGCCTCGGCTTCGTGTCCAACCTGTTGGTGCGCCCGGTGAACAGCAGTCACTTTCAGCCGGGTCAGCGGAAGCCCGTACCCACTACCGAGAAAACTGCATGAGGTAATGCCGTGACCGAAACCAATCATTCTAGGCTACACATCGCCCTTACCTGGGCCGTCGTTGGGCTGCCGCTGGTCTGGGGCGTGTATCAAACGGCGCTCAAATCGCTGCCCTTGTTCGGGGGGCATTAGTCAGTCCGCGGGCACCTCGAGCCGCTCGCTGCCTGCGTAGATGTTGAAACGGTGTTCTCTCGCGAAGCCGATCAACAGCAGCCCCGCATTCTCTGCCATTCGAATGGCGAGCGAGCTGGGCGCGGACACGCTGACCAACGCGGGGATACCGGCGACGAGCGCTTTCTGGACGATCTCGAAACCGGCACGGCCCGTGACGACGAGCGCGCTGTTGCTCGCGGGCAGTTGGTCGTCGAGCAGCAGGCGCCCAATGGCTTTGTCGACCGCGTTGTGGCGCCCGATGTCCTCGCGCACGACTCGGAACTGTTTGCCCGATGCTGCAATCCCCGCCGCGTGCAGCCCCCCGGTTCGAGCAAAATTCCTCTGCGCGGCCGAGAGCGCGGACACGAGGCCGAGTAACCACGCAGAGTCGAACGACGCGCTGCTCTCGAGCACGCCGAGCCGCGCCAACAGATCGTCGATGCCCGCGCGGCCGCACACGCCACAAGCGGAGTTCATGAATAAGGCGCGCCGGTTCGGGTCGGAGTCGAACTTTCGGCTCGCATCCGGGGCGAGGTTCACGTCGACCACGTTGCCGTAGCCCTCTTCCCCGGGACGCCCGCAGGGTGCGATGCCGAGCACGTCCTTTTCGGAGCCGATCAGCCCCTCCGCGAGGAGCAGGCCAGCGACCAGCTCCGAGTCGGAGCCTGGCGTTCGCAGCGTGGTTGCCCAAGCCTCGCCGTGGATGCGGATTTGCAGTGGTTCCTCGACCGCGACCGCGTCCTGGACGCGCTCGGCGTGGCCGGGACTCACCCGCACGATCAGCGCTGGCGCGATCCCGACGCGCGTGGCGCGATTGCCCGGGAGGTCTGGCGTGGATGCTGCGAGTTTCATCGCCTGAAATATAAACCCGGAATGCCTCGCGACCAGCCCGGCGTGCAGCCAATCCTCCTCGACGTAAGCCAGAGGGCGCGAGTGCTGGTCTCTGGTTTGGCCTCCGGCGCGACGAACGTGCCGGATTTAGGTTCCGGCGGGGCAACCCGTGGGGGTTCAAGTCCCTCCTCGTGCACAACGTTGAAAGCGCTCAGCTAGCTGGCGTGCACACGGCAGCTATGCTCGAGGAGATCATTCGACTTGGGCAGGCGATGGGTCTGAATCCGAAGTACTGGGCTACGCTCGGCGCGTGCAAAGCTCCAGACACGTCGCGAACCTGTCTGCGCGCATCTTCGTACGCAAACGAGGGTGTTCGTCGGGGCACGCCTTCGGTTGAGATCTGCCTTGGGTCTTCACTTTCAGGTGGCTTCGAAGGCCGACCGCTACCTTGGCATGACTCGCACTGGCGCTGCGATGAAGCTGCCGCCGGTATTGGCGACTTGGTGGTAATCGTTGTCACCCCAGCACCACACCGAGTTGTCGCGGCGCAAAACGCACAGGTGCCCGCTGCCGAGGCTCACGTCGGTGATGTCGTCGAAGTCGGCGAGCTGGCGCGGGGCGCTGGTGCAGATCAATCCGCGGCCGCAGACGCCATCATGCGGCACGCCGCCCCAGCCGAATAGGCGGCCGTCGCTCGTGAGAGCCACTGTCGAATTACTCTTGGCGACGATTTTGGCGGCTTCGGCGCCCGGGGGCAGGTCGATCAGGTGCGGCGTGGCTTCACAATCGGAAGGGCAACTACCCATCACGGCGGGGGTACCGAGCTGGCTATTCTCATTGTCGCCCCAACACCAAACGCGACCCTCGGCGGTGCGCGCGCAGCTGTAGCTGAAACCCGCGACCAACTGAGCGACGCGGCCGATGCTCGTGATGTCGATGGCGAGCGCGTAGCCATAGTTGGTGCCGTGGTCCCACATCGTGTATTCGCCCCAACAAGCGATGGTCTTGTCCGCACGCAGGGCACACTCGTGATTGCCGCCTACTGCGAGATCGACATACTCGACGCCTTCGCTGAGCATCCGTAGCTGTGCGTCGGCAAACCCTTGCCCCCAACAACGCAGCATCGGCGGCGTCGTGTAGGCGCAGGTCTGATTTGGTCCCGCGGCCACGATGGTGGCGGGGTCCGAGATCACGGTCACCCGAGTCGGGTCCGAACGGCTCTTGTTGGTGCCATCACCCAATTCGAAGTAGCCATTGCTGCCTGCGCAGCGGATCACGCCCGCTGAATCCAGGAAGCAGGTGTGATCGTCAGCGCTCACCAGAGTGGGCACGAACCCCAGGTCGTCGACGCTGAAGAGCCCGCTGCCCGGGTGGCCGAGCTCGCCGGAGTCGTTCCTGCCCCAACTTGCGACACGGCCGTCGCTGAGAATCGCGAAGCTGGTTTCGTCGCCCGCGTAGATGGCTTTCGGCACGTAGGGCGGCGCGCCGCCGGGTCCTGTCAGGCCACCGGCTCCCGACGTGCCGCCCGTTGATCCGAAACCGCCGGCTCCTGCCGCGCCACCCGAGCCTGAGTCCGAAGGCGCCGGCGTCGTGGGTACAGACGGCGTTGGCGTCGGCCGATCATCGCGTTCGGCAATCCCACCGCAAGCCGCGAGCGTGAGCGCCCCGAGCCACGTCAACCGCGACCACCGCATGCCCGGCCTCACCCTGACGAACGTCATCCCGCACTCTCCCAGCAAGGAGGGTAGCAGGCATCGCCGTGTTTGGAGCCCCTCCTCCTTCCGGAGTAGAATCGCGGACATGGTTGCTCGACACGCCGTGCGCCGTTGGTTGCTGCCGCTCCTCTTGCCGTTGCTCTCGGCCTGCGCGGGCCCGAATTCGCGCCTGGTCACCGTGCGCTCGGGCAGCGGCTCGGGCGCGCCCGACTTCGCCGTGAAGAACCTGAGTGGCGCGCCCATCAACGCGCTCTACATCGCGAAGACGGCGCAGGTCGAAGCAGCTGGCCAGAACCTGGACGACGAATCGCCGCAAGTCCAAGCGCTGTGGGGCTCGGATCTGCTGACGCACTCGGGCATTGCGGAGGGCCAAAGCGTACACGTCGACGTGCCGCCCGGCACTTGGGACGTGCGCGCGCTCGATACGCACCAACGCTACCAGCACATCACTGGCCTTCGCCTCGGCGCGGGCGGCCGCTACATTCTCGAGCTGAACGACGGCGGTTGGCGTAAATAGGGACGGTGCCCCCCGCGCTTCGCGCCGAGACCGGGCGACCGCATGATTATTTCCTCGACCTCCTGCGTCGAACGAGCACCGAGAAGTCTTGACGATTTAGCCGGGTGCGCGACTGGCCTACCATGGGGCAGAGAAGGCAGATCCTCAGAGGGAGAACACGATGCGAACGACGACGCTCATCATCATCGCAGCGGTTGTGAGTGCAATTCCGATGGCGGCGTGGGCTTCGGATACAGCAAAACCGATCAACCGCGAGAAGGTGCGGGTCACGACCCCCACCTCCGCAACGCAGATCAGGGTCAGCGACGGCAAGTACGTGTGCGGCGGCCCCGGGTCGTATTCGGTTCGTGCCTCGTTCACCAATACCTCGACCACCGCGCAGAACACCTACGGGCTAACCTGGGAGACGACCGCGCCCGGCGTATGCACCCGACAAGGCACGTGCTCGCCTACCGCGGGCGGCGCCTGCGTCCCGCCCTGCTTGGAGCACGGTCCAGATTTGGTGAGGAGCTACAAGAGCTCGACGCCATTGGTCCTCGCCAAGGGAGCGAGCCGAGAGGTGTTCGAGCCGATCCCCAACGCGGCGTACAAGAAGATCGTCGTCAAAGTCGAACAAGTCGGTGCGCTGACCATTCCAACGTTCGACGTCGTGACTACGCCCGTGCCGGCCTGCACCCGCTGAGGCCGGCGTCTGGCGTCCGTTTCATAGCGCCAGTCGCATCATGGGCGAACACGGATGACCGTCTTGCCCTTGACTCGTTCGGTCGGATCCAAGGCCGCGACTGCGTCATCCAAGCTCGCAACGTTGCCGACGTGCGTTCGCAGTCGTCCGTCGCGTGCACGCCTGGCAATCTCGGTCAGTTGGATGCGGTCAGGCACGACGACGAAGTCGACCATCAGGCCGTCAGCGCTTCGGTCGCACCGGTAGTCAACCCACGAGCGGGAAATTGGTCGCGCCGCTCGCGCGATCGCCCTGGTGGTACGTGTGCCGACGGCCGTGATGCGCTTGGTGTTGCTCGCACCAGAAGATCGCGCCATTCGACGCTCGACGTGCCTCGAGGCAAGCCTCACAGGCAGGCTGAATGACCGGCACCGGTGGAGGTACCGCCTTGCGCCTCACGACGAGCACCGGGCACGGCGCGAGTCGGGTCACCGCTTCTGCCACCGAGCCCAGCACGAGGCGCGTCACACCGTGCCAGTCGTGGGTTCCCACGACCACGAGGTCGGCCTCGACGTCAGCCGCCAGCTGCGCGAGCTCGTGAGCCGGGTCGTTCGAACGCTGATGCGTGTAGAGGTGTTGGAACGGAGTGACGCGAGGCTGGGTGCCGACAGGGTTGCGCGTCCGGATGCCCATGCCGCGCGAGCAGATCGAGTCGCTCATTGGCCGGCTCGGCTTCGTAGCGGGGGCCGTCGGAGTGGGTTTAGTCTGGCACTCGGCGGCGCGTTGTATTGTCGCCGCAGATTGGCCCACCCCCGCGCTTAGGGGTGGGCGGTCGTGCTTGTTCGTGCACTTTCACGTCTCTTCGTGCACCAAGCTCCGCGTACTTGCAGCTTCCTGCACGGTCCTGCAGGATTTAGGTTCCGGCGGACTGTGTTCGAACGCTCACACGAGCTAGCGCTTGTTCATCGTAAACTCGGGCGAGCCGCCGCCGGCACCTTCGATGCTGACGTCCCACTCGTCGGTCAACGCCTCGTCGACCGATAGCGCGTCCCACACGACAACCGGGATGGTCAGCTTGCCCATGCCCGATAACTTCAGCGGTTCCTTGGTCGCCTTTCGAAATTCTCGCAACCTTGGGTTGGATTTGATGTCGCCGGTGATTTGCGCGAGCAGGGCCTTGTAGATGTCCTGATTTCGCCCCGAGAGTTGCATGGTGGGACCTTCCACCCCATGCCGGGCGGGGTCAACCGGTGGCGTGCGCCGGGCCCGCGGTTACCAGCACCGCTGGCGCTCTCAGAGCGCGATCCGACACAGGCGCCCGGCGTTGGAACGGTCGCCTTGGGTCGCTCAGCGATCGTTCATGCCCAGGCCGGCCAGGATCTTGGGAATGCACTTCTGGATCCGTGCGCTGCGCGTCTGTGATTGCTTGGCGGCGGTGAAATGAAGGACGTAGGCGCGCTGCCGACCGGGGGTGAGCGCGTGGAAGGCTTTCGCCAACTTGCGGTCCTTCTGCAGGATCTGGGTCAGCTCCGTTGGAAGCTCTAGCTCGTGCCTCGCTTTGAATTCGACTTTGAGTCCAGACTTCTCGACGTCGATCGCTTGCTTGACGTAGGACTTCAGCACCGCGAGTTTCACTTGAGCTTCGCTCGTGAACTCGAGGCGCAGGGCGGACTGCGTATTCGCGCCTTGGCTGCGGAGCAGCTCGTGAGTGTCCTTCAGCAGCGCGCCCTTGAAAAACATGAGCGAGCAGTGCTCCTTGAAGGGCTGGATAATGGCGACGTTCTTCCCCTCGAACGAGAAGCAGGGCTTACCCCACTTCAACTCTTCATCGAGCCCGCTCTCGAGCAGGATCGACCTGAGCTTCTGCATCTCGCCCTGCCACGCTTTGGCGCGGCCGACGAACGCGTCGACTTTCGTATTTCTGCGGTTCATGCTCGGCTCGAAAAGGTTGCGTTCTTGGCGGTCAAACGTGCGGTGACTCGGCCAAGCATCTGGCTCGGCCAGTGCCCGAGCCTCCGGTTATATCAAGCCGCGACCCGGCCGAGCAGCTTTCCCCGAGGACTCTCGGTCGGCCGGCTAACGCGGGATGGCGGAGAGGACCGTTTTGCCCATCGAGCGTCCGCTCTCGAGGTGTCGGTGCGCGGCGGCGAGATTCGCCGCAGTGAGGGGACCTTCCACCCGAGTCAGGGTCGTCACGATGCGCCCCGCATCGACGAGAGAGGCCACCTCTTTCAGCAGGCGGTGCTGCTCGATGAGGTCGTCGGTCTGGAAGAGCGAGCGAGTGAACATCATCTCCCACGAGATCGTCAGGCTTTTCGGCTTGAAGGGCATTAGGTCGATCTGCGGATTGTCGATGAAAGTCACGTGCCCTTGAGGGCGAAGGACGTCGATGATCCAGGGGAGGCTCTCCGGCGTCGTGGTCAGAGCGGCGACATAGTCGGCGCCGGGTAGCCCAAGCTCCCGCATCCCCTCGATGAACGGTTGGCGGTGATCGAGCACGTGGTGGGCGCCCATCTTACGGGCGTAGTCCGCCGAATCTTTCCGTGATGCGGTGCCGACAATCGTGAGACGCGTGAGCTGACGCGCGAGCTGAACGAGGATCGAGCCGACGCCGCCGGCCGCCGCGATGACGAGGAGTGTTCCTTCTTTCTCCCGGTCGATGCGCATGCGGTCGAACAGAATCTCCCATGCAGTGATCGACGTGAGCGGCAGCGCCGCCGCTTCTTCGAACGAGAGCGTGCCAGGCTTGGGGCCCGCGATGCGCTCGTCGACGACGTGAAGCTCGCTGTTGGCGCCCGGGCGATCCATCGCGCCCGCGTAGAACACTTCGTCTCCGCGCTGGAACATCCGAACGTCGCGCCCAACGTCGACGACGACGCCCGCGACGTCCCAGCCCAGGATCTTCGCTGCCCCGGTGGGCGGAGCCTCGAAGGCCCGCACTTTGTAGTCGACGGGGTTCACCGATACGGCCTTGACCGCGACGAGCAGATCGAGGGCCCCCACCACCGGCCCTGCGACGTGCAGGTCGACGAGGACATCCGCAGAGCCTGCACTGTGATACCCGATGGCTTTCACCGCGCGCCTCGGACTTGCTTCGAAGCGCGGTATCGAACCTGCAGCGCCTTCATGACCCGCCCTCCACCATCGCTCGCCAGCGGCTCGCCAGAGCGAAAGGCCTCCGAGTCCAACTCGGAGGCCCTGCGGACGCGCATCAGCGGGCCTCCGCGACGACGAGCCTCTTCTGGCCGCTCGCCTCGGCGCTCACACCGCGCGGCACATTGCGCATGTGCAGCATCGGAGCGAACACATCGCGGTAGGTCCACGCGAGGTACACCTCGAGCGCAAGCATCACGGTTGGCACGCCGATGCCCGCCGGGGCCAGGAACAGGTGGAACGCGACAATGTTGACGATGACCGGCGCAAGCAGCGTCAACGCGAGGGGAACGAAGCGTGCCGAGAGCAGCAGGATGCCGGCCACGATCTCGGTCAGCGCAATGAGCGGGATCATGTAGCCGGTCGCGAACAGCGCGCCGAAGAA
>OUNO010000053.1_pt1 | contig 11663 bp, 12 predicted proteins | sample 1779811 | NCBI WGS metagenome assembly OUNO01 (sample SAMEA3914804, study PRJEB12502) | metagenome | biome: forest; material: soil | place: Canada | collected 2010-06-25 | depth 0.3 m
CAGCTCCGAATCGGCTACAACCTGCCTTCCAACACGAAGTCATCTTGCGCGATGATGTCGATCACCCAGTTCACCGTCCAACATTGTGAAGATTCGTCGGGCACGACCTATCCCTGCCCATAATCTCAGGTTATTGTCGGGAGCGTGAGCTCCCGACAAAAACCGACCCGAAGCAAGAGTTCTAAACCAAGCGCCCGCCCGGGCAAGTCCGACCGCGAGTCTTCTTCCGAGAAGCCTGAAAAGCGCGGTTTTGTTTTCCGCGATCGAAGCGGGAAAGTTCACGGAACACCTGCTAAAGCAGGTGCTGGCTTCGGCGGCCCTTCCGTCGGCCCATTCGAAGGTCACGGCGACGATTCCTCGTCCCACCGATTCAAATCAGATAGCCCCCTCACCAAAAAGATCGTCAAGCCAGGCTCGAAGTCGGCAGTGGCACTTCCCGATAGCCCAGCTCTAAAAGACTCGTACAAATCGACAGTCGGTGGCCGCCCTAAGGCAGAGCCTGCCGCATCCTCTGAACTTCTCGCAGAACGCCCAGCCAAGGGCGGAGCGAACACCCTTCGCGCCGTCGTCGATAAGAACCGCAAGGGCTTCGCCTTCCTGATTTTCGATTCCAAACAGGTCGAAGATGCGTTTGTTCCGCCGCACGAGGCGGACTCCTTGTTTCATGGTGACCGCGTCGAAGTAACGATGGGTCGCGGCGGTCGCGTGCAGGGCATTCATGTACTCTCGCATCGCTTTCGCGAGCTGGTGGGTCGCTATCAGCCGATTCCCGCAGGGCGGGGTAAAGGCGCGACGGTCATTTACGAGCGTAAACGCGCTCGCGAGGAAGTCTACTGCCCGAACCCTCATCCGACCGCGAAGGCCGGTGAATGGGTTCGTTGCCGACTGAACTTTGATCCGGGAAGTGGCCAGGCGATTGGTGAAGTCGTAGCGGTTTACGGCGAAGTGTTACCTCCTTCGGCCGACGTCGAGATGGTCGCCGCCGAATACAACCTGATTGAGCACCATTCCGATCGCGCCAACGAAGAAGCCAAGGCTTACAAGCTCGACGCGAGCGATCCGCATCGAGTGGATCTCAAGAGCGTTCCGTTCATCACGATCGACGGTGAGACCGCGCGTGACTTCGATGATGCCATCTTCGTCGAGAAAAACAGTGAAGGGTTTCTGCTCTGGGTCGCCATCGCTGACGTCAGTCACTACGTGACTCTCGGAACGACTTTGGACGAAGAAGCTCGCGCCCGTGGAACCAGCGTCTATTTTCCAGAGCGCGCATTCCACATGTTGCCTCGCGCACTCTCCGAGAATCTCTGCAGCCTTCGCCCGAATGAGCTCAGGCTCACGATGGTCGCCAAGATGCAGTTCGACACTTCCGGGAATCGGAAATCGACTGAAGTGATGGAGGCGGTGATCGAAAGCCGTCGTCGCGCGACCTACAATGAGATTCAGGCTGAGTGGGAAAAGAACCAGACGAATCCGAGCTGGGAGTACATGGCTCATTTCGCGCTCTATCAGCTGATTCGAAAGCAGCGCAGCCAGCGCGGGTCGATCGACTTTGATCTTCCGGAAGCTGAGCTGAAAGTTAAACCTACAGGCGAAGTCGAGTCGATTAAGATTCGTGCGCGTATCGATGCGCACCGTTTGATCGAAGAGTTCATGGTCGCTGCGAACGAAGCAGTTACCGATTGGATGCTCGAGCGTCACTGGCCGTTTGTCTATCGTACGCACGAGGAGCCTTCGGAACAGGCGCTTGAGCGGTTCCAGAAATTGGCCGAAACAGTTGGCGTCGAAGTCCGATTGCAGAGTGGTCCGATTCACCAGCAACTGGCTCGTATTCTTGAAACTCTACAGGGGCACCCCGCTCAGACCCTGTTGAACACCGCGATGCTTCGTTCGATGAAGCAGGCCGTGTACTCAGCCGTTCATGGTCCGCACTTTGGTCTCGCGTCCGAAGGCTACACCCATTTCACCAGCCCGATTCGTCGGTATCCCGATCTCGTGGTTCACCGGCTGCTTCGTTGGGCGCTTAACGTGGAACGCGGTCAGAAGCAGAAACTGGGGCGCGAAGAGCGTGAAAAACTCGACCGCGAGCTCGACGAAATCTGTGAACATTGCAGCTACCGCGAGCGGCTTGCCTCGGATGCTGAACGCGAATCGATTAAGCTGAAGCAGGTCCGCGCTGTGATGGGCCGCGAAGGCGAAGAGTTCGACGGCAAGGTTAACGGCATCGTCGAAACCGGATTCTTTGTTCAGACCGCCGATCCTTATGTCGAAGGCATGGTCAGTCGCGATGTTCTCGACGACGATTCGTACGAGTTCGACGAAGAGCGTATGGCGTTCTTTGGTCGCCGTACTCGTCGCGCATTCCGAATCGGCGACGAAGTGAAGATCAAGATTTTGAAGTCAGATATCGACACGCGTACGATCGACTTCGGTCTCGTTTCACATACGCCAAGACAGCACACCAACGCCGACACGGAATTTCTCGCGGGCCGCAAGGCGAAGGGTCGTGACGAGCGTGGTGGGTTTAGTAAAAGTGGACGCGATAAGCGTGATGACCGCGGCAAACGTGGAAGCCGTGATCGCGGTGGTCGCGATGAGCGTCCGGGTCGCGACGACCGAGGCGGCGGCAAACGCGGCTTTGGTGGCAAACGCGATGAACGCCCTTCGAGCGAACCAGGTCGCACGATCCAGCCGTTGCGCGATGATGAGCGTCGGCCGCCTTCCGCGCGTCCGGGGCAACGTCCCGATAAGCGTGGTGGAAAGCGTGACGAACGCGGTGGTGCTCCAGGCGGTGGTCGCCAAGAGTTTGGTGCGGGCTACGGCAAGAAACGCTTCGAGGACGGATTTCATTCCGGCGAGAGTCGCGCCAAGCGCAAAGAGAAGCGGAGCGAGAAGCGCGGACCACAGGCATTCACGGGACGCGCTCTTGAGGAACGTGCAGGCGCTGCCGGCACTCCCAAACCGAAGAAGAAGCACCGAGGAAAGCGATAAGCATGCGCTGGATCCGAACGGGAATGCAGATTGGTCAGGCTGTCAAAAACGTTCAACGTTTGCGGCAGATCGTGTCCGTATTCTCGCGCCACGGGTTCGCGGACGTCGTGCAGCGAATGGATCTCGGAAAGTTTCTTCCGAAGAAATTCGCACCAGCTGAAGGCGAAGCCGACATCAGCATTCAAGTTCGCCTGCGCAGGTCGTTCGAAGAGCTGGGGCCTACTTTCGTTAAGCTGGGTCAGCTTCTTTCAACACGTCCTGACCTGCTTCCCGAGGCGTTCATTGAAGAGTTCACCAAGCTTCAGGATGACGTCCAGCCGCTACCCTTCTCGGTGGTTCGTGAAACCGTTGAGCGAGAGCTGAAACGTAGCCTGAGTGACGCCTATGCAAGCTTTGACGAAAAACCCCTGGCAGCCGCAAGTATTGGGCAAGTTCACCAAGCCGTTCTGCATACGGGCGAATTGGTAGTCGTAAAGTTTCAGAGACCCGAGATCGAGAAGATCATCGAGGTCGATGTCTCGCTACTCGCATTTCTGGCCGGGCTGCTTGAGAAGTACGTTCCTGAGACTCGGATTTTTTCGCCTAAGATTGTCGTCGATGAGTTCTTTCGTACTCTCTCGTACGAGCTCGACTACGTCGTTGAAGCGAACAATATGTCGAAGATCGCCGAGAACATGGCGAGCTTTCCAGAAGTCGTCATTCCGAAAGTTTACAAACAGCTCAGTACGGGAAGAGTTCTCACTCTCGAGCGTTTCGATGGGATTCGTGTCAACGACCTGAAGGCACTCGACGCGGCGGGAGTGGATCGCCGGGCGGTCGTTCAAGCGGGTGCACGCGCCTTCTTTAAGGCAGTCATCATCGACGGACTATTCCATGGCGACCTTCATGGCGGAAATCTCTTTGTCTTGCCTGGAAATAAACTCGGCATTATCGACTTCGGAATCGTCGGACGATTGAGCGAGAAGTCTCGTGGTCAGCTGGCAAGCATGGTCATGTCGCTGTTGACCGAAGACTACGAGAACCTTTGCTATCAGTACGCAGAGCTGGGCTCTGCCGGCCCATCGATTGACTTCGATCAGTTTCAGCGCGAAGTACGGAACACCCTTTCACCTTATCTTGGACTTGCGCTCGCTGATTTGAATCTGGGTAAGATTTTGATCGAAGCGACGAAAATCGCGACTCGTTATGACATTCGCGTACCTGGCGATTGGATGATCGTCTTCAAGGCGATCCTCACCATGGAAGGAATGGGCCGTACGCTCGATCCGGAGTTCGACATGGTCGGCGAAGGACAGGTGTTGATCGCTGATCTGGTTAAGAATCAGTACTCTCTCCAGCGAATTAGCCGCGACCTTCTCTGGGTGGCAAAAGACGTCACGTCACTTCTTCAGACTCTTCCGCGTCAGATTCGTTGGATGTTCAAGAAGTTCAATAGCAACGACTTCGCCTTCGAGATCAAGGTTCCGGAACTCGAAGGGGTTCGCCGTCAGCTCGATTCAAATTCCAAGCGGGTGGGGACGAGTGTTTTGGCTGCTGGCATGTGGATCGCCGGAAGTGTGGCGCTACAATATCCCGATTCGAATCGGATTCTTGAATATCCAGCAGCGGCCGTCGTCTTTCTTAGCTTTGCCTTCATCCTTTCTCTGCGTTCCTTGTTAAAATGAGGGGATGACCCAAAACCTGTTAGCGCCCACTTTGCCGGATTGGCTGAGGGACGTTTATACTGGTCGAGGTCCATTTCATGACCGTCGTTACTCGCCGTGAAAAGAAGATTGTCGAATGGCTGAGTTATACGGACCCTACTCCGATTTTTGAGGCCTAGCCTAGCCCATCGTTATTATTGATGATTATCGCCTATTTCGGACGGATTTGGTTGTATATTCTAGTGCGGTTATGTAGTAAATAGGTCGCTTCAAAACGGAGTGATTTATGATGATTTACGCATTAATCGCAGCAGCCTCGTTCATGTCGCCGGCAGAAGCAGCACCCGGACGGGATCTTTCCCCTTTTCCCGGGACCTATCAGCTTATCAAGCAGGTTGGCACTCTGGAGCCTTATCAGAACGATTGCGCGGACGTACTCACGGTTACCCAGCTTTCTCCGGACAACCTTCGTTTCCAGAATACTTCGAAGGGTTTCCGCTGGTTTGACCTCATCCATATTGGTGAAGGGACTATTGCGACTCCTGACGCCCTTGGCATCTTCAAGTCCCGCGCGACGACTCGACTCAGCCTGGACGGACGGAAAATTACTGAAAGACGCGGAATCCTTTCGCTGGGTGGCATGAGTATAAGTGCAAGACTTACCGACGACGGGATGGTCATTCGGTACCAGGGCTATGACGAGATTTTGAAGTGCACGTATCGAAAGTAACGAGCTAGAAATCGGGTCCAAAGTGTCGCAGGATTAGCCTTAGTGAACGAATCAGAAATTGAAGACATCGAGCTCGAGCTGCTCCTTCAGGCAATATTCCTGAAGTACGCGTATGACTTTCGCGCGTACGCACGTTCGTCCTTGCACGGTCGATTGCTTCACCTCATGTCACGCCTGAAGTGCGCGAGTTTCACGGCGCTTCAAGATGTGCTTCTTCACGAAGACGAGAAATGGGCTGAGTTCCTTCCGTTTCTAGTGGTTCCGCATACGGAGCTCTTTCGAGATCCGACTCAATATATTTCGCTTCGAAATCAGGTTCTGCCCGCGCTCAAGCATCGCGAGCAGCTTAATTTCTGGGTCGCTGGCTGCAGTACGGGTGAAGAGGTCGTATCGCTCGCGATTCTACTCAAAGAAGAGGGGTTACTGGATCGTTCGCGGATTATCGCGACGGACATTAACCCGGTCTGTTTGGATAAAGCGGCACTAGGGGTGTTTTCACGATTCAAAGCGCTCGAGGGGATCCAGAACTACGGAAAAGCGGCCGGCACGGGCGAGCTTACCGGGTATTTCGAAACCTCTGGAAAAGATGCCGTTCGCCTGAGTCCTGAGCTGCTGAAGCGAGTTGAATTCAGAAACCACAATCTTGCGACCGGATCGGCGATTGGGCAGTTTGATTTTATTTCGTGTCGAAACGTCCTTTGTTATTTCGAGTCCGCACTCCAGGAACGCGCGTTAGGTTTGTTTCGCGATTCGATGGAGAACGGTGGAACGCTAGCAATCGGGTCCATGGAGCTCCTTCCAGAGGCCGTTCTAGGTAAGCTGTTCTCTCCGCTTAGCTCGCAGCAGGGTCTCTTTCAGTGTGCTCGCAAGATGACTCCTTACGGGCAAGACTACGCGCCTTGAGTTTTCCGACTCGCATACTCTGAGATCGACGGGTATCCTCGTCCCAGGGAGCTGCACCATGAACAATCCAGTCTGCTACTTTTGCAAGCGTGAGCCGTCCGAAAGCCAATGCGAAACCTGCAAGCGCTGGGTCTGCCTCCAGTGCTCGGGCTCGTACAATCATAACTGCTACCTGCGTGGCGAGTAGTTACCGCTTAAACAGCTTTCGAAGCTGCTCCTTCGCAGCATTCAATACATCTCGTTGCCGGGTGCCCAGCATCGACATCGCCGAGCGAAATGGTGACGATTTTCTTCGTCGCTTTGGACTCTTCTGCTTGAAGACGCCTCTTTCTAAATCCATGGCGTCACTCTTTTCCATGACTTTGGCAGACCAACGACGAGGCCTATGATGGGCCTTCTGGCGTGGCTTCTTCTTTGAAGTAGTGGCCATGAATTCTCCTTTATTCTTAATACTGAAGTATTAAGCAGCAGCAGCGAGTCTCGACCCTTCGTACCGGGTCGCAGCGAAGTCCCAATTCATGAGTTGGAATGCTCCATCGAGGAACTTGGCGCGTTCGTTTCGATAGTCGATGTAATAGGCGTGTTCCCAAACATCACAGGTGAGAATCGGATTCCTTCCCATTCGTCTTGGATTGTCGGCGTTCGAAGTCGATTCGATCGAAAGTTTCAGGTTCGAGGGATCTTGAACCAGCCAAACCCATCCCGACCCAAACTGACTTTTTCCGGCAGCTTTGAACTTCTGGCTAAACTCATCGAACGACCGAAAGTCATTTTCGATTGCCTTCAGAAGTAGTCCGCTTGGTTTGGGTTTATTCGGACTGAGACAGTTCCAGAAGAACGAATGGTTCCACGCTTGAGCGGCGTTGTTATAGATCGAGCCTTTTGCGGTCAGGATCAGTTCTTCGAGCGACTTGTTCTCGAATTCGGTTCCTTGAATCAGCTTGTTCAGAGTGTCGACGTAGTTTTTATGGTGCTTGCCGTAATGGTATTCAAGCGTCTCGGCGGACATCAGGGGCTCGAGGGCATTTTTCGCGAATGGCAGGGGTGCGAGCGTGTGCATGTAAAAACCTCTTTTCGCGATTGGTTTTGCAAGGCTTATGACAGTACCCCGGCTAGTGGTACATCCAGCCGATGATCGCGCCGTAAGCGACATGGGCAAGAACGGTGGCGAGCGGAGTTTGGCGACCGTAATTCATCGCAAGGTATCCAGGGGGTTCAAGCTGACGGGTGGGCTCGGGACCTTGATCCTCACTGGCCATGCGAGGATGCACGGAAGGAAGAAGCCACATTCCGACCGAGAGAAGAAAGAGCGCATGGAAAAGTCCCAACAGAGGGCCCAGGAGCCGGATCGAAGTGCGATCACCGAGCTGTAGAAAAACTAGGATGTAACCTAGTGAGAAGACCCAACCGAAAAGAAAGTGAAGTGTGAAGCCGATCACTTTGGCGCGATCTCGGTTGTAGGTGAAGATAGTTCCCAAGAGCAGGGAGAAATCCATTCGAGTAAGCCCTCCACTGCGGAAGACAGCGAGCAGAGTCGTCAACGCGATCGTCGCCATGAATCCCGAGATCACATAAGATGACCAGTTCATGGTCATGCGGCGATCTCCCCGGCATGGAGCTCTTCAAGTGTGAGAGCTGCGTTGATTAGACCGATGTGGGTGAACGCCTGCGGATAGTTTCCCAAGAATTCGCCCGTCTCGGGATTCATCTCCTCGGGCCAGAGCCCGACGGAGTTTCCGCGCGAAAGAAACCGTTTGAAGAGCCTCATGGCCTCGCCTGGTTCACCCGCTCGAGCGATGGCTTCTATCAGCCAGAAGCTGCAAACCCCGAAGCAGCCTTCGATTCCGGGAAGACCGTCGTCCACTCCATTTTCGTTATTGGAACGCTTGTAGCGATAGACGAGATCTTGGGCTGCGAGCTCCTGCCGAATTCGATGAATAGTTCCTCTCATCCGAGCCGTATCGGGTTTACAGTAGCCCACCAACGGCATTGTCAGCAGGGCCGCGTCCATGGAAGTCGCTCCAAATGCCCCGGTATAGGAATTCAGCTCTTCACTAAACCCATGCTCCTCGATTTCGAGTCGGATCCTTGCGCACTCCGAGACGTAGTCTGAAATCGGAATCGTCTTCTCGCCATATCTCTTCCCGAATCCAATAAGACGTTTGAGCGCAACCCAAGACATGACCTTCGAGTGCGTATGGTGGAGTCTTGGTCCACGGGGTTCCCAGATCCCATCGTCCGGTTTGCGCCAGTGTTTGCAGACTTGCTTTCCCATGCCGATGAGAAATTTTCGCGTCTCTCCGTCGAATTCAATTCCGGCCTCTGGAAAACTGAGTATCGAATCGATCACTTCACCATAAACGTCGAGCTGGAACTGCGTGGTCGCATCATTTCCGATATGAATGGGGCGAGAGTTTCGGAATCCACGGTAACTGTAGAGATTGCTCTCTACCGGGGCCTGCGCGCCGAAGAGCGTGTACATGACTTTGTAGCGGCTTCGAACAGTGGGGCCCGTATCGAGCATCCAGTTCAAGTAGGCACGGGCCTCCCGAAGAAAGCCCAATCTTACAAGTGCTCTCACCGTAAACGCTGCGTCGCGCATCCAGCTGTATCGATAATCCCAGTTTCTGACTCCGCCGATCCATTCGGGTAACGAACTTGTGGGGGAAGCCACGATCGCTCCCGAAGGTGCGAACGTCATGAGCTTGAGCGCGAGTGCGCTCCTTCGAACTTGGGTTTCGAATACGCCGTGGTATCGGCATTCACTGATCCAGTTCCTCCAGAAACTGATAGTCAAATCGAGCCGCACTTGAGCCTCGGCGCCAAGAGCGGGAATAATCGCAGGAGCGACATGGTGGTAGGAAGTGGAGAAGAATCGGTGCTCGCCGGCGCGGAGTTCAAAATACGAAACGAGCTCGGGACCGCCCGCGCCATCCTCCCAGCCGATTTCTTTTTCACTGAGTTCCGACATCAAGACGAGTTCATCGTGCCCGCAAGTCCAGACGATTCCGAGTTTCCGCTGATTTCGAGGAATGTGTCGATGTTCGTTGTAGTGAGGCTTCGGACTGTATCTGAGCGAGAATGGAACGCTTCCCCGAGTCACTTCGATCTTTCGCAGTATCTCCTCAGACGGGAAGAAATGTCGGTTCTTCTGTCGCTCGTCGGTGCAAGAGAAGCAATCAATCAGACGTGCGGTTCCGGACTCTGTTTCGAAGTCGGTCTGTAAGACGTTTGTGTCAGCAAGGTAACTTTGATGACTTTGAAATGGGACCGAGGGACAGATCTCGAAGCGTCCGCCGGTTCGACTATCGAGTATGGCGCCAAAATAGGCGTCCGAATCGAAATAGGGCAGACAGCACCAATCAATCGATCCCCGATTTGAAACGAGCGCGGCCGTCCGGCAGTTGCCGATCAACCCATAGTTACTGATTTCAAGGGTCCGAGCCACAGAGTGGATCGTTGCAAAGCAGAAGCCGCAAAGCAGAAGCCCGCCGGGGGCATGAACTCCCGGCGGGACTCAACCGACTCGTTTATCTAAATCAAGGAATACCGGTCCAGATGAAGCAAGAGCCTGAAGTGCGGAGCAGTGAGGATCCGACGTCGAGTTCAAGCGTGGATGGAGAAACGTGATCTCCGCTGGTTCCGTCGGCGCCAGAGTGGAGTGCGCCGCGTGGAAGCGTGATCGCAGGATGCGGTCCGCTCTCACCCTGGATACGAGTTCCGAGCGCGTCAGTGAAGCGACGAGCGCTGTTGTTGAACAAGACGGAATTGTCACATTCAACTTCGAACTCAGGGTTGTTGCGTTGGAACGAGTCGTCCTGAACTTCGCCGCCACCGATGGTGACGCGCTTGTCGAATTTTGCTGATACCTTGCAGCTTTGATATCCGACCGGATTCTGTGGGTTGCTGTAATAGCAAACCAGGTTGAAGCAGGTCTCGCGGGTTTCTGGACGGCAACGGCCATCAGGACAATGGGATGGAGGCGAGGTTGGGATCGGACGCGGAGCTCCTGCTCCTGATTGTGCCAGAACCATTCCTGGTGCGAGTGCGAATGCGGCGAAGACGCCGATGACTAGGGATCTCATTGACATTGGAATTCATTCTCCTGTTTGAAAACGTTTTATGCTGACAACGAGAAAGCCGCTTGTGCAAGCAAGGGGCCCACGCATTTGTGAACCGGGTTTCAGCGGAATTGAATTTCTCGAAATCCCCGACTGATGGCCCTGATCAGTCGGTTAAAAAGTTTGGAGCGCAGATTTCCGGAGTGAGTGCCGCACGGATGCCTCGTGCGCTTGAATGAAAATGAAATCCGGAATTCGCAATGAAGTAACTCGCGTCCGATTTTAGCGGGTCTGCACAGGGGCATGGTGGTTGCAGTCGGCGCCGAGACGTTTTAACTCACAGGAGACTCTTCCCGATGATGCGTTCGTTGAAGGACAGGGGCGTCGCTGCGACAGCCTTCCTGATTTTGCTAGTTGATATTTCGTCTTGTCAGAAAGTGATTCCGTCGAGTCCACCCGGTGGAAATCTGGTGGACCCGACCCCTGGTGCGAGGGCTTCCACTCAGTCATGGAAACTGAGCTATTCGCCGGGGACGGAGATGACTTTCAGTCTGGATTCCGATGGAAGTTATGCAGTCGAGACGACCTTGGATGATCAAGCTTTTCGCGGTGAGCTCAGTCGAGAGGACCTCGCGTCGCTTGATGATCTTGACACTCTATGCAGTGAAGCTGCGAAGGATCACTCGATTGCCGCGCTGACACGCGGTGGCCACGAGACGTATTGTTCGGATCGTTTGACGAGCAAGCTTCGAGCGTTGAGCGACAAGTATATTCCACGGCCATTTCCAAACCCCTGCACCGGAGCGTCGGAAGCACTCGCGAAACTTCATGACGAAGTGAAGCGCTGTAGTCATGACCAGGATTGCTCGTGGATCGCCCCAGGCTACCTTCCAATCGACGAGCAGGAACTCAAGAAGGGCCGGACTCCGGAAAGTGATGATTGCGGTTGGATCCGACCTCTCGTTGTAGCCAACGCATTTGAAACTGTCGCGTCTCAACGAAATCTGGTGTTAGCACGGGCGGCCGCGGAGGACATCTGCCACGGCTCGTCTACCGGTGGTGCAGGCGGGCGCCCCGGATGTTGGAGGAAAGCCGACGAGATCACCACGATCGGCTTGCCGGCTTGTGTTCATGGAAGTTGTCAAATAATCCAAGGAGGATTTCATCAATGAATCGGGAATGGAAACGAGGATCGAAAAGAGTCTGGCCAGCGTTTGCGTTACTAGTGCTTCTTTCTCAAGGTGCGTACGCAGGGGACGAGAGCCCTGGTTGCGACCCAAAACAGCATTACTGTCCGCCGCGCCCTATTTGCCTAAACCTGGTCTGCGACTATCA